>Ga0210242_100068_pt1 | contig 70228 bp, 50 predicted proteins | sample ChrtobMeP5a_16mM_FD_155445 | JGI IMG/M metagenome (GOLD analysis project Ga0210242, IMG submission 155445) | Chrysochromulina tobin associated microbial communities from unialgal haptophyte culture, Seattle, Washington, United States - P5a_16mM | ecosystem: Host-associated > Algae > Haptophytes >... | reverse complement strand
ATACTTGTGGGGGTTCCTCGTAGGGAGGTTGCAAACGAACCGCCCTCTGCCAAGGGGGGGTTCGCTAGCCGCCCGATGGTTACCCGCCTCGTTAGGTACGGTCCGGTGAGACAAAACAAACTTTTCTGAATCGGCTTCGCACTGCGCGATGCTTGAATCGGTTTCGCATTGCGCGAGGCTTGACACTCGTCTGAGGACGGCGAGGGCGGTCACGCCTTCCCCTTTCTCGGCTGCTTCGCAGCTGAGCTCCTCATCCTCAGCGCCAGTGCGCAAGGCGTCGTTCCGCGACCTTCCTTCGGTCGCTCGCGCCGTCCCGTCGCCCCCAGTGCGACTTCCGAACAACGCCCGCGCTGTTCCATCCTCGGCGCCCGAGAGTTCGCCGCTGGTTCCATCGACAGGTGCACTCGGTGCCTCCTCGTCCTCTCTTCCTCGGAGATCCTCTCCGCGCCACTCCGCGTCAGTGCGCTCTTCCTCCGCCTCGGATTTCTCGGCCGCGTCCGTCGCGGCCGTCTCCGCGCAGGACTTGATGCGACGCAGTATGGCGCCGCCCAGAGCCTCCCGTGGGCCCTCTCGGCGAGCCTATACGAAGACCGAAGGGCCGCCCGCTCGGGCCAAGAAGCGCCCTCTTGCAGAGCTGGCTCTTCCTCCTCCTCCCATTGAGGGTTTCTTCAACCTCGAGGTTAGCGCGTTCACCAGGCGCCGCCGCCGGCTGACGCAAGCCGAGAAGGACCTCCACGTCACGTACGCGGACGTGCAGGACTATAAGAAGCGCAACGCCGCGGCATGGCTCGCGTCCATACTCGGCCCGAAGCTCCGCGACCACATGCTGGGCGGTCCTTTAGCAGTCCTTCAGACCCCGTCTGAACTTGATCGGGATGAGGCACTCACGCAGCTTCTCCTGCTACGAGCCAGCTCCGAGGGGGCTGCGCTCGCGAAAGTTCGGCGCGCACTCGCCGCCCTCGTCGCCTTCATGCCGTCCGATCATCTTCCGGCCTCGGCCCTCCTCCTCAACCGGTGCATCACGTCGGCTTCGATTGCTGCCCTCTCTGCCGCGAAAGGCTCTCAGGGCGGCGCCACCGTCGCGTCGTCTCTTCGAAGTGGCTTTCGCGACGCCCAGATCCTCGGCATTCCGCTTCAAGCGGACTCGCTGCTGGTCGATGCAGCAGCCCCGCCCGGTAAGAAGATGCGCCGCGAGCGGCGCGCGGGTTCTATTCCTCTCAAGTGGTACTACGCTTTTGAGCACTGGGCCCGCTCTATGCCGCCCGGTTTCCATCGCCTTGTGCTGCGACAAGTCCTTATCCTCTGGCTGCACTCGCGGCTACGGATGGTCGACGTCATGCGCGCCTCGGTGTCTCTCTCGGCCCCATCTACGGATGGGTGTCCTGTCATCATGGTCGTCACTTCCTTCTCCAAGGATGGGGCGCCCATCGACGTCTACTTCCGCGCCGAAGGTTTCCTCGGCCGCTGGGAATGGATCGATGAGCACATTCTCGATCTTCAGACGCATGGCGTCATCGGGTTTGGTATCCCCGCCTTCGTGTGCCCCAGGGGCCACGCTGGCAAGATCCTCGAGGCTACGGGCCTCTGCGCCCCGGCTCGCACGGCATCAAAGGAGTACGCCATCGCGTCGCTCAAGGCCTTCACGGCCATGGAGCCCCTCCTTGCCGTGCCTGCCGTCTGGCTCGCTCTGGGCATTGTCCCCCACTCGGGCCACGGCTCCCCTTCTGACCAACTCGCGGTCATCGGGCCTCACGCCCCGCCCGACATCGCCATGACCGATGTCGACGAGCGCGAGATGGGTCATTGGCGTCGGCTCGCCAAGCTCAACTCCGGCGACGGGGAGATTCCACTCGAGCCGCTCCTACAGGAGGCCATCGACGCCGCTGCCCATCGCGCAGCCGCGACCGCCGCTGGAGCTGGCACGGTTCGCCCTGCAGCCCCACCGGCCATGACGGCCCAGGACGCGGAGATGCGCGTTCGCTACACTTCCGGCACTAACCGCGAAGGGCGTAAGCGCGCCCAAGTGCGCGTGCATGAGCGCTGGGTGCGCGCCGTTCGCCGCGGCATGGCCGCCTTCGGTCAGCCCTGGACAGATCTCCGGGGTGACCGCTCGGACTATGATGTCCTTGAGAACATCCCGGCCCTTGAGGCGCCTGTCCTCGGGTCCGACTCGGACTCTGACGATTGAGTACGAACTCTCGTCACGCACCGTGTCTCTCGGAGACGTCTTTCGTTCGGTTCCTCCGAGCGCCTTTTTCCGCAGCGATTTTCGTTGTGTGTCCGGGCCACTTGCCTGTGAGAGCAATGGAAGAGGAGGCCACGTGCCCCAGGAAGGTACATTGGAGGGCTTAGTCCCGTTGGCCTACCTTATCTTTTACCATTGACTCTGTCACTGGTCAGGCCCATCACCTACTTCAACGAGATATCACGAGATATGCTATACACGGTTAACGGGCGACCACAAAGTTAGTTCCGCGACAACGAAGATTTATCTATCGTGTTAGCGCACTAGCTTTCTGGACGTCCTACTCTCCGTATTCATAGCTCGAAGAGCGCTCCGCGCTCTTTCTCTTTCATACTGGAAGTTCACACTTCAACTTCCTCAAGAAAATATCAACGCGTCAAGCGCTCTGCGCTTCGCCTTTCCGCGGTCGCCGTCAGGCTGCTGCGCTGATATTTTATTTTACCCACCCTCTCCTCCCTAGTAACGTGACCCGCGGGGTTACGTCTCGATGCGTGTCACGACCACTTTTGGTCTCACCCGATCATGATATCACGGCGCCTACGGCTCCGCCGGCTCCTCTCGGCGCGCGTGGATCCATTCTGCGATCACGTCCCCATGGCATTCCCTGGGCTTGCATGTACAACGCAGATGCAGCGTCTCTCCGTTACGAACACGCTCAGCTAACCTACTGAGCGCCTGCATCCTTCGATGCAAGGGGATTTTTGCGTTCGACGCATGAGGGGTCCCAAGCCTGCGCTCACGCGCGATCTGCGAGGCGGTCTTCGACCCCGTGATCAGCTCGCGGTATCCTCCCACGGCGGCATTACGGTCTCCCTCAGCGAGCATCTCTAATGGATTCCCATATACCCCCATCGAGGCTCCGCTTCGACGTATGTCGATTTCTCCCGCGACGAAGGCGTCTCCGGGACCGAGCACCACCACGCTCCCGCACACATGTTTCCCGCCTTCGGCGGCCTCAGCAGTATCTGCGGGTGCCACCCTTGCCTCGTAACGCGCCTCAGCTCGCCTTCGAGCAGAATAACCAGCGCGTCGGATCGCCTCGGCGACTTCCCCCTCTTCACCACCGCCGACCTCGGCGAATGAGACTCTCTTCTTCGGACTCTCCTCAGAGGCCAGTCACTTCTTCGCCTTCTTCTCGGCCGCGACGCGCCCGAGATTGGTCCATGCGTGGTTGTGCCTCTTCCCGCACTTCCCTTCCTCGCGCGCATCGCACGTGCCCGTTTTCTCCCATTCGGGACACACGGGCGCCTCGCCGCGCCGCCTGTTCGGCGTGGGCGACCCTCTGCCCTTTCCGCCCCCTTTTGGGCGCTTGACGCCAGGGGTGACCTCCTCATCCTCCTCTTCAGGACGGCTAGTTTTGGCGGCTGGGGCGCGTCGCCCCGAGCTGCGCTCCTCTTTGCACGCGTCCTGCCACACTCGGGAGTCCGAGCTGAAGACTCTCGCGACCGCGCGTGACAGCGAGTGGCCGTTCAGCACGGAGATTTCGCTCACGAGCTCGTTCCAGAGCGTGTCGCCAAGGGTGATCTTCTGCCTCTCCGTCAGCGGCTCGAGGGCGGTGATCAGATGCAGGATAGCGCTGTCGACGATCTTCCCCGACAGCTGCGCGGGACGCTTCTCCTTCTTCTTTTTGCTCGGATCCTTGGGGTCCTCCTCATCGAGAGTCCACTCGAGCATCGTCAGGTCGACCCTCTTGTCGACCTTGAATCCCTCAGGCATCGGCTCCGCGTAAGCCTTGCGCATCGCGAGCAGCACCGAGATGAGGTCCAACAGGTAGCTCTCTCGACCGGCCGGCACCGTCTGTGCGCGGCCTTTCTCGATGATCTCGCTCAGCCTTCGAACATTCGGGCAGCTTGAGGCCACGGGCCACTTGTCGAACGCCAGCACCATCGCCCTAGACGGCAGCAGTGCCGCGGGCCATGTATGCGTCTCTGGATGCATCGCCTCCCAGCTCGAGAGCTTCGCGATCCGCTCGTCTTCGCGATCCTTCTGGCTCTTGATCACGAGGGATCGCTCTTCTCCTCCTTTGCCCGCGGCGCTCGACGGCGTCGTGTCCGGGCTAAGTCGCCCAGCCTTTGTCAATGCTCGAGCCTCCTCCCCCGATTGCCCAAGCAGCACTCGCAGCAGGCCTTTCATTTCCGAGCGCAGCGCATCTTTGTCTCGTCCGAGGGCCGCCCCACCTGGCGACCCCAGCAATCGATCCACGCACGCGATCAAGAAGGCCGGCTCTTCCGTCCGCTTCTCGGTGTCCAACCCGAACGTGCGGCACAGCTGCGTGGCTGTCTTCGCGCAGCCATTCTTCTCAGCCTCGGCGACCTCCACCATCAGCTCGAACATCTTGCTGTAGTCGGTGGCGCCGTAGTTGATGACCATCTGCAGGCTCGCAGGCATCTCTTTCAGCGCCGCATCCAAGCGGCCCTCCTGGCGCTCCTGCCGTGTCTTCGACATGCTTGCGGCGACGATGCGACTCGTCTCGAGCGCGCCCAAGTGTCAGTGACACTTTCGGAGGATGATCTCACGTTTGAGATTACTTCAGAGACGCTCCGCGCCCCGACTCATGGACTGACTAGTGCCTCCTTTGGAGGCCCGACATCCAAATATGGATGTTACGTCCCACGACGACGCGTAAGTTTGGGCGCACCAAACGATGTCGTCCCGACGGTCATTCGACTCTCGCCCGCTCACTCGCAGCGCCGAGTCGCGCCGCGAACAATGTCGCGCGCTTCGCGCCGACATGCGTCGCTCGACCGTGTGGCGCAAATGCCTCGCCACCCTTTCGTCGCTATGCCTTCTTCAAGGACACACGCGACCCGTCGGCAAGAACGAGGCTTGGCTGGTACAGCACTTCCTCGTTCCCGGTCATATTTCAGCTTCATCGCCGGCTGCCCGAGCCGCAGACGTCGCGAGCCACTTCGCCGAAGCCTTCAAGATGACCCACCCACGCCAGCGCATGGAAGCGGACCTCGATCCAGCTTGCAGGGCTACTATTGAGTGGCAGTGTTCTGCTCACTTGCGTGGTGACGACATTCGCGTTCTCCGGAACGCTCGCCTTTCGGCGATGGTACAATGCGCGCGTGACCTGGAAGGATGGTCGCGCGCCCTCGAGGGGCTTGCCCCTTCGTGGCTACAGGATTCCAAGCTCCCGCGACCTCATCACGCTCTCTTCGACCTCGTATCCGAGGTATGCCAGCTACCCGACGCCGACCTGGTCGACGACCTGGTTTGTGGCGCCCCGGCCGTTGGCGTATGCCCAGACTCTGGGGCTTTTCGCCGCGATTGGCAGCCGAGCGCGGTGTCCATCGACGACCTTGACCACGCCGCATGGCACGATGAGGTCCACAGGCAGCTCTCGCGCGCCGGGGCCGACCCCGCCCGCCGCGCCGAGCACGAGGCCTTGTGGGCGCGTACTGCCGAGGAGGTGGCGAACGGGTTTGCCTTTCCCCTCGGCGGTCGCAAGGACGCGGCTGTTTTCTTTGGTGGCGACGACCAATTTCGCGAAATGGTTCGTTTCGCAGTCAAGCAGAAGGGCAAGATCCGCCCTTGCGACAACGCCCGCGTCTCCTTACACAACCTCGCCACCACGCTCTTTGAGCGCCTTTCGCTTGAGTCGGCCGACTTTCCTGCTCGGGCTGCCTCCCTATACGCCGAGCTTTTAGGCGACACCGTCTTTGCCTTTCTCCTCGGCACGGAAGACATTTCAGCGGCCTACCGCCGCATGCCGTGCGCGCATCCGTGGTTCACCGTCTTCGCACAGTGGGACCCGGGCGTCCCGGAAGTCAGAGAGCCCTCTGTCCAATATTTCCGCCTTGAAGGATTCAACTTTGGCCTCAAATCAGCCGTCGTCGCTTTCAATCGCCTCGCCTTTTGTATTCAGCAATCGGCCTCGCGCCTGTTGGCACTTTGCTGCGCGTCGTACTTTGACGACTTTTGCGTTGCGGAACCTTCTTTTGCGAAGGGCGGCCAACAGATGCTTCGAGATTATGCGTCTCTCCTTCGCGTGCCCTTTGCGGGCGCCTTCTTGGGCGAACCAGGATCGAAGAGCGACGCACCGTCGCTTCGCAACACCTTCTTGGGCGTTCAGCACGATTTCTCTCGCTTTGCGCGTGAACGCATCTCCGAGGCGGGCATTGTGCCCGACCGTCTCGCTGAGCTGGCCAAGGACATCTCAGAGATTCTCGAGATGGGCTCCTTCTCTTCTACGGCGGGTCCTCTCAAGCTCGCAGGGAGGCTCTGGTTCACACTCTCGTGGGCGGTGGGCCGCTTTGGCAGAGCGGCGCTTCAGCCCCTGCACGCAGCCTCTCTGGGCTCTAGGTCGGAGGTCATCTCGGATGAACTTCGGCGAGCCTTGTCCTTCATACGAGACCTTCTCGTGGACCCTTCGTCGGGATTGCCTCGCCTTCGCCCGAGGAAGTTCCGCTACAAGCGTTCTCGCCTTCCGCCGGTCCTCGTCTGGTCTGACGCCCGGTGGGAAGCCTCGGACGAGCGCCCTGCGGGGATGGGATTCGTAGTCTTCTTCCCAGAGACACCTGACCAAGCCCGGGCCGCCACCGACGCCATGGCCGGACGCCGCCCGCCTTGGCTGCTCGGCGCCGAGACCCCTAGGGGTACGTGGCGCTACGCCGCGTATGACCCAGACTCATCGGTGTACGCCCACTGGCGCGCACGCGAGCAGTACATCGGCCAGCTTGAGTTGCTGGCCGCCGTCAGCGTATATTATTCGCTGCGTGACGACCTTCGCGGCCGCGAAGTCATCCACTTCACAGACAACGCTGGCGCTCTTGCCTGTCTGATCAAGAATTACTCGTCGGACATAGACTCCGCACGCCTCGTCCATACCTTCTGGGCCTTGGCGTCCTGCCTGGAGATCGATGTGTGGTTCGAGTTTGTATACTCCGAAGCCAACATCGCGGACTGGCCGTCTCGTGGAGAGTTGGCCTTCGCCAACGACCTCGAGGCTCTCGCTTGCGAGATGCGAGTTCCCCCTTCGGACTCATGGGGAGCGGTCGAGGCCGTTCAGCCTACGGGCGACCCTCCCGCCCCTCCCCGAAAGAAAGTGAGACGCCGTTGATCGCGTTTATATTCCTTTCTTATAGTATGGTACCCATTCGGCAACCATGCGGTACCACGTGGGCAACCTGCGCGGGAGTCCGTGCTTGCGAGGCCGGTCGGCTAGTCGAGCTTGCCCGATGGGCCTGCTCCTACCCGATGTCGGTACCGCATAGGTTCTCCGGTGTAGGCCGCCCGGTACCTACGGGCTTAGTCCCGTTGGCCTACCTTATCTTTTACCATTGACTCTGTCACTGGTCAGGCCCATCACCTACTTCAACGAGATATCACGAGATATGCTATACACGGTTAACGGGCGACCACAAAGTTAGTTTCCTACTGACTTATGCGCAAGCACGTCGGCGTCCTCGGCGGAGGCTTCGTGGGATGCAGCTCCGCTTTGCACCTGCTTGACCAAGGTGTCAAAGTCACGCTGCTGGACTCGACGCGCCCAGGCTCTCGAGCGGCGGCATCTTATGGAAACGCCGGCGTGCTCGCCAACTACGCAACGTCGCCCATCCAGAATCCGGCCTTGCCCTTTCGCCTTCCTGGGATGCTGAGCCGACACGACGGGCCGGTGGCCTTTGCGCGGCCCTTGGGTGCACTGGCACGCTGGGCCGTACAGCCGGCAACACTCAGATGGCTCGGCTGCTTCCTTTCCAATTGTAGGCCTTCCAAGGTGGCTGCCACACAGCAGGCGTTGGCTGCGCTGCTGCGCTCGGCCGAGTCGGGCTGGCAGGTTCCGTTTGCGTCGCTCACAGCCGAAGAGCGCACGCGGGCCTTTGGCGGCAGCGGGCCAACGAAGCTCGGCGCGTGTTTACTCTTTGAGTCACTCGACGCGGCGAAGGCCGATTTGGCGAGGCGGGAGGCGCATGGCGTTCGTGGCGCAACGCTCAACGCGGCGGGTCTGCTGGAACTTGAGCCCGCGTTCGAGCGAGCAGCGGCAGAGGGCCGCGTGCTCACTGGCAACTATTTTCCCGATGCGTGGCATCTGGCGTCGCCGGGCGCGCTGGTAACAGCGCTAGCGGCGGCGGTTGCTCGTGCCCCCTTAGGTCGCGTTCTCTCCGGGACACACGCTGTCGAGATTATCCCCGAGACGCGCGCTCCCAAGAGCGCGAGTGCAGCCGGCGGTGGTGCTGGCGATGGTGGCGGCGGTGGTGCTGGCGATGGTGGCGGCAGCTCAGCCCAAATCGGAGTGCACGTGCGCCAAGAAGGCCGAGGGGACACAGTACTGCGATTCGACGAGGTCGTCGTGGCGTGCGGCGCTCATAGCAAAGGCCTCGCGGCCTCGGTAGGGGATGACCTGCCATTGGACACGGAGAGAGGATACCACCTGACGTATCAATGGAGTGGTGGAGTTGCGATTCCGCCTCCTCCGAACCTGAGCCTACGCCGCCCGGTCGGCCACACCAAATTGGGCATCTTGCTCACGCCGATGTTCTGCCCGGAATCGGGCGCGCCCCAGATCCGATGCGCAGGCACAGTCGAGCTCGGAGGCTTCGATGCGCCCGCCAATTCCGCCCGCCTCGACGCGATCGCCCAATTTGCCGAAACTCTCTTTCCGCCACTGCGCGATCCGGAGAGCGGATGGCGCCGAGTTGGGCAGCCCCTCGGCGACTGGCTGGGCTTCCGCCCGACGCTGCCCGACTCGCTGCCCGTCATCGGCCGGTCGAGCGCGTGCCCGCAGGTCGTGTACGCGTTCGGCCACCAGCATCTGGGCTGGACGCTCGGCGGTGTAACCGGTTCGATGGTAGCGCAGCTGGTATGTGGAGAGGTATCTGTGGAGCCCAGCCTCTCGCCGTTCGCGCCGGGGCGTAGCTTCCTATGAAATTCAAGGCGCTCAGACCCGCGGCCTCGCCCTCGCGGGCCGTGCGCCGTGCGTTAGTTTTAAAGGAAAGACCGAAAGCTATTTCGAGTCCCACATAGGTTTCATACACATTTCCTCCTCCTCCTCCTCCTCCTCAATTCCTCTCCTCCTCCTCATCTACGAGTCAGCTAATTGAATTTGGAGTTCCTGGTAGCCAGTGGCCGGGTCGAGCGTTCTGGTGAACTCAAGCTCAGGCAGCTCGCCAAGCATGACTTCGGCAGTCGTGCGGATGTGGGCTGCGCCCTTGCAGTGACCACCGATGACGGAGCCGTCACGTCGGCTCAAACTACAATGAAGATGATGTGCGCGGTCTCGGCCTACGGTCCCAACCAGTGAGACAATCTCAAGCTCCTCCTCGTAGGTACAAATCTCCTGTGCTGCTGCCAAACGCAAGGTTGCACGTGACAGCGAGCCGACGCACGATACAATGCATGCGTCTGGCAATAATCTAGGATGCTCTCGACGAGATCGTCGCCGGGCATGAGGCGCAACGCGTGCACGATCATCAACGATTTCATCGCCGCGGCATGGAGTGCGAGGATGAGAAGATTTAGCCTCCGCAAGCTGCTTCCCATAGCCACAAGTCTCCCGTGTTAGACGCACATGGGAGTTTCGTCATGGGTTCCCGCGATGTGTGCCATCTTACAGTACGTCACAAGTATCGTGTGTGTCGACTCAACTGACCTTTTCTCAAGAATGGTGCGTCGCGATGCAGGTTCACAGCCAATGTTTAGAATATGGGCCCAGGGGGCGAGGGCTGGGGACCCGCTTTTCTTTTCGTCTCTCTTTACAAAAACTTGCACCCGGACCCGGTCAGCGGAAACCGCGGACGCCACCTACGGACGCCTCCCACGCAGCCGGGCGGGTCGGCGGCGGGCGCAGGCCTGCGGCGCACGCGCAGCTTCAGCCGCGCCGGCATCCGGTGCGAGGCAGCAGCCTCTGTGGGTTACGCACACGCACCAGGCGGGGAGGCGACGATGGCGGGGCGCGGCGCATGGAGACTAGATGGCGAGGCGCTGCGCGTGGAGACAATCGCGCCATCGTCGCCTCCCCCGGTTCTGCTCGGATGCCGTCACCCACATCGCCTTGCAATGCGCCCACGCTTCCTTATGCTACCGTGCCCGTCGGGGCGGCGTTGGAGACGCCGGCGCCATCGAACCTGCGTGCACCGACGCGCCTGATGGCGCGCCTCCCCCGTGGGGAACGCAAAGACGCACTCGACACCGTCGCATGACGACGGTGTCGAGCACAAGTGGTGGCTTCCATCGCCGCCGCCGCCGCCGCCGCCGCCTCCGTGGGCGTCAAGCCGCAGGCCGAGGCACCACATTCGGCGCCGGTTGCGCCGCGCGGCGCGCTGCGTCGGCGCCTTCGCCGCCGCACCTGCACAGCACGCGCGCGCTCCGCGCCATCGATCCGTGCTGCGCGGGCACGAGCTGGCCCGAGCTTGAGAGTCCGAGCGCAGCTCCTCCGTAGCGCGCGCGCGTCAAGACGCGCGGCGAAAGGCGCGGGCAGGTCGATGGCAAATGGAGAGATGGTTGGGAGCAGCGCCGTCCGCCGACGCGCCTGGATGGAACCGGCCGCAGCGGGGCGGAGGAGGCGCGCATCGCGCGGAGCGCAAAAAAAGGTGGCACGAATTAAAGGGGGTCCGAGCCAGTACCCTGAAAGGCTGCTGCGCTCGCCTTTTTCAAAGTCCCCAGGATTCGACACCCACCATGTCGATGCAGCGAGAAATGGGTGTTCCCTTCCAGCCTGATGACCTCTTGAACGCGCGCGGAAAGCTGCGCAGGAGCGAACGACGGCCATCGTTCGAGCTGCCCCTCAAGCCATCCTTTCAGCGTCGCGAGCTATCGATCCTGCATCAGGGCTGGCTGATGAAGCAGAGCCGACACGGAACCGTAGCACATTGGAATCGTAGGTGGTTCATCTTGATAGGCGGGTCGCTCTACTACTCGCGCTCGGCCGCGCCCTCCGTGGCAGATCTGCACGTCTTCACTGAGCTGCTCGAGGCCCTCAATATCGAGCTGGTGCCGTCGACGGCGGCGCTGATGCACGCGTTCAGAATTGTGCGCGCGCAGCCACCGCCGCTCTCACAACGCGGCGCGCGCGCGCGCCGTGAGTACCAGCCGCATGCCGATCGGCGGCTAACTCACCGACGGTTCTCACGTTCTCCCACAACGCGCTCGCAGCTGCTTCCGGACGGCCACACTCTCCTCTTCTCGGCGCAGTCGAGCGAGGCGCGGCTGACGTGGATGTCGTTCATCGAAGCGTCGATCGGCATGCAGCCCGTCTCAGTCGCGGTGCTGCTCGCAGAGATGCGGCGCGAGCAAACAAAGGCGGGCGGCGCGGTGCAGCTGCGGGCCATCTCGTCAGAGTTGGCCGACGTGCATGCCGCACTGGCCGCCGCGCTCTTGCGATCGGGTACGCTTCAGTCAGACGTGAAGCGTCTCGAGGAGACGGTGGAGGCGCTACGTGGCGCGCTCCAGGCGAAGGACGAGCGGCTTTGGCTCATCGGCACCCAGCTGGCCGAAGTGTCTGGCGCCGCGCTGCCCGCGACCGCCGCTGCGACGGGTGCCCACGACAGCGCCGTGGCGGGTGTGCCGGCGCTGGCGCTTGGCGCAGTCGCGGGCAGCCCGGACGGCAAGGTCAGCAGCAGCTGCGGCAGCACAAATAGGCTCTCGGTGCTGCGCGGCATGGTGGGCTTTCTCTCGCCTCGTCTGTCGCCCCGCTCGCCCCGCGTGCCAGCTAAAGGATCCCCCCCCGAGCGCCGCCCCGAGCGCCCCGAGCAAGCCAGCGCGGACGAGCAGACAGGTGCCCACGACAGCGCGTTCTCCAGGGCGCCGGAGTTTCGTGAGTTTCGTGGGCGCCGGTCTAGGGTCGAGGGCCGCGAGATCATGAAGCAGGCCAGGAGCGAAGGCGACCTCGAGGGCTGGGGTGAGTGGGCGGACGAGAGCCACCACGGCAACAGGCATGTGAACCAGTGGTCCCAAATTAGGCAAGCCCCCATGGCCGGCCGTTTCCATTCGTCAGAGGTTTCGTCAGAGGCGTCCCCCCTGACAGCCCGAGGCATGGGCGCGCGCGCGCACGGGCCGATGCCTCGCTTGGGCGCGCCCAAGACGGCGCTATTTGTGCTCAAGGAGGGCGTGCTGACGAAACTCTCCAAGGGGGGCTTCACCGCAAACTGGAACCGGCGCGCATTCGCTCTCATCGGGTCGTCGCTCTTTTATGCCAAGGACCGCGAGCACCTGCTGAACCAGCCGAAGCTCTTCGCCGAGGTGGCGGGCTGCGTCTGCTCCTCGTGGTACGAAGCCGCGACGAATCGGAACAACACACTGGCCATCCAGCTGCCTAATTTGGACGACCCTGACGGAGACTCCGAGGTGTTAATTATGGCCGCCGATACGGTGCGCGAGAAGCTTGCTTGGATCGAGGCCATCACGCACGCCGCGCGCATGCCGCCGTGCCCGATCGAGTTTGTTCACAGGCTGCTCACGGACGCCGACCCCACAGGCCCCTGGCCCAGTGGCGGGTTGGCTCCCGACTCCGGAGATCCTATCTCGCCCATTCTATGGGATCGGGTGGCCGCCAATTTCGCCGCCCACGACGGCGGCGGCGGCGGACGCAACTGGGCCGTGCGCGAGAGAAGTGACGGTTACCACCAGCATAGCGGCGATCATCATCATCACTACGGTAGCAGCCACCGGCGCCATCAAACCCAGCCGGAGCCCGATGCGGGTCTGACATGGGGTCCGTTCAACCTCGAGGCCTGGTTGCCCTTCGTCAAGAACGTTTGACAGCGGGCTCTCAGGCCTGCCGTGCGTGTTTCGTCTTTCTTCTTCTTTGCATTATAGTGATAGCCGTACTACATGCGTTATTTTTAGCACGCACGACGGGACACGAGCTGTAATATCCGATCGTTTATCGTTGTATGCAGTCGCTGTAACGTGTGAATAGGGTGGGGGTGGGGTTTAAAAGCTGAGGGCAGTTTGGCGAAAGACGGTAAAAGTGTCCACTGTGGACCGAACTCCGAAGATTCGCGTAAAACCAAATAAGGGCCTTTGTAAAACGGTAAAAGTCATCGTTCATCGACATCGTGCCTCCGTATCCGAGGTAAAAGACACTTTTGCCGAATGTTAGTACCAGTACTTCGCTAGCAACCGAGCGTGATTGTCATTCGATATGAAACAAGCTCTCGAAACCTACTGGTACTTCAATCCTTCGTTTGCGTGCCCGGACCGACGCTCCGACGCACTCCATCGGTTGTTCGGTTCAGACGCACATGGAGTCGACACATGGAGCATGACATGGAGCATGACATGGAGCATGGCATGGAGCCTCTGTCTCATTACTCGTTCATCGCTCATTACTCGATCAACGTCTCATTACTCGCAAGAATCAAAGTGCCTAAAGGGTATTTATATGGGACCATTCGATTTCAGGTCCGACACATGCAAAAAGGGTTTACTAAGCTCTGAGGGGAAACGATGCTCGAACGAGAGTTTCCAAAAACAGATCGACAGCGCGCCGCGTCCTGTGGCCTTGCTGTGGCCGCTGCACCACGCGTACTAGGCTACTAGCTGCGCCTCGGACGAGCGTCAGGACGAGCGCTGCGCCTGTGGAGCGCCGCTTGGTGACACAGAGCGTCCGACGGCACTGACCAAGACGGCACTGTGATCAATCGCCTCCCAATTGCTCAGATGCTCACATCAGCACGGGGGGCTGCTCGTCGACGCATCGCAAGTGCAAGCTCACTCCACCGCTTCCTGCGGCCGCTGCTACACGCGTAGCTCAATGCGTCTAGCACACGAGCGCTGCGTCTATCTTTAGCTGCTCAAAACGTCACAGCTCACAGCGTGAGACTCGCAAGGTCAGCTTTTTTGCACAAGACCGAGCATAAGCACGGTTGTTGCGACCTGCTACGACCTGCGACCCATCTGCGTGTGGTGATGCACAGGAAAGGAATTGGGGAGCTAGGGGACTCACTCTAGGCTTGCTGAGGGAGGAGAGGGTTCAGTGTACCTCATGTGCCAGCGCCGACCTCTCTCAGAGCTCTGTACAGAACCCTCTGGCTTAATACCTTCTACAGAGCACAATGCAAATGCACATCGATGAGGCAGCTTTCTGCGGCCGCTGCTACACACGTAGATGTGTGGGTATGCAGACTGGCTATGAGCGTCGTTGAGCGCAAGATGGTCCTTAGCTTGAGCGTGGATGAGCGCAAGACGCTTGCGAGCGTGAGCAACGATGAGGAACGATGAGTGTAGGGCTGTTGCAAGCATGTGCGATGATGATGAATGCAAGGCATGTCTCTAGCATGAGGATGGATAAGCACACGATGGGTGAGCGCAAAGCGAGTGCAAGCACGAGCGACGATGAGCGCAAAACGTTCTCTAGCTTGAGCGTGGATGAGAGCGCAAGGCTGTTGCAAGCATGAGCGGCGATGAACGCAACTACGCAAGGCATTCTCTAGCTAAGGAGCGTATAGGGAGCGTGGTTGAGCTATGGTTGAGCGTCACACGCTAGGCATTCTCTGGCATGAGCAACGATGAGCAGCGATGAACGCAAAAGACGTTCTCCAGCCGAGCTTGAGCGTGGATGAGGGCAAGACGCTTGCGAACTGAGCGATGATGAGGGACGATGAGTGCACAGGGCTGTTGCAAGCAAGAGCGACGACGAGCGCAAGACTGTTGCAAGCATGAGCGGCGATGAACGCAAGGCGTTCTCTAGCAACGATGAGCAGCGATGAGCAGCGATTGAACGCACCAGCTTGAGCGTGGATGAATGCACGCTGCTTGATAGCATGAGCGACGATGCGAGTGACGATGAGTGCAGGGCAGTTGCAAGCAAGAGCGACGATGAGCGCAAGTCTGTTGCAAGCCTGAGTGGCGAGGAACGCAAGGCATTCTCTAGCTAGGGAGCGTGGATGAGCGCAAGACCGAGCGACGAGATACTTGGTCTACCAGTCGCACGTCCGGCCTGTCAACAAGCTTGCCCTCGTTCGAGGTAGCCTCGGCCTTCCGCCGATTTTACCGCGGCCCTTCGCCCCCTTCCTCGACTCCTGCACAGTACAGTAACGCAACGCGGCGGCACAGACTTTGCTCACGTGCAAGATGGCCACTATAAGGCCACCCGCAGGCCACAGCGAACGGTGGATAAACGGTGTGACGTCATCACCGGCCTCGGCCCACGCCAATTCCACGTGCCCTCGAACTCTCGCCAAGTCGAGGCGTCCGAACAGCGTGTGACGAGTAGCATCGCTAAGGGACCTCGACGTCCTCCTGTCGTCGCACCTCGGCACCTGCTGGGACTTGCCTCGTACCTGTAACGGAGGAGGCGCATCACATAAGCACCGGCTTGTGTGTCTGGGTGCGGTAAATGCGCCGCTCTCGAGCGGGAGACCACAGTCGAAAGAGTAGCACGTCGGGGCACTCAATCACCGGATTTGCAATCGACAGTAATCAATCAAGTACCGAACAGATGTTACTGAATAAGTTTCGAGTTCCCTATTGCAAGCATGAGCACGGTTGTTGCGACCTGCAACCCATCTGCGTGTGGTGATGCACGCGAAAGGAATTAGAAAGGAATGGGGGAGCTATAGGGGAGCTAGGGGACTCATTGGGGACTCACACTCTTATAAACTCACTCTAGGCTTGCTGAGGGAGGAGACAGGGCTCGGTACACCCCCTGTGCTTCCTAGGGCCTAGACACTCAGTAAACCCCCTGTTGATGAGGACGAGGCACATTGAGGTGTGCGGCGGCGGCACGCGCACTGCGCCGATTTAAACGGTAAAAGTGACCGCAGGAATATGGGCGTAAAACGTTTAAAGTTGCCTCTTGGCGAGTTTCAGTTTGTATCTTAGTTTCTCGTAAAACGGTAAAAGTTCCGGACCCTCCGGAAAAGCTACCCCCACCCTATAAACGTGTGGTATTGATGCTTGATGGTTCAGTACCCGCGGCCTACCTCTCGCCGCGCCTGAAAAGACGGGTATACAGTTATGTTTATTTGCCGGTCCGGTGCTTGCGTGCGTCTCCTCGCCTGTACGTCGCACGCCTACAATTTCAATTACGAATAAAATTGCTCCTGTTCTTTTCGTATTCTCATACCGTACTCCTACCGACTACTGTCGTTCACGTACAGCGGAGAACGCAGCATGAGAAGACGGAGTATTCATCCTCAAGCTGAGTCGCGACCGTCCGATTGACGAGCTGCGCCAGTCTGCCAAGTGAGGTGTCATAGCGCACATATCCTCACGTCGACATCAGAGGCGACCGTATAAGGCGACCGAGACCGTGCTGAGCCTAGCTAAACTTGCTTAGGTGAAAGCCGGCTAAACTCTTCCGCTTCGGACAGTGAGCCGAGCCTCGGCTTGTCCGCCCGCGTCGGTTTCGTGCTCATTTCACGGAGCATTGCGAACGATAACCTTGACGACAAGGGCCTCCCATGCCTCTCTGCTGACGAGGGCTTAGACGAGAGCCCGTGCTTCTCGAGCCGCTCGAGCCGCTCCGAGAGCAGCTTCATGCCGTCGGCGACCCGCTTGAGCTGCAGCGTACTCTGCGTCTGGCCTCGCTCGAGGCCCCGCACTATCTCCAGGAGCACCCTCGTGTTCCTGTCGCCCTCTGAGGGGCCCCGATCGGGGGGGGCGCTCGATGGACCCGGGAGCTCGGCTGAAGCATCTGCAAGGATAGAACCAGTATCGCCCTGCAGCTGTCGCAGCACGTCAAGAGGGCTGTCGAGGTCACCTTCGTCTGCAGTCATGCCGCCTGTCTCGCCTTCGGCGGCGGTTGATGCTTTCTTAGTCTTCTTATACTTGATGTATGAGGAGATGAGGAGGATAGATCGACGCGTGGCCAGCTTCAGACCGGCGAGGCGGATCTCGCCGGCAGAGGCGGGGAATGCCTTGACCACCTTCTCCAGGCCGGAGCGGGTGAGAGAGACGACCTCACAATAGCCGAGCGTCTTCGCCGGCCGAGTATCTCGAAGGAGCGGTGAGGCGAGGATGATGTCGCCCCACGACATACCAGAAGTGAAGAAAGCACCCCCGCGCGAGGCAATCCCGCTCACGATAATGTACATGCGTGCCTCACCATCGAAAGTCAAGCTTTTGATGTACTCGTCGGCTGCGAAGGATTCACGTTCGAGTTGCATGCTCAACTCCTCCAAGAAGGCATGCTCGCACTGTTGCAGCCACCAGACCGCTTTGAAGATGCCCGCGGTGATCGTGACCTTGGTGTCGTGCCGCAGCTGGGCCGAGAGTGTGCTGTCGATGAGGTCAATGTACCGCTGCCGCTTGGCCATCGTGCGCGTGCGCAGGTAAAATTCGCGTACGCGCGATTTGAGGGCTGGCGGGAAGAATTGGTCGTCCATCATGTAATTGAGAGCGTCGAGGTTCGTCCGAAACGCGATGGCGTCCGGATTGCCGGTGGTGAGCGCCGAGATGATGACGCCCTGCACCCACGCAAACGCGAACGCGGCAATGATGAAGATGACCATGAAGAACGAGTACTCATAGTCGTTGGTAGGGTACACAACGCTCGTCCCGCCCAGCATCGCCATCAACGCTACCATCAGCGCGGAGAGCCACACTGTGTACGGCTTGTCAACAAAGTCGGACGGGAGCAAGCCGTCGGTCGAGGCGCGGCACATCCACGACTCCATCATATGGACGTGGGCCTCATTCGAGTGGGTCACGTTCGCGGCCACCTCGATCTCGCAAGGCGTGAGGCAAGGGGAGCTGCATGCTTCCGAAGCTCGATCACCCGCGCACAGGCATGCATCGCATGTGGGGTCCCTCAGCACGCGCTCCTCCAGAGCTGCAATCACGAGTGGCTCGTCGCGCCAACTGTTCTGCAGCTGCGGCATCAGCGCCCAGAGGCACGCCAGCCAGTGGACCAGGATGATGAACGCAAACCAGGCGGTAAAGAGCGATTGTGTCGTCGACGACAGATTGAGCTGGCTCTGCCAGCGAGTGACGATGCGCGAGGCACGCAGCACGCGCAGGAGTTTGAGGAGTCGAGCCACACGCACGATCCGGACGGCTTTTAAGAGCATCCCCGTGCTGTCCCCACACGCGCCATCTGTGGGAAGAGCACCCATGAGCTGGAGCGAATCGAATGGCAGGACCGTGAACAAATCCATGGCAAACCACCCGCGCAAGTACTTGCATGCGATCTTGTAGTGGCTGCGGACGAGGTTGCCTTCCTTGTCGGGCACCGGCAAAAAGAACTGCCAGATAATGTCCATAACGAAGATGATGTTGATTGCGGTGTTCACGTAGAAGAGAACGTTGAGCTTCGTTTCGAGGCCAAGCCCCACCTCGAAGGGTGTCACCGTGGCGGTGTACGCGAGCGCCAGGGTCGTAATACCGTCCCAGTACGCTTGGTACACCGAACGCGGGTTGATGAACCCGCGGCGCGTCTCGGTCAAGTGCGCGCGGAGTTGCTCCACGTCGCACCGGAATCGAGAGATGCGTGTATTGTCCGCCTCGCTTCCCTTGGCCGGGCCACCGCCAACCTTGAAGCCATCCATCATCTCCATGAATCCCACCGAGGAGAAGCCGCTCGTAGGCCTTCGTTGGCCCCTTGACTCCGAGTCCTCCCAGTACGAGGCACGGGCCCTCGACGCGGCCAGCATGAGGTAGCTTCGTTTGAGGCCGCTTCCCAAAAGTGATTCTGGCTCCCGGAAGTTGAATCTGGGAAAAAACAGTAAAACCCTGCATGCAGATCACCGGAGACAGTCCTTTTTGAAATTCACAGGCCTATCCCCGTCTTCGCTAACAAGGCCCTGGCCAACACTTTAGCCTCCGAATGGCGCCCATGGCTCGCACTCGGAGACGCTCGTCTCGCCCTCGCTGCCCACTTGATGCGTGCGCGCGAGCGCGACGAGCGGGTCGAGCGGCAGGGCGGCGAGCCGCATCGTTCGATCCATCTGCCCAAACGAGAGCAGCACGACGCCGCCATCGGCGCGCGCCGTGTCGGGCTCGACGATCAGTCCGACGACGTACTGCAGTGCGCAGCGGGGCGAGGTCGCGATCTCGAGCTCACGCTCGGAGATGCACAGCTTGGGCGAGATCGAGATCACGCGGAAGGGAGGTGCGCCCGAGATTACGTAGAAGACAGTCGCATACAGTGCGGGCGCATGCGCACCATCCTTGACGTGCATCGCCGCTAGAAAATCCCCATTCGGAAGTCGCGCGTATGGAGTGCCGCCTCGAAGCCCTTGCCGCTGCGTGTCATACGTGCGAAGGAAGTCGGCGCTCGAGTTGTATGCTCGGTGGCATGAGCCCCCAGTCCAAGCGCAGCGCAGCACCACATGAGGCTCGATCGAGTAGCTGAGGTGGAGCGCGCCGTCCTGAGCGAGGGATCGAGCGCAGCGGTACTCATCGGAGGGGCCAGAGAGAGAGGCCCTCGAGAGAGGCCAGAGAGAGAGAGGCCAGAGAGAGATAGAGGCATTCAGACGGTCTCTCAGACAGGCACCCAGGGAGACACACTCAGACACACGCAGAGAGGGCCATCCGAAGTCATCAGTGGCCGTGGGCGCACTTGTACAAAGGGCACCCAATTCTTCTCATTGTCCTGTAGTGTAAACGGACCGTCAGGCCCTTCGTCGATCGACAATTCCCACACAGCCTCCTGATGAGGGAGGCAATCCGATGTCATCAGAGGGCATCAGAGGCACTCAGAGCCGCGCCACCTCGGGCGCCATGTACCTGCCTCAGTGTGCCACTCGCTGCATCGCCCGCTAGGCGCAGCAAGCACAGCCGACGCCGCCCGCGGCAGTCCTCGTGGTTGGCGACGAGATAGAGCGTGCCGCGGTGCACGAGCACACGAGCGTCCTCGTAACCGTCGTACTCGATGACGTGGCGGCGCGGCGCGGCCGGCGCTGGTGCCGGCGGCGCTGGTGTAGGCGGAGGGAAGTCTTCAAAATTGGCCCGAACATTGGCGGCGTCCGCCGCTCGTACGTCGGGGCCGTGCGCGCTGCGGCTCCGGGTTTGATTGGAGCCTCCGCCAACAGCACGGCCCACACGAACGGCTCCAGAGACGCTGCCGCTGCTTGTGGTGGTGTTGCCGCCGCCTTGCCCATGGCGGCCACCGCCTTGCTCGTCGCCCCCATCGGCGCTACGGCACCGTTCAAACGCAGCGACGGAGCGGCAGTTGGTGATGGGCATGGCTGCGCCGAGCAGCAACAGTGCGCGTAGTAACCGCCCACGCGCCAGCCGCCGATGCGCGCGTGTGCGTCGGAGCGCGCAAAGCAGTTGCGCCACTCCCGCCGCGAAGCATCCGAAGATGAGGGATGAGGACAAGCGAGGTGCACCGGCCGCTAGCCGGCAGATGGCAGGCGAGAGGTCCGACCAGAGGTGCTCTTCACATTCACACGGTGGGAAGGGCGCACTCAAGTTGAGCCACGAGACGAAACCGAGGCGTATCTCTCCAGTGCGCCGCTGCCGCTCCACCGTAAAGTAGCCTACCGCACTGAAGCCGCCACGCACGGCGCCGACGCCGCTCGCGCCGAGCGCCATCGCCTGGTCGTTGATCCACTGTTCGGTGGCGGGGAGGATCAAGGGCGTGCCGTCGGGCGCCTCCTCTACGTCAAAGATCTGGAGCTCGTCCTCCGAGATCGCGAGCTCGTCCTCTGAGATCTGGAGCTCGTCCTCTGAGATCGTGAGCTCGTCCTCCGAGATCGCGAGCTTGGCTCTGCGCCTGCTACTGCTGCTGCTCCTACTGCTGCTGTTGCCGCTGCTCCAACTGCTGCTGCTCCTACTGCCGCTGCTCCTATTGCTGCTGCCGCTGCTATTGCTGCTATTGCTTCTGCTGCTGCTAGTGCTGCTGATACTTCTCGTGCTCCTGCTGCTGGTGGATGCCCCGTTGTCCTCACCTTTGTGGGCCGCCAATCCCACGGCCTCAATCTCGGCCTCAATCTCGATCTTGGCCTCAATCTCAGCGGAGGCCATCTCAATCAGTGAACGCCAGCGATCCGCCGCCCCATGGCCGCGCGCCTTGCTCTGCGCCTGCTCGATCACGGCGGCCAACTCAATCTCGGCCTCAATCTCGGCCTCAATCGACGACAGCGCGGACGTCTCCTCCTTCGCCTGCTCGTCCTCCATGTCCCCATCAAGAGTTTCGACACCCTCGGCGTCCTCGGTGCCTGCCATATAATGGCCACTTGGCCGGCGCATTGGGATCCTCATGGCTTCAGCCGCCCCGCCCTTTGCAGCGCCCATCAGCAACGGCCGACTCGGCTGCTCTGATTGCGGTTCCAATTGCTCTGATTGCGGTTCCAATCGCTCTGATTGCGGCTCCACTTGCTCCCGCTCGCCCGCCAGGATGGAGCCTACTCCGGCGCGTGCAACCGTGCCGCCTTTGGCCCCGCGAAGCAGCTCCCCGGCCTGCCGAACCTCGGTGACGAAACCCCGCTCCCCTGCTCGACGCTGCGCCGTTGCGGGCGTCTCGAGCTCGGGCACATGCCCCTGCGAGAGGGCGGCGCGCCACTCGGGCCAGTCGACTGCTCGTTGCCACGCGCCAGCGGTCGTCGTCGTCCAAATCGAGCGCACCTGCATTCAGAAGCCATCAACGGTCATCAGAGGCCATCAACGGCAATCAAGGCGTCGTCCAGATCGAGCGCACGTTCGAGAAACGGAAGATGACGACGTAGCGTGCGATGTCGTCGTCATCATCGGCGGCGCCGAAGTCGTCAGCTGCCCAACCAAATGCGGAGCGTGGCGGCAGCGCTGCGATCGCTGGGTTGAAGGCGAAAAAGGGCCGTTGTGGCGCAGCTGTCAGGTGTTCGGACAGCGCCTCAGGTGGCAAAGGCTGGGGCAGCTCGATTGTGTGCGGTGGCGGCGGCTCCTTCCCGGTGGAGGCGCTCCCTGCGGCGTTGTGACGGGTATCAGCGGGCACGAGCGGCACGGTCGGCCGCAGGCTCGAACTCGACGTGACGCAGGCGTGGTAGGAGCCGACGGTGATGTCACACGGCATCTGTTCGCACGTGGTTCGATACGACTCGTCGGCCTCCTTTCGACGCTGCGTCGCATACAGCAGCTGCCACACCTTGTAGTGCAGCGCCAGATCGTTGGGCATGCTGCGTAGCACGCTGCTGTACTCAGAGCGCGAGAGCTCCTCCCTATCTCCAGAGCCAAAGTGCATGGCGGACTCGGCGAGCTCAATCTGACGCAAGATGTCGTGCGTTGAGGCAGAACGCCTCGGCCGGTACTGGTAATTGGACGGCGGCCCGAGCCACTCGGCCAACGCGCGGCTGGAGCTCGGCGTCGCGAGAGAGCTCGCCATATCACCGATCGGGGAACCGTGTGAACAGGCTGTTAATAAACCCGAAGAAACTAAATCACACTATTTGAGGATCAAATCATCGTCCAGCTGCTCGACCGCTTCGAGCCAGGTACCCTGCACCTCATCCCACCCGCTGTAAAAGTCGAGTCGGTCTTCAAAGACATCGAGGAAGAGGGAGAGGTCTTCCTTCGACACCGCTAGGAGCGTCCGAAGCCCGTCGAAGAGGATAAACTGTGCGGTGACGATGATGGCCAGTGAGAGGCAGCGCTGCTTGACGCCAGCGTACAGCACCGAGGCCTTAGCTGCCACGTCATCGGACTCAGCACCCGCGAGCACATCGTCCAGCGCTGCGCGCCAGTTGCGTCCAAATCCGCGGGCCGCACATCGGGTGACGACGGTATCGGCCGGATGGCTGACCAGCGCACCCATGAACCCGGCGACGATCCCGGAGATGAGGGAGACGACGAGTGCGAAGGAGGGCCGTTCACTCGCCGCGGGCAAGATCGAGAGCAGCGCGTCCTGAGTGCTCGCGTACACGAGGAGTTTCGTCACCTGCATGCAACGAGACTCGCAGTCAAGTCAAGTCAAGTCAAGTCAAGTCAAGTCACCTGCATGTAACGAGACTCGCAGGCGTTTCAGAGCGGAACTCAACGAGGGGCACTCAGAGGGTGCACTGACTCAGAGGGGTCGCACAGAGGGGTCGCACAGAGGGGGCGATCTCGGTGCAATCTCAGTTCTCACCCCAAACGGGAGCTCGCGCCCCATGAGCGTGGGTAACCCGTCCCATAGCCGGAGCACATCTCGCTGTTTATCTCGCTGTGCCGTGGACGAAACCACGCGCGCCGTCGCGGGCGTCGAGGTGACCACGGCAGCGCTGCTCGCGGCGGCGCGCTGTCGTGAGCTCTCATCTGGCATCGTGAGTGACAGCTTGGTCGACGTCGTCGCGACGCCTGCGCCTTCCGTGGCTGCTCGGGCAGCAGGAGCGTCACCTCGCATCACGAGGTCGAGAGCTTCCACAAGGTTCTGTGGCGCGTCGGGCGCGCCACTGCCCGTCATGATCTTCACTCGCGCCGTCTCAAAAGGGGAGGAGCACACGGAGGCCGCCACGGCCTGCAGCAAGCAAGCTGTGAAGAGGATCGGAGTGGCGAGGTCTGCGGGGGCCGCTGGGCCCATGACGAACGCCGCCAGCTGCGGAATCGTGCGCCTGAGGAATTCAAACGTCCCAAACGAACCCGCACCTGCCGCGAAGCCCGCAGCAATGGACGCTTCGATGCCCAAAAAGGGCGACGAAGGGGGGGGCGGTGGTGCAGTCGCGGCAGCGGTGGGCGGGGGCGGGTCCCCGACGCCCGGGACGATGCCCCTAATGTGCTGCTCCGACTGCGCTGTGCTGTTGAGCGATGGCTGCGTAGGAGTCCCGGCGGGCGCTTTGGCTGTCTTGATCGCTGCCTGGCGACGCGTCTTGATGAGGTCGATGGGCGACGTGACTGCACGGGTCGTGGCGGAGCAGAGTCCGCCGGCGATGGCCAGTCGAGCGACCAGCGCGGGGCTGAGCGGAACGTCCTGACGAACCCCACCCGAGATGGATGTGGGCAGCGTGGAGACCTCCTGCGAGAGGAGACTCTCACTCTTGCGACCGGCCACTTGGTTTCCGACGAGGTTCCCCCTGCACACCGGCAGGCGCGCGCACCGCGTCCGAGGCGTTGGTGAGGGCACGGGTCCATTGGTCACGGGTCCAATCTCGGTGCAATCTCGGTGCAATCTCGGTACAATCTCGGGCACGGATCCAATGGTAACGGGTCCAACGGTCAGAAGAACAGGGGAGGGCACCGCGGCGCGCGTAAAGCCCGCAATCTCGGTGCCATCTCGGGGCAATCTCCCGTACAGCCCGAAAGGCAGTCTCGGCGGCAATCTCGACGGCAATCTCGGCGCAATCTCGCGTACAGCCCGAGAGGAGCTTCGAAGACATAGTCAGGGTTGATCGACTCGTACAGAAGGGATGGGAAGCGATGGCGAGGCGGTACGCCCACCGGGTACGTTCGGCTAGGCGGCTTGCCAGGGTCGAAGATGGGCGCGCCCTCTTCCGGCGGCAGGAGCGCGAGGAGCCGGTCGATGACGCCGTCGACGTCACGAGGATTCGAGGGCGGCTTTGGTGGGCGCTGCGGCGGCGAGTCCCTCTCGTCTTCATAACGGTCTTCTCGGTCACGCAGATCGATGCTACGGGATCGCCACGCCCATGCATCGATGCCCAAATTGGTGCTCGGGACGGCGTTACGAAGCCGGGAGATGCTCTCCTCGTACGACGGCGCCAGTCCGTCTGTCGCTGCCCGCTGCCGGCCGAGGGCCAGTGTCGCGCGCGGCGGACGTAGCATGAGGATGTCGGAGGTCGAACGCGCTGAGACCTGATCGCCGTACCGCGCCGCCATCGACTCGAGCGACCAGGGCGTGGAGGCGAATTCCAGTGGCGAAGGGGTGCGAAAGTTGCTCGATGGCGCCGTGGTGGGCGCCGTCGCCCTCGCGGCCATCGACTTCCGCACGCGCTCGTCACTACGCTCGCGATTGGAGTCACGCGAGGGGGTGCGCGGGGAGAAGAAGCGAACGTCGAGATCCTGTGAGGACCCATAGCCGGCGCCAAACCGGCTCAGCGGGACGGACCCTACCTCGTACTCCAAGAGCACCTGATGAGGAGAGCCATCCGAGGGTCATCAGAGGTGCGCAATCAGCCGCAATCAGGGCTCGTACTCGTCGAGTATGCCGCAATCAGGGCCCTCGGCGCCCGTGACGACGCCTGAGATGCAATCAACCACAATCGACTGCAATCAACCGCACTCAGGCGCACCTTGCCCTTGGCGCCCGCGACGACGCCGGTGAGGGCGCGCGGAGGTGGCGCGACCACAACCTGCACTCGATCCGTGCCCTTATAGCCTGCGCCCGGGTCCGTCAGCACAAACGCGACGACGGAGCCGTCGCGCACGATAGCTCGTGCCTGGGCGGCGCGCCTGCCACGGCGCCAAGGCTCGAGTTTCAAGAGAGTCGGGTCCTTGTAACGACCATCCTCCGGTGTCGAGCTGCTACCGCCTTGGGGAGCCGTGATTGAGACGAGGGGTGGACTCGTGTCATTGTAGCCCGAGCCGCCCGACGTGACCACCATCTCGATCACTCTGCCGGTAGGGCGCAGCTGAGGCACGCCAGCGACCGCGGCCTTGGATGCTTGGCGGACCTGATGAGAGAGGCAATCAGAGACCATCGGAGGCCATCGGAGGTCATCGGAGGGCATCGGAGGGCATCCGTGGCAATTAAGTTGCAATCAGAGCTCATCGGTGTCATCGGATGTCATCAGATGTAATCAACTACAATCAGGCTCCTCAGGGCTCCGGCAATGGACGAACCAGTGGCGCGGCGGGTAGGGGCAGCGCGGGGATCGGCAGCCCGGCCGCCAGCCCCGCCTCGCTCAGGACGAAGGAGCCGCCATCGATCACCACGATGCCCGAGGCACGCCGGTTCTCTTGCTCAGCCGCTAGCTGCTCGATCGAGTCGGTTGGCTGCACGCCCGGCGGGAGGAGAGAGAAGAGGAGCGCGAGCTGCCGGAGGGCATCGGGCCTCGCACCGTAGCGCGAGCGCAGCAGCGTCAACAGCTGCCGGATGCGCACGGCGTCCTGCGACGTGATCGGCTCAGCCCACTTTCCACTTGGCGGTGTGAATGAGCACAGGGCCTTCTCGACGGCGCCCGAGTACTCGCGAAGCTGCGTGATGCGCGCTTCCGAGACCTGCTTCCTCGTCCACGCAAGGGGTATCTCGGCGGCGCGTGCGCGCCACAGCTGCCGTGACGGCCGATCGTAGGTGAGGAGAAAGCGCGACAAGTAATTGATGAACTTAGGCCCGAACGCAGCTCGTGCGTCTATCGCAGAGCAGGAGCCACCCACGGAGCTGCTCGCAGCTTTCCACACCAGGAGCCCGTCTGGCACCCCGACGACCGTCGCCGGCGCTGGCGCTGGTGTCAAAGCAGACAGCGCGGATCCGGCGGCTGCGAGTAGGAGGTGGCGCCGGCGCTCGTGAAACGTAGGATCCGGAGCTGTGTGGCGCCCTATCTCTGGAGGCGCCTGTGGGCTGTGCAATGGATGCGGAAGCCCTCCACAACGTGGAGCCATCCGAGGCGATGCACTGAGTCCAAATACTACGCAGAGCAGCAACATGGCACACCTCGGCGACCAGACGTGGGCAAGCGTGGGTTTAGGAGGCCTCTATTGGCTCCGACCTTCCATGAATTCCTTTTCCTGATCACAAGGCGGTGCCGAGATCGACCGAGATCAAGACGCTCTTTCCCCCGACTCAGGAGGAGGCGCGTACTCGAAACCACACCACACTTTCAAATTCAGGGCGCAAGACGCGTGTGCGCGCGCCCGCCCGCCGCACCTCTGGCGTTGTCCTAGTCTCCTAGCTGTACTTTGCTCGTGGTTTTCGAGACCTAACGCAACGTATCCACGACCGAATACCCCTGATCGAATGGCACCGGGATGCCCTGCCGTTCGAGTTCAGAGCGTGTGTGGTACTGGAAATGCGCGGCAAGCTGCGTGAGGAGCGGAGGGGCGAGCACGCTTCAGTGACGCACAGATGTGCTCGATGGGCTCGTGTCTGGAAGTCTCGCAAAAGGGCTGTACGTAAGGCTGTACGTAGGCTAGTTCGTAGGAGTCATCATGGGTGGAGCGTGCTGCCGCGAGTCACGGCTCGCGCGGGTCGATCGAGCATCATGCATCAAGGGCGAGCACAACGACGGAGCGTGTGCGCGCGCCGGCGCACCAGCTTGCGCGCGCGCTCAAACTTCAACTCTTCGGGAAGCGCTTGACCGCCAAGGTCCGCCGGGATGCAGAACTTGGCAGGGGCGGTCGTGCTGAATTCCAGTGGGAAGTCCTCCATGCCGCCCCGCGCCTTGATGAGTCCAAAGCTGTCGGTGATCTTCACAGTCGTCTCTATGGCGTTGCTGTCGCTCGTGAAGGAGATGGAATGCCGCCCGGCCGGCGCGCAGTAGGGCCCAAACGCACGGTGCAGCCCCCAAAACGATCCGATCTCGTACGTTAGGGTGGAATTGTCGGTTGCGTTTTGGAGCCGGAGCAGCCCACTGCCCTGGTTACCGTCGCCATTCTCGTCTCGGAAGTCGATGACGATCAGGTCGCCGTCACAGCAGCCGCTCTGCCACACGACACGGTTGTCGCCCGTGTGGACCCCCACGCGCGGATAGGCGATGGCGAGCGCGAGGTTGGGTAGCAGGAAGGACATGGGACCGTTCTGAGTCCGAGAAAAAAGGGACCAAAGCGTAAAAATTCGCATGCAAAGCCAAATGCGCGAACACATAGGCGACGATGACGCATGCATTCAATTGTATAGCCATGCGTAAACATGTCGTCTCGGGGAAGTTTCGAATCAACGTGTGATGTTCCTTTCTATGAAGCGCATCCTCTGTGCGCTCGTCTGTGCGCTCGTGCTCGCGCTGCTGCAGCTCGGACCGCTGCAGCAGCGTATCTTGCTGGACGCCCGAGCTGCGTCAGATACGCTGCAGCAAGCTAACCTCTGCCGATTAGAGTGCACGGTTGGCGGCGGGGCCGAGCCGGGATTCCTCGACGAAGGACCTTTGGTCGTGCCGCTGCCGCCTGGCGCGACGCTGCATCTGGCTGGCCGTCCCGGCCGAGGATGCGCCGTGGCGCCCAAGAGCATGCTGCAGCTGCCCCATGGCATCGGTCGGCTCCCTCGCATCCATTCCGCCTTTGGTGATCTTCGTCTGGTGCCGCATGGAGCACTGCTGCGATCGCCGCTGCCAACTGCAGATCGCCGCAACGACAGCCGATGCGTCGAGCCGTTTAACGAGCCTTCCGCTCACGAGCATGCATCCATGGCCTCGACACGATGGCTCGCGTCGCGCTTGCACGCGCGCTGCATGCTCCCGCCAGGTACCTTGTTGGCCGACCTCTCCCCTGATTGCCTCTGATTGCCTCTGATGAACTCTGATGAACTCTGATTGCCTCCCACATCAGGTACCTTGTTGGCCGACCTCTCCTCTGATTGCCTCTGATTGCCTCTGATGACCTCTGATGACCTCTGATTGCCTCCCTCATCTTTCCCTCATCAGGTACCTTGTTGGCCATGTCGTCGGCCGCCGCCGCCGATGGCGCGCCACCGAGCTCAGAGGCCCATCACACGTCGTCGCGTGCCAGCGCAACGGACGAGGGATCTTGCGTGTCGGCGCCGCTGCGCCAAGCCTGGCTCCGTCCGTCTGCCTCTTTACAGCTTCGCTCTTCACAGCTCCATCCGTCTCCCTCGGCGCACGCGGGTCGCCAGTGGGTCGCTAGCGGCCACGACCCTCTAGGGATGACACGTACCGCGGCGGCAGCGGATGAGGAGGCAGCGAGCAACGCGGCGCTCAATGCATCGCTGGGTGCGGATGTAGGCGGCGCGGCGGCGCTCGAGGTGCCCACGACGGCGCTCGTGGTCTCCGTGCTCCTGCAACTGCCCACGACGGCGCTGCCAGACGAAACCACCCTCGCCACGCTCCGCCACCTCATCGCCCAGCTGAGTTGGTCCGCGAGCGCCGTCCCGGGCACGAGCGCCGTCCCGGGCACGAGCGCCGTACCGGGCGCGAGCGCCGTACCGGGCGCGAGCGCTTTACGGGCGCACCTCGAGGCAAGCGCTGGGCAGCCTAGCGCTGGGCAGCCTAGCGGCCTTGCTGCACGACCAAAGGCGCGCGTGCCGCCGACGTGGCAGCTGCTGCTGCTCAGCGCCCGCCCGCTCTGTTCCGAACCTCCAGAGCTCGTCGATCTCCTCCGGCAGCTGCCGACGGTGGTGCACTTGGCACCGGCGCGGGAGCGGGAGCCGAGCGCCGTACCGGGCGCGAGCGCCGTCACGGTCGCGACTGGCGACCTGGACGAGAGCGCCGTCTCGGGCGCGGATCAGAGCGTCGTCTCGGGCGCGAGCGAGGCGGCGGGCAAGCGCGCGCCGGTGCTGCTAGGCGCTCGGCCAATGCCGGCGCAGGACACGATGGCGCCCGTCACGGCGCCCCTTGAGGCTCCCCCCACGCCGCTGAGTGCGGAGGTGCGGCGCGTTTGGGACCTCTCCCCTGATTGCCTCTGATTGCCTCTGATGACCTCTGATTGCCTCCCTCATCAGGTGCGGCGCGTTTGGGACCTGCTGGCTCCTGCAACAGCGACACGCGTGCTCGCGGACTCGAGATCGCATCTGGCCGCTGGGGCACTGGCCGCGCGACTCTCGCTCCTTCACAAGAGCCCTCAGTGCGACGTGCTGTTCACACCGGCGGGCGCCACGGTCGCTGTGGACGGCGTCATGGCTGCTGGTGAGTTGCATGCAAGTGCTCACCACGGCGTCATGGCTGCTGGTGGCGGTGGTGCACGCGTCGGCGGCGCTGGTGGCGCCAAAGGCTCTGGCGAAACGCCCAAGGCGGTGCCCGACGCCACCGCCGCCACCAGCACTGCCTCCGCCGCCGCCGCCGCCACCGCCGCCGTGACTGGGGAGTCTATCGGTGGCAATCTCGGTGGCAATCTCGGTGGCAATCTCGATGGCAATCTCGGTGGCAATCCCGGGGATGATGCCTCGTTGTCATCCAGTGCAGCGTCCTCCACCTCCTTTGATCCCACCTCCTCCTCCTCCTCCTCCTCCACCGCCGCCGCCGCAACGGAGATCGCCGCCGAGATGGCCGCCGAGATGGCCACGTACAGATCCGCCGTCGAGCCACTTCGCGCGTGGCACTTCTTCGCGCTCGCGCCAAATATGGCAACCGACCACTCGACAGCCTACAGCCACGCCCCGCCGGCGCCGGCGGCCGCGGCGACGATGCCCCTCCCGTGGCTTCAACGAGCTGCGGTCGAGTCCGCCAGCGTGCCGCGTGGTGCCTGGCCCGTGTGGCGACCGTTGAGGCTGCCTGCCGCATGCCGCTCAGCCGGAGGGCCCTCGGCGGAAGCGCTCGGTACGGCGCTCGAGGCGGCGGCGGCCTTGGACGTCCAGCACGGCGCTTCCACAGATGCCGAGGGTGCGCCCAGCACGGCGCACAGAGCGTGGCAAGCGGACTACGCGGCCGCGGCGGTCGAGTTGGACTACTGGCTACGCTGCTTGCATGCGGGCGCCTCCATCTGCCATGTTGTGCCGGCCATCGACCCAAATATGGAGGGCGAGAGCGATGAGCATGCAAGTGCTCACCACGGCGCGGCGCTCGGCCCAAATATGGAGGGCGAGAGCGATGAGCATGCACATGAGTATGCACCGGCCGCGCTGCACGGCGCGGCGCTCGGCGAGCTGCTGGCCCGGCATCGCCGCCCGTCGGCACTTCGCATCTTGATGGTCAACGAGCAGGTGCCTTTGCATGCATGTTGATTAGCTTCGCATCTTGATGGTCAACGAGCAGGTGCCTTTGCATGCATGTTGATTAGCTTCGCATCTTGATGGTCAACGAGCAGAGGTGCCCGGGGCCGCGGAGGGAGGTCATCAAGCTGCATGCAAGTGCTCACCACGGCGCCCCTCACCCCCTTCATCAGGTGCCCGGGGTCACGGAGGGAGGCGATCTGCGGGCCGCGCAGCTCGTCAGCGAGATCGCGGCCGAGGGGCACGCGGTCACGTACGTGTCCCTGACGCCGGCGCGTCGGCCGGAGGATATCTCGGCGTTGCGAGATGCGGGCTGGCGCGCGTTCGCGCCCTCGTGTGCGGACTCTCGCGCCGCGTGGTGCGACGAGTGCGGCCAGGTGCAGAGTCGCCCGTTTGTGAGTTGCATGCAGGTGCTCACCACGGCGTCCCACCCCCCTCATCAGGTGCAGAGTCGCCAGTTTGTGAGTTGCCGCGTGCAGTCAGCCTCGCGGCTGGCGCACCGCGTGGCCGTGATCGATGACGACGCTCATCTGGACGCTCTGAGCAGCGCTCGGCACGACGCTCTGGGCAGCGCTTCCAGTGCGGTGGCAGCCGAGGCAGACGTGGTGCTTCTCATCGCATGGTTCTGGCGCTGCGGCGCTCACCACGGCGCGGCGGAGCTGGCGATGCAGCGGCTGAGTCAGCAGCCGCTGGTGCGGCATTCGCGCGTCGTCGTCGTGAGCGACGACGTTCACTGGGTGCGTGACGCGTCCGCCCCTTTCTGTAACGACTCTGCGGCCATCCGGGTGCGCGAGCTCTGATGACCTCTGATGACCTCTGATGACCTCTGATGACCTCTGATTGCATGCCTCATCAGGTGCGCGAGCTCGCTCTCTACTCGAGCCTCTGATGGCCTCTGATGACCTCTGATGACCTCTGATTGCATGCCTCATCAGGTGCGCGAGCTCGCTCTCTACTCGAGCGCCGCTCTCACCCTGACTATCACCGATGAGGACCGCGCAAAGCTGAGCGGCCAGCGGCCCGGACTCCCTCTCCGCACACTCCCGTTTGCGGCGACGACACCAACGGCAACCGCGCTCGCCGCTGGCTGGGCACAACGGCGCGGCGTCCTCTTTGTCGGATCGTACCACCGGAGTGGCAACACGCGCGCACTCCGGTGGTTGCTGCGCCGCGTGTGGCCAAAGGTTCGTCAGGCGGTCCCGTCGGCGAGATTGCATCTCGTCGGCGCTCACGAGTGGCGCACGGAGGTGTGCGAGCTCTGATGACCTCTGATGATCCCTGATGACCTCTGATGACCTCGGATGGCCTCTGATGGCCTCTGATGAGTATCTGATGAGGACCGCGCGGAGGTGCGCGAGCTCACTGATGGCCATTGATGGCCACTGACTACCTCTGATTGAAATCAATTGCCACCGAGGACCATTGATGGCCTCTGATGACCGCTGGTTGGCTCGGATGACCATTGATCGGCTTGGATGACCATTGATTGGCTTGGATGACCGCTGTGATTGGCTTGGATGACCGCTGGTTGGCTTGGATGACTGATGGGCTTGGATGACCGTTGATTCGCTCTGAGTGCAGGTGCGCGAGTCACGTGCCGAGGGCGTCGAGTCGCTCGGTCAAGTGGAGGATTTGAGTCCAGCGATGCTCGAGGCTCGTGTGCTCGCGGCACCGGTGCTTGTGCATTCAGGCCTCGCGACCGAATGCATGCTAGCCTTGGGCCATGCGGTGCCGCTCGTGACGACGCCGGTGGGCGCTCGCGGGCTACTGACGGCACGCTCGCCCAGCGCGATCGCGATCGCGCGCACAAGCGACGAGTTTGCGGCGGCGCTAGTCTCGCTGCTGCTTGACCGAAGCGCGTGGGACGCGCAGCGCGCGCGCAGCGTTCACCATGCGGCTGCATATCTCGGCGCGCCCAGGCTGCATCGGCAGCTTCGCCGCGCCCTCAGCGAGATGCGAGGCGAGTTGGGCTTGGAGTGACCAAGGGCAGCTAGAGAACGCCTATACTATTTAGGGACCCAACAATAAGGTGGGTCGCGATTAAGGATTTAAGGTTGCGTGACTGTTGCGATCTGTGGGCGCATCTCGTCTGGCGAGCGTTTACTCTATTTATACAGCTCGGTCCTCGGCATGGTCCTCGGACGTGGGTTGTGCGTCGTGGCGTTTTTCGTGTCTGAAGGATCGATATCTCTGCGTTGCTTACTGCGTTGCTTACCGTACGCGACCGCAGCGCGGCCGCGGGCTTTTTCTTTCGTGCAGGTCATCTCGGCGAGCGTGACGCGGCGCCGACTGGCCTTGAGCACGTGAAAAGGCGTCCTTGTAGCACACGGTCGATGTGCGTGACAAAGCCAGCCCTCAGGTGCGTCACCGAGTGCTGCACGCACCTGCTTGGCGATGCGAGTTTGCAGCCAGCCTCCAGCGCTGTTGTGCGCAATTGCGCGCCATCTTGCTTCTTGGTCAGATGGACCGGGCGGGCGGGCTGGTACGCGTGCAGGCGGTGCGCAGACTACGCCGGCACCCGCGGGCGGCCGTCGTGCCGTGGGCCGTGGCTTAGGGCGCCAGCCGCCGTCACAGCGCGAGTCCGGGCTTGGCGAACGGCTCGGACGTCGGAGGGTGACTCGGAGGGCGCGGGTGTCTGGAAGAAGGCCAGCATGGCGAGCAATTTTCTATCAGGTTCGATAGCTTCCACATTAGGAAATAACGTCACTGAACTCAAAGCATCGATCCACACATGTTCACAGTGCTCTCACAATCATTTTCTACAATACCAACACAAATCCACTCCGGCCCTTCACCGCATCTCGCACCGCTTTTTTTCCTGCTTTTCCTATGTCGTTGTACTCGAGGTCGAGCTTGGTCAGGACCGCGTTGACCTTCAGAGCCTTCGCAAACGCCTTGGCTCCCTTGTCCCCGATGTTGTCGCATCCGACCATGGGGTTGTCGTTGCCGTTGCGTCCGAGGGAGAGGGTGGTCACCACCGCGTTGACCTTCAGCGCCTCCGCGATCGCTATGGCACCATCATCGCTGATAGAGTTGACCTGCAGGTTCACCGAGGTCAACACCGCGTTGACCTTGAGCGCCTCCGCAATCGCCTTGGCACCCTCATCCCCGATCTTGTTGCTGATCAGGCCCACGGTGGTCAGGACAGCGTTGACCTTCAGCACCTCCGAGATCGCGATGGCTCCCTCGTCCCCGATGTAGTTCTGGTACAGGAGCAGGGTGGTCACCACCGCGTTGACCTTCAGCGCCTCCGCGATCGCCTTGGCACCCTCCGCACGGATCTTGTTCTCGTCCAGGCGCAGGGTGGTCAAGACCGCGTTGACCTTCAGAGCCTCTGCGATCGCCTTGGCACCCTCTGGACCGATGTTGTTGTGAATCAAGTCTAGGGTGGTCAGGACCGCGTTGACCTTAAGTGCCTCTGCTATCGCGATGGCTCCCTTGTCCCCGATGCCGATCGCCTTGGCACCCTCAACCACGATGGAGTTGTACCCGAGGTTGAGGGTGGTCAAGACCGCGTTGACCTTCAGCGCCTCCGCGATTGCGATGGCACCCTCATCCCCGATGGAGTTGTACCCGAGGTAGAGGGAGGTCACCACCGCGTTGACCTTAAGCGCTTCCGCGATCGTGATTGCTCCCTCGTCCCCAAACTGGTTGTGTCCGAGGACGAGGGTGGCCCCCCCCGCGTTGACCTTGAGCGCCTCGCCGAGTGACGATGCGCCCTCCGGACCGATGTTGTTTCTGGAGAGGTCGAGCGTCCTCAAGGCCACAAAGCGGGGCAGCACCTCGCACAGCTCGACGACGTCGGCGGCGCCCCACTCGAGCCCTTGGAACTCGAGCTCGCCAACGTTGGTGACCTTGCCGAAGAAGGTCGCGTACAGGTCCGCGACCTTGCTCACGTCGGACGAGTTGGTGAAGCGCTTCTCCGTCTGCAGCAGGCGCCGGACCGTTTCCGGCGATGGCGGCGGCGGCCGACGCCGCGCGCACACGCGCGCGAGTATGTAGTCGGCTTCATCCCACGGCATCCCGGGCCCGTAGGCGCACGCCATCGCCAGCACCGTACGCTTGGCGAGGTCGAGGCGCAGGAAGCCGGGCTTGATGGCGGCGCTGATGGCGGCCTCGACGTAGCACCAGCCCGAGTCCTCATACGTCTCCGCGAGGGGCGGCTCGCTCGCCCGCATCCGCGCCGCAAACCCCTCGGGCAGCTCGCTCTGCATCCACACGACGGTGCGCGCGTGGCCATACCACACATTGGAGTTCTGCAGGCCCTTGGGGAAGAGCTTCGCCTCGGCGTCGGTGCGCGGCGGCTGGTGCAGGCTCGCAAAGTCCCAGAACAGCGCGAACTCGGGGAGGCCGAGCCCGTGCTTCTTGAACGCCGCGGTGAGCTGCGAATAATGGTCAAGCCCATATTTAGTCCACCCCCTCGGGTTGAGGTAGAGCTCGGCGACCGACGCCACGATGCCGAGGTGGAAGCCGTCGGGGTCGGGGTGCTCCTTTGTGAGCCACCGGTACGACAGCGCGACGAAGAGCACGCCAAACTCGTCGCCCAGCGCCAGCGCGACCCTCCGCAGCTCGCCCGCCGACCAAAAGGCCTCGGGCGGAAGGTCCTGCCGGCGCGAGAGGCGGCCGCCGCGCTTGTGCAGGCCGACGAGCCAGGTGCCCTTCACCGCCGCGATCGCGCCGCTCTCCACCGATGCGAGCAGCGTCTCAACGTCAAAGTAGGGGTTCGGTGCGGCGGCGGCGGCGCTCGCGACGCTCGTCTGCGACTGGGCCGTGGGCGGCCCGCCTTGTGTTACTTTTTTCGGAGTTCGACCTCCTCGGAGGACTCGGCGGAGGACTCGTCGGAGCACAGCGCGAATCGTGGTGGCCTCTGTCGAGGTGGAGGAGGAGCCTTTCGAGTTGGAGGCGCCCATGTTGATTTGCCTTTGATGAACTTTCGTACTAAGTTGAACCTCGATTAATTAACGAAACGTTGGCTTTCTGAACAAAATCTAGCGTTCTAGCTTCTAGGTCCGGGTGAATCCACGACGTCATCTTCGACGCATGGAACCCCAGTATACCCGCAGACTTCAATCTTCTACTATCTACTTCTATCCATGCGATGCAATCCCATCAGCAGTTCGCCTCGAGACATCGCTACGCAACAGCCGCCTATCCGAACTGCTCCGACGCCGTCTGCCAGCCGCTCCGCCTCTGCCCGCAGCTCGCTCGGCCGCCCCATCTCCACCCCCTGAACGACACGTGCCCTCACGAGCGCGGCGGAGCAGCCTGGTGGCGGCGCCAGGCTGGCGAGCACGCCTGCGAGGCAAGCGTTCGCCGCGCCCGTGCCGGCGTCTTCGGTGCCGTTCGCGCGGTGCATCCGCGCCCGAATCTGGTGCACCACGCCGCCGGCGCCCTCGCCTTTCTCAGTGCCTGTGTGCGTGTAGAGCAGCACCTTAGGCGGCACCGCGGCGAGAGCACACAGCTCCTCAAACGCGGCAGGCGCGCCGCGCGAGCGCGCGAGCGCATCGAGGCTCGCGCATTCGGCCACGATAAAGGGCAGGCCCGTGGTGGCCACGAGCGGCGGATGGTTGGACACGACCAGCTCCGAAGGCTCGAGACTGACGGCCGCGGCAACGTCCTTGACGGGCAGCGATGGCACGGGCAGAGAAAACGGCTCGGGCGCTGTCAGCATCGCACCCGTGGGCTGGCCGGCGGCATCGTGCAGGATGTTGAGGAGCACGAGGCCGGCCTTCTCCTCAAACCGCACGGTGTGGCCCACCGGCCGACCCATGAAGTTGCCGCGCCAGGCGAGCGCAGTAGCCGTGCCCACGTTCGGATGGCCTGCAAAGGGCATCTCATAGGTCGGCGAGAAGATTCGAACGTGCGCGGTGTTTGCCTCGTCGCTTGGCGGCAGCACGAAGGTGGTCTCCGAGTAGCCGAATTCGGCCGCGATGCTCTGCATCTGTGCAGCGGTCAGCTGCTTCTCCCGATCTCCGGGCCGTCTTTCGCCGTCAGGCGGGCGCTCGCAGTCTTCGCCCCCATCCCCTAGCAAGCGCGAGGCCGAGCGGGCCTCAAGCTGGGTCAGCGTTGACCAACGTCGTGCTCCACACGCACTATACCACAGTCGTTGGGCGAATCCCCAACAACTCTCCCTCCACACGCACTATACCACAGTCGTTGGGCGAATCCCCAACAACTCTCCCTCCACACGCACTATACCACAGTCGTTGGGCGAATCCCCAACAACTCTCCCTCCACACGCACTATACCACAGTCGTTGGGCGAATCCCCAACAACTCTCCCTCCACACGCACTATACCACAGTCGTTGGGCGAATCCCCAACAACTCTCCCTCCACACGCACTATACCACAGTCGTTGGGCTCTTCATCGCCTTCTTCAACAAAACGCAGGCCAGGTGCTGCCCAGCAAGCAGCTTCGCCTCCCACTCCAGGCTCTGAGATTCGTGCGCCGCCTTCGGTGCAGATCCTGCCTCAGCCGCCTTCTCCGCCGCAAGTACCTTCTTCTTCACCATCTTCAGCGCCCTCGAAGTCCTCGACGTTGAAGTCCTGCGCTGCCTTCCACGCGTGCCACATCGTATCCGTCGGCGAGTATACGCGGTAGTAGGTGACAAAGTCGTCGTAGTAGTCGAACATGTACATAACTGGCCCAGCACCGGTGACCCAGCCAGCGTCGACGTTGTCGCCCGCCTCGGTGAGGAGGTCGGACTCCGTCTCGCTGTAGTCCGGGTCGATGTCCGCCATCAATCGGATTGATTTCGGTGCATCACCGCAACGTTAATTTCATGGACACTTTCGTATCAGCCCAGGGGGGGTTAACCTGGCACACGTTGTGTCGTTTGAGTTGTGTCTACCGTACATCACATGAGATCAAAGTGTTCAACTGATCGTGTCAACAATTGCCCCGATTAAATTACACCTGTGTTTTCAATGCATGTAATAGATGAAGCGCCAGAACGGATGGTGGCCGGCGGGAGGGACGGGCGGCGCAACTCCCGGTGGTGCCGGTAGTGGGTTCTGCAGCTTGAGCCCGAACAGCAGCAAGTCGTGGAAGGGGCTCGCCCCCGGCTGAGGCCCGGCGTGCGGCAAGGCGTATGGATGGTTGGGCGGCACAAAGATGCGCATGTAGACGTGCGAGTCGAAGCCGTTCTCCTCCGTAAAGTGGCCTGGGTCGTATTCGACCGCGTGCCGCAGGTGGGCGAGCGTGGGCTGGAGGCCGGCGGCCGGGGCGCCCACGAGATGCTGGAGCAGCCCGAGCACGAGGCCGGGGGCACGGAAGGCGGGCGTGCCCAGAGGGAACCCCGACGCCCCGTCGAGCGGGCACCACGCATTGGACGCGTAGCAGTCGTGAACATCCTCGCCCATGTTCACGTGCCCGACGTCGCTCCACACAAGCGTCACAGGGTCTCGCTGCTCGACGACGCAGCGGTGCTGCCACGGGCGCGGTAGCACCGGCCCCACCAGGCCCGCGAGGAGGGCTGGGGGCGCGTGGATGGCATCGTGTTGCGGCTGCCAGTTTATACAGCCATGCCACCTCGGCGTCGGCGGCAGGGGGGGTGCGTTGGGGGCGGCCACGCGCACGCGCCAGACGAGTCGCGTCTGTCGGCCCGCGACCGCCGCGACCGGTGGCGGCACGCCCGGCGGCCCGACCGGGATGCCGGCCGCGATGGCCGCGATGGCCGCCGGCGTCGGGTAGTGGCAGAAGCGTAAGACGAGCGTGGCCACGTGCTGCCAACCCGGCGCGGCTCCAAGGGGCGGCGGGATCTTAATCGGGTGCGCGCCGAAGGGCACGCCGGTCGGCGGCATCGTGCCCGTCGTGTTCCAGGCGGCGCCGCCGAAGAGGTCCAGAGCGGGGTTTACAACGGCGAGGGGGTTTCCAGGCGCGGCGAGCGGCGGGGGATTGCCCGGCGTATAGTAGCCGTCCGCTGCGAGCTGGAGGGCGGGCGCGACGTTGGGAAAGTTGCGTCTATACATGCCCCAGATCCCGTGCCCCGTGAGCCGGGGGTTGGGGATGCCCGCCGGGTTGCCCGGCTGACCGACGTTGTTGAACGGGGCCGCCGCCATATGGGATCGGTTTTGCCATTTTTGTTAATTGTGGTTTCCATTTATATACTTGATTAGTGGACGGGAACCGAGTGCGGCTGGCTCGGCGGAAGTAATTGCACTCTGCCCCCTGGCCAGCATGGCGGCCGCTGGCTCGCCATCGGGCCCGCCCCCGCCAGGCGACGACGACGACGACGACGACGACGAGGTGCCCAGCGGCGCGACGCCGGCGGCGGCCGAGCACAACAAGCGGCCGCTGCCGAGCTGGTCGCCATCGTCCTCCGAGTCTTCATCGCATGCGAGTCCAGGATTTCTCGAGCCGCAAAAGTTCGACTGGGCCGGCGCGCCGATTGACTCTCCGACAGAGGCGGACTTGCTGGGCGCGCGGCGGGTCGCCGACGAGTCGCCCGCGCCGGTGAGCATCTCGCCCATGCTGCCTCGCATCCTGGGTGAGGAGTTCGAGGCAGTGCTGCAGCAAGCCTCAGAGCTGCCTGCTGCGGTGCCATCGCCGCAGCAGTCAGCCAGCGAGGTGCGGGTGTACAAGCGCGGGCTCCGGGCCCTGCTCGGCGGGATGATGCTCGCCCAGAAGGCCGCAGAGGCCATCGCGGAGGCCGCCGCGGAGGCCGCGGAGGCCGCGGAGGCGGAGGAGGAGCCGATGTCGTCGCCTGCGGAGGTGGCCGAGGCGGGGTTCCTCCTGTTCGACGGGATGGGCTCACAGAGTGACTATGCGGCGGAGGATGCGGCGGATGCCGCGTGGGCCGCGGCGGCGTTGGCGGCGGCGATGCCGTCGCCTGCGGAGGTGGCCGAGGCGGTGGCTGAGGTGGTGGAAGAGCTCGTCCATCTCGTCTCGTGGGAGGAGAATCGTCAGGCTCGATGGGATGCGCGTGTTGCGCTCGGCCCATTCTGTGTCCATGAGGAGGAGGAGGAGGAGGAGGAGGAGGTGGAGGAGGAGGAGGAGGGGGAGGAGGAGGAGGAGCCGGAGCCGGAGCTCGCGCCGGAGCCCTTTCCGGCCGAGCTGCTGTCCGACGCTGAACGTGCTCGTCGGTGGCAGATGATTGCGGATTGGTGAGTGCTGTTCGCTCCGGTACTGAGCGATCCATCCATACCATGGCGTGGCGAAGTATGGGGGCAGTAGCGCGCGCGCTCCGGTACTGAGCGGCGCGCACAGGCAGCGGAGCGGGCAGCGAGCAGCTCGGTACCGATCCGACGGATATCCATGGGGCGTATCCTGTGTGCGGATGGTGTAGGGACCGAAGATGTGTATACGAGAAGATGTGTATCCATGGCTTGTAATACTTATTATCGCAAACTTCAATCAACGACGTAACTTTAATTAACTGGTCCCTTTCACAGTGGCGCAACATGGACGCGGAGCGCACTCGATCGATCGAGGAGGCGCAGCATGGACGGAGCCTCGGCCGGCTCTGACTCGCCGCCGCCGCGGCGGCCGAGCAACGACACCGTCGTCGGCGTCGACGTCGTCCCGCCGGGGACGTCACAATCGAAGAAGCGCTCGCTGCCTGGCGTGTCGCAATCCTCTCAGGAGATCTCGTCGTCCGAGTCTCCTGAAGGATATGAAGGCAGCCAGGAGTCGGATGCCGCTGGCGCCGAGCTGCCGCCAGTTGGCCCGGCGGCGGCGAGCAGCCCATCCGCAATGGGAGGCGCACTAGGCGCCTCGCCAGCCTCGGGGGCAACCACAGGCGGGATGCCTGCTGCCCCCATCTATCCACCACCTCCACCGCCGCCAGCTCTGTCGCCCGGCGCGCCGCTGGGCAGCGCCGACTCGGTGCTGCCGATGGAGGCGGACAGCGCGTCGCCCCCGCCGCCGCCCTCGTCTTCGCTGTACTCGGACGCCTCACCGATGCGCCCGCGCATCCTCACCTTCGGCGCGGCTGCGGCTAGCAGTGCACGTGAGGAGGAGGTGCGTCCGTACGCGGCGTCGGCAGCGGCGGCGGTGAAGCGGGTGGAGGCGGACACGAGCATCAAGGCGGCCGCGCTGTCCCTCGCGCCAGCTCCGGAGGCGGCGGCGGGCGCGGCGCAGGCAGCGGCTCTAGCGGAGGAGGAGGTGCTCGCTTTGGTGGCTTGGCTGCTCGATGCGCTGGAGGGCGAGGAGGCGTGGGAGGAGGTGGTGGCGTCCGAGTGGGCGGAGGCCGCGGCGGACGCGGACGCGGAGGCCGCGGCCGTGGCCGTGGCCGCGGCCGTGGCGGTGCCGCCGCCGGTGCCGCCGCCGCTGGCTGAGCCCGAGGCGGACCCCGACGCCTCCACGGCCTCGGCCTCCACCTATGTCCCGGGTGCCAGAACGGACTCCTCGTACAACGACCTCGAGCTCGATGACGACTGACTGTGTGTCTGTGGTGTGTAGATTGCATCAAAGAGGCATGCAGTCTCGCTCACAACTCGCGCCTGCGCTTCACGGTGGGGGCACACGGAGGTACACACGCGTCGCGTGGGTAGCGTGATGACGAAAATTAAGCAGCCGTCGCTCCCTGTTACCGTACCATCACGTCACCGCGGGCAGACAACACCAGGTCATGTCTTCGACTCACGACTCGCAGACACGCACGCCTCCAGACTTTCCGGGTCCCATAGTTACCGCGTATGACTCTCCACGCAAGATCCAGTACAGGTGACTGCGCGACTGTTGGGCTTCCGACATGCGCGCCCGGTGGCGCCAACGATTCAATCCCGTGCCCGGCACACCCTGCGTCCCTCCCTCCCCTCATGCTACTGCATCCTCGCCGCCTCCCTCCTCGCCGCCTGCACGACGTCACTCGCCACCCTCCTCGCCGCCGCCCTCGGCCACGCCCTCCTCGCCGCCGCCCTCGGCCACCTCCATGTCCTCGAGCTCCGAAGGCACGGGCAGCGTGCCGCCAATCGTCGCCCCCTGGCTCGCAAACGTGAGGAGCGCGGGGTGCTGCTCCGGCGCGGCCGCGAGCAGCACGAGCTGGGCCAGCCGATGCGCCGGCTCCAACTCGAGCCGGCGCAGCATCGTCCCCCGGCACTCGCCCGTCGTGTAGACCGCGCGCACGCTGGCCAGCAGCGCGCGCATCTCGATCTCGAGGGCCGCCGTCTGCTGCAGGTAGAACTCGCGCAGCGCGTACGAGATGCGCGCGCCCTCGCCGTACCGCATGAGGCCCTCGTAGCGCCGCATCGCCGCGTCCTCCTTGGTGGGCCGCCCGGCCGCGAGCGGGATGGGCTTGGCCTTCTGCGCCTCGCAATTGAAGAAGAGGTGGGCAAGCGCCGGCGTGCCGTCAAAGCCCCACGCTCCATAGAACGTGTTCGCGCGGCTCGTCTGGTAGACGTAGGCGTCCCAGCTCTGCTCGTCGAGCCGCGAGGGCGGGCGCGTGCCCGGACGAAGCGCCGGCTGCACGGCCGGGTCGCGCGATGCCGAGCCCGACGACGACGCGTGCCCGTGCTCGCGCCCCTCCGGCATGGCGGCGATGTGTGCCGCCATGTTATCAGCTGCGACGTCAGGAGCGAGGACGCCGTACTCGAGGCCGCCGTCGTGCGCGCCAGGGGCGGTGGCTGTGCTTGCCTGCCCAGCTGTCCCCAGCGGAGCGGTGCCTCCCAGCTCATCGTCCTCGCGATCCACGTCGATCGCGAGGTGCGAGGCGCTGCCAGGCCGTTGCGCCGACGGCGGCGGCGGCGGCGGCGTGCGCGCCTGCCGGCGCAGCTCCTCCAACAAGGCGAGGAGCGCCGGCGGAATTGCCACCGCCCACAGATCCGCGTGCTCGACGCCGTCGCTGAAGGCGAGGACGAGCTCGCGGGCGGCCACGTACGCGCTGGGCTGGCCGCGCACCCGCGGCGGGTCCTTGGGCGGGATGATGCCGTCCAGCACGAAGAGGTCGGCCTCGAAGCTGCCATCGATCGCTTGGCGAACGAAATCCTGCATGGCGCGCGCCTCTGATTCGCGATTGCGGACTTTTGCCGAATGGGTTTCTAATTAAGGCTTCTGCGGTGCCACGGCCCGTTTTAGCATCACACATGCCAGTTGTTACCAGTCTTCGTATGGCCACAATCCGTCAAGTTTCACGGCCGGGCAAGTTTCGCGCGTTAAACTTTTTCGCGAACAAGAGCAACGACACCAGTGGGGGCCTTGGAGCTGAGCCAGCCCCTCGGGAGGACTGCACTCTCCCTGGTCGCACCGTAAATCCTCCTCTACAAGAGCAACGACACCAGTACTCCTTCATGCTGCGACTCGAGGTTAGGGGCCTTGGAGCTGAGCCAGCCCCTCGGGAGGACTGCACTCTCCCTGGTCGCACCGTAAATCCTCCTCTGCTCCCTCTGCGCCACGTCGAACACCTTGGAGCTCATGCGCATCGCGGCAACGTCGTGTGCAAGCAGTCGGGCTTCTCTCCGATTAGCGCGAGTGCAGCGGACAAGCTGCCGCGCGGTCGACGTGGGCAGCGCAACGGATTGGTGTACCACCCCGAGTACGACGGCTTCGCGCCCGATTCCTGGCAAGTCGTCATCAACGCGCACGAGTCCGCGCGCCTGGAGCTCGCCGGGGCGGTCGACGGCGCGCCGTCCACCATCGTCGACATCCAGCGCGCGCCAGCGACGACCGAAGCGCGGCTCCTCGAGATCACCGAGTTCGCGATCGATCAGCACGCGATGGTGCGCCAGTCCGATGGCGTCGGCGGCATGGTTGGGATAGGTGACCGGCTTGGATACGACGGCGAGGTGCACTCCTTCGTCATGAAGGAGGAGCAGCTGCGCGGCAACTTTGCCCACGATCTGCACTTTGCCACCGAGCAGTTCGCGGCCCACTTTGCCGGCCGCAACGTGGGCTGGGAGGAGATGCTCAAGGAGCAGGCCGAGCTCTGGCCCGACCCCAAACCAAAATCGGCACGCTGTTGGGATGCATCCGTGGATTTGGGCAACTCGTGCCATACGGACCGTGATGGGGCGCGCTCGTTTGCCGTGTGGCTGCGAGCCAAGCCGGATGGGGGTGCGTGCGGGTGGTGGTTCTTGTTCCCGGAGCATGGGGTAGCGGTTGCGCTGGCACATGGTACGTGGATCAGCTGGGACGGCCGGAGCCAGCCTCATTGTAGCGCGGTGCCATGTGTGCCCGAGGGCGATAGGCTCCTCTCGCTGTTCGCCTCCCTGCCTGCCAACCTATGCTCGGTGTTCAAGCGTGAACACGCATGCGCGCGTGCCATCGCCATGCGACATGCACAGGGCAAGGAGGGTGCACACTGTGACGTCTCGGGGTCGGAGAGCGTGCTTAGGCAGCTCAAGGTCGGTACCCCGGTGATGCTCCGGTGGGTTCCGGAAGCCCCTGCATGTCTCGAGACCTCCCGCAGTGGGAAGCGGAGATGGGGAGCCTCGCACTTTAGGTGGCTGCGGTGCAAGGTGGTGGCGGTCGAGAAGGCCACACGGACCGTCACAGTGCGCGAGAGTGCCAGCCCGTATTGGGTGCATCCGCCGCTGTCAGCCTCCCAGGTGTACAATGGCCTGGTCGTCGGGCATTACTGAAGGTGTATGTGTGTGCTGTCGTGTTGGAACGACGGGACGGCGGAGATACGTATCGGATTTTGGGTCCACTGTGTGTTTTTGTGTTGCATGCAAGCATACGCGACACCTGTGTATTCCGTGTATCCGAGTCCTTTGCGGGAGAATGCCCAACAACTCGCGGAATCACTCTAGACGCGCTAATACCGAGTCGTCGGGAGAACGCCCAACAACTCGCGGAATCACTCTAGACGCGCTAATACCGAGTCGTCGGGAGAACGCCCAACGACTCGCGGAATCACTCACGCATCGCGTGACGAACCCGCGCCGCGCTGCTTCTTGCACGATCTTGCGACTCATCAATGAGTGCTTTCGCACTCTTGATTGCCTGGCGGAGTCGTCAGGCGCAGCCCGACAACTCGGGTGGGCGCGCGAGCGCGTTCGGCGAGTCGTCGGGCTCAGCCCGACGACTAAAGGCTATGTATGTTTCCAACAACGGCCGAATCGCCCAACCCGCACTATACCCGGGTCGTTGGGGAAACGCCCAACAACGGCCGAATCGCCCAACCCGCACTATACCCGGGTCGTTGGGGAAACGCCCAAGAACGGCCGAATCGCCCAACACGCTCTATACCCGGGTCGTTGGGGAAACGCCCAACAACGGCCGAATCGCCCAACCCGCACACAATCCGTATGTGGGTTGTGTGTGTGTTGTTTTGCATTTGGTGCGTGTCCGTCCAGTTGCTCGCTCCAGTATCTTCGACTTGTCTTGTCGTGGTTTTACGGTTGCGCGATCCATCGCGTCAGAGGCCAGAGTGTCAGTGAGTGGGTCTGTTTTCTTGTCTTGTCCTGTCTTGCAAAGTGTGGAGAATACAAGACCAAATTTAATTCCAATTTGGATCTTCTTTTCGCGAGCACCGCAATTGCCGTGACACGTGAATATTCACGGACAGTGCAATGAATGTCGCGATGATGGACGAGTTGGCGTATCAGGAGCAGGAGGGCGCGGGCGAGGCGGCGTGGGCGGCGCCGACGACGGCGCGATTCCCGACCACGATCCAGCGCTGCGCGTCGCCAGTGCCGCCGGGCGGGCGCGTGGGCAACCACAAACGCTTCGTTGAGGAAGGCGATGTGCTGGTTGCCTTTGGTGAGGAGGGCGCGGTCTCGTGCTCCAAGGGCCCACCTCCGTCGACGGAGAGCGCCTTTGGTGTGGTGGGCGTGCTCTCGGGCTCCAAGGGCCGGCTCCCGTCGGCCAGTGCGAGAGTCCTTTGGGGCAGCGAGGACGGAGACGTGGTGGCGATGGAGGCGGAGGCGGTGGAGGCGGTGGCGATGGAGGCGGAGGCGATGGAGGCGGAAGAGGCGATGGAGCTGGGGGAGGCCGAGGTGGAGGCGGCCGACTTGCTGGACGTGATCGGCTCGATGCGTGCGCCGCCCAGCGCCAGTGACCGCATCGATGCGCAGATGCAAGATGCCGAGGTCGTCTTGGGCGGCGTTGAAGCCGCAGCGTCCGTTGTCGAAGCCGTAGCGGCCATCGCGCCCGAGTCTGCGGCCATCGCAGAGGCGCCCGCTGAGGCGGGCGCAATCCCTCCGATCGCTGGCGATCCACTGGAAGAGCTTGCAATCCAGGCCGCGACTGCCGCCTCTCTCGCGGACGGCATCCGCGGCTCCCAGGCGCCCGAGCTGTTGGCCGAGCTGCAGGCGCTGCGCGACCGCGTCAAGGAACAGGAAGAGCTTGCAATCCAGGCCGCGATTGCCGCCTCTCTCGCGGACGCCATCCGTGGCTCCCAGGCGTCCGAGCTGGTGGCCGAGCTGCAGGCGCTGCGCGACCGCAACAAGGAACTCGAAAAAGAGGCCTCCATGTCACGACCGCTGCAGGACCCACGCGCTCGCCTTGCACATCACCACGGTCTGCGCGGCTTTGAGATCGAGGACGTGCCCGGCGATAACAACTTTGCCGCCATGCCGGAGAACAGTCCCGAGGTGGAGGCGGCCGAGGCCGAGGCGGAGACCGAATCCATGGAGGCGGAGACCTTGTCCATGGAGGCCGCAGCGCCCGCTACAGCGCCCGTGGTGGAGGCGGCGGAGGTGGAGGCGGAGGCATTCGCAGAGTCGCCGGCGCTGGAGGCGGAGGCGGTGGCGGAGGCGGTGGCTGAGGCGTTCCCGTTGGGCGAGGCCGTGCCGGAGCCCGAGGCCGCGCTGTCCGCCGCGCCATCGGGCGCAGAGACCCTTCGGGCCAAGGCCCGTCAGGCGGCGAAGGACACGGCGGCCGCGATGTTGCTGTGGACACGGATGTTAAGTGCGATCGTCCTTCAGGCGGCGGCGGCGGACAAGGTGGCGGCGATGAAGGTCGCCGAGCTGCGCGAGTTGCTCGATCTCCGCGGCCTCGGCACTGGCGGCAAGAAGGCGGCCCTTGCAGAACGGCTGCTCGCTGCACTCGTCGCTGAGGTGGTGGCCGTGCCCGCAGAGGAGCCCGCAGAGGAGGAAGAGGAGCCCACGGCGGCGGCTGAGACAGCGGCGGCAGAGGCAGCGGCGGCAGAGGCAGCGGCGAGTATGGAAGGGCCACGACCGCTCACAGCGGACGAGGTTAGGGCGCTCGCAGAGCTCGAGGGGCTCGAGCTCGTGCGGTCATCGAGGAACCGGACGGGCTTCAAGGGTGTCTTCCTGAAGAGGGGCAAGTACCAGTCGGAGGTCAAAGAGAATGGCAAGTTGCGCTACTTGGGCTCCTTTGCGACGCCGGAGGAGGCGTCATTGCACTACGCGAGGCGCGTGGGGGCAGAGCGAGCGGTGGCAGAAGCGTCGGAGGCGAGGAACGCTGATCAACATCCACCACTCACGGCCGACGAGGCCAAGGCGGCCGCAGCGGCCGAGGGGCTCGCGCTCGTGCCGTCGTCGAGCAGCGAGACGGGCTTTAAGGGCGTGAGAAATAGTCACGGCAAGTATAGGGTGCAGATACGTGAGAATGGCTCGATACGCTACTTTGGCACCTTCACGACGCCAGAGGAGGCGGCCTTGCACTACGCGAGGCGCGTGGGGGCAGAGCGAGCGGTGGCAGAAGCGTCGGAGGCGAGGAACGCTGATCAACATCCACCGCTCACGGCCGACGAGGCCAAGGCGGCCGCAGCGGCCAATGGGCTCGAGCTCGTACTGTCGTCGCGCAGCGAGACGGGCTTCAAGGGCGTGACCAAGAATGGTGACAAGTACCAAGTGATGATCCGTGAGAATGGCTCGAAGCGCTATTTGGGCACCTTTGTGACGCCAGAGGAGGCGGCCTTGCGCTACGCGAGGCATATCGGGCTGGTGCGAGCGGCGATAGAGGCGGCGGAGGCGAGGGGTGAAGGGCCGCTGAAAGGGCCGCAGCCGCTCGCAGCAGACGAGGCGAGGGAGTCCGTGGCGACCGAGGCGCTCGCGCTCGTGCCGTCGTCGAGTATGGAAGGGCCATCACGGCTGCTCGAAGCTGACAAAGTCAGAGCGGCCGAACCCCGCTCTAACGCGCCTGGCAAAGCCCGGGCCCCGCCGGTGCGCCCGTCATACGACAGCAGCGACGACGAGGAAGGCGCGCCTCGCAGACACGATGTGAGGGAACAGGAAGAATTGCTCATTGCATTCAATGCAACCGTCGGATGCGAGACCTCCTACGATGAGCTGCATCGCTCAGCTGCATCACACGAGGCCGGCATCGATTACGGCGAGAACGCTGCGGACATCGCGGCTGCTAACATGACCGATCACGTCGCCGCCACGGCGGAGAACTTGCATGCGCCCGCTGGCGCCGCCGCCACCGCCGCCGCCGCTGCCGCCCAAGATGGCGGCGCGATGTTGCTGTGGAACAAGGTGGCGGCGATGAAGGTCGCCGAGCTGCGCGAGTCGCTCACTCGCCGTGGCCTCGACAAAAGAGGCAGGACGGGTGCCCTTGCTGAACGGCTGCTCACTGCGCTCGCCGCTGAGGCGGTGGCTGTGCCCGCAGAGGAGGAGGAGGAGGAGCCCACGGTGGCTGAGGCAGTAGCGGCAGAGGCACCGGCGGCAGAGGCATCGGCGGCAGAGACAGCGGCGGCAGAGACAGCGGCGAGTATGGAAGGGCCACGACCACTCACAGCGGTCGAGGCCAGGGCGGCCGCACAAACCGAGGGGCTGGAGCTCGTGCTGTCGCCGAGCAACCAGACGGGCTTCAAGTGCGTGAGCAAGAGGTGGGGCAGGCACCAAGTGATGATCCGTGAGAATGGCTCTAAGCGATCTTTGGGCACCTTTGTGACGCCGGAGGAGGCGGCCTTGTGCTACGCGAGGCATATCGGGCCGGTGCGAGCCGTGATAGAGGCGGCGGAGGTGAGGATCGCTGCGCCACAGCCGCTCACAGCCGCCGAGGCCAGGGCGGCCGCGGCGACCGAGGGGCTCGCGCTCGTGCTGTCGAACAACCAAACGGGCTTCAAGGGCGTGAGCAATAAATTGGGCAAGTACACGGCGCAGATCCAGTGGAATGGCTCGGTGCGATACTTGGGCATCTACGCGACGCCGGAGGAGGCGGCCTTGCGCTATGCGAGGCATATCGGGCCGGTGCGAGCGGCGATAGAGGCGGCGGAGGTGAGGCTGCGGCGGGAGATGAGGATCGCTGCGCCGCAGCCGCTCACAGCCGCCGAGGCCAGGGCGGCCGCAGTGGTCGAGGGGCTCGAGCTCGTACTGTCGTCGCGCAGCGAGACGGGCTTCAAGGGCGTGTGCAAGAGTAGGTGCAATAAGTACTGTGTGCAGATCCATGAGGAAGACGCGACGCGCCGCTTGGGCATCTTCGCGACGCAGGAGGAGGCGGCCTTGTGCTACGCGAGGTACGTCGGAGCTGAGCAAGCGGCAGCAGAGGCGTCGGAGGCGAGGCTCGCTGTGACAAAGCCGCTCACGGCAGAGGAGGCGAGGGCGGCCGCGGCGACCGAGGGGCTCGCGCTCGTGCCGTCATCGAGCAACGAGTCGGGCTTCAGGGGCGTCGTGCGCAAGCAGAGTGGCAAGTTCCAGGCGCTTTTCAATGGGAATGGCCAGGTGCGTAACCTTGGTACCTTCGCGACGTCAGAGGAGGCGGCCTTGTGGTACGCGAGGCACATCGGGCCTGAGCGAGCAGCGGCGGCAGCAGAGGCGTCGCAGAGTGCAAGGGTGGTTGGTTGGTGCAGGTATTGGAAACTGCGGCGGAGGCAAGAAGCGGCAGCGTTGACACTGCCGCCCAAGCCAAGGCCGGCCGGCGTGGCGGCCGCCGCCGCCGTGCGCGCGATGCTCGGCGTGGAGGCCCTCGCCGGTCATGCATTCGCCATTGGATCGGCGATTGAGGTGCGAGATCTACGTCAGGGGAACCGTCACATCACCCAATTCGAGCGGGTGCGCGTGTACCAGTCGGACGACCCGAGGGCGACGCGCGTCGAAATGGCCGGTGAGCTCGCTTGGATCGACCTCGACGAGTGGGAGGTGCGGCCGGCCCCGGCGCTCCCGCCCGCCCCGATCGCGTTCGGCGAAGCCTACACCGGCCAGATGCCGACTGACGCGGCCGCTTACGCCAGCCACCTCTCGGCGGCATTCGTAGGGATGGACTGCACGGCCTATGCCACTTGGACCGTCGGCGGCGCCGCCAGCACCGCCACTACCCCGACAGTACCCGCCGCCGCCGCCGCCCTGCCGGCCGTGCGCTTTGACCGGGCGCAGCTCCCCGACGAGCTGGCCGACTGGCTCGACCAGGTGCTCGCGGACCATGGCGCCACAGGCCATTACATGCGGCACGTCCTTGACTCGAAGCTATATGGCTGTGACGTGCGCACGCGCTCGAGGCCGGGGATGCAGGGCCTCGAGAACTTCACGCGCTGGGGTGGGCCCCTACCGCCCGTGGGACTGCGTATACAGATCGAGCGCCAACAGGCCCGCCTCTTGCGCGGCGCGGCGACGGTCATCGCGCAAGTGGTCCACCAGCGTGGCCTTGTGCCCTGGCGCGGCGGCGAGCTCGAGCGGCGCCTGCAACTCGCCGAGTGGCCAGTCGGGGTCGAGCCGCCGCCACCACTACCGCCCCTCCGCCTGCAGCTCGACGTGCGCCCAGGTGGCACGTGGGGCAATCCGTGGGCGTACTCCATCGACCGCAACTGGGCGATCCGTGGGTCATGTTGCACGTACGACGTCGGCACCTTCCACGTGGTTCCCCTGATTTGGAACACGACGGCCGGGCTCGACCAGGACAAGGTCTTCACGATCGTCTATACGCGGGCGCGATGGGAGGCCGACACAGACGTGCGCCGTACTCACGCCGCCGCCACCCGCGCCGCCGCGGAAGCTAGCGACCACCCCCTGCGTTTGACACTTGCGCGACGACTGCGCCAAAAAGGGCCAACAAAACGTGATCGTGATCGTAGTGAGCTCGACCTCGCCTGGGCGCTCCAACAATACGTAGACCAGGAGGGCGCTTGCTTCTACACGGGAGTCACCCTCACACTGAGCGGACTCATCTATACCACCCCCTTCGTCCTCTCATTTGAGCGCCTCGACGAATCTCTTGGTTACACGCGTGCCAACACGGTGCTTATTGCGGCCGAATTCAACTCTGGATATAAGACACAGATGACGGCAGATCTCGCTAACCGCTTTTTTGGTCCCAAGAGAGAGAGAGAGAGTGAGTGATTCCGCGAGTTGTTGGGCGTTCTCCCGACGACTCGGTATTAGCGCGTCTGGAGTGATTCCGCGAGTTGTTGGGCGTTCTCCCGACGACTCGGTATTAGCGCGTCTAGAGTGATTCCGCGAGTTGTTGGGCGTTCTCCCGACGACTCGGTATTAGCGCGTCGGGAGTGATTCCGCGAGTTGTTGGGCGTTCTCCCGACGACTCGGTATTAGCGCGTCGGGAGTGATTCCGCGAGTTGTTGGGCGTTCTCCCGACGACTCGGTATTAGCGCGTCGGGAGTGATTCCGCGAGTTGTTGGGCCTTCCCCCGACGACTCGGTATTAGCGCGTCTGGAGTGATTCCGGCAGTTGTTGGGCTTTCCCCCGACGACTCGGTATTAGCGCGTGTAGAGTTGGATTCTAGAGTTGTTGGGCATTCGGATTCGCCCAACTAGAGTTGTTGGGCGTTCGCCCAACGTGACTCGGGTACGATGGCAAGCGGGTTGCCACCGAAACGGCGCGTGGTGAATACGTCGAGGGTCTCGAACGCGACGCCGCCGCCGGCTCTGAACGTTGACGCAGCGCGGCGGCAGCGGAGAAGGCAGAGGCCAGCGAGGCCGCCCGCCGTCGCGGCCATCGTCGAGGCTGTCGAGACACGCATGTTTCGAAGGAGGAGGAAGCGTAACGGCCACGAGGGGGGGTTCGTGGGGGCCACTTCCCGACCCTCGCACGCCTATTCAGGCGCTGCGTGGCGAGGATGTTCCGCATCGCTGATTGCGTTCGCCATTTGTGAAGAATGGCCGACTGTCGCATCGATAAGTCGTCGCTCTCGAACCACGCGTCCTTCGTCTACAAGCACCTCAACCTCAGCCTGTCAGTCGATTTTGAGCGCCATGTCCTCGAAGGCGTCGCCACCTGGACTGTGGACGTCGCTGAGCACCGGGTGGCTGAGCTCGTCCTGGACACCTCGTCCGAGCTTGAGGTGCGCTCCGTGACCGTGTGCGGCGCACCCGCGCCGCACACGATGAGGCCAGCACATGCTGCATTCGGTGTCGCGTGCGCCATCACGCTGCCCGAGGGGCTCGGGGAGCAGGGCCGAGCACTCGAGGTCGCCGTCACCTACGCCACCTCGCCCAAGTCGTCGGCACTGCAGTGGCTGCCGCCCGCCCAGACCGCGGGCAAGGAGAGGCCGTTCATGTTCAGCCAGTGCCAGGCCATCCACGCGCGCTCCATGCTCCCGTGCCCTGACGGGCCGGCCGCCAAGTTTACGTACGACGCCACGGTCCGGGTGCCGGAGTGGGCCACGGCCCTGATGAGCGCGGTGGCCGTGGGCTCGCCGGTCGCCAGCGTCGTGGGCGGCGTTCCGCTGCGCACCTTCACCTTCGAGCAGACGTGCCCGCTCTCGTCGTACCTACTCGCCCTCGCCGTCGGCGACGTGCGTGGCATCAACGTAGGCTCGCGCACGACCGTTTGGGCTGAGCCGAGTGTCGTCGAGGCCGCCGCTTGGGAGTTCGCAGAAGCCGAGCGCTTCGTGGCCAAGGCGGAGGAGCTCACGCAGACGCCGTACGCGTGGGGGCGGTGCGCCCTCCGCAGCCGACCCTCTCATCTGCGCGCAGGACGCGCCGAGCCACCCATCTCCCTCGAAACTTCACAGCTTCCTCTTCACAGCGTCCCTCTTCACAGGTCCCTCTTCACAGGTCCCTCTGTGCTCGGTGCTCTGTTCACAGGTACGACATCCTCTGCATGCCGCCGAGCTTCCCGTACGGCGGCATGGAGAACCCGTGCCTCACCTTTGCGACGCCCACGCTGCTCGCGGGCGACCGCTCGCTGGCCAATGTCATCTGCCACGAGGTCGCGCATTCCTGGACGGGCAACCTGGTGACGAACCTGACGTGGGAGCACTTTTGGCTCAACGAAGGGTGGACGCGGTGGCTCGAGACGAGTACGCTCGCACACCTCGAGCCCGCCGAGCGGTGCGACGCCTTCTTCGACTTCCAGGTGCAGCAGGCGCTCACGCACCTCGCCGACGATGTCGCCACCTTCGGGCCGACCAACCCGCTCACCCGGCTCATCCCGCCGCTGGATGGCATCGATCCAGATGACTCGTTCAGCGCGGTGCCGTACGAAAAGGGCCTCTCGCTCCTCTGCCACCTGAGCGCCATCGTGGGCGGACGCCCCATCTTTGAGCAGTTCGCCGCGCACTACATCGGCACGTTCAAGCGGCGCACGCTCACGTCCGCCGACTTCCGTGAATGCTTCCTCAAGTGGTGTGAAGGGCGCGAGATCGACGCGAGCTCAGTCGACTGGGACGCGTGGTTCAAAACACCGGGTATGCCGCCGGTGACGCCGGTCCTCGACCCCTCCCTTGGGGCGACGTGCACCGTGCTCGCTGACCGTTGGATGGCAGAGCTCGCCGCGGACGACTTGTCACTCGACGCCTCCGCGGCCGAGTACAAGGGGTGGCCGAGCCAGCTGCGCATCTTCTTTTGGGAGACGCTGCTCGCGCGCGCGCTCGAGGGCAAAGGGGCGCCGCTGGCGCTCCGCGCGCTCGAGAAGATGGATCGGCTGTATGAGCTCAGTGCCTCCAAGAATGCCGAGGTGCGCTTGCGCTGGCAGCGCATCTGCATCCTCTCTCGCGCCGAGTTCATCATTCCACAGGTGCTTGGTTTCGTCACGGAGCAAGGGCGCATGAAGTTCGTGCGCCCGCTCTACCGCGCGCTCTACGGCTGGGAGGCGCAGCGCGAGCTCGCCGTCCAAACCTTTCTCGAGCACCGATCGAACTACCACCCCATCGCGGCCAAGATGCTCGCACAGGACCTCAAAGTGGCCGAGATGTGAGAAAGGCTGCGTGAGAGACTCAACTCACAAGAGAGTCTGTCGCCGCACTCTGGGCTGCTGCGAGCAATGGAGAGAACGTTAAGAGAACGAGAGGCGGTCGGACAAGGACGGGAACGCCCACCCCCCATACTATTTGTGGGGTCTGTGCAACCCCTTCGCCCTTGCGTTGGGGTGACGCTGTGTCGGCTGTGCGCGCTGTGGCCATGCTTTTCAGACGTTCGTGGTCTCATGTGGACCCGCAAGTCTCGTCTTATCGACTTGTAAATAAAGATTCACACCCGCGCCGCGCGGGGCGCGGGGGGCTGATAATCAGAGCCGGAGCCCGCACCGCCCTTGCTTGCTTTGCTTGCACCGCCCGGGCGACGCGGGAGGTGGCGAGTGCGAGTGCCCACGCGCCACTTACGTGAAATGGGGCACGGTCACACATTTCGCAAGAGTTTCGTGAGATGTTGACTTTCATTTCGACGCTCCCCGGTCGAAGCACGCTTCGGCAGCCTTCAAAAGCGGAAGGTGTGAGTATGAATACAGCTGTCTCGTGAACTAAACATGGCGCGTGCATTCGCGCTCATCGGCCGGGCGGCCAGCGCCGCGGCCATTGTGGCCGCGTCGGCTGGGCGCTCCCGCAGCCTGACGGCCGGTGCTTCAGTCAGCACGCTAGAGGTGGAGCAGTTTGGGTGCCTGACCGATAACTACGGGTACTTACTCCACGACAGCGCAACGGGGTGTACAGCCGCAATCGATACGCCGGAGGTCGCCCCGATTGCTGCCGCGTGCGCGCGGCGCGGCTGGAAGCTGACGCACATTTTCAACACGCACCATCATGCCGACCACGCGGGCGGCAATGTGGAACTGAAGCAGCTGTATGGGTGCGAGATCATCGGGCCGGCAGCGGAAGCCCACAAGATCCCGTCCATCGAGCGGCCAGTGAGCGGTGGCGACTGCTTCCAGTTTGGCGAGCACGAGGTGCACGTCCTCGACGTTGGGGGGCACACGCTCGGCCACGTGGCGTATCACGTGCCCTCGCTGCAAGTTGCCTTCGTGGGTGACGCGCTCTTCGCTCTCGGCTGCGGCCGCCTCTTCGAGGGAACTCCCGAGCAAGCGTGGGCGTCGCTGCAGCGTTTGGCGGCGCTCCCGCCGGAAACGGCCGTGTACTGTGCTCACGAGTACACCGCGTCCAATCTGCGCTTCGCCCTCAGTGTCGAGCCGCAGAACGAGGCGCTGCAGGCGCGCGCGCGCGAGATCACCGAGCTGCGTGCCGTTGGAAAGCCGACCGTGCCGTCGACGATCGGGTATGAGATTGCCACGAACCCGTTCCTCCGCCCCGCGAGCCCAGCGTTGCGAGCACATGTGGGCGTGCCGGACCACGAGACGGAGGAGCAGACGTTTGCAAGGCTGCGCCGCATGAAGGACAATTTTTGAGCTCGGAGGAGCGGCCAGGCGGCGCGCCGGCGGCCGCTTTCCTTTCGGGGCGGCACGCGGGAGGAGCTCTGGGAGGTCCTGAAAAGCCGACCGGAGCTCGCGGCCCCCGCGGCGTGAGTCCCGAGACGCAGTGTACGTAATATGAAACTATGAAACTATGTTGAAATGTTTTAATGCGGTCGGCGGTCGCACCGTCGAGATCTCTAACTCTCGTCTCGGCTCGGCGCCGCCGGCAATTCGACGGAACGCCTGGGATGTGGGAAACCTGCTGGTTCGAGGCACTAGTAGCTACTCTTCCCCTTCTATAGAGCCGGGCAGCTCCGTGCGGACGTGCGAGGCTGAGCCGGCGCGGGACGAGGAGCCAACGGCCGAGCCAACGGCCGAGCCGGCGCTGCCCGAGGCGGGCAACGCCGAGCCCGGGCGCGACGCGTGGCAGCCCGGTGCCCAGCACGGCGCGTGCGCCGAGCCCGGGCGCGACGCGTGGCACGAGGTGAGGGCGCTGCTGCACGGGCTGGGCCCGAGCGCCGTCTTGGGCGTCGGGTTGGGCGCCGGATTGGGCACCCAGCGGGTCGAGGGCGGCAGGCCCAGCTGCTGCAGCTGCCGCTCGAGGTCGGCCTCGGACTCGATGCTGTGCAGCCGATGAGGGGTGCCGCTCTGGCTGAAGCCCTGAACGAGGCGCACCATAGGCAGCGGCCCGTGGAAACGTGCCTTTTGGAACTGGGACGCGCTGAGCGAGCCAAGGGAGCCGGTGCTCGCCACGGCGCCGGTGCTCGACACGGCGCCGGTGCTCGCCACGGCGCTGGGCGAGCTGAGGGAGCCTCGCTCAGGACGGCGCTCAGGGAGCTTCCCCTTGGAGCGTAACGAGCCTTCCAGTGCGGAAGAGGGGCGAGCGCCGGCGCCGTGGCGAGCACCGGCGCCGCCCGCTGCTGTGATGGCCACGGCTATGGCGAGCGGCCCGGCCGTACTGGTCGTGCTCGACTGCGCCGAGGCCATGCTGGTCGGCGTCGCCGAGGCCATGCTGGTCGGCGTCGCCGAGGCCGGCCGGCAAGTGGGTGAGGAGGTGCTCCGTGGCAGCGCCGCGTACATGGTCGAGGCGGCCACGCCGGCGCTCAAGGACGAGGGGTAGACGCGTCCGCCACCCGCTGTGGATGGGCGTGAAGGGCGTGAGGCGGCCGTCGAAGGCCGAGTCGATGGCTGAGTGGACGGTACGGGCGTCTGCTTCTGCGTCACGGCCGACGAGCCGTTACACACGAACTCGTGCCGTGCAGGAGCGCCGTACCGAGCGGCATCGAGGGCCTCGAGGATCACCTCTGCAGTGGCCGCGTCGCTCAGGACGGCGCTCGGGTGGGGTGCGCCGTACACCCCCGCCGCCATGCGAGGCGGGCGCGTCACCGCCATCCCGTCGAGGAAGCTCTCTTCCGTCTGCGTCTGGGCGGCAAAGGTTTCTAGACGGCTGCGCGCGGTGCCGACTCCAAGCGTGCTCGTCTGCGTGCTCGAGTGCGCCCGACGCACCAGCGCAGACGCGCGGCTCAGAGGGCGTGTCGTCTCCTCGCCGCTCAGGGGCGCTGCAGCCACGCTCGGGTAAGGCACGCGGTAGCCGCCCGCCTGCACGCCAATCTCGCACACGGACTCGCGCGTGGCAGGCGCGCCCGCGGCGGCGCCTGGCGCGCCCGCGGCGGCGCCCGTCGTCCCCGTCGTGCCCGTTGCCCCCCTGTTCTGAGAGGGCGCCGCCGCGCCGCTCTTCGCGTGGTGCACCGGCGGGGCGGCCGGCTGCGCGTCGGTGGTGCTCACGACGGCGCTCGCGCCGTCTCGAGCGCCGCCGGTTGCGTCTGCGAGCATCGCGGTCGCGCTGCACGCGCTGGCGCCGTCTTGGGCGCCCGGTGCCCCGGGCTCGCACGCGCCGTCGTGGGCGAGGGACGCGGCACGGCTGGCGAAACCGCGCCTGCTGTGGAGGCTGGGCGCCGTCTTGGGCGCCTCCCCGGCCGAGCTGCACCCAAGCGACGAGAGCGCCGTCTTGGGCGGCGAGAGCGCCGTCTTGGGCGGCGAGAGCGCCGCTTGGCGCGCGGACCCGACGGGCGAGTTGGGGTGCGGCCGCTCGAGCGCCGTCGTGGGCGTGCTCGTGAGCGCCGTCGTGAGCGCGTGCTCCCTCAGCAGGCGCACCGCGGAGAGCAGGGCGGCGCTCAGGGCGGCGCGCAGGCTCGGGAGCGCCGTCGTGGGCGCCAGCTGCCTGGGGGTGCGCGCCGTCGTGAGCGCGCCCTCGCCCTCGCCGAGATCCGAAGGTGCGGAGCCGTACGCGGGCGCCGTGTCGGGCGACCCGATCGGGCCGACCTCGTGCTCCAGATTGGGCGCCGTGTTGGGCGAACGGATCTCGTGATCCAGATTGGGCAGATCGTCCAGCACGGCCGTAACCACACCCGCGAGCTCTTCGAGGATGGCATGCGCCTCCGAGCTCGCGCCCCGCTGCTGCTCGAGCTGCGTGTACGCCGCTTCCAGCTCGGTCTGTAGCCGTCGATTGTCAACGTCGCGCTGCTCGAGCCGCTTGGCTGCGGCGGCGTACTGCAGCCGATAGCGCGCGGACGCAATCAGTGGCAATCAGTGGCAATCAATGGCAATCAGAGGCAATTAACGACACTCACCTGCAGCCGATAGCGCGCGGACGCAATCAGTGGCAATCAGTGGCAATCAGAGGCAATTAACGACACTCACCTGCAGCCGATAGCGCGCGGACGCGTGGGTCTTCTCCTGCAGCGCGGCGGACAGCCGCTCACTCGCGCTCAGCTGGCAATCAGTGGCAATCAGTGGCAATCAGTGGTAATCAATGGCAATCAGAGGCAATTAACGACACTCACCTGCAGCGCGGCGGACAGCCGCTCATTCTCGCTCAGCTGGGCACGTAGCCGCTCCGCCTGCTGCTGCATCTTCTCTATGTACACAGCCTCGGCCGCTGCCGAACTGCCGCCGCCGCCGCCGCCGCCGCCGCCGCTGCCGCCGCTGCCGCTGCTGCCGCCGCTGCCGCCGCTGCTGCTGCCGCTGCCGCCGCCGTTGCTGCCGCTGCCGCCAATGACCACGTATCGCACGCCACCAGCACGCTTATGCGAGCCTCCAACCCCCGCACGGAACTCGCGCTGCGGCATGGTGTTTGCATGCACAGCGTCTTCGCGGAGGACGTGGCAGAGGGTCGCGCCGATGCCCATCGCGAAGCGGCCGATGAACTGGATGAGCTTGTACGCGAGCGGGCCTGATGAGTGAGGTCATCAGAGGTTCATCAGTGGCCATCAGAGGTTCGTCAAAGGCCATCCGAGGGAACTCTTTGGACGGTTCATCAGGGATCATCAGAGGTCATCATCATCAGAGGTCATCAAGGATCATCAGAGGTCATCAGAGGATCATCAGAGGCCATCAGCGGACCGTCGTGCGCCATCAGAGGTCATCAGAGGTCATCCGAGGTCATCAGCGGCATCATCAGCGGACCGTCATGCGCCATCAGTTCGGTTAAATGCAGGGTTGTCCAGCCTGCGAGCACACCGTCCCCTTTGGCCACAACCGCCGAGGCGGCGCTCAGCGACGGCACTCCGAAGAACTCATGGGCGCCAAGGACGCCGCCCTCGCCCACCTCGACGGACCAGCGCTCGAAGGAGGCGGAGCCGAGAAGGAGCACCATCACGCTGTCGATGTGCTCGCCTTCGCCGACGAGGCGCTGTCCCGAGCGGAATGGCTGGAACTGCGCGCGGTCGACGAGCAGTGAGAGCTCGGCGTCATCGAAGCGGCCCGCGCTCGCCGGCGCCACCTCCAGCTGCCGGCAGAGGTGCGTCGCCAGCCGCGCGCGGTACGCCTCGTGCAGGTCGAAGCGATCGAACTTCTCCGTCGAAGGGTCAGGCACGGTCATCGACCACTCTATGCTCCTCGGCACCAAGGCGCATAGGTCGCTCCTTCCATTCTCGAGCTGGCGCACGGCTGCGATGCGCCCCAGCGTGCGCAAGAGCCGCGTGCCAAGGCCCGGCCAGTCGCGCACAAAGTTCTGCAGCTGCTTCGTCGTCATCGTTGCGAGACGGCTCGGACTCGCCCCCCGCACTCGCACGGTAGCGCACCGCTCGGCTGCTGGGTGCAGCGCCGCCATCTCGCCGACAACGTCGCCCAGGCCGAGCACGGCGAGCTGCGCGCCCTTCTTCTCGACGGCGAGCGAGCCGGAGAGGACGACGCCAAACCAATCGCCACGCTCGGCCGATGTGATGATGACCTCGTCGGGTTGGCACGGCCGGATGGACATGGCGAGCGCAAGAAGCTCGAGGTCACCATCCACCCAGCCGTCACCGACCCACGGCTGCCTCCCGCGCAGCTCATGCCGAATTGCATGGTGTGGCTCGCCGCCATTGGCCGTCACCGCCGCTTTGATGGCGGCGCGGAAGGCTTCCATCCGCGCTGGAAACCGTTCGACCAGGAGTGTGAATGAGCGTTCCACAGTAAGTTCCTCTCTTGAAGTGGGAGCACATGGGAGCAGGCTATCTTCACAACACGTACCCAAAAGCCAAATAAGAATAAGTGCTCCTCTCTCTCTCTCTCTCTCTCCCTCTTCCGTCCTTCACGGCATTTCCTTCGTCTCGCGCGCTCCGACAGCGCAACGAGTCTTTCGTGCGAGAGAGCTGGAGATCCAATTGAGATCCCTCCCTGTGCATGCTTACGTACGCTCAGATGATGCCCGGCACGAAGACAGCGGGCACCTTCTGCTTGTACGTCTCCCAGTCTGCACCGTACTTGACAGAGCAGAAGTGGTCATCGCGCACCGCGCGGTGGATCAGGAGCACTGCGAAATAGATGGCGTAAAAATAGGCGACGGGCGAGGCGCCTCCGCAGGTCAGGCACCATGAGAGGCCCATGAGCCAGTCGCCCGTGTAGTTGATCTTGCGCGCCATGCCCCACCAGCCGGAAGTGAGCAAGCGCGTGCCGCGCTTGGTCGGAAGGAACTGCAGGTGCGCCACCTCGGGGGCGTTCGGGTTGCGCCGAAAGGCATCCTTCTCTGAGTTGGCGCCGCGGAAGATGCAGAGCCCGAGGACGTTGAGAGCGAGGACCAGGACGAGAGCCCACCAGGGCAGCTGCGGGTCGTGGTCGACGAGGATGCGCGCCTGGGAGGAAAGCGAGGGAGAGCGAGGGGTGAGCGTTGCGTTAATGATGGCAGCTACGGGCGAGCAGCTGCGGGCGAGCGGCGGGCGGTGGCGGCGGCGGGCGCGCACCTGCAGTGAATAAGTGAAGGGCACCCACGCGAGGTCGCCAAAGGCGAGCATGAAGCCGAAGCCGTCGGTGGTGACGTCCATGGTGGTGAGGATCGCTTGCTCATTGGCGAGCGCATCCCACACGTAGTACGCCTGGCCCAAGTTGACGGCTATCATCGAGCCCGAGACGGTCCCGTCACGCTCGTACTGCTTGAACGCCATGCCCAGGTTGAGAAGCATCCATCCGATGAGACCCGGGCGCAACTCACACGCGACCTTCAGATCGAGCATGCCGATGCGCGGGTTGAGCGCGCGCCCGATGAAGAAGTCGTACACTGCGTTGCCGGTCTGTCCACCCGCCGCAAGCAGCTCGCCGCGCCGGAAGGAGGCCGCGTAGCAGTACGCGGCCATCGCGAACGAGTAGGCGATAGCCGCGCTGGTGAGCTCGAGGTAGTGGTCGTACACGAGCGACAGGGTGATGGTGGAGGGCTCTTTGTAGTAGAGGCCAGCAGCAGGCAGCACGACGAACACGGCCACGCACAGCCAAAAGGCCAGGTGCGCGTTGATGTAATAGTTCAGGTGCGAGCCGTCGGCCAGCTTGACGCCCGGCACCGTTGCGCCCGGGAGCACGCGGTAGAGAATAAAGTGCAGCTTGATCCAGAGGAAGACGGCGAGGAAGGCCTTCCACGACCACAGCGAAGGGCTGTTCGGGCCGGTCAGCCCGGCGTACAGCTTCAACGGCAACTCGTACGCATCGCTCCACTTTGTGACGCAATCCGCTTTGGTGCACCCAAAGTAGAGCATGTACACGACGAGCGGCAGAAAGATAATGATGGCGACAGCGCCGAGCGGGCCGCCGAACTCGTACTCGCTGTGCGCCGCTGGCGCCGTGCTCGTCTGCCAGCCCTTGAGCTCCGTCTCGTAAACGCTCGGCTCCAGCTTCGTCGGTGGGGACGAGCGGGGTGCGCGAGCCGGTGACTTGGCCTTCGCAGGAGACTTGGCGCGTGCCGGCGATGCTTTGGCGCGTGCGGGCGATGCCTTGGCGCGTGCGGGCGAAGCCTTGGCGCGTGCGGGCGATGCCTTGGCGCGTGCGGGCGAAGCCTTGGCCAGGTCCGCCGCCCCTAAGAGCGATTTGGCACCGCCACGCGCGGGCGCCTTTCCACGAGGCGGCATGGATTTTTGCTACCGGTCGGCAACCATTTACCGGTAACATTCCACAGCACAGCACAGAGTTCACTTCTCCGCTGATGGCGCTCGGGCCGTGACACGTCCCTGAGGTTTCTCTGCAGAGCCTCAAGAAGAGCTGTGATCTGTGTACAGTACCGCGTTTGGAAAAATGCGCGAGCACGAGGCATAAATGGTGTCGACGTTGACGGCGCCGCCGACGGCGGTGCAGGTCGGTGGTGGCTGCGCGTCGGTGGCGGTGACGGCCACGGTGCATGGCGTTCGTCTGGTGGTGCAGCGCCGGAACATTGAGGAAGAATGGGACCAGGTGGATCCGTGCTTCTTTGACGCGGACTACTCGGTCGCTGCGTCGACGGGCAGCCTGATGTGGGAGGGCTCCTGGGCTTGTATCGAGCTGCTACGGCAGCCGAGCCCGCACAGCTGGCTCACGAGCACATTGCGTGGCCGTCGGGTCGTCGAGCTCGGCTCGGGGATAGGTCTGCTTGGCCTGTGCGCCGCGGCGGCCGGAGCTCACGTCCTCGTGACCGATGTACCCGCGGTTGTGTCCACGACGCTCGCCGCCAACGTCCAGGCCAACGCCGGCGCCGGCGTGGACGCTCAAAACGGCACCTACCCGTCCGGAGCGGCGGAGGCGGAGGCACCGGCCGTAGGGCGCGCGTGGCGCGGCGCGGTCAAGGTGGGCACGGGCTCCATCGCTGCCCAAGCGCTGAATTGGCTCGGCCCTCTCGAGGAGCAGATGCACCCTAACGACGCTCGGGAAGCCGAGGTGGTGTTGGCGGCCGAGTGCGTGTGGCTGCGTGACCTCGTCGAGCCCTTCGTCGCGACCGTTGCCGGGCTGCTGCATTCGCCACCGAGCTCGAGCGCCGTAGCTGGCGCATCGGCATGCGGGCCGCCGCGCGTGTGCCTGATGGCTTTCCGCGACCGAGCAACCGACACCTCGGCCACCTTTAGCAACGCCGCCGAGGTGATCCGCGCCTTTGAGCGAGCTGGCTGTGTGGCTGCTACGCTTGGCAAGGGCGATGCGCCCGAATCGCCAGGGCTCATCACCACCTTTTACCAGATCCAGACGGAGGGCTCAAGTGCGCCACTCGTAACGGCGACGCGTCCGGTCGCTAAGCCCGATGGTACGATGCCGACGTCGCTGGAGGCATCGGCATTGCTGGTGGCGCCCTTGCCGGCGCCGTCGCCGGCGGCGCCATCAGAACCGCCCGCGACGGCGCCAGCCGAGCCGCCCGCGACGGCGCCATCAGAGCCGCCCGCGACGGCGCCAGGAGAGCCGGCCTCTGCTGCGCGCGTGAGCATCCGCGTCGCGCCCTCGGGCATCGCGGGCGGCGGCGTCTGCCTCTCACTCTTCGTGTGTGCGGTGCAGAGGCAGTCGAGGCGGCAGCGGAAGGGCGAGGCAGCACTGGCGGCCGCCGCGCATAGCGCGACCGTTGCCTTCGACTTAGGCTCCTTTGGTGCGCTGATGCACGAGGCTGAGTGCGCGGCGCTCGCGAAGCAGCTCGCGCAGGTCTTCGGGTACAACCGACAGCTGCGCGCGCCCTTTCGACTGGCCGCGTGCGGGCTCGGGTGTGAAACGCATCCTCCCATCGCCGCCGCCCTCGCCACGCACGCTTGGGATCGATGGACCCTCGCCCGCATCCCCGAAGCGCCGTGGCACGCCTTCGAGCTGGGCGCCGTCGTGTACCTCAGCGCGGATGCGGAGCAGGTGCTCCAAAGCATCGGCGCCACCGACGTGCTCGTCATCGGCGGCCTCGTCGACTACGTGAACACATCCGATCGGGTGGGCGAGGCCCTGCGCGTAGCTGAGGCGCACGGTGTGCGCGCGGCGCGGCTGCCGCTGGACGATCTCGTGAGTGTGCGCAAGACGAGCCTCACTTGCCTTGCCGTCTTTCAGATCTTGGCGGGCTTTGCGGCGAGCGGCGATTGGGCGACAGCCGTGCGCGAGGCGCCGGCGATGCACTGCGCCCCGCTGCGTAAGTATGTGCGCTGGAAGCCCGCAAGTGGACTGCCTCCGCTTGGGCGCCGGGCGCTCCTTGCGCCCACTGCAGCAGCAGACTCCGTGTCGTCCGAGGACGAGGCTGACATGGAAGGTGAGGAAGGAGGAGCAGGTGAGATGGATGCTTGACCAGTGCGGGGACCGCGCGCGCGGGACCGGTGTTTTCGCACTTTTCCCTGCTTTTCCGGTAATACGTTCCGACGTCGTCGAGGTTGTATTCAGGCCCGAGCACACCGGGCGCACTTTTCTAAATTCTAGGGGGGGACATACTTTCACTACTCTAAGGAGGTGCGCGAGCTCTGATGACCTCTGATGATCTCTGATGACCTCTGAGCTCTGATGGCCTCTGATGACCTATCAATATGAGTATCTGATGAGTATCTGATGAGGACCGCGCGGAGGTGCGCGAGCTCACTGATGGCCATTGATGGCCACTGACTCGGATCACCGTTGATTGGCTCTGAGTGCAGGTGCGCGAGTCACGTGCCGAGGACATTAAGCTGCATACAAGTGCTCTCCACAGCGCCCCTTATCCCCCTCATCAGGTGCGCGAGTCACGTGCCGAGGGCGTCGAGTCGCTCGGACGAGTGGAGGATTTGAGTCCAGCGATGCTCGAGGCTCGTGTGCTCGCGGCACCGGTGCTTATGCCTTCAGGCCTCGCGACCGAATGCATGCTAGCCCTGGGCCATGCGGTACCGCTCGTGACGACGCCGCACCTGGGCGCTCGCGGGCTACTGACGGCACGCTCGCCCGGCGCGATCGCGATCGCGCGCACAAGCGACGAGTTTGCGGCGGCGCTAGTCTCGCTGCTGCTGGACCGAGGCGCGTGGGACGCGCAGCGCGCGCGCAGCGTTCACCGTGCAGCTGCACATCTCGGCGCGCCCAGGCTGCATCGGCAGCTTCGCCGCGCCCTCAGCGAGGTGTGCGAGGCGACTTGGACTTGGAGTGACCAAGGGCAGCTAAAGAGAACGCCTATACTATTTAGGGACCCAACTATAAGGTGGGCCGCGATTAAGGTTGCGTGACTGTTGCGATCTGTGGGCGCATCTCGTCTGGCGAGCGTTTACTCTATTTATACAGCTCTCCTCGGACGTGGGTCGTGCGGGTCGTGGCGTTTTTCGTGCTCTGAAGGATCGATATGTCTGCGTTGCTTACTGCGTAGTTTACGCGACTGCAGCGCGGGTGTTTTCTTCGCAGGTCATCTCGGCGAGCGTGACGCGGCGCCGACTGGCCTCGAGCACGTGAAAAGGCGTCCTTGTACAGTAGCACACGTCGAGGTGCGTGACAAAGCCAGCCCTCAGGTGCGTCACCGAGCGTAGCACGCACCTGCTTGGCGATGCGCGTTTGCAGCCAGCCTCCAGCGCTGTTGTGCGCACTTGCGCGCCATCTTGGCCAGATTGACCGGGCGGGCGGGCTGGTACGCGCGCAGGCGGTGCACAGGCACCTATGGGCAGCCGTCGTGCCGTGGCTTAGGGCGCCAGCCGTCACAGCTCGATCGCGAGTCCGGGCTTGGCGACGGCTCGGAGGGTGACTCGGAGGGCGCTCTTGGCGTCGTCGATGTTATTCATGAGCTGCGAGCTTGAGAGACCTTCGTGTGCGCCGCGGATGTCTGGAAGAAGGCCAGCATGGCGAGCAATTTTCTCGAGCACTCCTCGCGTGTTTTCAGGCGAACTTCTCTGTGGAAGCGCGCGCTCGCTTTGCGTAAATTTTTCAGCACCCTATTGAAAACGCCTTTTAAGGCAGCTGCCAAATTAGGAAATATCTTCACAGAACCCAAAACAGCGATCCACACATGTTCACAGTGCTCGCACAATCATTTTCTACAGCTCCAACTCAAATCCACTCCGGTCCTTCACCGCGTCTCGCAATGCTTTTTCCCCTGCATCTCCCATGCTGTTGTACTTGAGGTTGAGCTTGGTCAGGACCGCGTTGACCTTCAGCGCCTGCGCGATCGCGGTGGCTCCCTCGTCCCCGATGTTGTTGCTGCTCAGGCCCAGGGTGGTCACCACCGCCGTGACCTTCAGCGCCTCCACGATCGCGATGGCACCCTCATCCCCGATGTTGTTGCCTCCGAGGCCGAGGGCGGTCACCACCGCGTTGACCTTCAGTGCCTCCGCGATCGCCTTGGCACCGTCGTCGCCGATGTTGTTGCGATAGAGGGACAGCTCGGTCAAGACCGCGTTGACCTTCAGCGCCTCCGCGATCGCCTTGGCACCCTCAACCCCGATGTTGTTGCCTACGAGGTCGAGGGTGGTCATCACCGCCGTGACCTTCAGCGCCTCCGCGATCGCGATGGCACCCTCATCCCCGATGTTGTTGCCCCTGAGGACGAGGGTGGTCACCACCGCGTTGACCTTCAGTGCCTCCGCGATCGCCTTTGCACCATCGTGGCCGATGGAGTTGTACTGGAGGTCCACCGAGGTCAACACCGCGTTGACCTTCAGCGCCTCCGCGATCGCCTTGGCACCCTCGTCGCCGATCTTGTTGCCGCCGAGCTGGAGCTCGGTCATCACCGCGTTGACCTTCAGTGCCTCCGCGATCGCCTTGGCACCCTCGTCGCCGATCTCGTTGCCGCCGAGCTCGAGCTCGGTCATCACCGCGTTGACCTTGAGCACCTCGCCTAGTGCGGATGCACCCTCCGGACCGATCTTGTTCTCGGAGAGGTCGAGCGTCCTCAAGACCGCAAAGCGGGGCAGCACCTCGCACAGCTTGACGACGTCGGCGTCGCCCCACTCGAGCCCTTCGAACTTGAGCTCGCCAACGTTGGTGACCTTGCCGAAGAAGGTCGCGTACAGGTCCGCGACCTTGCTCACGTCGGACGAGTTGGTGAAGCGCTTCTCCGTCTGCAGCAGGCGCCGGACCGTTTCCGGCGACGGCGGCGGCGGCCGACGCCGCGCGCACACGCGCGCGAGCAAGTCGTCGGATTCATCCCACGGCTCCCCGGGCCCGTAGGCGCACGCCATCGCCCGCTCCGTACGCTTGGCCAGGTCGAGGCGCAGGAAGCCGGGCTTGATGGCGGCGCTGATGGCGGCCTCGACGTAGCACCAGCCCGAGTCCTCGTACGTCTCCGCGAGGGGCGGCTCGCTCGCCCGCATCCGCGCCGCAAACCCCTCGGGCAGCTCGCTCTGCATCCACACGACGGTGCGCGCGTGGCCATACCACACATTGGAGTTCTGCAGGCCCTTGGGGAAGAGCTTCGCCTCGGCGTCAGTGCGCGGCGGCTGGTGCAGGCTCGCAAAGTCCCAGAACAGCGCGAACTCGGGGAGGCCGAGCCCGTGCTCCCGGAACGCCTCGGCGAGCTGCGAATATTGGTCAAGCCCATATTCATCTGTCCACCCCCTCGGGTTGAGGTAGAGCTCGGCGACCGACGCCACGATGCCGAGGTGGAAGCCGTCCGGGTCGGGGTGCTCCTTTGTGAGCCACCGGTACGACAGCGCGACGAAGAGCACGCCAAAGTCGTCGCCCAGCGCCAGCGCGACCCTCCGCAGCTCGCGCGCCGACCAAAAGGCCTTTCGCGGAAGGTCCTGCCGGCGCGAGAGGCGGCCGCCGCGCTTGTGCAGGCCGACGAGCCAGGTGCCCTTCACCGCCGCGATCGCGCCGCTCTCCACCGACGCGAGCAGCGTCTCAACGTCAAAGTAGGGATTCGGTGCGGCGGCGGCGGCGCTCGCGACGCTCGTCTGCGACTGGGCCGTGGGCGGCCCGCTCGGTGATTCTTTTTTCGGAGCTCGACCTCCTCGGAGGACTCGGCGGAGGATTCGGCGGAGCATAGCGCGAATCGTGGTGGCCTCTGTCGAGGTGGAAGAGGAGCCCTTCGAGTTGGAGGCGCCCATTTGCAAGTAACTGACGTCTGACCTTGTTTGATAATGACTATTGATGAACCTCGATTAAAATTAACGAAACGTTGGCTTTTCTGAAATCTAGCGCTCTAGAGCCAGGTGAATCCACGACGTCATCTCCGACGCATGGAACCCCAGTATACCCGCAGACTTCAATCTTCTTCTATCTACTTCTATCCATGCGATGCAATCCCATCAGCAGTTCGCCTCGCGTCATCGCTACGCAACTGCCGCCTATCCGAACTGCTCCGACGCCGTCTGCCAGTCGCTCCGCCTCTGCCCGCAGCTCGCTCGGCCGCCCCATCTCCTCAAACGCAGCAGGCGCGCCGCGCGAGTTGTCCCCTGCAGTGGGGTTTCAACACCGCCATCGATGGCCTTCAGAATGCAAAAGCTGGGTGAGCGTTGGCACCTCAAGCGAAGAGCGCGTGGACACCTCAAGGGCGTGAATGCGTTGACACCTTGAGTTCTGATCTGTGTGGAGATACCGTGAGTTCGTAGTAGCGTGGCTGCGCCCACGACGACGCCACGGCTCCATCTGTTTCCACGGGTGCAAGAGGTCCGGCAACGGGCTCGGCCATAGACTTGTTGGCATGTGCTCGCACGGTTGGCGATGTTTGCCTCGGCGGTGACAATGTTTGCCTCGGCGGTGGCGATCGGCGCGCTCGCAGCCGATTGCCTCCCTCGTGAGCCGCAGCGGGAGCAGGTAGTGGCCGTTGCGACGGGCCAAATTCATGACGAAAAATGAGCTCCGCGTCCTCTTCTTCATAGTAGCGACTGCCGCTGCGCTCAAGAAAACCATCCAGTCCAATGACCGCCGACGTGTGGCCCGTGGGACCCTCGTCCTTCGATGGCCACTCGTCTTTGTAAGGCGACGGCAGCCGGAGCGGTGCGCGCTCCTGTGGACGTGCCCCGAAGGCTGTGGAAACGGTCGGGGCGCGAGGCCATTCAGCCATCTGGGGCGGGGGCGGGGGCGGAGGCGGGGGCGGCTGCTGCTGCTGCTGCTGTTGCTGCTGCCGGCGCTTGCGCGAGCGCTTCTCGGGGCGCCTCTGCTGCTGCTTTTGCTGCTTTTGCTGCGGCTGCTGCTGCAAGTGTGGCCAGGCTTGCTCCACGTCGGCGGTGGTGCCAAAGACTGCCTCGAGCACACGATCGAGTACGCCGGCGCGTCGCCAGCGCTGCTCTGCGTCGAGCCAGCGGCGCTCATAGTCCTGCCATTCCCTCTCGTGCCGTCGGAAGTCCTGCTCCGCCTCGGCGAACTCGTGAAGGATGCGCGCATTGACTCTCTTAAGCTCCGTCACCTGCTGCGCGTGCTTCTGGGCACGGCTGGCGCGTTCCTCGCCTCGGCGTGCCTCGAGCTCGCGGAGCTCGCTGATCGAGGATTCGAGCCGCGGGGCCGTGAGCTCTTTGACGGCGCTGTGAAGATCGGCGTTCCAGCAGGCGAGCAGCACCTGGTAGCGCGCCCGTACGCCCCAGCGCCAAAGCGCCGCGAACAGCCGCGAGTGCCGACGTCGTCGGGCCATCAGCGCGATCGTACTCGTCGCCTGCATCACCGCCTGGATGATCTCCCGCCAAAGTTTAAACGCCCCCTTCATCTCAATGAAGCGAAGCGGTTCCGCGGCGCGCTTATGCTTCTTCTCCACCGCGGCGCCCGCTTCCCAGATGGCAAGGGTGTCGCGCATGTGAGTGTACGCAAGCTTTCTCATCAGGTAGTTGAGTTTGCGCTCGAGCGCCAGTCGCTCGAACGCGTCGCTGAAGGCACTCTTCCACCCCACAAAGCCCCAGGTGAGGCACTCGTTCATCATCTTGCGCAAGCTCGATTCGGACTTCTCTTTGAAGAACCTTAACTCCTCTGCCTGTCCCTTCCATTGCGTGAAGGCCCACGTGGAGCTGACGTTTTTGAGGCGGCGCCCCACCAAGTCAAGGTACTGCAGCACCTTCTTCTGATAGTTTGCCTCCTCCCAATTTTCCACGAGTCGAAGAAACCCCCAGCATAAGTCCTGACTTCTTAGGGCTTTGGCAGCTTTCTGAGCCTTGAGCATTTTCTGCCCGTCGGCAGCGGCCAGCGCCTGCGCAGCGAGGTGCTCCTCATCGCGCCTTTTTTCAGCCGCAATCTTGAGCTTGTAATCCGCTAACTCGTTGAGCGCTTGCTGCGTCTCGTGGCGCGCTTGCTGCGCCTCGGCCTCCAGCGCCTCGCTCTTGCGGCGCTCCGCTTCGAGCACTCTTGCTCCAGCCCCTCGCTCCGCTTCGCTCTTGAGACGCTCTGCCTCCAACTGCTCGCGCAGCACCCGCACTTGCTCCTGCTGAAACGCATCTGCGTCCATAACCGCGGAGAGACGCTTGCTAGTGCTCTTCAGCGAGGCCTCGAGCTCGACGATGCGCTGGTTTGCCACCAGAAGCTGTTGATCGAGCTTCTTGGCTTCGATGAGCTGTTTGGTCATCGAATCGAGCTCCGCCTCATAGTGCAGGCGCAGCGCATTCATCGCATGCGTCGGCGGAGCTGCCGAACTGACCGCCGCCGACATCTGCCAACCAAACCCCGGCCACGCGTCCCAAAAGTCCACACGTCCAACCAGGGGTGCGTCCAATCCCTGCTCGTGGACGCACACACGTCAAAAAGCACGATTTGGCATACAGTCGGGCCTGTGGGGTTCCGACGCGGACGGGGGAGGCCCGACTCCGAGCTCCGCTCCTCTTCACCTCTTCACCTCGTCGACCGACATCGGGGCACTGGTGCTGCGGCTGTAGCAGGCACTCCCAAGCACCTTGGCCTTCACTTCAGCTCTCCTTTCATGCCGCCAGCTCGGCCCCGCCGCGAGACGTCGCTCTCGCGACCGCAAGACGAGCACCGCGGCGGC
>Ga0210242_100067_pt1 | contig 70232 bp, 36 predicted proteins | sample ChrtobMeP5a_16mM_FD_155445 | JGI IMG/M metagenome (GOLD analysis project Ga0210242, IMG submission 155445) | Chrysochromulina tobin associated microbial communities from unialgal haptophyte culture, Seattle, Washington, United States - P5a_16mM | ecosystem: Host-associated > Algae > Haptophytes >... | reverse complement strand
TAAATAACGGTGGCGCAAGGGGTGTGGATCTCAGTTAGGGGAGGGAGAAGAGGGCTCGAGACGCCCTCTGCGCGAGTGCCAAGCTATTTCAGAGCCTTTTAACAGCCCCTACAGGCTCACGTTTTTCACACCGTCCCCTCAACGCCAAGAATGTACCCAGGCCTCTTTACTCGTACCTAGTACATGCAAGCAACTGGTCTTACCTGAATGTGATGGGTGTCTACTTACACTGTACTTACAGGTGGGGGCCTCATCATCACAAACTGATCACGCAAATAAATGCTCTGCTACTTCTTCTTCAGTTTGGCTTCATGAAGCTTTTGTTCAACCATGTTGATGACCTGCTCAGTTGCAATCAGGGCCATGCTAGGCATGAGGCATGCAGGTATTTGTGAAGTCACCTCCAGAGACGCAAGCCATTTAGCTGTAGCAGATGCATCGACATGAGCATGGTGCCACTCAGACTGAGTACCCCCTACAAACGTTTCGTAGTTGTTCCGATTTGATCCAAGTGTGATCTTCGTCTTCTGACCTTGTGGCTGAGAATTGATGTGGTTCTTGAGGACACAGTGAAGACCAGCAACCAAATCTCAGATACGCGCTGGGGAGCGTTAAGCGGGTAAAGGTTAGAGCAAGGGGCGATCTGCGAGCCCACCCTCGAGCTCCCCGCGTATCTTTTATCTCACACTCATTCTCGGTCACGCTCACTTTTGGCCCACGTTCAACTCACGTTCGCTCACGCTCGGTACTTCATGCTGGGCTTACACTCACATTTGGCTCACTTTTGGCCTCACTCTTGGCCCATACTCGGCCCTTCCGCCATCACGCTCGCATGCTCTCAATTCGCACGCCCTGTACCATCTCTCATGCAGTGTAACCCCCTCGCTTGTCCAAACACTAAAACGTGCCTGTCTTAACGGGCTCCGTAGCATGCTCCGCAACGACCCTCAGCGGTGTGCAGTGGCAAACAGCGGTGCTTGGCAACACTAAGTGCCTGTCTTATCGGGCTTGGTATAGCATGCTCCACAACAACCCTCGGCGGTGCGCAGTGGCAAGCAACGGTGCTCGGCGGTGCTCAGTGCCCGCAGCGACGCGATCGTGCTCGCGTCATTCCTTCAGCGCGTTTCTGCATCTGGCACACGCATTGCCCGCAGAGGTGCATGATGCGGTGCCAAACGGGCACTTTGGCCACTTCGGTTTCGTAGCCAACTCACCTGTTGCAAGGAGTGGCTGGCACCTTGCACATGCGTGTGTCTTACCATTGCAGCTAGCCATCATGAACGGGCACGTATAGGTCGTGGAAGTTTGCTTACCACCCTGGCCGAGTAGACAAGCTTGCCGTTGCTTCTCCAAGTAAACATCGTGAGCATTTTTTGCCGAACGACGTACGGCAGGAGTAATTGTCATCCGGATCCCATTCTTTTTGACGAAGACCGTAAACGTCTCGGTCTCGTACACGTTGATCGCTTTGACTTGCGCTTGAATTTCCGGGAGCTGCCACACAGACGGGTCAAAGTCAAAGCCAATTGCGCCCGAGATGATCTGTGTAAGGGACAGTTCAGAGATAAGGTTTGAAGGATAGAGAGTGTCAGAACAATCATTCACATTGATGGCAATCTCAAAAGCACATAACCTGATTGAGAGTCGGGGCCGTTGTCGATGACCCCGTGAGCAGATTCAGCGCGAGGCGCATGAGTCGGCCACCGGCAGCAAGCGTGATGGCGGCGGCCTTTGTAGTCGCGAGATTGCGCCGGTCATTGGAGACCAGCACCGTGTGGTACGTGTTGGTGACGAACACATTTGAGCGTGAAGTAAAAGCGGAGAAGAGCTTGTTTCCCGCTTGAAGCCCGACAAGAAGGATCACGACGACGAACCCCTGGTCAAGCAGCGAGTCCACGTATCTGAGGTTCTGGATGACGCCAAAATCTTTGTTCTCCACAGTCGGCTTCGCTCCATCAGAGGGGTGAAATCCCAAACATAGATCCGACACCAGAACGTCTTCGAGTGGGTAGGTCGATCCGGCAAGACACACGCGCAGCGCACTCAGTAGCACCTTACCACTGGGGCACGCAGGGTCCATAATGTCGTTAGCTGCCTTGTTCATGCCCTCGCCGATCACCATTAAAGCAACGGGTTGCAAAGATGCGTCGAATCGCCTGACCGTGGCATCCAGGTTTTTAATGCGTGACAAAGGCTCCCCGGGCGATGTGTACCCAAGCGCTTCCGAATCGTCGATAATCTGCTGGGTGACCATGCCCTGCGTGAGTGCAAAATCCGAGGACGAAGTTGTGGCGTTGGCAGGGTCGGTGGCGGGGTCGGGGGCGAGGGCGGATGCCACCGCCAAAGAAGAGGCGGAGGCTGAAGTGGAAGTTGAAGCTGAGGTTGAGGCGGAGGCGGAGGCGTGTACGGCAGCGGCGGCGGCGGCGTCTTGCTGTGCCGTAACCGTTACCATCATCGATCCCATTTCTGAAGAACCTTGTGCCATGTTCTGCCTTGCACGTCTGATATCAGCAGGACCCGCTGCTGTTCCTTTTAGAACACTCAAGCCATTTTGAATTGCCCTGGAAGATGGTGGCATTGTCCACATCTCGTTCTCATCCTCCTCGCCACTCGAGACAAGGTCAATCGTACCACCGCTTCCTACAGGGAACGCGAGGCGCGGGGTCGGCGGCGCAAGGCAGGCCGCCTGGATGAAATATGGATGGTCGTCCGGATGGTCGTTCTGTGCAAAGTGCTCCGGATTCTTGCGGTAGCACTTGGTCCCGTATTGACAAAGTGGCTTACCCGGGGCACGCGTGTAGATGAGCGGCGCCGGCGGCATGACAGCCGTAGACCCAGGCTCCGCCATGGGTCTCAAGGAGATGCAAATCCGGGAACGAATCTAAATGAGCCGAGAGAGCTCGTTCCGATCACCGCGGACAAAAAGTGCATGCGTAACAATCACACGAGGGACACGTTTGTACACCCGTTCAAATCGGACGCCCCAAATCTCACTCATGCATGAAAAAACGATCCCAAACATGCGCCCTGTGTCGGCCGGCGCAGAAAGTCCAGAAAGCAAATGGACAAGCGACAAAAGAGCGCGGCTTATCTCGACGGCCTTGTCTCGGCAAATACGTCGGTGAGCAAGTACGCGGACCCCATCGCAGCCGAGCCGTCTGATGCACTGGCGCCCGCTCTAGAGCACGCGGATGCTCGTGCTCGTCTGTTGGCCAGCCTAAAGTCGCAAAAGCACAAGGAAATGGTCCAAGCCGGCATGAATGTGAGCATGAATGTGCAGCGCGTGCGTGTGCCATGATTTCCCATTGTCTTTTGACGACGTGTGCTCACACTCTCCTTTGACGTGCTTGGACTCGTATACCTGTCTGCCACCACGTGTGCAGGGCACTGACCCCGGCACCGTCGTCCTCCAAGCTGAGGTCGTGTGCGACTACAAGACCGTGTGGCGCGAGCTGTGCGACATCTACGACGAGGTGCAGACGCAAGAAGAGCTCCTCAAAGTCTCGAAGATCGTGCTGCCGCACCTCTTCTGCTCGGAGACGCGCACGATTGGGGAGTTGGCTCGACTCACCGACGAGAACGGCGAGTACATGCCGTTGACCCTCATGATCGAGGACGTCGAGTCGGGCACCGCGCAGGGCAGCAGCGTGGCGGTCGTGCACGCTGTGCTCGGGACGCACGTGCGTGCTTCCATCTGAGCGCCGCTGAGCAGGGAAGGTGAGATGAGGTTTCGCGGCGTCCTTCATGGCTTTTGTGTGTGGCGCGATCCAGAGGCACAAGGGGCCCATGTCGTGTGGGTGTAAGCTAATCATGAAGTTAATGCGAGAAGTCCATAACGGGCGGCAGATTGCGCGGCAGATTGCGCGGCAGAGCGCCTCGGGAGCCGCTCGATGCAGCTGATGAACCGGCTCATCGACGCATGCATCTGAGGCTGCAGGCCTTAAACAACGCGCGGGAGAGAGCGCTTTCTTGGACGGAAAAGGAGCCGCTCCACCCGTCCGCCAACAAACGCGACCAGCTACCCGGTACCGACAAGATGCCTCAGGTTCGCTCCGGGTCCGATCAATCCCGAGGACGGTAAAAAGTATCGTCGCGAGATGTCGGCCTACCCCCGAGGTGTTTTCCCCCGTCCCCGCTAGACTTCCATTTTCGTGTCCAAGCAGCCTCTTCATCATGTTCAGCCCTTCTGGGAGGAGCAAGCGGCTCAGGATCGAATTCGTAGAGGACAAGGCAATCGCAGACATAGCCGAGACAGTCAACATGTCGGCTTCGATGGCAGCCAAACGACTCGTCGCAATGCAGCTCGAGATCGACGAGGCCGCGAAGACAACCGCGCGGCACCGGCGTGTAGTCCAGAGCGCCAAAGTCTTTGAAGGCGACGCCGGCTTGTCCGACGGTGTCCGCCGTATAAAGGAGCAGATTGAGCTTCTCAAGCTGCAGCTGGGACGGATGTCGGCAGCACCGTTGCCGAGCAGCACGCAGGCTGCCTATGACGTGGAGCTCCGTCGTACAGCCGCGGAGCAGGAGCTCGGCCGGCTCGAGGCCGCCCTCTCTGCACTCGACAGCCGCGGCCCATCGATGCTCCTGCTCATCCGGCAGCTAGCCAAGGACGGCGACATCCGCGGCGAGTTGGTCCCAGCGCGGGGCGTGCGACCCTCAGGGTTGCTGTGCGAGGAGCGGCCAGACGATGTGCTCGTGCACCACTACGTGGGCGCGAGCCTGCCGCAGCATCTGTGCATGGCCACCGAGCTGGGCGACTTCGAGGACATGGACGACCGCAAGCTTGACGAGGTGATGGCCTGTGGTCCCCAGCTGCTTCTTCCAGGGCCGCAGCCGTGCACAGTGAGGCTGGCGCTTCATGAGAGCCTCGAGAGTGCCCTGAGTGCAGCGTGCGACGGTGACGAGATCTTTCTGCCTGAAGGCGTCTACTCCGCCAACGGCCTCGCGCGACTGCGCGAGAGTATCGTGCTGCGCGGCAGCGGCCACGGCACGGTGCTGCTTTCCACCCAGGGTGACTTTTTCATTGATGCAGCGGCGGTCAACCTTACTTTGCGAGAGCTGACGGTGCGCAGCCGCGGCGTCACCGAGGGCGCCGTGCGCGTTGCGCGTGGCTCGCTCACGCTCAAGGACTGCGACATCGACTGCGGCGGCCACGAGGGCATTCGAGTGCTCGGCGGTGCTTCTCTGACGATGGGAGGCTGTATTGTACGCGGTGCCGCGAGCGCGGGAGTGCAACTATCTCCGGGTGCCCAGGCGAGGCTCGAGCGCTGCCTCATCGCACAGAATGGCGGCGGCGGCCAGTGGTGGCCTGCGGGCCAGGGTGGAATCCAACTCCTCATTGAGATCAGCACAGACCCCTTCGATCGTCAGCTACTCAACCCATGCTCGAGAGGGTCCAGCCCCCTCGTTCACCCGAGTGCAGTGCCACCGGGGGCGGTGCCGCCGAGCGGTCTGACGTGTGCGTCTGATGGCAGCGGCGGCTTAGGAGGAGGAGGCGTTGGCGAGTCTGCGGGCGCGAAGCGGCCTCGCGGCGGCACGTCGATGCTTGCGGGCGGGCCATGCACGACTGTGGGGAACCCTCCGGATACGGCAGCACAGGCTGGTGAGACATCTCCTCGGCGAGCTCGGGGGCCGTCGATCTTAGATGCCGATGCGCCCGACCCGGAGATACCGTCGCCTGCCATGCCGCCGCCACCGCCGCCTGCCATGCCGCCGCCACCGCCGCCTGCGATGCCGCCGCCGGTGATGCCGCCGCCAATGCAGCCGGCGGGGAAGTCCGCGGCGTCCGAGGAGGCCGAGCCGTCGGAGGCCTTACGAGCCCTCGCTTCCGAGCCACTCAAACCGCCCGCACTCCTCTCCCTCGTCGGATGTCAGCTCCGTCAGAATCGTGGCGCGCCGATCGTCTTCTGCCAGCCACGGGCGCTGCTCGACCTCGGCGGGCGAGGCGTCGTCCAAGGCGTGCCCAACGGCGCATGTGTGTGGCTCGGGCGCGGGAACACCTTCGACTGCGCGCCGAATGCTCGGTACGGCACGCTCTCGCGCGAGGAGCAGAGTAGCCAGTTGCCCCGGCTGCAGCTCACGCCACGGATGACGCCCAGCGTGACCCCAGCCAAGATGCCCTCCCTGATTCCACAACTGGCGCTCTCGCCCCAAATCCAGCTGGAGCGGGGCGTGATTCCACAACTGGCGCTCTCGCCCCAAATCCAGCTGGAGCGGGGCGTGATTCCACAACTGGCGCTCTCGCCCCAAATCCAGCTGGAGCGGGGCGTCGGCTTCTCCACAGGCAAGCTGGCGCCAAGTGGTCTGCGTTGAGGGGGGACCGTCCGCACGGCCACACTGCCGTTGAGGGGGGGGGGGGGCGCCCGAAAGGCCACACAGCCGGCCGGCTTGGATGCTGGACGGGAGGAAGTTGAGGACGTGAGAGGTCCGCGGGCAGTTGTGCGCTAGCCTAGTCGGCTGATGGAGCTCGTTGAGGAACTCATGTTGGAGCGCGGAAGCCCCAGGGAGCCTAGGGCCCTCTGTCTTACCTCTGTCTACCCTCCAGGGCACCATATGGTACGGCGCGGGGGTGTGCGGCTTCGTGGGAGGGGAGAGAGTGCCCTCCTCTGCGCTCCGCTCGCGGCTGGAGGGGGGGGGGGCACGCCAGCACTCTTTCGTATCTGACACGTTGCACGTTGCTCTCGCGTCGTTCTTTGGGCCTTGGGGGGGGGTGTCTGTGAACCGGCCGCGGAGGCGACCCGAGGGCGTCACCGTCTGCTTTTCTAGATTCTATACCCAAAATTGTGTCAGGAGCGACCGCGCCGCGCGCGCGTGCTCGCGAGCTCAGAACGGGACCGAGCGTTCTATCGACCACACAGCTCGCACAGGCGAGGACCCCCACCTCCACACCCGTAAAGACCCGCGACCCGACATCGACACCCCGTGTGTGCGCGGTGAAACTCGGGACTCCACACACACGACACGAGCACTACCGTACCGAGTACCGGCTACCGCCCTACCGCCCTCCGGCTCCGCCTGTGTTCACACGCCTGTATTAAGTATTACGCCTGTGAAGAACGCCTGTGAAGTATGCCTGTGTCGGCTCGGTGTGCGCGCGATCTACAACTGCGCTCCTCAGGCTCGAGGCTGTGCTGGTGGCTCCGACGCACCCGACGAAACTCGGTAGGCGCTCGCACGTCGCGTCTCGACTCTGTGGCACGAGGACCACGGGAGAGTTCTGCTTGTACCCTGCTTGATGTGTACGGCTGTGAACGAGTTTGAATACACACCAACCGCAACCCGTCGCGTGTCTCGCGCGCGAACTTATCAAGCATCCTCCACATGAGTGGTGACCGGAGTGCTCGCGTTCGGTCGTTAGGTTGTAGGATGTAGAGCCTACCTGAAAGTGAAACGGTGAAAGTTGCGCGCACTACTTTAATACTAACCTTTCCCCGGCTTTCGCAGGGAATCGTTCGGTTCATCGCAACGTAACTCACCGCCTGCTGCTGCTCGCTCCGTTCCGTCGAGAAGAGGGTTGTCGCACCGCCGCAGTGCTAATGGGCTGTGAGGCCTTCGTCGTCCCCCCTAAGAGGGAGAGCGCAGCCGCGGCCGTCGAGAGCACACGCACGGCCCGGTTGCTGCCGCTGGTACTGCTTCTACCGGTACTACTGGTACTACTGGTGCAGCCGCCGCATAACGCCGATCGTTGGGCCCTCGACTGCGACGACGCCGTCGGCGGCAGAGCCCCAACGGCAGTAGCGGCGATCGGCTTGGAGGTAACAAGTCTTCCACTAGTGCGCGCGTTGAGCTCCGCCATGGCTGGCTGCAATGAGCGGGCTTGGAGCGGGTGCGGGTGCGGCGACGGCGAGGGCGACAGTGAGCGCCGCGACGAGAGCGACGGCGAGTGCGGCACCTGCAACGAAGGCGACGGGGGCCGATGCGCGGCTTGTGACGTGTGCTGCAGGTGCTGCAGCGCCTGTGCATGCGTCTGCGCCTCTGCGTCCGCCTGCGCCTGTGCCACGAAGGAGCGCCATGCGTGCGCCTGTGCCTCCGCCTGCGCCTGCGCCTGTGCCTCCGCCCGCGCCTGTCGCAGGATGCTGAAGTAGCGGCCGATCGAAGACATCTGTGCGATGCGCCGCACGTCGACATAGGCGGGCGCGCCGTGACGGGCGCCTGCGCCCCCGTCCCCACTCTCCTCGATAGCCGCCTCAAACAAGGCGGCGAGCTGGGCGGCGGGTACCACGATGCCGTACGCGCTCGTAATCTGACCCATCAAGCGCGCCCAGCACGGCGCGTCGACGCGCCCGTCGCCGTCGGGACAGAGCAGCTGGTACGTGCCGAGCACCGCCTGCGCAAACGGGTCCGACGCAGGCTGAGCGGCCGTCAGCGGCGGCGCCGCCATGGGCAGTCCTGCTACCGCACCGGCCGCGGCCAAGCTGCCGCCGCCTGCGGCCGCAGCAGCGCGCGCGCTGCCGGCGCCGGCGCCGGCGCTGCCACCCAGAGAGATGGTAATCGACATGTCGCCGCTGCGCACGCAAGCCTTGGCGCCTTTGCGCGCCGTGCCCACGACAGCGCCATGCTTGCGCTCCGTGCCCCCTGTGACGCGCTTGCCCTCCGCCATGATGAGCGCGGTGGCAGCCGCGGAGGTGCCAGAAGGCGCCGCCACGGGCGCCACCATGGGCACCAGTGGATGCCGAGCTGACATTATCGGCGAGCCTGCTGTACTACTGGACGGCGAGCTGCTCGCGCCAGGGGTGCCCTCGACGGCGCCCGGGGTGCCCTCGGATGCGTTCGTCCCGCTGGCGGCGAAAAGCCGGATCGCCTGCGTCCACATGTCATACTCCGCAAAGGTTGGGGCGCGCAGCTTGAGCTCGCGCTCGGCAGACTCCACTGCGAACCGAAACACTTGCCCCTTAGTGGACTGGCTCAAATGTGCCCCCGCGCACTCGAGCGTGCCAGATGGTGGCTGGTCGGACTTCGAGAGTTCCTCATTCTTGTAATAGCATAGCGTCGAGCCGCGAAGCACGAACCAGCGCTTGTCCCACTTCTCAAGCAGCTTCACCTTGTTCGGCCCCTTGCTTCCGCTCCTCTTCTCGAGCCATCCGGAGACTGAGGCCATGGCTGCGACGTGGACAGATGCATCCACAAGCCAATCAGGAGCGTCTTCGCCCAAGTCCATTCGTATTTCCATAGGCGAGGCAGCGATTGGCGAGGCAACGATTGGCGCACTTGCCGATGTCGCGATTGGCGGCGCGATGGGTGTGCTTGGGATTGTGCTTGCAAATCGAGATGGTGCGGGCGCGGCAGCTGGTGGAGTCTCACTCGGGTGGGCTACGCGTAACACCACGTGCTGGCCTGAGTTAGCGACCAGGCGCAGCAGCTCCTCTTCGCTCGGGGTCTCCTCGAACGCAACCCCGTTGATCGAGAGCACGATGTCGCCCACGAACAGCAGCTTACGCTCATCGTCCACGTCGTGTGCGTCCGAGATGTGTTCGAGCCGAATGGTGCCGTCGCCGGGAGAGTGAAAGGAGACGCCGAAACGGCCGGCCGAGTTGCGCTTCAGCGTGCCAACTCGGCTATGTGCTTCGGCGGGCGCGGCAGCTGGTGGCGGCACCTTTTGCTGCTTGCGCACTTGCATGCGCACAAAGTCCGCGAAGTGAACCAGACCGTCCCCATCCGTGTCCACGGCATCGAACATGGCGTCGAGCGTGCTCACCTCGTGCGAGCGCCCGCGCGAGCCCATCGCTCGCATGGCCGCGCGGAAGTCGTCACGCGACACAACGCCGTCGCCGTCAAAGTCGAATTTGGCGAACATGCGCTGCGATGTGCGCAGCTCCTCGTCGCTCATCGTCGCTTGCACGCGTGCTTGCTCATCGGTGCTCAGCCCGGAAAGATGAGGCCGCCGAGGCAACGGCAGCTTTGGGATGGAGGGTGTCGATTGGAAGGAATGGGCCACAGCTGCGGGTGCGGCGGCGGCGGGCGCGTCGGCGGCGGGCGCGTCGGCGGCGGGCGCGGCGGCGGCTGGCGCGGTGGTGGCTGGCGCGTTGGCGGCGGGTGCGGCGGCATTCTCAGCCTTGGCCTCATCTCGCGCTGCTATCGCCTTGCTCCGGCCCGCTCGGCCACGCCTCGCGGCCTGCAGTTTGGTGGCCGCATCGTCTTCGGCTTTCGCCTTGGCTCGCGCGACCGTCGCCCTGCGATGAGAATCATCCTCATCAGCCTGGGCTTCGGCCTTGGCTGCGGCCTGGACTGCGGCTTCCTCCTCCTCACACCGCAGTGCTTCTAACTGCTCCCGCTGTGGCGTCGCTGGCATTGGCACGGCAGCACGACGAGAGGGTTCAGGCGCCGTTATGAGCGCCGTTGCTGCCGGTCGCTCGAGCATAGCAGTCAGCCTCGAGGGCTCGTCAGAGAGCTCGGCGGTGGCGGCCGCCGGCGCGGTTGCGTCGGCAGAAGGGACGTCGGCGACCGGCGTGGTGGCAGCGGCAGGCGGGGCGTCGGCGGCCGGCGCGGGCTCGGCAGCGGCTGAGGCAGCTGCAGAGCGAATCAAAGGCTCCAGCGACGGTCTCGCTGGCGATCGACGAGCCTTGGCCATCATCAACCCGTCGCCTTGCGTAAACGCGCCATCCTCCTCCTCCTCGGGAACGAAGGGCTCCGGCGAATGCACAGCTTGCAGGCTGGCCCTCGCGTCTGCCTTCTCACGGAACGCTCGGCGATCACGCTGACCGCGGCGTACAGCCTGAAGCTGGATCGCAGCAACTTCCTTCTCCTGCTCTGCCTTCCTCTGCTTTTTCTCCTCCTCCTCCTCCTCCCACTTCTGCTGGAACTCCTCTGCCTTCTTCTTCGTTGGTTTCGTGCCTCGGAGCGCGGGCTGCACCACAGCTGCTGCCGCATCTCGTCGCTCCTCCCCGGATCTCGTCGCATCTCGTCGCGTCTCCCCAGATCTCGTCGCATCTCGTCGCTCCTCCCCAGATCTCGTCGCATCTCGTCGCTCCGTCATCTCCTCCCCAGAAAGCTCCTGCTTCACCTTCCTTGCCTTCTTGGTGCGCACGGCAGACTGCAACACGGTCGCCGCTGCGTCCTGCTCCTCCTGCGGCTGCTGCATCATGGCGGCGGCCGTCAGGGGTGCCACCTTGTCCTCTTTCACCGAATGGACCAAGCGCGAGACCGTGAGCGTCACCTCCAAACCCTCGTTCACAAGCAGCTCCGTGAAGTTTGTCAAGACCGAGACTGAGCGCCCGCCCACGGCCACAATCTGATCATCGATCTTGAGCGCGCCGCACCGGTCGGCGGGTGTGCCCGGAGCGCACGAGAGCAGCAGCGCTGCCCCGTTCTCGTCGAAGCCCACGCTAATCCCGAGCGACTCATCCTCGGTGAGCCGCACGAGCGTCACTTCGAAGATCCGCTCGGTCCACAGATGATCCTCCTCCTCCTCCTCCTCCTCCTCCTCCTCTGCCTCCGGCTCCTCCTCCTCCTCCACGTGACGCACCAACACCGCCTCCGCCTGCTCCACGTCCTGTGGCTCTCCCGCCTCAAACACCTCCTCAGCCACTGCGGCGGCCGTCAATTCCGTCGGCTTCGTCACCTCCTTCACTCTCCTTTGCCTATTTCGGTTTGTTTGCTGGATGCATATGGCCGCCGCGGAGAGGCGCGCCGAGCGTCGGGCGCGCCAACGATCGACAGCCCTGCGCTGGACCACAAGAGCGGCGCGCTCGCATCGCCGCCAGTCGGCGATGCGCTCCGCAAAGGCACGCAGCACGGCATCGGCAGGCTGGCAGCTCAGCTTGCACAGTCGGCCCACGTCTCGCATGACGAGCCACATGTTGCGCTCGCTCGAGCCCAACTCGAAATCGTCGCCACGTCTGAGCCCTGCAGCGCTTGCGAGCACCTCGAACGATGCACGAGAGCTCAGACCCCGAAGTGGCGGCTGCTCCAAATAGCCTTCCCGGGCAAGCGCAGCTCGCAGGCCATCGAGAGGTAAAGCAACCGTTCCAAGACCCCAAAGGAGCTCGTGCTCTCGCACGAGCGCGTCCCACGAGTCTGCATCATCGGGCATCGGCGGTCCTATTGATGCGGAGACAGCGGCCGCCGTCATTCGCAGCAACACGTCCGGCGGCATTGGCCAAAGGGGCGATGACGTCTTTCATTATAATGCGTTCCTGTGTGTGCTTAACCAAACAAATCGACAGCACTTGCTCTCCACACCATAGGGATCGGCATCCTCGCGCCGGAAACTTCACGGCGAGCCTTTGTGTCCGACCCCCCCTTTACACATGAAGTCAGCCAATGCCGCAGCACCCGCCATCCTCGACGCTCTGATCACCCTTGGCTCTGCTACCGAAGCACACTTGTCTTACGCGATGCTTGGGCTGCCACACCACATCCAGTTGGCCGCTCGTGCTGCCCAAGATCACTGCCGCCCGGTCGCCGCCCGGCTCAAGTCTCGCCGGATCGGCTCAAGTCTCCGGATTGAGAAGACCGCTCTCACCGCGGCGAGCTCGCAGGAGCTCAGCAATAAGGCGCAATGGGACGCTCCGTCCGACATCCTTGGAGGCGACTTCGTGTCGCTCCTCGTCGGGAATAGCGCACCGCCTCTCAAGGAACTAGGCGAACTTGACTTCAGCGAGACGAGCACCATCGCGTACCCGACGCGTCGAATCGAGCACTACCGATTCGTTGCATCCCTATCGCTTCTCAATCGCTCCTGGTTGGTGGCTGCCCAGGCGTGGCGTCACGAACGGTGCACAATCTGCCTTGTGAGGCCGGACGATGCCATGGTGGGAGGAGTTGTGCGTCAATCGCCGAACGTCGTCGAGCTGCAGTGCCTGAGCGGTTCCACTGCAGCTCTCGCTCTGACGGACAACGCCCTCTCGTGCATCCGCGCAGTATGCTCAGGGCTGCAGCGGCTCGCGCTGCGCCTGGTGACGATTGTGCCTACGACTGCGATCGTGCATTTGCTGGCGGGCTGCCCATCGCTACGAGAGATCGATTTGATAGGATCCGGTTTCACCCACTTGGAGGACTTCCGCGCAGGCGAATACTTCCGCGCCGGCGAAGACGGTACCTTCAACCAAGTTGTCGATGATCTTATCAGCGCTCTGGTAGCGCATCCGCAAGTGCGCGTCACCATGTCTGCGTGCGACGACCTATACAGGTACCTTGAGGGTACTGCAGCGCACGATCAGATTCGATGCCTCACTTGCTTTGGAGTCAGGGAGCCGTTCATGACCCGTAACCAGGCCGTGTGCGACACGTGCTATGTCGAAGCGCGTGCGGGTCAACCCGGCGGACGAGATCGCAAATTCTTAATGGAGTGGAATTTGTCAGCAGGTACATGCAGGCAGACTACAACCGGTCGCATCGTCTCGCGCTGGCCCGAGTCGCACCCCGCCAGAGCCGGCTGGGAAGACTTCGAATGGCAAAGCGAAGATGTGCGAGAGGGGCCGCGTCCAGGGCGGTGGCGTTTATCTCGAGTGTGAGAGAGGCTAGTTTGAGGGGCCGAGACGGCGTCGGCGCACGCTCTCATGTCTCAAAACTCAAATGTTACTTGTTACTCAGTATGCACACGTCTTAGAGACGGTTAGACACTGTTACTCAATGCGGCGTCAAATTGTGACTCGCACTCCGGAGCTTCTCGGAGCACGGCGGGGCGGGGCGCGCGACGCTCTCGTCAGGTCGAACTCCCTGGACCCTGCGCGGAGCGAGCGTGGTGTCCCAGAGCTCCCGGTTCCCCCTGGGTCCGGTCTTTGTAGCACAGGTTTCACATCGACGCGGCTTGTGGGCCCGCCGCTTCAAGCTTCATTCATTTCCAAGCATGCACATGCTACTCAGTTTCGCACCGAATTTCCCGGCGCGCAGGCTCAAGATTCCGTCGACGGCGGTGTGGGCGGTCTTGATGACTGAAATTTCGCCCTTTGCGCCGCGCCCCGCCGCGCCTTCGCGCAGGGGGTAGGCGAGGAGCGCGCAAACGGGCGCCGATCCGGTAGAACGTTGCTGTGCCGAGTGCCGTACTTGGCCACACACACCGGTGTCTTCTAACCGTGTCTTCTCCATGTGTGTGAACGGCTCCCCCGGTTTCTTCTAACCGGTATCGTACCGGCTACCGGGGCTGCGGCTGTTGAGTCGGCCGCGAACGGTCGATTCGGTCGTCGCGCTGTCGTGCGGGTGCGCTGGACGTGGTTTGGGATGTTGGTTGTGAGGTTCGTCTGACACGTCTGTGTGATCCGTGTGCCCGTGTGCGCCCGTGTGTCCCGTGTGTGTCCCGGCTCCCCCCGTGTCATTTTACCGGTACATTATCGATACCGGTAAAAAGACACCGGGGGAGCCGGTAACCTCCCTCGGCGCTCGGGGGCTCCGGAAACACGCCAACTTCGTCGCCGCGGCAGCCACGGGGTGCAAAGTTGGCGCAGTTCGCACAATAGGAATCGCACACCGTCATGTCAACCAGGCTCGATGACGACCTCGATGAGAGTTTCCAAGACACGGTCAACATCAACAGTGAGGGCTCTTTTACGCCAAAAGACAAGAACAATTCCGCGTACAAGGCGCGTCTCAGCCGTGCCAAGAGCTCGAACTCGATGAAATTGGGAGGACTCCTTGGGAGATCGGAGGCCACATTGCTCGGGGACACTGAGTCCTCAGACTCTCCCCACTTCGGTAGCGACTCTGGGCGCCAGGAGCCGGAGCGGCCGAGCCGCGCGTCCAACGCGGATTCGACGCGCACTGAAGTGGAGGATGCATCGCCATCGACCCGCCCCTCCAAGGGGGTGCAGCGCTTCCAAGAGGGCGCGACCGTTCTCTGCATGCGTAGCACGGGCGCGGAGTCGCCTGCTATGGTTCTGAGCTACGACCCCATCAGTGAGACGTACGAAGTTGAGCTCGACGCTGTTGGCTCCGGGCTGAGGAAGCGCTGCAAGGAGGACTCGCTGCGCAAGGCTAAGGCTGACCTCCCGGGAGCGGCCGCCCCCCCGGACTTTGCTATCGGCGCGTGCGTGTTCGTCAAGCGCAGCTCGGGCGATGAATCGATGGCCTTCGTCCAGTCGTACGCGAACGGGGTCTACGTGCTCGAGCTTGAGAGCAAGGGCTCGGGCAAGAAGAAGAACGCCCCTGCGAGCATGATCCGCTCGTCCCCGTCGGAGGCCCCGCCGCCGCCCCCGCCCCCGCCCCCGCCGGAGGCCTCGCTCATATAGGTATTCGGTATTGGGGATCGGAGCGAATGGGCAGAGAGTGATGTGAAGTGCGTCGGTGTGTGCTGTCGTACGGTCGGACGCTCTGGACTCATTCGAGATGGGAGGTGGGACCGGGGTCCGCCGGGCGGCTCCGGTCGTTGCGTACTGTAGCGGTACGGTAGGTCGTGCGTTGTAACACGCGGACTTTTTGCGAGCAAAAGGGAGAGGGCGACACTGTGTCACTCAAACATTCTTTGACTTTGCCGCGCATTGTTGCCCATCGCATGATTCTTGTTCGGCCGCGCTTATTAAAATTTTACCGCGCGGCTGCTTCGGCGCGCGGCGCCTAGGGTGCGCCAATGCGCGCAAGCTTGTTCGCCCGGCAGTTCGGGTAAGCCAATGTCGGGGCGTCGGGCCGTGGCTATACCGCGTCTCGTTTGCTACGCGTCTGCCACCCGACCATGGCCACCATAAGGCCACCACGCACAGTATACACCCTCTACACCACCTCAGATCATAGCATGCATGATACTCACTCACTCGCTCGCTCGCTCAGCTACTCGTCTTGCTACTCGTGCACGCGGTGCGGGCGCTTGGCTCATGGCTGTCGCGCAGTACGCCTCGAGCAGTCGAGCTCGAAGCGGCCGCGTTAAGCCGGGCGCAGTGGGACCGAATCGGTGCCGTCCAGACGCGGCGCCGAGGCTGGCTGCGCGGGGGCCTCGAAGAAGGCCGCCACTCGTGCCGATCATTCGAAGCACTAAAATGCCAAATACGAAATGAGGTGTGAATGAGGGATTCCTTTCAGGGTTTGGGGAAAATTAGGGTTCCTGCAGGGTTGCAGGCCGCGCTTGTGGGACCACACGTCGCCGAGGATGAGCAGGCGAAATCAAGGAACTCCGGATGACTCGAGTAGCTGCCCTGCAAACTCGCATGCTTCGGAGGGACGGGCGATGGATTCCGTCGAGCATGACCCGCAGCAGAACCCGCAGCAGAACCCGCGCCGGTCGAGCTCGATCAAGACGGTTGACCGCAAGATGTCGCAGGTGGCGGCGTTCTCGCCGTTGCTCGCGCGCTGGGAGCTCGAGCGGCACCACCCCGACAAGCTCGTCGCGCCCGGTGCCTTCGACTTCGAGAGCGCCCTCCTCTTTGTCGACATCAGCGGCTTCACCGCGCTGTGCACGAAGCTCGACATTGACGTGCTGCAGCGGCACATCAACACTTATTTCGGCGAGCTGATTGATGTGGTCTCGAAGCACGACGGCGACGTGCTGCGCTTCGTGGGCGACGCGCTCTTTTGCGCGTGGTCGCTGCCCTGCGGCGCGGAGGACGAGGGCACTCTGGCACTCGCGACGCTCGCTGCGTGCCGTTGCGCCCTTGAGCTCCACCAGAAGTGCAGCTCGTACCTCATCCCCGAGGCGAACGAACACCTTTCCATGTGCGCGCCGTCGCCGCCTCCCCCCTCCCCGCCTCCCCCGAACCCCTCTCCTACCTTGGCTCTCTGCCTGCTCCCCGCCCTGGCCCACCCGGCATCGCGTGGCCACCTAGCAACCTTCCTCTTCTTATCATTGACTCTGACGCCTCGCGCTTCGCGGCTTGCGTCCTCTCAGACACTCGGGCGTTGGCGCTGGGAAGACCTCGGGTTTTCGCGTGGGGCACAACGACCGATGGGAGTTCCTGATCGCGGGCGACCCGATGCGGCAGGTGGTCGAGGCTGAGGCGCTCGCAAAGCTCGGCGAGACGATCGTCTCCCCTGAGGCCTGGGCTCTGGTCAGTCACGCATGCCAGGGTGATCCGTGCGAGGCCGCCCCGCCCAGTGCGTCCACCGTCAGCCTCAGCAGCACGGCGAGCAAGGGTAAGCGTAGCCCGAGCAAGGGGGGGGAACCGATGCGCCTCGTTGCGTGCGCCCCCGTCCTCGCGCCAGATGTGGACCGCCTGGGCGGCACGCTGCTGTGTAAGCATCTCATCGAGCTGCAGCGCGCGCAGCAGACGCAGCAGACGCACGTCGCGTTCCATGGCGCGCACCGCCCATTCTTACAGGCTTCCCTCGAGGCTTATGTACACGAGACGGCGCGCAAGGCGATCGAGGCGGACGCCAGCATCGAGCTGAGCGAGATCGCCGAGCGACGTGTCGTGGTGGTCGGCTTCGGGCGCGTGCGTGGGCTCGACGCCGCGCTCGAGAATGGGAGCTCGGGACTACGTGATGTCCAGTCCTGCCTTGCCACGTGTCTCGAGCCTATCTCGCAGAGCGGCGCACTGCTCCGACAGTTCATCTATGATGACAAGGGTGTCGTGCTGATCTGGACGTTTGGGCAGACGCAGGCCACCTTCGAGGACAACCCGCATCGTGGGCTACGCACCGCGCAGGCGCTCCACGAGGCTCTGAGCGCGACGGGCCTCTCGATCGACATTGGCATCACCTCGGGGGAGGCCTTCTGCGGCTTAGTGGGGGTGCCCGGCCGCAGGTGCGAGTATGGCGTGATGGGGCCGTGCGTCAACCTGGCGGCGCGCCTGATGTGCATGTGCGAGGCCAAGGGAGTCAACCTGCTCTGCTGCGACCAAATGAAAGCCGAGCTGACCAAGGGGCGCGTCAGGGACGTGCGCTTCACCTCATATGACCCAGTCGTGGTGCGCGGGTATGCGGCGCTGGTAGGCATCCATCACCCACGTCGGGACGAGGCGCTGATGGACATGATGCAGCTGCTCGAGCACGTGCAGATCTACGCGCTGCTCACGCCGCGCGAGCAGTCCAAGTTTCTCGACGCGGTAGTCAAGCGCTCCTTCGATACGGGCGAAGACCTCATCGTCGAGGGCGATGCGGCCGAGCACTTTTTCATCCTAATGGATGGTACGGTGCACGTGACTAAGCGCACAATCGACGGCTCTGCCGTGGTACTGGTGCCGGAGCTCAAGCGCGGCGACAGCTTTGGTGAGGTCGCGCTCATCACTGGCTTCAAGCGTACCGCCACCATCACCGCCACCTCACTGGTCGTGGCGATGACCATCTCGCGTTCCGTCTTCATCGACCTGTTCGGCGGGATGGCCGATCTGCTCTCGAATCGGCGCGCGGGTATACTCAGGAATCAAGCACTTCCTTCGGACAAAATTTTTGAGTACCGTGACTCTTCAGCATGGATATGCAGCGATCCCTCGAGCGGTGTGCCGCCAAGCGTCCCCGGGTGCCTTCGCTCGACGTCATGGGATCATCTTCAACACCCTGGTGGCTCCGCCACAAACCCCGCTCTCCGCTCGTCGCGCGGCATTGCGGACAAGTTTATGTTGCGCTCCGTTGGGCGCGAGACCGAAGCGCGCCATCTAGCCAACCGGGTTCAGGCTCTTTTGGCCACGGGAGAGCCCTCACTCACCTTGATGACGGGTGAGCCTGGCATAGGCAAGACTCACCTGCTGCGTGAGCTGCGACGGCTTTACGGCGAGTGTGAGCTGCAGGTAATGCACGCAGAGGGGCGTCGTCACGACATGGAGCCACTGTCTGTGTGGGTGCCGCTGCTGCAGGCGATGCTGGCCTCGCATCTGCAGAAGCCGGTCGCGCACGTCAAGCTCTCGGAGGCGCTCGATCTGGTGCCACCCGCGCTGCGCGGGCACGTTGGCCGCCTGGCGAGCTTGCTGGATGGCGCTGCCAAAGGGACCGTTCGTCGTCGTCGCCCCTACGCCGAGACTGGCTCGAAGCGCCACCTCGAGGCCGAGTGCGAGATGGCCGTGCGCATCGCGTCGCACCTGATGAGCCTGCGCCCGCAGCTGCTGATCATCGACGCTGCCGAGAACCTCACGCCGTACGCGTGGCAAGTGCTCACGGGAGTGCTTGCCGCGGCGCCATCGGTCGCCGTCATCGTCTCATCTCGCGAAATGAACACCGGGTCCAACGGCGGAGCCTCCGAGGAGCTCTCGCGGTTGCGTAGGCGGTGCATGGCCCCAAATGTGAGCGCCACGTGCCGCATCTCACCCACGCTCGCGATCACCGAGCTGCAGCTGGCTCCGCTTTCGCAGGTCGCCACGCGCGCGCTGCTCGCGAATGCCCTCTCCGTGCGCCCCGAGTCACTTGACGCCGCTACGGTGGCCAAGGCGCACGAGCGCTGCGGCGGCAACCCGGGGTTCTTGCTCGAGTTTTGCACACCCGACATTTCGACGGGCGCGTCGTCATCGCAGATCAACGAGGCGGTCGTGCGCTCCCTCGCGGAGCTCCCGCCGACCGTGACCGAGATCGTGCTTGCCGAGCTGGACAGGCTGCCAGTGCCAGCGCAGCAGCTCGTCAAGATTGCCGCGGCAATCGGAGTCCCGTTTGAGCGCCAGATGCTCATTGGGATCTACCCGGGCCGCGCCGCCGAGGTCGACGAGGCGCTGCGCTCGCCCGCACTCCTGAACTACCTTGTCGAGCTCTCCCCAACGAGCCACGTGGGTGGTCGCGAGACCCCTAAAGAGGGTGGCGAGGAAGGGGGTGGCCAGGAGAGTCCTGTCCCCGGCCCGTCTAACGGCGCCTCGCAGCAGTGGACGATCAAGAACCCGGCCGTGGGCGATGTGGTGAACCGGCTGATGCTCTTGTCGCAGAAGCAGAAGCTGCACAAGCAGATCTCGGAATGGTACTTGCGCCTGTGCGTGCTGGAGACCAGGGGGGTGGCTGGAGACCAAGGGGGGATCGAGGAGCTTGTGAACCGGCTCGCGTACCACAGCTCGCGCTCGGGTGACGCCAACCTTGCGAAGCGTCATCTGCTCGCGGCGGGGTTTGGGGCGATCAAGCGTGGCGTCTACAAGGAAGCCGAGCGCCACTTTACCGAGTGCGTCGCCTTCGACGAGGACAAGACTGACCCGCTCTACGTGCGCGCCGCCGTCGCGCTGGCAGAGATGTACTCGCGCTATGGGCTCACGTTAGTCGAGGATCCGGCATCTGCCGGAGCCTCCGGATCCGTCCGAATCGTGGCGATGCTGCGCTCGCTGCTCGCGGCACAGCTGCCCCCGGGCGCCTCGCTCGATAGCCTCGATCAGGATGAGCTCACTGAGAAGATGATCACGCCGCAGACGATGCTCAACATGTCGCATGTGTGCCACTCGCTCGCATGGGCGCTGAGCAACGATGGCATCGGCGAAACCTCCCAACTGTCGGTCGAGAATTACTTCAACCACGCCATCCGGTTGCGCACTGCCGCGGGCCAGCCGCTACTTGCCGCCGAGTCACTCGCCGGCTTGGGCACCTATTTCCACGGCGTCGGGCTCTCTCACGTGGCAGTCGACCCGCTGCGCGCCAACGAGTACTACGAGCGCGCCTCGATGCTCCTCGAGCGCTCGTTGCAACTACGCGCGGCCGATCCTCGCTATGAGTGGTCAGTCGAGCTCGCGAGCTCACTCACGGCGCTTGGCGTGCTTCAGCGGGACAAGGGCGGCCACGACACCCTTCTGGCCGTGGGCACGTGCTTCTGGGCCTTTGAGCGGTACGGCGCGACGCTTGGCCCGTTCCATCCGCGCTCGTCGAGGGCACTCGACAGCCTGTGGCGAGCGTACCTTCAGATGGGCGAGGCCGCATGCGCGCTCGCGGTGCTGGCGATGCTCGTGCACCTTCGCGCGGCGATAGGCACGCAGGACACCCTCTTCATGGAGGCGGCGTCCATGGAGTACAATGCGCTCAGCTCAACGTTCGAGCGCCCATGGCGGCGCGTATTGCCACGACTGGAGTCGCAGATGGCGACCGCTCCACTGCATCCGACGCAAACGTTGTCTGAAATCGCGCCCACTCTCGCGGATCCGCAAGCCCGGTTGGCCTCTAGCCATCGTACCGTCACCGATGAGATGCCGTCGAATTTGGTGAGCAAGGATGCCTTGCTGCTGTCCGGCATCAGTCTGTGCGAGCGCCTCCAGAGCGGCTACTTTGATCCTGTCGAGCACAAGGCGGCGGCAGAAGCGGCGGCAGAAGCGGCGGTGGGTGCGTCAGACCGTCAGTGTCGGCCATCTGCGGAGGACAATGGCGGCGTCGAGGCTGGCGCAGCCGGCAGAGGCAACGGCCGGAACGTGAGCCCGCAGTCGCGTCGTCGTGCCGGCCCGCTAGTCGTCCTGCCACACGTGAGAGTTCCATCAAACGAGCAGTGGGAGGCGTCACGTACGGAGCTGCGCGAGGAGCTCTTCGTTACCTACCCGGAGCTCGACTTTTATATTGGGATGACGCTCGATGAGGATGGCATGCTTGGCGACGGAGCGACGGAGCTCAAGGAGTCTGTGGTCGCCTCGATGGAGCTAGCGGTGCAGCTGGCCGCCCTTGCGCGTGTCGAGAACCCTACAGAGCAACCGAATGCCGCGCTCGCGCGGCACTGCCCTGCGCTGCTCACGCTCGCCGCTCAAGCAATAGCGACTCCCGAGTCGCTGCACGTGGTACTGCTGCTGCTAGCGGTGCGCTCGCTGAACCGGGTCTCGCTGCTCGTGCACGACTCGGGCGCTCGCGTGGATGAGCTCTCGACGGTCACCGTCGCCGACCTCATCGAGTCGGTCATGTCCCCTGGCTCACCTTTCGCCATACCATCGATTGAGGCTCTCGCATCCGTGCCCGAGCTCGCCACGAAAACCGCCATCCTCGCGTGCCCCTTCCGCTTCGACCGTTTCGCATTGGGCGAGTCGAACGTGAAGCAGCTCGAGACATACTTCCAGCTCAGGGTGAGCGACGGGTCGGTGGCTACCGGTAATGCTACCGAGGCCACGCGTACCCGTGCCGCGCAGCTCCTTCTCGTCTCATGCTTGGGCGAGTTCGCGCCCGAGCTGCAGCGAGCTGTCGCCGCGATCCCGCCCTCGCGCAATAGTTCCGAGGGGGGATCCACGCCCTCCGATTCCAAGCGCACGGCAATCGCCTTCCTGCAGCTTGTTCACAGCGCCGTCGATGCGCTGCAGACGGTGGGCGAAACCAGCGCCCCAAGCCCGTCGCCGCTGCAGGCGAGCTCAGCCCGGAATTCACGCAGCATTGGTGGCGGCATGGACGGCAGCAGCCATGGACCCGGCGGCAGCCTGGGCGGGAGCGTGGGTGAAGGCGACCTGACCAAGTTAGTAAGCAAGCAGGCGCAAGCCGCAATGAAGCAATTCCTGCGTGCGGCTGAGGGCAACATACGCAAGGAAATGGAGGAGCTTCCGAGCTCCTTTTCGAACTCTTTATCAGGAAGATTATCACGTACGAATTCAAGGAGCTTCAGTAAGGGAGGTTCAGGATGCTTCTCGCCACTTATGCCGAGTACGAGCCCCACGGCCTCGCTGTCGACGGCCGATTCCTCGCTCAAAGCTGTGAGCGAAGACGTGTCGATGCGCGAGGAGCAGGAGCAGGAGCAGGAGCAGGAGGGTGCGCTCTCGACCGCCTTCGTGCGCCTGTACTGCATGCTGCGGTGGCGGCCGGGCGCGGCGCGACATCTGCAGCTCGCCATTGAGGGCCTGAGCGACGGCGACTGGGGCATCTTGCAGCGTGAGCTGGCGACCGACGCTGAGGGTTCTACCTCGGTGCTCCCTGCGCGCCGTTCTCAGTTGGTGCTCCTTGACGCATGCCGCATACTGCAGGCCACTGATGAGTGCTCATCGTCAGCGTTGACGGAGGAGCTCGGTGTCATCATCGGTACCGAGGCACTACCCTCCGCCACCGCGAACGGCCAGCACGACGAGATGCGCGCCACCGCTCTCCGCGTAGGTCTTGAGTGCCTCGCACAGCTGCTTCTCGTGGTTCGCTCGTCCGTGTCGGAGGAGGATATGACGGCTGACTTTCCTTACGAAGTCTTTTGCGGCAACGCGCTGCGCGTGGCGTACACGGAGCGGGCGGCCGCGCTGCGCGAAAAGAGGTCCCTGCGCCCGAAGCCAGATTTGAGCTGTCCGGAAGCTCACGTGAGCTGCGGCGCAGAGATGACGCTGCCGACCCAGCTGGAGCTGCTCAAGGCGGCGCGCTTCTGCGTGCTGTGCGCCAATCCGCACTACGCTCACCTGGGTCTCGAACCGCCCACGGATCGCTCATCCGACTCCGCACTTGTGCACTGGATTTGAAAATCGGGTGGCGGGAACAGGGGAAATAGTGTTCTCGTTTTCACAAATACAAGCATGAAACTCTACTGATGTCGCGGACACGCATGCATCGGGATACTAAATGACCTTGCCAATTTCGTTGCTCGCGCTCCCCGCCAGCATGATGCGACATGGCGGCCGCACTTACTCAGCGTGGGAGACGACAGAGGCGGGCCGTGTCACGGAGCTCCACGCGCGTGAATATGAGGACCACCAGCGCGTCGGTTGGCACGCGGCCCCTCGAGGCAATTTGCTCACCTGCCGTTCGGCGTCACGTGGACCATTGGGTGAGTCTGAAAGTTGTGCGTCGGGTGGCGGAGCTGTCGCGCTCTCTGAAGGATCTCGGGTTTGCCCTGCTTCAGGTAGACCGCGCCGCAGCAGACCACACACAGGTCAAACAGACCGCCCTGCTCCTCGCGGCACTCGGCGCAATGATAGTAACGATTGACCACGTCACCGCAGAGGTCGCATGAGGCTGTGCTGCCTGGCAGCGGATACTCGGCCTCGCCATGAGCCTCCGGCTCCTGTGTCTGCATCATCATCATCATCTGTCGTTGCTGTTGCTGTTGCTGCTGTTGCGGTGGCACGCGCATCGGCCCGTTGCCGGTCTCACGGCTCGGCCCGTCTATTCCAGGGGCGAATTTCGCGTGCTTGCCGCCGAACTCGGGTCGCGCGGGCGGTAACTCGTTACGCGCCTGCCCCTGGTTGTACGCCGCCTGTGTTGCGTCGTACACCGCCTGGCCCTTGAAGGTGCCCTGCAACTGGTTTGCGTCCCACGCCAAGTGGCCTTGGCCGAGTGCCCCCTTCATCCCGTTGCCGCTCTCGCGCTCGCGGTAAATCTTCGATTGGCGCACGACGGGGCGTTCGCCCAGCTTGTTGTCACGCTCTATGCTGCTCGCCGGCGATCCGAAGGTCATGCGGGGCGGCATGTCGTGTTTCTCGACGTCAACTCTCTCGGCGAGCCGAAAATTGCTGCCGTCCGTCGACGTCATCACGTTCAATCAACGCAGTTTGGCGCTGTGAGTTACACGTACAAGAGGAAAGCGTTTTGAAGGAACCGCGTTTCCCGTGCCCTTTTCAGATGAAAGCCGATTTTTGCTCTGATGTTTTGCGGCGTCGCGCATCTCGAATTTTTGCGATTCCACAGAAGGGCATCGGTCCAAACGCCCCTTCTAGAGGCGAGAGAAAAAAATTTGAGACCGGACCGGGCGTCTTGCCGATCAACATGGCACCTAAACGGAGCTCATCGCCAGCTCCATCGAAAAAGAAGGACAACGCCTCTCCCGCGCCTGTGCGTCCGCCCGCCACTGGCAAGGTGCGCAGCCATTCGGCGCCCCGCTTCGCTGCGGCCGCTCCGCTGAGAGCTGTGTCCGATGGGCCATTGACTCAAGTGGCCTCGCGCCCGTACCGCCGAGCGTGCGCGCGCTCTGACGTGCTCCTCCTCCCTCCCCCGCGTGCATAGGGCGGCGACAAATCCTCGCGCTCGTCGTCGCCGCTTCCCGAGAAGCCCGACAAGGCCGACAAGAAGAAGTCTTCCGTCGTCGGGGCAGCGCCCGAGGTGAAGAAAATGAAGTCAGCGGGCTCATCGAACGATCTTGAGGACATGGACGACATGTCGTCGCCGCTGACGCTCGGCGAGGGTGCGCGCGTGAAGGCATGGGTCAAGATGGCCGCCGGCGCGAGCTCAGGCGTCGATGCCGAGGACGCGATCTGCGTGCGCTCGGAGGTGGCCGAGGGAGGCGCCGTCGTCGTGTACGCGCTGGACGGCGCCGGCCGCAAGATGCAGACGGCGGTGGTGGATGGCGTGATCTCGGACTCGGAGCCGCTCGCCGCCAAGAACGCCGACATGCTCTCCCCGCTCGTCGATAATGTGATGTGCGAGCCTGACCTGAAGATCAGCTGCCTGTTGTGCTACGGCGAAGACGGCACCGGCCTGTCGGAAGCAATGACGGGCAATCAGAGCCTGGTGACGCAGACGGCGCAAAAGATGCTCGCGCAGACTGCGGGCGCAGGCGCGAACTGCACCGTCTACCTCGGCGTCACCCTCATCGCCATGGAGCTTCTCTTCGACTTGCTCGAGCCCTCCAGCGGCCGCGAGATGGAGATCACCGAGACGCAGTTCGCCGGCGTCACCATCCACGGCGGACACTGGCAGTCGCTGAGCTCGGCGGCAGCCGTTGGCCCGCTGCTCGCCAAGGCGAGCGCCAACCGCGAGTCCACGATGGCCTCCCTGGGCGGCGGTCTTTCGCAGCGCAGCTGCACCGTGTACTCTCTGCGCTGGGGCGCGACCGACGGTTCCGCATATGGAAACTCGATCATCATCGTGGAACTCGCCGCACCGCCAATTGTGCGCGCATCGGGCGTTCCCGGCCTCAACCTGGACGACTACTGCTCCATCAACACCTCGCTCAAGACGTTGACCAAGTGCCTCACCGCCATGGGCTCGAAGAAGAAGGCAGCCACGCCCCCGCTGCGCGACTCGCGCCTCACGCACGCCCTCGGCCTCGTGCTCGGCGACGACACCGCCCTGCTGCACGCGCTGGTCTTCGTGCCGGCGCGCCGTGGCAAGCGCGCCGAGGCGTGCGCCGCTCTCGGCTGGGCGAGCAAGGCGAGCGCCGCGCGCCTCAAGAAGGAAGTGTACTCGTCGGCCTCGTCCAAGGCCCTGGTGAGCTCGCTACAAGGCGTGGTGGCCTCCCTCGAGGAGCCTGGGCCCGAGATGGAGTCGGAGATGCGTGACCAGATGAAGCCGAAGCCGGAGGCGCTCGCGCAGCTCAAGGCGGCCGCCGAGCAGAAGCGCGGGGTCCTCTCGGAGGTCGAGGCCGAGCTCCGAGCGTCGAAGGCCAAGGTCGACGACGCCAAGGCGCGCAACCAGGCCGCCAAGAGCGAGCGTGTCAAGGAGCAGCAGGAGGTCAAGGACGCCATCCAGGACCTCAAGCAGCAGGAGGAGGGCGTCCGGAGCGGCAAGGAGCTGCAGAAGGCCATGGACACTCTCAAGAAGAGCATCACCGAGGACAAAGCCGAGATGCGCCGCCAGCTCGAGGAGCTCGAGCAAAAGGTCACAGATGCCAAGGCCGACCTCGTCGGCATCGGCGCGCAGACCGACAAGCTCGACGATGGCGCGCCGGGCATGTGCGACGCGCTCATCGAGAAGGGGCGCATGTACGTCGACGACGGCAAGAACAAGTACGCCTCGCTCATGTTCATGAGCGCGATCAAGCTGATGGAGTCGATCGGCCTCGGGCGCTCAGCGTTCGTGGTGCCGCCCGTCTCGGCGCTCGCCGACCTGTACTCCGCCGAGGGCATGGATGAGGAGGCGATCGCTCTCTACAAGCAGGCGTACTCGATCGAGAAGGACTCGAGTGGCCCCGATGCGCCCGCGCTCGCGCGCCACCTGCAGAAGCTCGGTGCCGCGTATGAGAAGCAGGGCAAGATGGAGGCGGCCACGCTCACGCTCGAGGAGGCGGGCTCGGTGCTCGAGCACGCGCACGGCCCCGACCACCCTGAAGTGATCGCGATCCGCGAGCAGCTCGCGTTGCTCATCGAGCCCGAGGAGGAGGAGGAGGAGGAGCTCGAGGACGACGAGATCGACGTGGAGCCCTCGGGCGACGCACCGCATCATATGGACCGAATGTCGGAGATGCCGAGCGGCGGCGTGCTCGAGTCGAAACACTCGGACCTCGCCTCGCCGCGCTCGGCGCAGGCCGCGCAGGCGATGGCCGAGGAGGCTGGCAAGAAGGGCGATGCCAAGAAGCCCGCCAAGGCCGGCGCCAAGCCCAAGAAGGGTGACAAGACCGACAAGGAGGCCAAGGAAGAGGTAACTACCAAGGGCGCGAAGCCCAAGAAGGGTGCCAAGGGCGACAAGGCTGCCAAGGAGAACAAGGAGGGCGACGCCAAGCCAAAGAAGGGCAAGAAGAGTGCCGCCGCAACCGGCGACGCGGATGGCGAGGAGGCGGTCGCCATCAGGCCGCAAGGCGCCGTCAAGCAGTCGATCGTTGCGGGCGCTGACGAAGCGACGGTCCAAAAGTTTTCGTCGCAGCGCATGAAGGAGCGCGTCAAGGCACGGATGAAGCGCGTGAACGAGGAGGAGGAGGGCAGCTCAAAGCAGCTCTCGCTCTCGCTCGGCTTGCCGCCGTCGCTCCCTCCGCCTTCGGAGCGCGACAACACGCCGGACAACGCGTCCGACCTTCCGGAGTCTCTCCAGAAGAAGCGCGACCTGTTCCGCGCTCGAATGGCGTCGCACAAGGCTTCGCAGGAGTCGCGCGAGGCCATCAAGGCGAGCCGCGCCGAGCGCGAGGGCCAATGGCGGCGTCGGCGCGAGGACGAGGACGAGGACGAGGACGACGAGGAGGAGGAGGAAGAGGAGGAGGGCGAGGAGGAGGAGTTCGGCGAGGAGGATGCAGACGGCTCCGAGCTCACCATGATCGAGTCCGAGCTCTTCGAGATCATGGGCTCGGCGAACAAGTCGGCGCAAAAGGAGGACTGGGCGGACGTGCTCGACCAGTCGGCGAAGCTCGAGGGCCACCTGACCCGCGCCAAGGGCAAGGTGGCCGCGTGCGCGACCGCGGCGCGCGTGCTGCTCAACACAGGCCTTCGCCACTCGAGCGACATTACGGACGAGCCGCGCGTGCGCTCCATCCTCGGATGCCTGATGATCGTCGAGTGGTGCGTGCCCACGTGCCCCGAGGCCTTCCGCCAGGCCATCGCGTCCGACCGGTGGGTGCGCAAGCTCGTCTCGCTCTGCGGCAAGGACCAGTCCGATCAACTCCTCGTGCGCACGACGACCATGCAGCTGCTCGCCAACTGGGCGCAGTGGTATGGCTCGCAGCCCGCATGCGCCGGCTTCGAGAAGGCGCTCGAGATGCTCGAGAACGAGGGGTTCGAGCCGCCGGAGGCCGCGTCGCGCGATTCCGACGAGCTCGAGATGACGGCACGCCAGGCGACCGCTCGCGAGTTCAACCCGCTCGGCAAGGGCGCGCTCGGCGTGCCTGGCCTGCAGCTCCAGCTCCAGCTGCCCCTCGCAGGCTCGCATCTGGGCTCGCACTTGGGCAACAACAACTCCAAGATCGCCACGGAACTCGACATTATGCGCGAGGACGTGCGCACGCTCGAAACGGCGCTTGTCAAGCTGGGCGCCAACGGCGAGGGCAAGCTCAACGCCATCGAGCTCGCGGACGCCGTGCAGGCGGCCACCGATACGCGGGGTTGGCAGTCGCGACTCACCATGCTCCTCGACGAGCTGCCGACTGACGGAACCGCCGGCACCCACCGCGGCGAGGTCTTCCCTGAGAAGACGAAGAAGGAGATGCACGCCCTGCTCGAGCAAATCACGGACCTGCTCGCCAAGTGGTCGATCGCCGCTCCGCGCGAGCGAAGGGGACGCTCGACCATCCAGGGAGCATGGTCGACTCCCTCCGAGGAGGCAGAGCGCAAGGTCGGCAAGAAGCCGACGGTCGCGGAGATCAAGGCGTCGGGCTCCATCGGCGGCGTGGCGCTGCCCTCGTTGTTCACGCCGCGCGACCTGAACAAGATTGGTCTCACTGCGGCGGGCCAGCTCAAGGAGGGAGAGAAGCTCGCCACCCCGCGCAACCCGCAATTCTTCGTGAGCAACCCGAAGCTGCTCACCGCGCGCGGCCCACTCCAGGTGCCTCCGGAGATGGCCGCGCAGCTCTCTTCGCGTGGGGGGCTCAAGCCGCTCGCCTCGCACCGGCAAGCGATGGGCAACGGCGCCGCCGCGACCACCAACCTCGCGTCCAACCGCAACAAGAGCCGCGTGCCCGGCGGCGACTCGGCGCGCTCGGCGCGCACTGGGTTCGCCACCATGGAGGACCCCCCGATGCCCGGGATGGTCAAGGTGCCCTCCCTCTCGCTGCCCACCGAGCAGCTGCCGCACCTCGACCTCGCCATTGCATCCAACCGCACCAACCGTAACGGCACGAACCGCACGGCGCGCCCGGAGACGGCGGCGCCCAGCTCGTTTGGCGACGACGATGACGTCTTCGGCCGCGACATGCACTCGCTCTCATACCTCGACCTCGCGCTGCCTGGCCGCGGTGGTAAGATGATGTTCGAGGGCGAGCCTGACTTTTTCGCCTCGGGCTTCATGGACGACTCGCTCTTCTACGTGGATCAAGACCCGTCCGCGGGGCTCGACGCGCAGCTCGCCGAGCTCTCGCTGCTCCTCGGCGGCGATGCGTGGAACGCGCCCCAGTTCCTGCAGGAGATGCTCATGCTCCAGATGCAGGCCGAGGCGTGGCGCATGCAATGGTCCGTCGCGATGCAGGAGAATGAGGAGCTGCGTACCCAGCTGTACGACACGCGCAACTCGCTCGAGGCCGCGGGCGGCGGCGGCTCCGGCGGTGAGCACTGGCGCGAGCTGTGCATCTCGATTGCCAAGTCGGCCGAGGACGAGAAGGGCACGATCCTCGAGCAGATCCGCGTGATGCGCGACGACATCGACGTGGTTGAGATTGTCGATTCGGAGCGCAAGGAGGCCCTCGACGAGCTCATGGAGGCCGCTGAAGAGTCGCGCCGCGCTGCGGATGAATGGTCGGCCAAAGCGAACGAGGTGATCAAGAAGCGCAACGAGCTCAACGCGGCGCTCTACCAGGCGGACGCGGCGGCGGCCGACCAGGAGGCTGACGTGGAGGCGCAGACTCTCTCCCTCGAGGAGCAGGCACGCAAGGCGCAACTGGCCGAGGAGGAGGCGGAGGCGCTCCTGCAGAAGCTCGAGGAGGAGGAGCTTGCCTTTGAGGCGACGCTGCGCGAGCTCGAAGAGGAGCACAAGGAGGCCGTGCAGAGCCTCGCGGCCGACGCGTCGAACAACGACGACGACGTGCAGCAGGCGTCCGCTGCGATGAACCAGTGGCGCACGCAGTGGGAGGAGGAGCTGACGGAGAAGAACTCAATCGACGCCGAGCTGCTCACGCTGCGCTCTGAGTTCCAGAAATCGTCGGCCACGTATGAGCGCGAGATCGAGGGGCTCAAGGAGCTCCTCGGCAAGGAGAAGCAGCTGCGCAAGGAGATGGGCGCGAGCCTCGAGACGGAGGAGGCGGAGCTCGAGCGGAGCGCGGCGCTGCTCGAGCAGCAGAGGGAGCAGGTCAACTCACAGCAGGAGGGCAAGCTGAGGGAGGCCCAAAAGTCGTCCGAGACCGAGGCCCAGTTGAGCGCCATCAAGGCGGAAGAGGAGGCGGCGCGCGCGCGCTGGGAAGAGGCGCTCAAGGCTTCGAAGCTCGCCCAGGGCGAAGCCGACGCGATTCGCGCCGCCGCGGGCGGCGAGGCGGGCAGTGTGCAAGAGCAGATCGCAAGCTTGCGTGCCCAGCTCGAGGAGGCCATGTCAGAGGCGGCCAAATACGAGGGCGTGCAGGCCAAGCTCGACGAGACGCTCGCGATGGCACAGTCGCTCAAGGCGGAGGCCGCCGCGCTGCGTGCGCAGACCGATCAGGAAGCGGCGTCGGCCTCTTCCGAGCACTCGGTTCTGCAGGAAGCGCTCAGCGACGCCAAGTCGGCGGACGTCAAGTGGGCGCAGGAGCAGGCGCTGCAGGTGACCGCCAAGGCAAACCTGGTCGATGAGGTGAATGCACTCAAGCGCGAGGCCAAGGAACTCACCGACGCGCACAACACCGAGGTGGAGCGCCTGCGAGATCGCCTGGGCCAACTGGAGCGCGTGCACGACACGCTCGACGCGACGCTTGCCGAGGAGGAGGCGGCTCATGAACAGGCCGTCAAGGAGAAGAAAGACTCGCAGGGGGGTGCCCAGGCCTCCAAGGCGGCGGCCATCGCCGAGATCGTCGCGCAGCACGAGGCGGTACGCTCTGAACTAGCCGATGTGCGCACGAAGCTCACGCAGGAGCAGCGCGAGCGTACGGCGGCAGAGGAGAAGATGAAGGAGGCACGCGAGCAGGCAGAGGCCAAGAGTGGCGACGCCGAGGAGCGCGAGAAGCGGCTCACGCAGGCGCTCGCGGGGCTTCGCGGCGAGCGCGCGCGCATCGAGAAGGAGGCGTCCGCCGAAAAGGCGCGCTTCGAGCAGCTCATCGCGGGGCTCACGGGCGAGAACGAGGAGACGCGACGCAAGCAAAAAGAGGCTGAGGAGCGCGGCGTCGAGTTCGAGAAGCAGTGGGTGAGCGAGTCCAAACTGCGCAAGGAGCTGCATAACCAGCTCGAGGAGATGGTGGGCAACCTGCGCGTGTACTGCCGTGTGCGTCCCGCCAAGGGCGACGAGAAGGGCTTGCCGATGTCGGTCGAGGTGAAGGGCTCGGACACTGTCATCGTCACGGACTACGAAGATGACAAGAAGGAGCCGAGGAAGTTTACGTTCACGCAGGTGTACGGCGGCGACTCAAAGCAGGAGGACGTTTTCAAGGGCTGTGAGTCGCTCATGACTTCGGTGCTCGACGGCTTCAACGTGTGCATCTTCGCTTACGGCCAGTCCGGCACGGGCAAGACCTTCACGATGAACGGCACCGACGAATTACCGGGCCTCGTGCCGCGGGCGATGTCCAAGATCTTCGATCTCGTGGCTGAGCGCGTGGACAACTACCAGCACGAGTGCTTCATCTCGATGATAGAGATCTACAACGAGTCAATCCGCGATCTGCTGCGCGACCCGAAGGTGGATGTGTCCAAGCTCAAGTACGACATCATGCGCGATCAGCTCATGGGCATGTACGTCAAGGACCTCACCTCTGAGCAGTGCCACACCGCCTCGCATGCCAAGAAGCTCATCACACAGGGCGACAAGAATCGCTCTGTCGCGTCCACCGGGCTGAACGACGTCTCCTCGCGCTCGCACATGGTGGTAACGCTCACCATCCGCACCAAGAACCTCAAGGCAGGCGACACGTACGTGGGCAAGCTCTCGCTCGTCGACCTCGCAGGCTCCGAGCGTCTCTCCAAGTCGAATACGACCGGCCAGGCGCAAAAAGAGTCGATGGCGATCAACAAGTCGCTCTCAGCGCTCGGCACCGTGATCGCGTCGCTCGCGACCAACGAGAAGCACGTGCCTTACCGCGACTCGAAGCTCACGTACCTGTTGCAGGACTCGCTCGGTGGTAACTCGAAGACGCTCATGTTCGTCAACTGCGGCCCGGCGCAGCAGAACTGCGCTGAGACGAAGAACTCCCTCGACTTTGCTTCGCGCGCCAAGACGGTAGCCCTCGGTAAGGCGACCAAGAACCGCACCGAGGACGATGAAGGCGGTGCTGGCGACAAGGCGGGCAAGGCGTCCACCGTCATGGCGGCCGCCACCAAACTTGGCAGTGACCATGCGGCCGCGCCATCCGCCGAAGCGCCCAAGGCCTCGGCACGCGGCAAGCCGGCCGCCAAGCCGAAAAAGTAACCACCCGCAGCAGCAGCAGCAGCTATTATTGCCACTCGCAAGGCGCGGGTGCACGGCGGCATGGGTGCAGGGGCAAGGCAAGCACACGGATGGCAGGCACAGGCGCACTGAGGCGCTCGGTGCATGCGCGGTGGCAGTGGACGCCCCCGCTGCGAGCAGCGAACAGCAGCGCCTGTATGACCGCGGGGGAGGGACGACAACATCGGTGGCGCGACGACGCCGGCTGCTCTATGTATGCGCAGGCGACGACGCGCGGGGGCTATCATGGGTGCGCGGGGGGCTACAAACGGGCTACGGGGCGTGTTGGCGTGCGGAAGCCGGAACTCGAATGTTTCCGATGACAAAAGAAGAGCCACGTGCTCATCGTAGTCGTTTGTGCAGCTCGTCACAGACGAGAAGTGGTCGTGGGGCGTGGGGGGTCGCGCCCAGGGTCGGTGCGAGATGTGTGATCGCACGGTGTCGGTGAGTCGTATATTAAAAACGCGATCGCGGAACGGGAATTTACGGGTCCCGCAACGACCGCACAGGCGCGGACAAGGGACATCGACATGTTTTTGTTTGATTTCGTTCTAACGTTCATTTTTCATTTTATGCATCTTCATGCATCGGCAGACGCTCCGCACGGCATGGACCGGCAAGCCGGCCGTCGACCGTACGGTACCGTACGACCATGATCGCGGTGCGGATGCCCGGAAGCCCGGGATCATAACGCGATTCGTATAACGCGCCGGCGATGCGTGACGAAATTACATAGACAGAGCGCTCTGAGACGAGCGGACAGTGGATACACCTTGCTGGACCTTGCGCTGGCGCCCGCTGCGCGCTGGCGGACCGACCGTCGGTGGACCGCGCGGCCGCGCGACCACCGCACGCGACCATCGCACGATCACGCCGTGACACGCGCTTTGACTTTCACAGCAGGACAGCACACGCACAACTTGTTCCCCCCCGCTACCGGCAGGTGTGTACAGACCACCACTGGCTCTGCTCCCTCCTCGCCCGCGAAAGGCAACGCACACGATGTTCCACCCTGGGCTTGTTGCTGCCTGCCTGCCTCGCAGGAACCAGATCATGTACTAAGCATGGTCAAAGCATTGTACGAGGGTGGTAAGGTGGGGGGAGGCAACCGCCCACAGAGACGCACGTTGGTTGCGTCGTGCTGCGTTTGACTCGCCGCTTGCCTCTTCGCGCGCGCGCCCTTCTCAGCCGAAAACGAAGGAGCCCGCGTTGCCGCGAGCCTTGAAGCGCTGGCGCTGCGACGACGCGTCCTCAGAGGCCTGCATCGACACCGCGCTGCCCGGCCGTTGTTCGGGCTCGCTGTAATGCTGGTAGCCGCCGACGGGCGCGCCCCGGCCGCGCGCGGACGGCGGCGCCGACGTGGGCGCCGAGTCCCAGTTGCCACCACCGAACACGAGGCTACCTTGGTTGCGCAGGCGCGCAGCACGTGCGCCGGCAATTGCGTCGCCATGGGCCTCGGCGAGGCGTGGGTCGAAGTCACCCCGCGGCGTCGGTGGCGCGGGCGGTGCGGCCGGTGGCCGCGCGCGCCCTTCATACGCGAACGGGGACGGCGGCGGCACATACATTCCCGCATGGACTACTTCCGGCAGATCCGGCATCGTGGCGTACGGAGCTTGATGCGGTGCTGGGGGCAGGCCCTCGCGGGTCGGCGGCCGCGCTGCTTGTGGTTGCGAGGCCCCGAAGTAGACAGTTTGTTCTTCGGCCTCGGCCAAGGTGGCCGGCGCGCCCCACGCTGCAAGAGTGACCTCGGGAAGCCCGACGGCCTCGCAGAGCGTACATTGAGCATTGAGGATCCAGCGGATGATCTTTTCGGGCTGCGAAGTCATCGTCAGCGGCATGAGCCGGTCGGCACCAATGGAGTCGCGCAGGTTCATGGCGCCTTCAGTGATGACGGTGCAGCAACCACAACATGCCATGGCGTGTGCGATGGAACAGTCAGTTGCAGATGATATGGAGTGTGCGTGTCACCATCAGGTGTCCCACGGCAGATGTGTGCGGTCCGAGGGTGACTTCAGTGCGCACGCTGCTTCAGGTTCATCTTCGAGAGCTTCTCCAGCTGCACATAAGTCCAGACTGGCACCTCCTTTGACTCGAATTGGATGGACTCGGGGCTAGGCATGTCCAGCCAGGCGGCGGGTGTGACGCGGGATGATGAGGCACGTCGGGCTAATCTCGCGCCCTTTGCGGCTGCTGTGAAACACAAAATACGGGGGCCGCCGGGGGCCTCTACGCAATGGACGGAGGTGTGACCTTCACCTTGTATTTTCGCACGCCTTTGAGCGCACAGAAGCCTACTTACAGTACTTTGCACTTTGTGTTGAGCAGCAGAAGGGTCTACATGTACTCAATTTTAAGGCCGCCTCTCCCAGCGTACAGGGTTCCCTGCCGCTCGCTGCCCGATACTGCTGGGCTGACTGCTGGGCGGGATTGTGATCGGCCGTAATCAGGTGGGGCTGGGGGGCCGTTCAAATGGGGCAGGGGCGGGATTTTCATATTTCGTGCCCGCGAGAGATCTCTCCTTAAATGTTACACGTAACATCAAGGTAACATTGATATTAGATATAAATGTTAAATCCAAACTGTCAGTTTTCAACAGGGAACTGTCCAGAGACTCGCGCAATTTGGGTGGGTCGGTGGAGCATTTTTTCGTGTCGAGCGTTGCTCACGTCGGGCCCACCTCTATCCTACTGCTGCCTTACTGCTGCCCTTCTTTCCGGTGTCCGCCCTCTCTTTTTCCTCGTGCCAACGTGCCACGAATTCCTTCTGCACCGTGGACTGCTCGCCCGCCTCCAGATATTGCCCAAGTTGCGTCAAACGCACACTCCCATCTGCAGCAACGAGCATTCGGCTTTGGTAGCCACTAATCGTCGGGGCAATGTGCTCCTCGTAGAAGCTCAGGTCGTCGCAACCAAATGTGAAGCATAAGAACGCATGCGGCGCACCCGCACCACCACGTGCGAATCCCGGCTGTGTCGAATGCTCAAAGTGAGATCCGAACAAAATCGCCTCGCCTGTCGCGTAACGGTATTGACAATCCTCGCCAGCTCGGTTGCGGTACAGCAGCTGAAAATCGTCAGTCCCGTAGTCTTCGAGCGGGGTGAGCAGTGTCCAAGCATTTGTGCCGACTCCCGCACCCCAGTCCGTGTGCCAGTTAGGCTCAGCACAGCGCGAGCGCACGACATAGAAGCTTGAGTAGAGTCGGATTCGCTCGTGCGTGGCCACGAGTGGCGCCACTGCCTCAGCAACGCCAGTCTCCTCAAAGATGCTGCGAAAAGTGTGCCATGTGTCCATATTGTCTACTGAGATCCAGGAGAGGTCTGACGTGCCCATCTTTGACACATCCGTACTGCTCCCGGCCCGCATCACGAAAAAGTTGCCATGTGTCTCGTGCGCGAGATTAGTGCACGGCACAGGCTGGCGGTCGAGCTCTGCTATCAGCCCACTCTCTAGATGAGGCCGGATGGCGGTGTCGTAGTGCTCCCTCGCGCGTTGTAATGCACCAGCCGGGATCTTGACAGTGATTACGTTGGGCGCGTCTAGGGACCCTAGCAATACTGCCGGCGCTAATGTCATGAGAGCCGCAAGGGCGAAAGCCATCCTTTCGTTTATCGGGACTCTTGACCAAGTGCGACTATGCCAAAAAGTCGGCCCTCGAGTTGATGAATCCGGCAGACCGCCGAGATGACGTGCGAGATCGATGGAACACGGAGTTCGCTCTAAAAAGAAACGGAGCGTCCACTTTACACGCGCGTTTATATTCAAGTATCTCGCAATACGACCACAAAACCACGCAGCCAATCGGATCCGGAGGCTGAGCCGCTGAGGCCATCAGACGATACAGGTATCAAGTTCAGCCAAGGCTCATCATCCGCACACAATCTCTCGCCCGCCCTACCCAGCCACATGCTGATCACTGGCTCGCCATCACTCGGTCTCAGGCATGCACCGCCACTCACTTGGTCGCGACGAAGCCAGGGTCCTTGCCCGACGCGTCCATGGCATAGTCGCCCTTCACGTAGCCGCCGAGGCCGTCCGTCTCCACGCCAGTAACCGACGACTTGGGCTCGGGCTTCACCTCGGCGTCGCCGAAGAAGGCAAGCGCATCGTTGCCGCACTTCACCTTCAGCTCCTTGCCCGCCTCCTCGCCGATCGCAACCGCGTCCGCCGGCGCTCCGCTGGCGGTCGTCTTGTATAGAACCGTGCCGTCTGGCTTGGCGATCAAACCACGGAACTCGAGCTTACCGTTGACGAGCTTCGCCTGGCCAGCGATGGGCGTGCGGCAGTTGCCGTCGAGCGCGGCGAGGAAGGCGCGCTCGCAGTCGACGCACACCTTGGTGTCCTGGTGGTTGAGTGCGGCAAGGTAGCGCAGCATCTTCTGGTCGTTCTCGCGGCACTGGATGCCGATTGCGCCCTGCGCAACGGCCGGCAGCATCATGTCCCAGTCGAGCACCTCGGTGATGTGCTCGGCCAGATTCATCCGGTTGAGGCCGGCCTTGGCGAGCAGCGTCGCGTCGACGATGCCCTCACTGAGCTTTTTCAAGCGCGTCTGGACGTTGCCGCGGAAGTTGACGCACGTGAACGTCGGGTTCATCGCGAGCAGCTGCGCCTGACGCCGGAGCGACGCCGTGCCGATGACCGCACCGTTCTTGAGGGATTTGAGGCTGCCACCCTCGCGCGAGATGAAGGCGTCGCGCGTGTCCTCGCGCGGCAGATTGCACGGAAGCACGGTGCCATCAACGAGCCACGTTGGCACATCCTTCATCGAGTGCACGCAGATGTCGACGGCGCCGTTGAGAAGCGACACATCTGCCAAGGGTGGGAGCGGCTCGGGAGCACGCTCAGCTCAAGACGACGAAAGGACTTCGGGTGGGGTCCAAAGGGTGTTGGACGCGTGGGGGGGGCGCGGTGCAAGGGCTGATGGTGGGCGCACCGAGCTCCTTGGTGAAGAGGCCCTTGCCGCCAATCTCCTTTAGTGCTTTGTCGAGCACCATGTCACCCGTCGTCTTGATAACGCAGATCTCGATGGCGCCCTCGTGGCCGAGCTCATCCGGGAAGGCCTCCTTGAGCCGCCGCTGCGTCTCGTAGGCCTGCGCGAGCGCGAGCGGTGAGCCACGCGTGCCCACCTTGACAATGCCCTGCTCGCCCATGAACACAGCCGCTGAGCGGCTCACGTGCTGCTGCTGCTGTGCGTGGTTGATCAACGGCTGCACATTATACGAGGCGGCAGCGCCGCAGAAGAGGCCGAGGCATGTGGTACGCATCGCAAACGCAATGATCGGTCGATGAAAGAGCTCGGCGAGCTCTCCCACCGAGACGAGGCGCTAATGAGGTTTCACAATGGCTGGAAAACGACGTTTCGGTAAGTTTCGAATTTTGGTTTGACCATCTCGGTTTGACCGAGGTTTATGACGGCACAGCACTTGCATTCCACTGAATACGCGCACATAGCAGAACCGCGCACGAGATCACGTGTCGCAAAAAAACAGATCGTAAGGTGCGCAGCACGATGCCGGCCGTAGGCAACGAGCGGCACTGGAGGTTACAGCAGCAGCAGCAGCGGTTGGCAGTCCGGCGGCCAATCAGCTCACTCGAGCTTGCCCTCCATGGCCTTGACGGCCTGCACCAGCTTCTGACCCGAGGCCTGCTTGGTGACCTTTGCCAGGCGCTGGGCGCCGGCGTTGTTGAGCGAGCGCGCGAGCTTCGTGGGCAGCTGCTTGATGAGCATGGCCGTCTGGCCCATCAGCTCCTGCTTCGTCGGAAGCTTGGTAATCTGGATGACGCCTTTCTTGTCGAGCTTCTGACCGTCGAAGACGCCGCCGACGATGTCGTATTCCTCCTGCGAGGCAGACGAGGCGAGGAGAGGAGCGTGTGCGTCAGCCGCCAGCTATGGGCACGACGGCGACGCGCGTGCGCAGCGATTAAGCGGGGCGCAATGCCTTGGCCGCAGCCCTCACAACGCAGAGGGAGCATATCGTCACCGATTCACACAGCGGCCAGCCTGCCGCAGTCGCCTGCCAGTCACCCGGCAGCCGCCTCCACCCAAGCGCCTGCCTTGGGGGCCGCCTGAACGCTTCGTCGGGGCTGGCGATGGCACGCACCTTCTTTGATACCTTGACGTAGTCCAACCAAAGGTCCACCGTCGGTCGCATCTGGTCCGCAGGCACGAAGAAGAAGAAGTTGGAGTACACAAGCAGCTCGTCGCCGCCCTGGAACTTGGGGTAGTCCTGAGCGGCACGCTTGACGAGCGTATTCTTGACGCAGCGCATGGTGACCGACGGCGGCAGCTTCTGGCGCATGGCGTTGAGATCGTTCGCAGGGATGCCCTCCGAGCGCACGCAGAACATGAGGTCTGTGTCCGCCATCGCGGCCTTGACCTCGTCGACCACCTTTGACTTCTTGGCAATGATGGCAGGCGCGGCCATGACGGCCGGCGTGGTGCGGCTGGCGGCTGCAGGCGACGGCGCACGCACCGCGGGCGCAAAGCCCGCCAGGCTCTCGCACAGGGCGAGGAAGCAGACGACGCGAGCGACCATGGGCAGTCCAGGCGACCAGGCGAGGAAAAAGTGTCCTCCTACTCAGGAGATGAACATCTCCACGCGTCGTAGCGGGCGCTCCGTCCGAGTTCATATAATTGTAGTGTGCGTCTCCTCGGGACCGGTGGTCGTGCGTCTTGCCAAGATGAAATCGTGAACGTGTTGAAGACTCCCTCGAAACCGCCCGACCGTCGGGAATGGCCGCTTCCGACGCAGAGCTTTTCGCTCGGCCGATCGCAGTGCAGTACGCGGGCCACCCACGAGCCTCCTCAGCCTTCGCCCGCTCATGCGCGTGCGGCTCCGCCAGTCTCACAGCCAAGCATCCTCGCACTGTGCCACCTTCACCTCCTCGCACAGGCGCGTCGCCGTGATCCTACACGGCCGTATTGGCATCTGGAAAACGAAAGCGACGGACATCGACCTCCCGCGCGTCGTGTGGCTCGCCAATGCGCCTGAGTTTTGGAAGCGGGCGCCAGCCGACATGACTGGAATCGACGTGACGCCGCACTCGACGCTCGCCGGCTTCGCCGCCTTTGGCCGCGCGAGCCTGTGGCATTACGTTGTCGAGCCCAACCGGAAAGCCGGCCTGACTCTCGATCTGTTCCTGCACTCGTGGCACGCGGAGATTGGCGGTCAGCTCGATGCTATGTACCAGCCCGTCGCCTCAAAACACGAGAGAGTACGCAAGCGCCTCGACCCAGTGCGCAGCCAGCACCTGTCGATGAAGACGGGCCTCGATCTGATGACGGCACACGAGCTCCGGCCGGGCGGAGCGCCGTACGACCTGACGCTCGTGGCGCGGTACGACATCCTGTACTTTACGCCGCTGCTGCTGCGACCGCTCGGCGCCGCGCCGCTCTGGCTCGCGCACTGGTGCCACCGCTATGATCTCTCGGCGCAAGCGGGCATGCTCGTGCGCTCCGCCTGCGGCAATTGGCCTGGCCACGGCGAGGGGTATCTTGTCGTGCCGGCGAGGAGCGTCGGCGTGCTGCCAAGTCTGAAACGGTCGCGCCAGCTCACGCGCGACGCCGACTATGACTTTGCCTACCTCGACTGGTGGTTCGTGGCCACTCCAGCACTCGCGCGCACCTTTGGCGACATCTATGACAAGTATTACGAGTATGCGGCGGCGCTCAAACGCATTGCGGACTTCCCGTTGTGGTCGCACTTTTTCTGGGGATACCATATCAACAGGCGGCTGCGTCTACGCCGAACCGTCCGCCACATCTTCTACGAAGGAGTCGACTTCAGGCTTGCGCGCCACTGGCATCTCGGCACGCACTGCATGAGCTATCTTGGCGCGCACCCGACGGAGCCGGTGGCTGCCGCCGCGCAGACGGAGGCCGAGGCGGCCGAGGCGGCGGCTATCTTGGCCGTTACCACCAGCGGCCCGACCGCCGCCGCGACCATTGCCACTGCCGCCGCCGCGACCAATACCGCTGCCGCCGCCGCCGCCGCCGCCTTGCGCGCCGTCCCGGGCGGTGCGCTCGCGGCGGTCGCCAACGCGGGCGTCGACCTCAGCGTGTTCTATCGACGGCGCCCCAAAACTACGCGAGCGCACTACGACAGCGCTGGCGCCGGCGCCGCCCTTGTGGGGAGTACAAGCGGCGGCGGCGGCGGCGGCGGGAATGAGACTCGGCAAGTCGCACAGCTCGCCAGGCAATGTCCTCTCGACCCGCGCGTGCGCCTCTACTGCCCTTGGCACTCGGCCGTATGCCCCGCGAGCATGCGCGCGGCCGTGTTCGACGCGGAGGCCGCTGCGCAGGCAGCGCTCAATGCAACCTCCAAGTTGCCGCGGAGGAGCCTGTGGGACTATTACGGGGAGGCCAAGGATGCGCGCGCCGCGGACCAGCCGCCGCCGCACACGTCGGGACGAGCCTGAAACTACTTGTGTGCTAGCGCGTGGTGTCCGAATGAGATCGGACCAAAAAGATGTTTAACCGCCCCCCCCCCGGTAACACAGGGTCGCACACACGAGCGAGACGGCGACACATCGACCCGAGCACCGACGCATGCCGGACGGGACGATCTCGTCTGGAGCTCTGGAGTCTGGACACTGGAGATTAACGTTAAAGGAGGACCGAGGACGGTCAGGCTACAGTGTGTGATATACAGCGACACCCCCAATCTCCCCAATAGCCCTCAAGCCTCCAAAGGCACCCCGAGTCCTCCTACTCTGAGGTCTTACATGTATTGGAGGTCCCGTGAATTGTCCCGTGAATTGTCCCGTGACCCGCGCGTGTGACCCACTTTTGCCGTCCACAATGGCCTACACTTCCACGATGGCCAACCCTCCCTCAGAGAAGCTGCGTATCCTCTTGCTCTGCATCGCAGCGCCGATGATCATCTGCACCCAGGAGAGTGGCGTCTGCACGGATACGCGCTGTGGCGGCGCGGCCAAGGGTTGCTGCGAGGGCTCTCCTGCGCTGCAAAGGAAGGACATGTGCCAGGGATCTGTCGATTGCGACGCCTGCTGTGGCTGGGTCTCCGTCACGATTCCAGAGGCTGCCGCGAACTGGGTCGAGGCGCTCAAGCTGCAGAAACAACCATATGGAAACTTTATGACCGAGACGTACACCTCGGATCTGCAGGCCCGTCTTCCCTCGAGGTTTAAGGGTGGCACACGCGCACTGTCAGCCGACATCTACAATCTGTTTGCACTGAACAGGACGGATACGACGTCTTCGCAGGGCGGCTTTCCGTTGCACATGCTTGAAGGCGATGAGACCTATCACTACTACGCTGGCGATGGCCCACTCACGCTCTTCATCTTCGACTTCGGATCAGGCACAGTCAGCAACGTGTCACTCGGGGCAGCCAAACCCATGCAAGACCAGCCGCAGTATACCATCCGTGGACAGACTTGGAGTGGCGCCTTGCTTGCAAAGGGCAGCACGTGGGCGTTGACCGGGGCGAGCACGACGCCGGGCTTCGATCCGAGGGACTCGCACATGGCAGCAGGCAACGCGACGCTTATGCTCGAGTTCCATGACCGTTTCCCACAGTACGCTGATCTCATCAGTCGCCTCACGGCGTTTTGAGCCCTTCAGGGCCGGCATTGTGCAGCGGTCACCACATGATGTTCGTGACGTGTGCCGGCTACATGGATGTCGGACTGTGAAGACGTGCGAGGTCTCAAATAGTCTCCCAGCACTGGAGATTGGAGGTACGATCCCCGCCCGGCCCCGGTCCTTGCCGTAGTAAAATGTACCGGTATTTGCGTCAATTGTGTGGCAAGTACATGTGGACGATTCTCTGGTACTTGTACATGTCGACATAACTTCACTTCTCGCTATGATGGCCCGAGATGCGCCACATGGACGGATTAATCGTCTATGGCTATGTGGCATGTTGTGGCCGCCCCGTGGCTTATTAGCTACACGGATGGCTTTGGCTACAGCTGTCAGCTCGGCACTCTAGATGCTATTCCCACCACACATCGCCAACATATCCACCGCCATCCAAACCGCCGACGCCCAGACCATCCTCAACGCCGCCAGCGCGCGCATGCTCCGTGTCTCGTTTGGGGTCCTGTAAGGTGTGTGTATTCTGAGCGGGCAGTAACAGTGTCGTAGCTTCGGTTGTCGCGTCTGTCGTGTTAACGTTCACATCGGGGAAAAGTACCGGTATGAACGGACGCCGTTTGAAAATGTGTCCGCGGGTCACTGCTGTCATCATACTCCTCGCGTCGGCGGCCAGTAGCGAGGAGCACCCGCTATGCGACGAGCGTTTCCTCTTCCGGCAGCTCTTGGCTGGTGTTGATGTTGCCCAGCCACAGAGAGCACGTGGGGCAACTCAGATCAAGGTCTTCAACATGGCAAAGAGCATGCAGAATTACATGTACCTCGTGGGCGACCGGCATTCTGGCCAATGCATCGCTGTCGACGCGGTGTATGACCCAGAGGGCGTGTTGGCGGCCGCTGAAAAATTGGGTTGCAACATCACGGCTGCAGTCGGTACGCACTTCCACTACGACCACATTGGGGGCGAGGTGCCCGGAGGTCCCGGTCTGGTGCTGCCAGGCTTGCGTCATTTTGTGGATGAGCTCTCAGTCCCCAGCTATGTGCACCAGATAGAGCTCGCCACTGCCGCTATGCAAATAGGTGTCGCGCCACAAGCGCTCTCTCCGCTGCGGGACGGCGACGTGCTGCGAGCCGGTGATTGGGTAGAGCTCAAGGTCATTCTGACGCCGGGGCATAGCCCCGGTGGAATGACGCTCGTCGCGGCCGTCGGCGGCGAGGACCGTCTAGTTCTCACGGGTGACACCATCTTTCCGGGCTCGTGCGGCCGCCTCGATTTGCCTGGCTCGAGTGTGGATGCGATGTTTTCGAGCCTGAGCTTGCTGCGAGCCATGCTCGACGACGCATTGCCGCTCTTCCCTGGGCACGCCTACAATGGCGCCTCCTCGACGGTTGCACGCGAGAAGACGTCGGGCCTACTGAGGCAGATGAGCATGATGGAGTGGCAGCAAATGATGGCCCGGTAGACGCGCGCCACGCGACAGGCTCAGCCCTCACACAGGCTCCGCTCACTGCCGGCTCAGGCACTGCGCTCAGCGGGGTATCTCGCGAACTCCGCGGCTCGGCTGACACACTTTAGAGCGCGTGTCCCAGCCGCTTAAATAGACAAACGCTAACGCCTAAACCAATCACAACCATACGCGCACAACGAGAGGAATGCGATATATGCGTCCCTCGTCCGCGGCGCGTGCCCGGTGCCGACCGATCCGCAGGCATCGCGCACGCGCTCGGCTCTTGGAGCGGTTCACTTATTACATGTACAGTACTGGACTTCTTATCGCGTCGCAGTGACTGTCGAGAGCGCGCGCGCTGCCGCTGGGAGGAGCAGTAGGGGGGGCGAACGCGTGGTGGCCACCCCCGCACCCTAGGGTCGATGTTCTCGGCATCGATGTTCTCGGCCCTAGGGTCGATGTTCTCGGCAACGGCCGGCCGCGTCGAAGCGACACGTGGCCTGCCCCGCATCGACCGCGGAGGGTTGCGCCCTACGTATCATCTCTGGCCACGATCGTGGCCGCCCTGCTCGTAGTTCTGATATCCGTAGCCGTTCGAGCGCGCGCCGTCGTAGCCTCCGCTGCCTCCGCCGCCTCGCGCGTACAAGCCGTCGCGCTCCCGCTCGCGGTAGGAGCCGTGCGTGCCGCTCCGCCGGTCGCCGTACGCGCCCTCGTATCGGCTGTCCTGCCGGACGTCATCGTATCTACTGTAGCCCCTATTGTAACTCCTGTCGTAACCCCTGTCATAAGTGCCGCTACCGTCCCTGTCATAAGTGCCGCTACCGTAGGCGCCGCTACCGCCGCGCGTGTCGTTGTAGGCGGCGCGTTCAGTGTCGCGCATGTCGCTGTAGCCCCTGTTGTAGCTCCTGTCGTAACCCCTGTCATAAGTGCCGCTACCGTAGGCGCCGCTACCGCCGCGCGTGTCGTTGTAGGCGGCGCGTTCAGTGTCGCGCATGTCGCTGTAGCCCCTATTGTAACTCCTGTCGTAACCCCTGTCATAAGTGCCGCTACCGTGGGCGCCGCTGCCGGCTGGTGCGCGCGCATCGTACCCGCCACCTCGATCATCGTAGCTCGAGGCAGGCGGCGGGTCGTAGCTCGACGCAGGCGGCGGGTCGTAGCTCGAGGCAGGCGGCGGGTCGTAGCTCGACGCAGGCGGCGGGTCGTAGCTCGACGCAGGCGGCGGCCCTTCGGCTTCCTTGTAGACGACAATGTAGTTGCCGTCGAGGCGCGATCCATGCAAGCGTTGCACGGCGCGGTCAAGGTCTTCAGCCGAGGCGAACTCGACGTGGCCGTCGCCTTGAGCGTCCATGTCCGCATATATCACGCTGCCAAGCTGTCGCATTTCATCCTGCAGCTCGCGCCAGCTAAAGGACGCGGGCAGATTCTTGAGCACCGCACGGTGCCGGCAGCTTGGCGCAGGTTTGGCTGGCGGTGGTTCCTTAGGACCGTTCGTCTTGGCAAATTGTGCGGTGACGTTCTGGTGCCCAAGCCGCGCATCGTGCACCACGTCAATGCACGCCTGCGCATCCTGCTCCGTCTCAAACTCGATGAAGGCAAATCCTGGAGGTGAGCGGGCGACCCACACTGACTTGGTGGGCCCAAAGCGGGTCACATAGGCTGCCAATTGCGCTTGCGTGAAGGCAGGGTCCAGATTGCCAATGTCTGCGAAAGAAGCGAGGCGAGGGTGGTGAGGTGAGGTGAGGTGAATGGCGAAGGGTGCAGCCGTCGAAGGAGGCGGAGGTGAGGGTGTTGAGGTGATGTGTGATGCGGCATCAAGGTCGTCAGTGCCTCGGCTGCCAGCACGCGCTGCTGGCGCTGAGCGCCTGACAATGCACGCTGGTGGAGAGCGGCCGTGGGCGATGCATGGGGTGGTGATGTTAGCGCGTACAGACGCGAAGGCGAGGTGGAGCTGGGTCCGACGACGCCATGACAACTTCGCTTCTCGTCGCGGTCGCGACACCGAAACGAAGCCGCAACTTTTTCTGCGCGATACAAGTCAAGAATGACAAGTCAAGTCAAGCAAAAAAGGAGCGGAAACATTGTACTGTACGGGGGACACACTGCACAAACTGTTAATAGACCTTCATCCCGAATGTCACAAAATCTGATGTTTCTCCTCCACCTCTTGCTCCTCCTCTGCATGCACCGCCCTCCGAGCCGCCTCGACGCCCGTCGAGCCTCCAAGCTGCCGCCGCCGCACCCGCTCGTCCACGCGCTGCTGCTGCTGCCGCTGCTGCTGCCGCGCCCCCTCGGGCGCGGGTAGGTCGTCGACGCTCGCGCCGTCGGCGTCGCTCGTCATCACGTCGATGAGCCCGCGCACCTCCGAAGCGCTCATCGCCGCATGGTGCAGCCGATACATGCGCACCTGCTCTGCGCGGCTCGCGCGCTCGTGCGCGGCGCGCTTGATGCCATGGGCGCTCGAGTCGTTCCTTAGGCGAATCTCCTCCTCCGCCGCGCCCGCTTGCCGTCGCTGCTCAACGGCCGAGCGCTGTAAGCTCGCGCCGAGCGCCTTATGCGCGCTGTCCTGAGCTCTCTTGGCATGCCGGAGGCGAGCCGTCTCTTGGGCACGTGATGCACCCCTCGACTGGTTGCCCGCGAAGCCGAGGAACTTGTGATAGTCGGACTTGCGCCAGCCCGGCGCGAAGGTGCCAGCAGGCGAGAGCTCCTCGGGGATCCGGTGACGCCGCATCTCATCCTCTGCGAGCGCGTACCCGTGGTGGTCCTCGGCGTAGCCAGCGCGATAGCAAGCCTCGCACACGCACAGGTTCTCCTTGTACCAAAACAGGCCGGGCTCGTAATTGCCGCCGTGCACCGCGTGCGCCGTCGGTCGCAGGCAGCCCTCCTTGCCAATGTCGCACCACCAGTCGTTAATCTCTGGATGGCCGAAGCTCGTCGCCATGCTCAGCGGAGCTGTCTCACCGTACCGGAACGGGTTGACGGCGGCCGCGGTGGACGCACGGATAGTGGAGCCGAGAGAGGCACTTGAGCCAGGGGGGTCCAACTCATACACACCCGGCCCCACCACCACGGAGGTCTGCGGCTTATGCGCGGGGGCGCGCCAGTAGGCGGCGAAGCGCGTGTCCCGGGAGCCAAACCCAGCCGTATTCGCAAAAGGCGACTGCCAGCCTGGCGCGGGCGCCGTACGCCGCGCGCAGTAGTCGTCTAGTCCTGCGTTACGCTCCTCGATGTCGAGAAACGCGCGACGCGCGCTCCGATGCTCGGCCTCGCGCAGCGCGCGTCGGGGATTCGTTGGCGCAGCGCTCTCGAGTGCCGCGCTGCGGGCGGCCAGGAGCGCGTGCGACGAGGACGAGCCGGCGCCGGTAGAGCGGATTCGAGCAATGTCCTTCATGTCCTTCATCAGAGCGTGGGACGAGGACATGGTGGTGCGTGCGCTGCGCCCCTTCGTGTCGGCCGCGCCGCTGCCACGTCCCAGAGTCGAATGAGTCGCCGCGGCCGACACGTCGATGCCACCTGCATCATCCTGGCCACTTCCACTGCCGCCACCGCCACCGCTGTCGCCACCGTCGCCATCGCCACTGCTCCTGCCGGCGCCACCACCGCCGCGGTTTCCCCTTGGGTCGGCAACATCTGGTTCGTTGGCCACGGGCTCGTCCACCAGCGGATCGGGCTGGACTGCGCTGTCGTCGGCAGCCGCCTCGGCCGAGCTCACGGCCGAGCTAGCGGCCAAACCAGCGACGCCAACGGCCGCCGGCTGTCCTTCGGTTTCTTTGTTCGGGACACCAAACAGGCGACCAAAGAGGCCCAGCCGCGGTGCTGACGCCCGTGGCTGCTTCGATCCCTTGGTCACTGCCTCCGTGTTCGCCGCTGCCCTCGTCTTCGCTGCTGCCTCACCAGCGTCGGCTGCTCCTGTCACGGAGGATGCCAGCCTGTCGGCGGCCTGCTCGGCGACTGCCTGCTCGGATGCTGCCAGCTCGGCTGCCAACAACGCTCGCTCCGCGGCCGCTCGCTCTGTTTCCTCAGCTGCCCCTCGATCCGCCATCGCGCGCTCGGCGGCAGCGTGCTCTGCGTCGGCCCGCTTGGCGGCTGCCGCTGCCTTCTTGAGCGCCGACTCGCGCTCCAGGGCAACCATCTTCGCCGTCGCTTTCTCCGCGGCCGCTGCGGCGGCCGCTGCAGCTTTCTCTGCTGCGATCCTTTTTGCAATCGCCCTCTCAGCAGCATCAGCCATCTCAACCGCGGCCCTCTCCGCGTCCGACTTTTCCATGGCTGCTCGCTGAGCAGCACGAATTTGCGCGGCGAGGCGCTCTGCTGCCTCCACCTTGACGCGTCGCTCGCTTCGCACGGCTGTCGGCTTCGATCTCGGCGTGCCTAGCCTCAGGCGCACCTCGTTGCTCAAGCGTTGAGAGGTTCTCGGCGTATTTCGCGTCGGGAAATCCGACCAGGCTTGCTCACCCAGCTTTATCTTGCGCGGCGGTGCAGTAGCTTGCATCCGCTCCTGCACGCGGTACATCTGCTCCATCTTATCATTCCAGGAGGCCGGCATGTGTGATGCGTGTGAATTTGTGTGTGAATGAACAATTTGCTGTGTATTGGTGTGGAATTTTTGCAGGGAAGCTCACAGCTCACCTCTCAATCTCTCGTCTGCAGTGCTTCCGCCCGTACGTCGCTCCGCATTCCAGGCCCTCTCCACCGCCTGACCGTGCGATAGCAGTAATTTCGCTGAACACCAAAGCAGGGTTTGAGCTGTGCTGCCGACGACCTCCAGCCCGGAAAGGGCGGCGCCCATCCACATCGCCACATCGCCAACGGCAAGGTGGATTGCACGTGTCGCTCGGGATTCCTTGTGCCGCAAAAAGGCGAGCGACACTGCGCTGTCCTCGAGCCCCACGAGCAAATGAGCGTGGGTCCACCTTCGCATCTTTGCCCAAACATCGGGCGACGCTCTCTCGAGCGATGCGGCCACGCCCGGGCTCAGGCGAATGGCGGAGCATTCCATCGACTGCAGATGCTCCATCGCGTGCCGCTCGGACTGCTCTTGTGTGTATGACAGGAACTCACCCCACAGAGATCGAACAGTCATCAAGGGTGCCTGAAACGCCGCGCCAGCTCTCAGCAGGTTGGCCGTGACCACGTGGCCTGCGGCACGTTGCCAAGAGCTGGTAGTCAAGGCCTCCCTCATGCCCATCATCTCGCTCTCGCCGAATGTGGGCGCGCTGCCTGGAGCCGGCGTACCCAGCCGGAACCCAAACAGAGGTTGATCTTTGTCGTTCTCGTCGGACCCATGCATCTCAAGTCCAAAAGTTTGGCCTTGGCCACCCCAGGCGACGGTGAGGGATGCGTTGTTGCACGTGCCGTGAAACCAGCCGTTGGGAACGATGATGGTATCACCCGGCCGCTGCACGCACGCCGGCGCGGGCGCGTTCAGACCAAAATAGTAGTCGCACACATTGAGCGGATCTGTGCAGTCGGCTGCGTTCATGGCACACTCCTCATCTCGTGGCGGGCGGAGTGCCCAGATCTTCTCGCCCTCGAGCAGCTTCAGCGCAGTGATCGGGTGGTAGTGATGCGCGAGGTCGCGCTCTCCACTGCCCTTCAGCCCGACAGAGATGACAGGGCGCTGCTGCACAGACGACACTGCAGGAGGGAGAGGATAAGCTTTGCTAACCTGGGCTATGATTTCGGGTGAGTACCCTGCGGCTGAGAGTACATATGGACGGCTCGAAGAGATCTGAAACTCAACCAGGTCGACATTCATGCCAACACGCTGGTCGTGGCGAGCAAACTGCTTTGCAAAGTCGATCACCTCCGAAATCGCCTGTCGGATGACACGCGGCCGAGGGTCGCGGCTCATCGTCTCCCACAGGGAACTGACATCGTCAAGCACAGGGCAGCCATGGAACTTGTGTTCGCCGTAAATCGTTCGGCGAGCTGGGGTGTCGAGAGCCTCAAGGGGCTGCGAAACATGGGAGCTTCGGTAGTCGGCAGCTCGAGGATTGCAATTGGAATCCAAGCCGCATTTTCCACACTCGTAGGCTAGATCACCGTTGAGCTCAGAGCACTTGGCTGAACACCATGGCTCGCAGCCTGGGATGGCCAGGACGTGCGAGATCCATAGCAGTATATGAAGGAGGCGAAGGCTCATGAAAAAGGATATTATGCTGAGTTGTCGTGTGTGGGCGCCGCGGGATCGTGCTGCGGGATCGTTTGTCTGGTGTGCTTTCTGTGCTGCGCGCTGCGCTGTTCACACTCTCGCCGCAAACATGGTTTGGTGTGTTCGACCCAGACACGATATAGAGGGCTTGGCTTCTTGCTGAGGTCAAACGGTTCCTCGAGGTCGAGCGTTAATTGATGTGATCAGCGAGTAGCGCGTTAATTGAAGACCTGATCGCTTTCATCAGCATTCACACAACCGAAACCGCTTGCTCGGGCTCGGCTGTTGACGTGAGATCTTCTGCGGTTGACCAATCGCCATACGCGGCGCCACGGCTTGTCGTATGGCCTGGGTACCCCCGTCGCCACGTGTGCGTTGCCGTTAGGCGTGTTTTACTTACTTACTTTCTTAGCCCACAGTCGTCAATCGCACCCTCAGCTGAGGCCTGAGCGGGAGCGTTCGTCATTCATGACGTCGCCCTCGCTGGTGGCCGGGCTCTCGAACTACATGCCATCGGGCTCGTCATATCTAATCCGATATCAGGCCTCGGCGGCGATCCGGAGCCATTTAGGAGACGCTTCGAGCGCCGCATAGAAGGGCAGGTCGTTCGAGCGCGAGGACTTGATGTGCCCGGGCGGCATCATCCGGGTGACAAACGATTGGGCGAGAGGGAAGCGATGTATCTGGCTGAGCTCCGTTGGGCGCAGCGTTCGCGCGAGGCCGGCTTGCACCTGAGCCGAGGCGAAGAGATCCTCCGTGTGCAGGACGAGAACGAGCTCCGCGATCCCGGGCGCCTTCAGCTGCAGCCGAGGTAGCTCGTCGAGAAGCACGTCGTTGGCCGGGTCGATGGAGAGCATTGCCTGGGGCGCCGCATTGGTCATTGCGAAGACAAGCGCGAAGGGAAGCAGCTCATCGAGCGTCGTCAGCTCCGCGCAGCGCAGCGCTGTCAGCTTGCCATTGAGCGGCGGGCACTGCAGCCCGTAGAGGCCAGTGCGCTTGCCCACGCAGCGGCGCGGGCCCACCGCGGCGCTCTGTAGGTAGCTGGCCAGCTCGAGAAGGTAGCCGCGCGTCTCAGCGCTCGAGGCCGCCTCGACAATCGCCTTGACGGTGGCGGCGGCGGAGGAGGAGGAGGAGGCGGGCTTTAAGTTGGCGGCGCGGCCGACAAGGCCGTGGCGACTCGCCTGCTGGCGCAGGTACTCGGGTCTGTACGAGGCGAAGAAGACGCTGTTCGGCGCGGGCCCGATCACGGGGAACGTGGTCACCTCATTCATCTCGCCCAGCGGCGGCAGTTCTCCAAAGATCTCGCCGTCCTGCGGACGCGCCTGCGCCGTAAGGCAGGGCCGGGAGGCGTCGCCGACGGAGTAGACGCACAGGGCGGAGGTCTCGAACAGCCGGCGAGCGACACGTAGGTGCGGCAGCCGCTCGAGCGCGAGCGCTGCCGCCGCACTCTCATCAGCCGTAGGCAGCGCTGCAGAGCAGCTTGCGTGCACCGCGTCATCGGTGGTGCCGTTGACGGCGAGAGAGATGGGCTGATGGCGCACCAGCCAGGCACCGATGCGCTCGATCACCTCGGCCGAATCCACCGCGTTCGCAGGGGTCACCACGTCGAGCACCACCTGCCGCCAGTACTCATCGAGGGGCGGTTCCGGCACGTAGGTGGCGTCCGTTGATGAGCCCGCGTGCGGCGGCAGGTCGGGGAGCGTTGGACGCGTCTTGTATGCGATAGGCATGGTGGCGTGCGCAGTGTAGCCGGCGGGCGGGGTGAACGCGGCACTCAGCTTACCGGCGAGCGGCGAGGGCGAGGGCGCCGGGTCGAGCACGCCTGCGAAGGTGCCCATGGCAAGGTACTCCTGCGCCCGACCTCCCGACGGTGTCGGATCGAACATCAACTCGAGCGCAGCTGGAGACACGTCGCCGGCCGGAGCCACGAGGACGCGCAGCGCAGTGCACTGGCCCGAGTGCTCGATGGTGGCCGAGAGCGCAGCCGCGGTCGCGATGCTTGGCGTCAGCCCGAGCGCCACCATCATGTTGGGCCCCTGCGTCGAAGCGATCAACCCGGGGCTCACCGTCGTCTTAATGTGCTTCGCGAGCGCACGTGCGCCCGTGAAGAGGCAGGGGGTGGGCGCAAGCAAGCCGGCGGGCAAGCCCGCAGCGGCATCGGCGGCGTCGGCGGCCTTCATGACGCGCTGCTGCTGCTCGACAGTTGCTGAGCAGAAGCTGAAGTACGCGGGCTCGACGCCCTCTGCCTGCAGCTCTTGCGCCAGCAGTGCCGCCCAGCGGTAGCAGTACTGCTGCGTGTGCGTACGCGAGAGGACCATGGCCGGCACGCCAATCTCGATGAGCCGGATCGTCTTGCGGCACATGTCCAGGAAGTGCGAGAAGTTGCTCACGCACGGCACGAGCGCCACGCGACGCGGCACGCTGATCACACCTGCTTCCTCTGTCTTCCACAGCTGGTCATTGAGCCGCCGCTCCACCTCGTTGGCTTGCAAGGACTCCTCGATCTCGGTCACGCCATCCTGCTTGCCAAAGTCGAGCGTCTGGTTAGCGATCAGTTCGCCCGCATGCTTGGTGAGCATCGTCGCCTCAGCGCGCCGCACGGCTGCACGCAGATCGGCGCGTGCAGGCCGAAAGGTGGCTGCGTGCTCGACCAGCCGCTCGAGTTCGGTGTCGGAGGCGAGGAGTTGGGAGCCGTTGACGGCGCCAAAGGCATCGATCGTATTCACGCGCGTTCCGCCTTTGAGCGCCACGCCGTGCAGGAGCGATACAATCGGCTCGCGGTACCATTGATCAGCATCCTTGCGGCCGAGCGCGGCGACGGCAGCGGCACGAATGGCCGAGGCTTCGACCGGCACGGCGGGTAGGAAGCACGCGTGATACGACGGCGTTCCAAAGTGGAAGTGGCGCACCCTGCGCATTGCCAACTGCGAGCAGCATTTTTCCATGAGAGATAGGATGACGAATTGACGAATCCACGATGCTGTCGAGGTTTCGTAAAAGACGTTGCTTCCAACATCGGTCACGTTCACATCACGCTCTGCAACCAAGTCTCGTCAAAAACTAAACCTCCGGTCATTGAAGACGTGACGAGATCGTTTTCGTTCTTTCCGCGACCTGGGGAATGCGCTCTCCGCTCTTCCTCGCGCTCCTCGTGGCGACGGCCAGTTGCTTCACGCCTGCGGCGCTGCCTGCGGTGCAGTCGCGTGGCGCTGCCCCTCGCACCATCGTGATGGTTGAGGGCAGGCGCGCGGCCCTCGCGACCTTTGGCCTGGCCGCGCTCGCCTTCCCACTCACGGCCTCGGCAGACTCCATTGAGGATATCGCGGCTCGTTCGAATGCTGCGGCCAAGGCTGAAGCCGCCAAGAAACAGGCGGCCTTGGAGGCTGGGGTGGAGGAGCCGAAGGCCTCGTACACGCCCATCATTGCCATCGCAGGTGGCGGTGTGCTCGCCAGCACTTATTTCTACTCCCAAAACCTCAAGCGCCTCGGAGAGAAGGTGATCACGGGTAAGGGGCGCAAGTACGATTGAAGCTCCGATGAGCATCAGCATATTGGGCCTCTATGAGTGGGTGAGTTGGTGCCGGGAAAAAATTCGGGTGTCGTTACTATCTCGAGTTCAGACACGTTTTAGAGACAGATCTCGACGACTGCTTACATTGTACCATCAAGATGGGGAGGAGCTGCACCAGAGCTGGCACTGGATCAGTGGCAGCTGGTACATGTACTTACAGAAACTTGACTCTTTTGGACGACTTCGATCGGAAGCGGACATAACGAAGCCGTCCTCTCCCCAGTTCCCCCTCGTGTGCGGCATCGAGCCATCGACGCGCACCAGGGCGGTCAGCAATGTACAACTCGTCGACGTGTCCTATCGACTGGCTCGTGAGCGCGGTCCAAACAAACGGGGGGAAGGGAAATGCCACCGGGATCGATGGCTGCCCTGACGGATACGGGGAGCTGATCTGCATAGGGAAACAGCTGAACGATCACACAGTCACCTCCGTTATCTTGGCCCTGGCCCTCATGTTCATTTCGATCTTCATCCTATTGCTCGGCAACGTGCTCTTGCGCCCGACGTTCTTCCTGACCTCCTTCCTGTGCGCGGGTTCGGTCGCCCTCGCGGCCATGCCCAGCATCGTGTCCAACTTCGTCATGGAAGACAATGCAACATGCCTCACCGTCGGCATGGTGCCCTTGGCCGTGGGTATCATGGCGGGGCTCATCAGCATCTGCCTTTTCAGAGTTGGCCTGGCGCTACTTGGCGCCGGCGCCGGCGCCGGCTCGGGCTACATTTTCTGGCTTCTCGTTTCGTTATTCGTCCCCATCGGGCCATGGAATGTCGAAGTCGGGCCGACCACTCTCATGCACATTGTCTGCATGTTGATCGGCGCCCTGCTCGGCGCCTTCCTCTGCATGTATTGCTACCAGAAGAGCGTGCTCATCGTCGCCACATCCGCCCTCGGCGCGTTCGGCGTCGTCGCTGCGTCCGCCTTTTTGTTGGCCCACGCCGATGTACGCCACACGCTGCACCACGCACGCGCACCAACCGCGCGCCCTCCACTGCCGGAGGTCTCTCTGCTGTCCCTCTCACGGCGCAGCCCGTCTATCCCCGCTCGCAGACGCGCTTCCTCGGTATTGTGCGCCTGGGTGATCAGATAAGTCCGGACGCGTACATCTTCATTTGGCCGCAGGCGGTCTTCATGTTCGTGCTTTTCCTGTCGGGTGTCTACTTCCAGTGCAAACGGGCGCGCCCACGGAAGCGTACCGACGACCAGACCACTGGGCTCGCCCTCGCGCGCGTGCGGCTCATCGAAACGAGTCAGACTGCGAGTCAAGAGGTGAGTTGAGTTGAGTTGAGTTGAAGACTTGAAGCTTGAAGTCAGCCCTGGGATGCGACAACGGCGTTCATTAGTGTTGTTTGGTCTTTGTGTTACTGATAGAAGGCGTGAAGGGGCCCTAGTCAGAGTGTGGTACTGTGTCTTATCTCAATTGTAACTATTAACACTTCACCAATCACCAAAGAAGGGACAGGACTGTGTCTGTTGCGTGTGGTCTGCGTGGTGTGTTCTTCTCTTCTACGCCGCCAGCGCGCGCGCAAGCTCCGCGTCTCATATGGGGTCATGTAAGGTGTGTGTATTATGAGCGGGCAGTCGAACAGTGGACCGTAACACCGGTTGTCGCGTCTGTCATGGTCTTCAAATTCCCCCACCGCAATTCAGGGGGTCCTGCCAATGTGTAGGTAGCTTGGTAAGTTACAACTCTCTCTCTGTCATGGTCTGTCGTGTTAACGTTCACATACTCGTGTACCTTCCACGTAGCACCGTTTGTCGCGTCTGTCGTGTTAACGTTTACATGTCACACATAACGATGCAAAGCTCGCACCAGAGCTCCCAGAGCTGCATCGCAGGCGGCTGGGGCGACTACCACGACACTGTGTGGGGCACCCCGATTACTGACAGCACCGAGCTCTTCGGCCAGCTCATGCTCTGCACTCAGCAGTGCGGCATCTCGTGGAACATCGTCTGGAACAAGCGCCATCACTATAGGCAGGCATTCCATGGGTGGAATATGGCTCGAGTGGCTGCAATGACGGAGGCGGAGATGGACGCGCTGTGTGATAAGGAGGGGCCATGGGCGGGAAAGGTCATCCAAAATCGCGCCAAGCTCTCCGCGATCATCCACAACGCGCGGCAGTGCCTCGTCATCCACCGAAACACGGCCGGAGGGCTGGCTGCCTTTCTGTGGCGCTTCGTCGCCGCGCCCGAATCGGAGTCTCCCTTCGCCGTGCGCCTTGCCGGGCTCGCCGAACCCATGGCGGTGACGCCAGACGCAATCAACGCGTTTACCGATTGCGAATGCGCAAGCTACTTGCACGCGTTTGGTGCAACGAGTGCGGTCTCGGACCGCCTTTCCGCTGAGATCAAGGGCAAGGGCCCGAAGCGCGAAGGCGGGATCGCGTACGAGCCGTTCAAGTTCCTTGGGAGCACCACGATCCAGGCCTTCCTGTTGCAGAATGGGCTGCTCAATGGCCACGGGCCGCAGTGCGCCAAGAATCCTCGCGCGGGTCCGCTTGGCGCATATGGAGCTCAACATGGCGGGACGTCCTCGCCGCCGTCGTCGAGCGACGACCGACGGCCGCCCGCGACGAGAGCGCTTTGTGATACGATGATGGTAGCGACCACGAGAGCTTTGCGCAAGCGTGCACGCGGGGCCGCAGGCAGCGAACACGAGGCAGACGTCAGTACGAGGACGGCGGCGGTGAGTGAGTGAGCGAGTGCGTGAGTGAGTGGGGCGGGAAGGAGCCTGTTCACACTCTTTTCACAACATAGATTCGGCGCTGTTGAGCTGCCGTAATTGTAGCCGGCCGGCCGAACCGAGCTGAGGCGGCTCGACTGACCGCGCAGCTGCACCTGCCCTGAGGGGCGCTCGGCATCCAATCATCTCCCAACATGATGAAAAAGGAGTTGGAGGAGATCACAGCGCGAATCGAGGCGACGCTGACACACTACGAGATGATGGAGGAGAATGGTGCTGACCGCTGGTCCGGCATGCGACGGGACGATCAGGTGGACGCGACACTCGCACAGCTGGCCGAGCACGGGCGAGAGCGTGTCGACGTCGTGCTTATCGCGTTGCGCGAGGTTGCGACCGAGCGCCAGATGGTTCTGAATGAGCTGCGTGCCCAGCTCGAGGCAGCAAGGTCGGCTGACGACACTGGCCGCGGGCGTGCCGACAGCGACGAGAGTGAGGACGCGTCTGCAATGGAGGAGGCGCGGCTGTTCGAGAAGCTTGACCGCCTCGAGGCGATCCAGAGACGCATCCAGACGGCGGGCGAGCGTCTGCTCGAGTACCAGCGCAAGTCGCAGTCGCAGGCGCTTCTCACCTCGCTGCAGGAGGAAGTGGCGAACCAAAAGGGGCGCCTCGAGAAGTTGATGGCGGAGGCGACGGAGCGCGCGGCTCAGCTCGAGGCCAAGACGAGCGCACTCGAGGCCAGCGAGTACGAGGTGGGTCGTCTCACTTTGGATCTGAGAGAGGTCAAGGAGCGGGCGGCCAAGGCGGGCAAAGAGAAGGAGAGCGAGAAGCTCGAAAAGGAAAAGGCCGAGCGCGAGGCTCTCGAGGCGGCGCAGAAGGAGCGCGACGTGCTCCAGAAGCTGTGCAACAAGCTCAAGGCCGAGCGCGACGAGCTCAAGGGGCAGCTCGACTCAATCTCGATCTCGATCTCGGAGGCCACCTCTCCGAGCCCACCTCGACCGGTTTCGTGCGACCACGCGTTCTCGTATGAGTGGGCCCTCGAGAGCTCAGAGGGCTTCGGGCGCCACGTCGAGGAGCTGCGGGAGCTCGGCCGCTCGCTCGGCGCCCAGCTGCGGGAGCACGCAGCGCTGACCATTGAATCCGAGGAATCGCTCACCACGGCGCTTGCCAGTGGCTTCGATGCGGCGGCTCGCGCGCACACTGCGATCGTCGCGGCCGTCGAAGCTGAGCGTGACGAGCTCAAGGCACAGCTGGCCACGCGCCCGGCGAGTGCGCCGAGAGCCGGTGACGACCCACCGCCGTCGACACCCCATTCCTCGCGGCCTGGCTCTGCAGGGGCCCAGCCGCCGAACTTTCGCGCCTCGAAGATGGCGCGTGCGGTCAGCTTGCTCAAGGCGGACTCGATGCGTGCTTCGGCGCGCGGCAGCGCGGGCCTCGAGTCCGAGCTGCAACGCACGCAGTATGCGCTGATCAGCGCGAAGCAGGAGCTCCAGCAGGAGCTGACGAAACTTGACGAAGCCCGCGCCAGCCTGCTCGAGGCGAGGCAGCAGCTCGCTGAGTTGAGCGCGATGGCCGACGAGCAGCGCGCTGCGGCCGCTGCGGACCTCGAGGCTGCGCAGGCAGCCATCAAGCAGGCGATCGCCGACGCGGCTGCCGCGCGCAAGCAGGCGTCGGCCAACGAGCAGGGCGACGCGCACACAGCCGAGGACGCCGCCGCGGCCGCCGCGGCGGTTGCACAGGCACGGCTGGAGGCGGAGCGGCTTGAGCAGGCGCTGACCCATGCAGAGGCGCAGGCGCGAGAGGCCCGCAGGCAGGCAGAGGCGGAGCGGGCCGCCAAGCTCGCTGCACTCGACGGCCGGATGGAGGCGACGCTCGTGCCGCAGCCGGAAGGTGCGCTCAGTACGGCGCTCGACCCGGAGGCCGCGTCGGCGCTGGCGCTGCTGCACAAGGCGCGTTCGGGCCAGTTCACGGACAAGCTGCAGCAGGCGCAGCGCATCAAACGGCTCGAGGAGGCGCACGCGGCAGCATTGGCCGAGCTCAAAGAGGAATCGAACGAGCTTGAGCGCAGCGCACAGGCCGAGTGGTGGGTGGCGGCCATCTGCAAGCGAGCCCTGAGCGCCGAGCTCAAGAGCTGCGAGGCGCTCGTGCTCACTACGGCGCTCGCGCAGCAGGGCGGCGGGGCGGCGGCTGCAGCTGCCGAGGCGGCCAAGTCGAGGGCCGAAGCCGCCGAGGCCGAGAGCGTAACGGCCAAGCAGGCGGCTGACGAGGCGTGGAAGGCGGCTCGGTTACTCGAGGGCGAGCTCGAGGCGGCAAACGCGCGCTGGGGCAAGCTGCAAGAGCAGCTCAAGGCTCAGGCCCTCGAGAAGGCGCAGCTGGCGAAGCAGCTCGACGAGGCGGGCGAGCTCCAGAAGGCGCTCGAGGCGCAGCGCGACGACCTCACGCGCACGCGCGACGAGCAAAAGGCAGTGCTGCGCAAGCTTGAGGAGGAAAAGGAGCGCGCGGGGGGCGAGCAGCTCGTGAACGCTCGTGCTGAGCTCGAGCGGCTGCGCAAGGCGAGCAGCGCCGAGCGCAAGGCGAGCGCGGAGCAGCTAGCCCAACTGAACGTGCAGCACGCGCTCGAGTTGTCAGAGGCGCAGAAGGCGAGCGCGGCGGCGCTTGCAAACGCCGACGAGCGGATCGAGCGTGCGGTGGCCGCGCGCATGAGGATGCTCGACGACCAGATGGCAGCCGAGGCGGCCGTGCACGAGGCGCTCACCCGTGAGCTGGCGGCTGCCGACACGGCGCGCCACGTGGCGGAGGATGCTCTCGAGGACGCTCGCCAAGCAGCCGCTGAGGAGCGTCTGGCGCTGCAGGAGGCGATGCTCTCGCTCGACGCGGCGCACGAGGCGAAGCTCATGAGTGCGACCCACGCGCTGCAAGTCTCGAGCGAGGTGCCACTCGCCGATGCGAAGCGAGCGGCGCGGAAGGCGGCCACGCGCATCGGCGCGCTGGAGGCAGAGCTCGAGCAGCTCAAGACAGCGCTCATGACGAGCCTGCTGCCGCCCACTGCGAACGCCACCTTCCTCACTGAGAGCGATCCGCCGATCGTCATCGACCCGCCCGTCGCCTCAGCCCCGCCCATGGGCGGTTCCCCCATCGTGGGCTCCGTCGGCGGGCTCGGTCGGTCGCTCGATGGGTTTGCAAGCACCGTCGAGGACGACGGCTGGGGCGACGTGCCGCCGCCGCCTCAAGGGAGCTATGCGTCGGGTCAGGGCAGCAACACGGCGAGTGGCGTGTACGACGGGCGCGACGAGCGGCCACGCTGGCGCCCATCGGGCCAGCTACCGCTCGAGATGCCCGCCGCTGTCGCGCTGCTCGAGCGCACGCAGCGCCAGCTCCTCGAGGTGTCCGATCTCATGGTCTACGAGCGAGGCGTCCTCTTGGGCAGCGCCGTCGCGGGCGTCGCCGCCGCGGCTGCCAATGCCGCGGCTAAGGCGGACGCTCTCGAGCAGCTGAGCTCAGTGAGTGCGGTAGGGGCCACCGCGGCGGGGGCGGCACCTCCTGCACCTCCGGGCTCGCGCGGCGGCTTCGCCAGTTTGAGCGTCGCGAGTGCGGTAGGTGCGGGGGCGCGGGTGGCGTGGCTGCTGCGTGAGGGCATTGGACACACGGATGCGTTTGGCATCCGCGGCGCTGTGCGCCCAGCCACCAAACCGCTCGACACAGCGCAGCTGCAAAGGGTGCTGCGCGCCCTGTTTGCCCAGCAGCGCGCGCTCAGCTCCCAGGCGGCGCTTGGGAATTGGGAGCTGCTCGGCGCCATGGCCCTGCTCAGGCCGCGCCAGAAGCGGCTGCAGGCACTGCACGCGAGCCTTCTTGCCGAGCTCCGAGGCGAGGGCGGGGGCGAGGCGGCCGGCACTGGCAACCCTGACGCGGCACTGGCACCAGCATCAGCACGCATCGCACTCACGGATCGTCGGCGCGCAGAGCTCGATGCGCAGCTCCCTCGCATCGCCGCACTCGCGTCACAGCGCGAACAGCAACGCGAGTGGTGCGCCCAGGTCTGGGTGCTGCGTCGGCAGGCCGTCAGGGCCGTGGGTGCGCGTGTGATGAGCCAGGCCGTCTATGCTCTCACGAAGCTCACCGACGCGGCCAATGTGCAGCCTGTGGGCGCAGGGCTGCTTTCGAGGCCTGGCTCGGCCGCTCGCGCGTCCTCGGCACGCGCCGCGGCCTCCCCGCGACTGAAAAAGCGCGACGCGCTGGCCGCGGCCATCTTCGCCGACCCGCCCGTGCTCCCGTTTGTGCTCCCTGCCGACGGGGGCGAGTTTGGCTCCCTCGCGCACGGGCTGGAGTCCTTGGGCGCCAAGGACGGCTTTGCCACTCGAACGCACTCGGTCGTAGTCCAAGGCACCCAATCCGAAGCTCTGCGGCGCAACTCTCCGAGCCGCAACGGAGGCGGCACCGACGACGAGGCGCTCGCTGGGCTCTTCGGCGGCGCTGCGGAGGTGTGGGGCAAAGGGGAGGGTCTCAAGACCGAGGTCATGCAGCGCATCTGCGTGGCAGCCCAACACTGGCCGACCGACTTTGGGCGTCTGGGCGCGCGGCTACAACGGCAGGTGATCGCCGAGGCGGTGCAATACTGCCTGACGGGCGCCATGCACCATGCCCAGTTGCTCGGGCGTGAACCCATGGCAGAGAGCGCTCCTGCCCACGCCGCCCATCCGAACAATGATCTCCGCGCCCGAGCTCCGAGCTCTGCGCCGCCCAGATCCGCGCCTCTAGAGTCTCAAGGCACCCGGCTTGTGCGGCCGACTGTGCTGCTTGCACGACCGACCACCGCACCGCCGTCGGCCGCGCCACCCGCGCTCCCGAGCACCTTCCGCGAGAGCCGCGCGAGCGCGCGCAGCGGCGGCGGTGGTGTGAGGCGGCCGTGACGCTCGCGCTAACAGCCTACAGCGCCCGCGGATGCGGCTGCCCTCTCTTAACAGCTCTCAACTGACGAGAACAAATACGACGTTTTTTAGGTAGGACTGAGGAACTGTTTGCATAATGTATACCTACCAAAGTCGCAGCCTTTTCCCAGCGCCGCTACTAGAAGTATTAGTATAATACTTAACTTAGTATAACACCAAACTCCAAAGTCTACTGTAAGACAAACGCGAAACGGCAGTGGGAAGAAATTACGATGAACGCGACAAATCCAGCTAGTTTTAGCGCATGGACCTCGAAGCAGAGTTCGGTTGGAAACCTGAAATAAAGTGAGTTTGTGTAGGAACTTGTGTTGAGAAAGGCAGCTCGAACGAAAGTAACGGCAGAATTGGAGCGCACCCGGCTTGGAAGCGCTCGACTCCCGGGCTGCACGAAGCGGTATGGCGTCAATCGACGTCAAAGGACTTGCATTGGGCTTCACTTTACCGCCACGGTACGAGGCCAAGAAGATGGTCGGCAAGGGCGCTTTTGGTGTGCTCATCTCGGCCTTTGACCACGAGGAGAACGGCCCGGTGGCCATCAAGAAGGTCTGCCTGAGCGGCGCCATGGGCTGGGACCGGCATGAGGCCAAGAGCCTGATCCGTGAGCTGAAGCTGCTCCAGCACTTTGACCACGAGAACATTATGCGCCTGCGAGACCTGCTCGTTCCGGCGGGAATGATGCCAGCCGGCAGCAGCTGCATCATGGCGGGACCCTCATCGTCCTTCTCCGAGGTGTACATGGTGCAGGACCTGATGGCGACCGACTTGCACTACATCATTCAGTCGGCCGCTCGCGGCAAGCAGCCTATGACCCCGGAGCACATCCAGTACTTCACGTACCAGCTGCTTCGGGGCCTCAAGGCCATCCACTCGGCAAGGGTGCTGCACCGCGACCTGAAGCCGTCCAACCTACTGATCAACAAGGACTGCGAGCTGCGCATCTGCGACTTTGGGCTCGCGCGCGGCGTCGACTTTGACCCAGCACACGCGGCACAACTCACCGAGTACGTTGTGACGCGATGGTACCGCGCGCCCGAGCTGCTCACTGGCAATGAGACGTACGGGCCGGCGATCGACATGTGGTCAGTCGGGTGCATCCTGGCGGAGATGCTCTCGGCGCTGCAGCCGGGCAATGTGGGCGACAAGGCGGCCCTCTTCCCGGGCACTGACGTGCTCGCCACCCTCAAGTTGATCATAGGATCGCTCGGCGCGCCATCCGACCTGAGCTTCATAGACAACGCCAAGGCTGTCGCCTACATCCAGGCACTCAGCCGTACATTGGCGCCGCCCGTGCCGCTCGAGGCGCGCTACCCGGGCGCGCCCCCGCTTGCGCTCGATCTGCTCAAGCGGCTGCTGCTGCTCGAGCCTTCCAAACGGCCGAACGCTGTCGAGGCGCTCGAGCACCCGTTTCTGGCCTCGTTGCATGCTTGCAATGAGGAGCCGAGCGCGCCGGCCTTCGACTTTGCATTCGAGGCGGCGTCGGACGAGGCGCTGCAGGGGCTGCTCGACGAGGAGATCCGGCGCTTCCAGCCAGACGCGCCCACCACGCCCTCGCCGCCCGCGCCCCACCCACCGCTGCTCGCGCCCTCAACCCCGGGTGGTGGCGTGCTAGACTCTCCGTTGGAGACGCAGTCGGGCGCGGCCACAGCTGCCGCTGATAAGCCCTTCGACGCGCCACGCCCCGAGACCAGAAAGCGCGGGAGCGACCAGATTGCGCGCAGCCCGGGCTGAGATGCTCGGGCGCGAGCCACAGGGCACGAAGCCGCGCGAAACAAGTTAAGACCTCTCTCGTGTGTGCGCTGTGTGAGTGTATACCGAGCCGTGACTGACGCGTGTGCGTGACTGTCCCGCGAGCTGTGAGCAGTGCCACCTCCTGCGTGCCCGGACACGGGCCTGCATGATGTGCCACTGAACCGCTATTTAATCGTCCTTGAAAAATCGGCGCGCCCCCCGGCCGCCGTTGCCGCCGCCGGTAGCTCGGTCGGCACGCGCTCGGTCCGTCGTGGTCGGGCGCCCGCGGCCCGGGCCGCCCCGCCCGGCCCGCCCACGCGCCGCGGCCCGCCCCCCGGTCCAGAGTGACCGGCAGACCCGGGCGCGGGTCCGACCGGCCGGCGCGCGTTCTGCGAGGGGCGGCGCCGCAAAGATGCTTTTCGATTCAGCAGCCGCGCGGCGGCCCGCGCGGCCCCCAGCGGGGCTCACGAGCTTCAACATACACTCGACTCGGCACTCGGCACGTCGGAACGATACGGACGTGCGCCGCGCATCCGATTGGCCATCCGATTCTCCGCACCGCCGCGGGTCACGTGTAAGGAATAAAAACGCGGTCGCGAGCGGTCGCGATCATACGCGAACGTGGCGTGTCATACTACATACATTATAGTCATTTACTGACGCACTCAACTGAACATACGCAACAGGTAGGGGTCTCAGGGTACAGCAGGGGGATTCAGCAGGGGGGGTGTAGCGACGCGTCTAGAGGCGCGCAGGCGGACAACGAAATGCATCGATCGTCCAATTTTCCATCGCGCAACGGGTCGTCGTTTCCTGCACATCTGCCGCTGTCCGACGCCGCGGGGTCCAGCAGCCGCACCGCGCAGTTGCATCACCTGAGAGATGATCTCGGATCTCCACCACACCGCGTGCTCCACACTGAGAGCGCGTGCTCAGGGTCCCATCTTGGGGTACCACGGGTTTTTGGTGTCAAAAGTCCGGCCGAAACGGTCTCTGTGCGGTAGCACGTCCCACAGGAAGTCGTACCAGATGTGGCCGGCGCCGCGCCCGCCAGGCGGATTGCTGCAGCACCAGAGGCTGGAGTAGCCACGCATCACATTCTCGAACGCGTCGACCTTATTCGCGGGCAGCAGCGCGCGGTAGTCGGGTGGGGGGGTACGGAGCCGAAGGACTTTGGCGGAGCCGTGGTCGGCCTTCAGCTGCGCGACCAGCTGCTGACCCACCTCGCGCGCCACCGCCGCGTCCGAGCCATCGGCGGCGACGCGAGGCACTCCGGCGACGCTCACGTTGCGCTGGCTGCTGAGCACGGCGGCGGGCGTGCGCGGGTTACAGAGCATTGAGGACTCACGCAAGACGAGCTCCGGCTTTCCAATGCGCTCGAGGTCGATGACGTGGTCCGCCGGGCACTCGAGCAGCGGCAGCCGCGCCGCGGAGCCCGGGATGATGCCCTGGTGCGGCGCCCACCAGCGGTCGAGGCCGCACACGAGCCGAGGCAGGATCAGGATGCGCCCGAGCTCCTTGGCGAGTGCAAAGGCGTTACGCATCTGCGTGAGCTGGTGGTGCACAAGCGCAAAGTGCTGCTCGACTGAGCCGCGCAGCTTGAAGTCCTGCGTACCGTCCGGCCCGACCTTGCCGCCGTTGGGGTAGACCATCTTGTAAGGCAAGTCGGGCTCGTAGACGAGGAACTGACCGGTGTAGTACTCGTGGTCATCTTCCCACATCATCGACTCGCGCAGCCGGTGCCGCTTGCCTTGCGCACCGCCGTACTGGAAGGTGGTGTGCACCATGTACGGGTGCTCGTGCATCAGATGCGCCATGCGCGACACGAAGAATGTGTGGCCGGACGCGAAGAGCGCGACGGGCAGCACGCCCGCCATCACGTGCGTGCCGTCGCTCTTTTTATACATTTTGCGCAGTCGGTTCTTATCGACCGCGTGCTCGCTGTCCATCTGGAGCACCTGCCCGAAGAGCACCTGGTCCCAATCGTTCTTGCGCTTGAAGCACATGTCGCGCCACGCCTCGACAAACTCGACCGCGTTCGCCTTGATGTAAATGTAACCGATATTGAAGGCTGAGTAGAAGCCCCCGAGGCCCTCGAGGCCCGTGTCTTCGTAACCGTTAGTCGCGACAAGGTGGTCCGACGACATGAGCACGTCCGCCGTGGGGCGCGCGCGGATGTACGGGAACGGGTCGCGCAGGATGAACGCGTCCGCGTCGACGGTGATGCAGTCGACGCCCGTCTTCGCAAGGTTCAGCACGAGCTGCACCTTATGCAGCCCAAGCTCGCGAAAGGCTTTCGTACCCCAACCGTAGTCACTGGTGGTGAGCCCGGTGCCATCACTGCCACTCATGATGAACGACGGGATCCCGTTGGTCTGCAGCCCGCGCAGCGCCTTCACGTCCAGCGCCCCCACAAGGAAGTGTGGGTTGCGGAGAGCGAGCAAGTGCTTGACGAAAGTGTACGCAAAGTCAAGCCGATTGTAGTTGACGTACGTGGCGATGAGCAAGTTGTCCGACGATGCATGCTTCTTAGCGAGCTCCTTCGTGAGGAATGGCTTCTCGTCGGGCGGCGTCAGCTGCGGCAGCGGCGGCTTGAGCGCCGAATACGGCGCCGGTTTGGGGCACCACTCGCCGTTGGCCATCTTCACCTCTTTATCGGACCACCACGAGCCCATAGGCACGACGCCAGTCGGAACGGGGGGCGCCTTGCGCTCCGGCAGTGGCGCAGCGATGTGACCCGATACGCCCGGTACGTCCGCGGCCTCGACCGGCACCGGGGCCGCGGCTGCAGCGGCTTCAGCGCGCTTAGCAGCGTCCTCGGCTTCAGCTGCGATGCGCTCCCCCTTCCTTTTTTCTTTCTTGCGGCGATGAACATCTAGCTCCTCTCCCGACACTGGCGTCGGAGCAGCGGCATCGTCAGGAGGCGGGAGTGTGAACGCGTCGCCACTCTGCTTTAGGAGCCGCGCGTTCAGCTTACGCTCGAGAGTGGCAACGCGCTCACGAAGAAGCAGGAGCTCGGCCTGCGCGGCCGGGTCTTCCGAGGCGTGCACGCTCTGGTTCTGGCTGCCCTGCATGTTGAGCACTGCGATGATCAGCACAGTGCCGCCGAGGGCGCCGATCCAAATGCCGCGACCCGACATAGTTATTCCACTTCGCAAATGTTTCCGTAAACAGAGCCTTCACATGCTCGCATGAACGCCGTCGTACTGAGTCGTCCCATTCATGTACTCATCGTGATGCCGTTCTGTACACATCGCGCTCGTATTTTCCGCGCCAATGGACACGACCGCCCAAGAGAGTCGGCCGCTCCCCGTGCGGCCCGTGAGCGCCCGCGTGAGAACCCCGTCCGAGGCGCCGCCGCCGATCCGTTCGGCCACGCAGATGCGGCAGGATCAGCTGAGCGCCCGAGTCAATGGGGACGCGCTGCTTCCGACGGGGCTGCGCGGCGTCGACTGGTTGCTTGGAGGCGGTCTCGCGACGGGCGAGGTGACCGAGATCTTTGGGGGACCCGGCGTGGGCAAGAGCCAGCTGTGCATGCTGGCCAGCGCCTCACAGGCGCTGTTCACTGGACGCACGGCGCTGTACATTGATACGAGCGGGCAGTTTTCGGCGCAGCGATTGTTCGCGCTAGCGAATGCCACGGCCACGCGTGAGGGGCTGTCGCGCGACGCGTGCAAGATTCGTCTGAGTCAGCGGCTACGGGTGCTGACGACGACGACGCTGCCCGACTTGCTCTGCCAGCTCGACGCCCTCGATGAGCTGCTGCGCCGAGGCGCGGCGCCCGCCGCGGTGTGTGGCGGTGCACATACAGCCGGTGCACACATGGCGCCAGTGCACGAACCGGGCTCCATCGAGGCCGAGTGGGCGCGGCACCTGCGGGTCGTGGTCGTCGATTCGGTCTTCAGTGTTTGCTGTGGCGAGCGGGTCGAGGAGCCGGACACGGTTGCCGGTGCGCAGCTTGCCAGACTGGGAGCGCGCCTCAGAGATCTCGCGGTGCGCCATCGGCTGGCCGTGCTCGTCACCAACGCCGCCCGCTTCGAATCCACACATATTCGTCACGGCGACGCGCCCCCGACCGATGCCCGCCCGCCACGGCCCGCGCTTGGCGTTGCCTGGTCCAGCACGGCGCACGCCCGAGTGTTCCTGTACAAGAAGGCCAACGACGATCGGACCGTGGTGAAGCTGCTCCAGCACGGGCTGACCGCGCGCGCGGTGCCGCAGACAGCAACTCTGTTGGCTTCGGCCTTCGTCCAGTTTGGACCCGACGGCACGGTTACGAGCGAGCGGCGCCTGGCGGCACGGAATAGACCTCTTGGCCCTTGAAGTGGAATTTGCGACCTCGCCGGCTCCTTTGCGACGCCGGAAGAGGCAGCCTTGCACTACGCGAAACGCTTTGGAGCGGAGCGGGCGGCGGCAAAGGCGGCCGAGGCGAGGAGCGAGGGTCCACGGCCGCCCTCGGCGGACGAAACCAGGGCTATCCCAACCCCGAAGAGACTCCAAAGGAGCAATGCAAAGGAGGCTGTCCATACAAGAAGAAGGTACGTGAATAGTAGCAAACGGATGAAGAAAGTGTTGGGGAAACTGCGGCGGCCGACACGCCATCCCGCGACACAATCGACACAAATGCCCCCTCTCGTGGAAAGCCTTGTCAAAGATAATACGTAGATAATACGATCTCAGCAGCACAAATCTAACACAAATCAGCACGACGCCCCCGTATTAAGCCCCCGTACAGTCCTACAGAAGGCCCGTCTACGGTAGCGTGATGCCGCAGCACGAATCGAAAAGCGAGCGGCGCGGCGTGTCGTCGCTGTCGGCTCCGTTCGGTTATTTCGTCCCTCTCGCACTCTCGGAGTCGCCGTCAGGCCTTGTGACCCTGAAGGCTTTTTCGATCGAACTTCGAAGCCTATAAGGCGTCGAAAGGGGCTGTGGCTGCTCCAGCACCAAACCCTCAACTTCGAGAAGTGGCGTGGGCCTCCAGTGGGAAAGATTTGGTGTTCGCGCCGTGGCTGTTTAGTTCGGCGTTCACGGTTCGGTTGGGTTGACGCGCCACGCGGATCGCGGTTCGCTGTGCGAACAGCGAAACAGCGAATTGCGGCGTACATCCTGATCCTCGGGTCCGACGTTCGCGGACAATGGCGACCGTCTAGATGCTCCTCTGAGCCTCGCAATCTGCTCGGCCGGCTGTTAATCCTGCCTCTGCATGGCCTTCTGATCTTCTTGAAAATTTATTGACGTACACCGCAAACTCTCGTCCTTTCGTTTCCCAGGATCTATCGTCTCGAACCCTCCTGTCCAGGAATGAACGGGCGCGGCGCGTCTGCGCGCTGGCCAGCTGCTTCAACGTCCGCGAGCACGTCCATTGTAGTGTACACGACGCGCATCGACTGTTTCAGCACTGCCGCCTGCATGGAGGTGCGTGAGCTTGTACCTGCGAGCTCATCGACTGAAAGCTCTGAGAGCGGCCGACCGGACGCCTTGGCTTCGATGAGCTGTTCGACGAAGGGGCGGTGCTGTGCATACAGCACGGCCGGCACTAGGCTCTCGACTGTTCCACTGCCGATCCCACGGCTTGACAGCGTCATGTACGCAAGCGCAAGCCAAAGTGTGCGAAGGTCGTCTTCCTCCGTCGCGAGCGGTCGGCCAGCGCTTTGCACGGGCAATGCGCGCATTCTCTGACCGAGCGCGTCGATCGCGCAGTCACGCTCTAACCCAGCCTGCGCCGCCGCGATCAGCAGCTTGAGTTCTGTCACGTCGCCTCGGGCAATGCCCATGACTGCAGGCACAAACGCAGCCTCGACAAGCTGTGCCACCGATTGCTCGTCAAGCACAAAGCCATCCGCATCGGGGCTCGTCACAGTGCAGCGCGCAGCCCGCAACCGCGAAGGGCGTGGGTGAGCTGCGAAGGCCAGGAGAAGCACGACCGAGTGCACAACGCCTGTGACGACGCCAAGCATCGCGACCTCCGTTTCCGACGTTTCGTCAAAAGTTTCCGAAAAGTGCGCGAGCCTCGCATCTTAGATACCGAGCGATGCGGCGCGGCGCGCTTTTGACGACAACACGCGCGGTGGTTTCATTTCGGTCTGAACACTTTCGCCATGCGTGGTGTCCAGTGGTCGGCCGGAAACGCAGACGGCACGGACAGTAAGGACACGGCACCTATCACGTTCGTTCAGTACTACGAATGCTGCTAGTCAGCGGAACGAGACCGCTCATGCCAGCTACGGGCGTTCGCATCCCGCAACGAGGGCAGCCGCACAGCCAGTCTAGTTTACGCAACGCGCAGTTACGCGTTGACATTTCCGGCGCCATCGTGGCTCCCACGGCTGGCAACGATGGAGCAGCGTTAAGATTGGTTACGCGGATGCAGTCGTCACTGCTTTCTGGTACGATCGTGCAGCATCACCCTGGCCAGCGGCCGCCGAGTCAGCTACGTCCGCTGCCGAGTACCCTTCTTGGGCGCAAACCCGCAGTTCCGCTGGTGATCGCGCCGTTTTCTGAGGAACGGCTTCGCGAGCTGATCCCGTCTCCAACGGTCGGCACGGTCGCCGAGCTGGCTCCGATAGCGCACCCTTTGCACTCGTCTTCCTCGGGACCGCTCTTTCCAGCAGCACACAGGCAACAGCTGAATTCAATGCCGACCCAGCGGCCTAGCCCGGCGGCCGACCATGACCCAGCGGTACGGCGTCTGCACGTCGGCCGAGGACACAGTGCGGCGGTACGTGCGTCGCGCACACCCGAAGCGCGGCTCGCCGAGATATCGAGCTTGCAGATCAACATGTCGAAGTCTGAGCCACCTGTGAGGCCGCGTGGTAGCGGCCGGCTTGGCGGCAGGCTCATCCTCCCGCTTAGAGGAAACGACCCGGAGGACATGACAGATGTAAGCGGGCCACCGCGTCGACGTGTCCGGTCCACAGTGGTGCCGCCTGTAACACCGTCACAGCTATTTCCGCCTGGCCGGCAGCCACCTCCAAAATCGCCTGTAACGAGTAGTAGAAGTCCGGAGGCGGAGCAGCCGTCCTAACCTCAGTCCTAACCAGTCCGAAGTAATCACAATGACAACCACACAACATCAACGCTTATCAACGCGTCGCAGGAGTAGGATGAAACGACAGAGTCGTCAAAACCACTGTCCATGCTACTGTGATCTGTGTTACCCTGTGAACTGTCACCTTGATTACGAGGTTTAAGCCGAACTGTCCTGGACGCCGCGCGCCGACGACCGCGGCGCGGGCGGCGGCGGGGGCGAGTCGGGCTAACCGCCGCCCGCCACCGGCAGACCGGCACCCGCGCCGCGGCCGCCGGGCCGCCCCAGGGCGTGGGCGGCGGAATCGCAGATTGGGACGGGACTGCGGACAATTGACTGCGGATCATCATCAAACATCATCGATCCATCTTCCATGCATCGATCATCGGCCGCGGTCCGCGGTCGGAGTCGCGCCCCGCCGAGCGCCGTGCGCGGACCCTCCCGCGGTGGTGCTCGTGCAAACCCCAAGTGGATAGTGGTGAGCCCGATGATGAACTTTGTAACTTACCAAGCTACCTACACATTGGCAGGACCCCCTGAATTGCGGTGGGGGAATTTGAAGGGGATGTCGGCGTGGGAGTAAGGCGGCATGCGGCATGGAACATGTAACGGC
>Ga0210242_100066_pt1 | contig 70370 bp, 46 predicted proteins | sample ChrtobMeP5a_16mM_FD_155445 | JGI IMG/M metagenome (GOLD analysis project Ga0210242, IMG submission 155445) | Chrysochromulina tobin associated microbial communities from unialgal haptophyte culture, Seattle, Washington, United States - P5a_16mM | ecosystem: Host-associated > Algae > Haptophytes >... | reverse complement strand
CCCCTGTGGAAGCACCCACCCCCTCCGCCGCCGCCCTCACCTCCATCACCATCGCCGAGGACCTGATCAGGACATGATCCCTGGAGCATCCTGCAGGGGCACGGCGCCAGAACGGCCTCGAGCAATGCCAGACAGATACGATGGCATGCAGATACATCGCCATTCAATGCCATACAGAGATACAATGATATGTAGCAGATTCAATGGTGTGGGGGACTCGGAGGACGGTGACGAGCTTTTGTGAATACTGAATTCGACAATGCTAAGGGGGCGGGGCACATCAGGCCGCCCGGGCCGGTGCGTCCGCGGCGCGCTACGCCGGCAGCCGGTCTCCCGGGTGCGACGACGTACATGGTTGCGTCGGCCTCTTTCGCTGTCACAGCGTCAATGGTTTAGAGTTGGACGCCCAGCACACGGGTCGTAGATGCGACTGAGTATTGTCACAGAAATTATCCGGGAGGATTCTCTGAATAACAACATAACTCGGACGCTCAATCAAGATCTCTCAATCGTAGAGCCCATCATCATCATCATGGGCCGCCGGCACCGGAGCTTCGCTCGATGACGATGCAGCGGCGCCCGCCTCGCCGTTGGCCGCCACCGGCGGCGGCGGGAGTGCCGCGTGGAGTGCGGCGAGCGCCGCTTCCATTTTAGGTCGGAGCTCGGGTGGAGCCTCGATAGTCCAACGTCGACATTGACGAAGAACGCGCGCTCGGGTCGCGGTGAAGTGTGCTGTCACGGCAGCTTCAAAGCCCGCAGGCGGGCGGAGCAGCTGCGCGGTCATCGCGTGCCGCATCGTGTGCAGACGCAGCTTGGCATTGTACTCGCGAGAGGCGGCGCCTCCTAGATGCTTCTCGTCGTAGCCGGGCTCGTTGACGATGGGCTCTTCAGTAAGGATCTGAGATTGGATCGAGACCAGCACCTGAGATTGGATCGAGACACAGGATCTGAGATTAGATCTGAGATTGGATCGAGATTGGATCTGGGGTTGGATCTGAGATTGGATCGAGACCAGCACCTGGAACAGGGACGAGCGCATCGGGTCCCACTTCTCGGACGCGTCGCCCGCGTTGAACGTGCCCAGAAGCGAGAGGCACACCTGTGATTGTGATTGTGAATGTGAATGTGTGAATATGAATGTGAGTGTGAATGTGCCCAGGAGCGAGAGGCACACCTTGCCATCCGCATACAGGTTGGGGTTGAACTTGACCGTGCCACCAGCAGTCGTCGCCAGGTGCACGAGTGGGGCGATGCTAGGGTACTCGGGGGGGCAGAAGAGATCGAATGCGAAGAGGCCGAGGGCATAGGGCGTGTCCACTGGGCCCGAGAGCAACGCACGCCATACGTCCATACGGCTCTCGTCCTGACGCACGAGGACCGCCGCGTTCACATGTAGCGGAAGGTCGCCGCGCTGGAGCTCCTTGACCTGATGAGGGGGGGCATCCGCGCTCGTCGGTGATGAGGGGGGCCATCAGCGCTCATCAGAGGTCATCAGAGGCCATCAGAATGGTGATCAGCCTGGAGCTCTCACCTCCTTCATGAGCTTCTTGCGCAACGCGGGCAATGCGCCGCCGCCCTCGGCTGCAGCCGCCTGATCAGCATAGTGGTGGCGCTGTGGCGCGCGATCGCTCAGCAGATCAGCTTGGTCGAAGACGAATCCCTCGAGCGCGGCCACGTAAGCCGCCTCCTCCTCAACACCCTCCGATGCAGCCGCCGAGCCGCTCGCGGAGCCGCTCGGCCCAATCTCGCTCCCGAGAACGCCAATCTCCCTCTCGAGAACGGCGAAGATCGAAGTCTCCGCGGGCGCGCTGGGCGCGCCGGCCGTTGTGTCGGCGCCACAGCCGTTAGCCGCCGCCTTGCCGCCACCAACTGCAACTGCGCCGCCCACCGCCGCGCCGTGTCGGCATGCCTCCTCCGCGACCGCCTCCACAAGTGCGGCGAGTCTCTGCTGCTCCGAGAGAGGCAGCATGTGATCCCGCGTCACAATCATGACCAGCTTTCGCAGGACCGTTATTTCGAGATCGTCATGCGTCGCGAGGCAGCCGATCAGCGTCGTGCGTGCGCCCTCGTCGTGGCGGGTGCACCCAAGCAAGACCCCACAGAGACCTTTGAGCAACCCAATCGGGTCGAAGCCAAAGTCCGCGTTCGTCAGGCGGCCGCGCAGTTTCATATCGAGCGCCTGCTTGCCGCACCTGATGGGGGAGGCCATCCGAAGCCATCAGGGGCCATCAGGGGCCATTAGAGGCCATCCGAAGCCATCCGAAGCCACCAGAGGCCATCAGGAGCCATCAGAGGCCATCCGAAGCCATCAGGGCCCACCAGAGGCCATCGGGGGCTATCAGAGGCCATCCGAAGCCATCAGGGGCCATCAGGGGACATCAGTGGACATGCAGATTCACAGCGAGGGCCATCGGCTCTTCACAGCGAGGGCCCTCGGCTTGGCGCACAGTTTCGTCAAAAATTGGAGGGACGCGGCGGCGGTGCGTGCGACCACAGGCGGGCTCGCAAAGACGGCCGCGAGCTCGGGCGCCGTAGTGAGCGCGCCCATGAGCTCGAGCGTCGAGCTTGATCCCTCGAGAAGTGCCTTGCAATAGCCCTGCGAGTGGAGTAGCTCGGTCGCGGACTCGTCCCACGCCGCGAGATTGCACTCTCGGATGCGCTTAAGGGCCTCCTCGAGCTGGTATAGCAGCGTGTCCAGCATTCCGTTCGCGAGGCCCGCGACCACTTTGGCCCCGGCCGCCGCCGCCTCGGCCGCGGCCGCCCCACCATCCCCACCAGCGGCGCCGCTCGTTGGCTGGCCGGTAGCGGCAGCGCAAAGGGTGTCCCGCGCGTCGGGAAGCCGCCAGAGCTGCAGGAGCAGCGTGTTGATTTTCTGACGAAGCCCAAACTTTTCGAACTGGCCGCCGTCTGGCAGCTCGTTCTCGACCGCGTCCACATCGAGTCCTTCGACAGCGTCGAGGGCGGCGTATGCGGCGGCGAGGGGTACGACAAGGCTGACTCGTACGCGCGCATCGCCGAGGACGGCCTCGGACAGGCGACCGCCCACGTCGCCGCCCCACCCACTCGCACCGAGCAGGGCGCTGCTCGAGCGCCGTCTCGAGCGCGAGGGCACGACGAGATAGTAGCACACCTCGAGCAGCTGCGCGAGCACCACGGGAGATCGCACGAGGCGCATGCCTTGGTTGAGGGCCGGCGAGCCCGCACGTAGGAGCGCGGCGATGGCGAGCGTGAGCGGCTGTAGATCATGCAGTGCCATCGCGTCAGGCGCCCCTTGGATCGCCTCAATGAGGAGAGTGCACATGTCGCCCACGACGAACGAGGGCACAAGCTCGAGGGCGGCGAGCGCGGCACTGGGGGGCTGCCTCTCACAGAGCCGATGGAGCCACGCAGCCTGCAGCCGAGCATACCGTATGGAGAGGTCGAGGGTGTGAGGCTGGTGCAGGTGCAACAGGAAGGCCTGCTGCATCCGGTACAGCGTCGCGTTCTGATCCGGCGAGAGCGCGCCGCTGCCACCTCCGGCGGTGAGATTGTGGTGCCAGCCGCCGCACTGGAAGCGCATGTGACGAAGCATGGGGACTGGACCCACGTGCGCCGCGTACTGGGCAAGGAAGAAGGCCTCACTCACAAACGAGGGCGGGCCGGCGGCGGCGGCGGCGGCGGCGGCGGCGGCGGCGGCGACGTCGGCAGCGGCCGTGCCGTCTGCGGATGCGGACGCCCCTGGGATCGGCTCGTCGCTCGCCGCGTGGAGTTCGGCCTCAGCGGCGGCGACAGCGGCAAAGTAGTCGGAGCCCGCCCCGCTCGCCATCCCCCTCGATGAGTGGATGCGACCCGCGAGGGTGGTGTACACGTTCGCATAGTCGATGCGGTGGTGCGTGGCGGCCGTGCGCGTGTAGTGCGCCGCGGGCTCGAGCTTCGCGAGCGTCTCCGCCGACGGCTCGCCACGTGCATCAAAGGTGAGGAATGGCTCACACAGGCGCAAGAGGGTCGCCCACGCGTTGGTCAGGAGCTCATCCGAGCTTGCCTCTCGAATGAGGCGCATGCGCCGAGCACGCTCCTCTCCCGGACGGAGCATGGTGCGAAAGGACGAGGCGATCACCTCGGCCCGAGGCGCGCTTGCATGCAACATCGCTGAGAACCATTGGAGGACCATCTCGCGACCGTCCGCTCCGCCAGCGCGCAGCACGCGCAGCCATGCCTGCTGGCCGCCCCCGAGGAGCGTCGCGAGACCGCGCTGCAGGGACTCGGCCACGTACTGGAGCTCGCGATCTCCCGCCTCGACGAGACGGTCGAGATTCGTCACTTTGGCGCGCAAAGGGTTGGACAGTTCAGCGCCGAAGGCGGCAGGGCGGCCGACGCGCAGTAAGCAGCCGACGTACGTGCCGTGCTCGGCCCGTGCACCGCTCACGCGCTTCTCTCGCATCGCGCTCGCCTCGACCTCGAGCAGTCGACACAGCGCGGCCGGTGCCGCTGGATTGGCAAGGAGGATCATGAGCAGAGCCCCGAGGCTCGGCTTTGGGTCGTCGGCGGCGGTGTCGCCGAGCGGGCGCAGCAGCAGAGGCAGCGCGGCGCTCATGATGTCGACTGTCTGCTCGAAGGCGATGAGAGCTTCATCAACGTCCTCGGGCGTCGCGATGGCGGTGGGGAGGCACTCGAGCGCCCAGCCCGGCACTCGCCCGTTCACAAGGGCGGCGGTGAAGGCGGCGGTCAGGGGGTCGGGTGCGGTGGCGGCGGAGGACGGGGCAGCGCTTGTGAAGGTCGGCATGCCGCCGCCGAAGCCACCGCCCATGCCCATACCGCCGCCCATGCCCATACCTCCGAACATGCCGCCGCCCATAGCGACACCGCCGACGGGTAATGGAGGGAAGAGTTCCACAGCCGTTACCGCCGGCGGCAGCTCGGAGTGAAGCACCGTGCGCAACGCCGCCACCACCGCACGCCGCGCCGTGGCCCCTAGCGTGTACTTGGCGAGAGCATCGCGCAGCAGCGGCGAGGAGTGCAACTGTGGGCTCGTACGCGGACATACGGTTGGCTTCTCACACACGGCGAGAGCTCTCAGTGTTGCCTCGAGCGCCACCGTCGCGGGCGCGGTGCCAGCGAGGGTCATGACGAGCGCGGAAAAGAGGCGCTGGCTGGCCACCTCGATGGCAGGCTCACCCGGCTCCACGATCGTAGCCGCCCCTGCGTCGGCCATTGCGCGCTCCCAGCATGCAACCGACGACGCATCGCCGGCCGCGACGGCCAACAGCGTCGCCTTCGCACACTCTAGCGCCTCGTCGAGAGATATGGGGGTGCGCGCCAGTGCCATCGGGCGGGGCGGGCTGGCGGTTTTGACGGCCGCCTCGGGAGCGGGTGCGGGTGCGGGAGCGGGTGCGGGCACAGGCGCAGGCGTGGGCGTGGGCGGCTCCACAGCCGGTGCCTTTTGAGCTGGCACGTGCTTCGCCCTGGAAGCAATGACGCTCGCATCCTTGGTAGTAGAGGCAGCGCCATGTGCTGGCGCCGCCAATCCAGTCGGCACGCTTGGGACCGCGGGCTGGCTGGCGACCTCTGACGTGGAGGCCCCAAGCCTTGCCAGCCGAGCGGCGCGGACAGCGTCGGCGTCCGCTGCGACTGCAGGCTGGCCTTGCGCAGGGCGTCGGTTAGTGTGCAGCCAGTAGGCCACACCTAAGAGACCGAGCACGGCGGCGACCGCGTACGGCGGGAGCAGAGGCTCTTCGTTGTCGAGCATTTCCGAGAAGTTTGCAGCCTGATTGCCTGCGCAATTTTCCCTGCAATATCCACGTAGGAAGCCACCTGCACAAAGTACGTTGAGAGACCAAACACGATCGTCTCGAAAACAACCTAACGCCAAATTCAGGACTCTCGTGAGGAATCTCGTTGCCCTTGCCAGAGGAAGCCGTCGTCGTCGAGCATGCTGGCGAGCGCTCTATTGAACGGCAGGTAGAAGCGGCGCAAGAGCTTGAGGGAGGTCGCGGGCGGCATCCCATGCTCACGCTCCACCCTGCGCAGCTCATCCGAGCTCTCCAGCGCTTGCATGCGTCGAGCCTCCGCCTCGGTCGGAGCCCGTAGCCCGAGATGGCGAAGCGCACGCTTGAGGGTCTGGATCGGCCGCGAGAGGTATGCCTCGGTGCGCATCACGAGGAGGTTAGGAGCGCCGAGGGCGGCGACCCATTCAGGCAGGAAGGCAGCATACATGCCCTTGATCAGCTGGTCGCAGTGATAGTACACGTTCGCCTCCGCCGCACCGTATGCCTCAAAACGCAGCGCGCACCTGCGTCGCCCATATGCCTGCGTGCAAGCATGGAAGAAGCAATCAGACACAATCAGATACTTGATTCTACGACCTGCGCACCTGCGTGCAAGCATGGAAGGCGGCCGACTGGTTGCCGAAATAATAACCGAAGCCCTCCACGCTCTGGCCGTACTTGGCCGGGTACTGGCCGTAGCTCCAGAACGCGACCCAAAGCCTCACGGACGGGTCGCGCAGCAGCGCGATCAGCTTGGGCAGCCGGGTGGCCGAGTACGTGGTCGCGATCAAGGATGGCAAGTTGAACTCGAGAGTGACGGTGGCGGCGTTGGCGACGTCGTAGCAGCCCGCCTTGCACGTGGACGAGCGGCACTTGCCCCAACACGCGCTGAAGGCGTCCAAATATAAATGGTGCAGCCGAAGCTGCTCGGCCATCATGTAGGTGAAAGTCGCCGGCGACGCCTCGCCCAGCAGCGTGCCCGGAGCCCGTTCGAGCATGGCGAGCGTGCGCGGCGCGGAATAGAGGTCGAGGTACTGGTTGAAGTCGCGCAGCCGCCCACGCGCCATCGATCGTGGATGCAAAGTCCACCAGTGCGAGAGCGCGTCGTGCTCGCTTGCAATCTGCTCGTGCACAGTGAGCCTCCTCCACATGTCGGACGTCCCGCACTGCATCGCGCCGCTCAGAAAGAAGGCCGGCAGGCAGCGCATGGCCGTACCATTCGCAAAGCACGGGGTTTTGAGCCGCAAATCGAAACGGAGCGGCAGCACGGCAGCGATGTCAGGTTGCGCCTTCTTGAGCTCTGCAAGCCGCGCCGAGTGGTCGAGGAGTGGCGCGCTGAACTCGTTGGCGAGCACGAGGCTCCGCTTACCCCGTACATGTGAAAGCTTGGACGACGCCGAGCGGCCCGTGAGCGAAGCGCTGATGAGCGCTCCGAGCACGATGCCGGCGGTCACGCTGCCGATGGTTCGGTGTGCCATTGACGCAATCGCGTCGAACAAACTCTGGTGTGAATTGAATTTCACAGCTTGCTCTCCCAAATCACGAAATCTTCTCTAAGTTCGATACATGTACGCTCCGAGTGTTCGTTTGCGGCTACGGCTGAATTTCGTGCTCGGAATGCGAGCACGACCGCGAGCTCGACCGAGTTGTTCTGTCTGTCGATCAAGGCGACGACGTCCAAGCTTTCACAGTCGCAGGCACAGCAGCGACTGCTCTTGCAAACATGGTTCTCGCGATTGAGCAGATGGAGCACATGATTCACTTGCTGCAGGCGCAGGTATTACAGCTGACAAGCCGTGTGTCAACCCTAGACGAAGCCCTCCTTGCAGAGCGTCGCCACAACGAACAGCTCGCTACTCATCTACGTGCCCAGGTGGACGCGTCGGAGGGGATTCTCCGGCAGGAAATTGCACGCCTGCGCTCGGAGGCAGCCATTTCGCTGTCCGCCGCCAGCCCAACACGCCCAACTGTTGCAGATCTGGGCCTCCGAGTGGAAGCGCTCAAACAGTTGAAGGAGACTGGTGTGACAGCTTTCACAGCAAGGGAACTTGGGTATGTGCTCATGGAGCTACGCCTTGCAGGCTACGTCGAGGGACTGAAGCAAGCCGGCTACTCTTGTGCGGCGATGAATCAAGCCGGGTACACGCTGGAACAGATCAAGGCGGCCGGGTACGTCGAGGGTCTCAAGGGTGTCGGATTCACGTGCGCCGAGTCCATGTCGGCCGGCTTTACGCTCGCAGAGCTGAGATCGGCCGGCTACACGCTCGCGGAGATGAGAGCGGCCGGTATCACAATCGGCGATGCCAAGGCGGCCGGCTACATGCTCGACGAGATGAGAGCGGCCGGGTACACAATCGGCGATGCCAAAGCGGCAGGCTTCAAGCTCGCCGAGATGAGAGCGGCCGGGTACGTCGAGGGCTTCGAGGCGGCCGGGTACACGCTCGAGGAGGTGAAGGAGCTCGGATACAAGATGCCGCACTTACGATTCATGCCCTGGGACATCAAGGCGGCGGGCTACTCGTTGGTGCAGATGAGAGCGCTCGGCTATTCCCTTTTTGAGATCAGAGCGGCCGGGTACCTCGAGGGCTTCAAGGTGGCCGGGTACACGTGTGTGGAGATGAGAAGGGAGGGCTGGACGCTCGAGCAGATCAGAGCGGCCGGCTACACATGCGTCGAGGCTAAGGAAGCCAGCTACTCGCTCGCGCAGCTGAGGGCGGCCGGATACGAGCTCGTCGCGATGCGAGAGGCCGGCTTCACGCTCGCGGAGATGGGAGAGGCCGGCTTCACCCTCGCAGAGATGAGAGAGGCCGGCTTCACCCTCGCAGAGATGAGAGAGGCCGGCTTCACCCTCGCAGAGATGAGAGTCACCCTCGCAGAGATGAGAGAGGCCGGCTTCACCCTCGCAGAGATGAGAGAGGCCGGCTTCACCCTCGCAGAGATGAGAGAGGCCGGCTTCACCCTCGCAGAGATGAGAGAGGCCGGCTTCACCCTCGCAGAGATGAGAGAGGCCGGCTTCACGCTCGCGGACACGGAGGCTGCCGGCTTCTCTCCCGACGTGTAGCCGCGCCGCCGCCCCAGTGGCGTCTGGGACAGCCACGAGCCGACGAGCGACGAGCCAGCCACGAGCATACTCGCCCCCAGCACACTGCCCCAGGCCACGCCGCAGCACACTTTGCCCCTGGGAGACGTGGGGTTTCCAATACGATTGGTTTGGGGGGTTTGATTGATTCCACACATACCACGTTGCCAACATCTCCAGGAACTTTCAGGAACTCCACCGCCATCCAAGCCGCCGACGCCCAAACCATCCTCAACGCCGCCAGCGCGCGCATGCTCCGTGTCTCATATGGGGCCATGTAAGGTGATGTATTCTGAGCGGTCTGTAACACACTGCCGTAGCACCGTTTGTCGTTGTGTTAAGCTGTTAACGTTCACATATAACCTCACTCCCACAGCACCAAGGTCCGGCCCGAGAGCGCGTCGCCTCACTCAGTATTGTACCTCGGCGACTCGGCTCGCGTCGGTGCACAAATCTGAACGAAAACGCGATCGGCGCCGCTCCGGAGGCGCTCGTCCGAGCCGCCGACGATACTTTCACCAACCTCACAGTGGGCACACCGCTCTGGCAGCCGACAGCATGTCACCGGCTCGAGCGCATCTTCTGGGTCCACTCCCCAAAGGCAGCCTCCTCCTTCAGCATCACGGTGTGTGCAACGAGCTCGCCCTCCTGCGTTTGTTGCACCAGGCTATCAGAACGTGACACTTACTTCTGCGAATAGAGCGGCCGTGAAGCTGCCAGAGCGCTTCTATCCTCTGTGGGCTTCTACCGCGACTTCTCCGCCGATAAGCGCGAGGGCGCGTGCAACAATGCGAGCCCGTCCACGATGAAGCCCACGCAGGCACGCGCCGCTCATGGCCTCTCGGATGGCCACCCTGATTTGGCACGCTGATTTGGCACTCTGATTGCCGGCTGATTGCCCGGGCGGCGCCGGGGACGACTGTAGAAGCATAGTTCACCTTGACAGCGAGTCGCTGGCTGACGAACAACCCTCATCACCATCTTTCAACTGAGGCGCCGCCTCCCCTTCACCTTAGCCACGCCTTCTCTTTCCTCTCCCTGCGATGGCGCCCTGCGTTGCCCACGATGGCGCCCTGCGATGCCACATGCGCCATGCTGGGCACTCACGAAGGCGCCATGCCGGGCACTGCGATGCCTGCATGCGCCATGCCGGCCACCTGCCCGCTGCCCGCTCTGGCGTCCGCTGCCCGCCTCCTCTGCGATGCATGCCTCCTCTGTGCCCACAGCGCGTGCTCTCTCTCCGCATCCTCTGCGCCCGCGTCCTCTCTCGCCGCGCACAGGTCAAATGCGCGACGGGCTCCGTCAATCAAATCCCTTCTTTGGGTGGAGATCAGATGGGCTCCGTCAATCAAATCCCTTCTTTGGGTGGAGATCAGATGGGCTCCGTCAATCAAATCCCTTCTTTGGGTGGAGATCAGATGGGCTCCGTCAATCAAATCCCTTCTTTGGGTGGAGATCAGAGGTGACGTGCGTGCCATGTTCGCCGAGTACCTGACCGACCTGGACGCAAACCTCGAACGTCGGCGGGCCCGCTTCCAAACCGGCGGTGATGGTAAGCTCGAGTTCTCGTGGGGCGAAGGCTTCCTGGACTCGGAGGGGCATCGCGCGAGCATGCAGGCGACCCAAATATGGCATCGCGCGAGCATGCAGGCGACCCAAATATGGCATCGCGCGAGCATGCAGGCGACCCAAATATGGCATCGCGCGAGCATGCAGGCGACCCACACGGTACGCCCGCGCCACGGCCGACTTGAGTGCGACCGAGTACGACCGAGTAGACCGAGTGGCCGATTTTCTTGTGTCCTCCGAGTCCCCTGTGGCTCGATGGAGCGGCACAGCTCGTTACGGCCCACAGGACCAGTGCTCGCCACAGCGCGGCAGCCGGGCCTAGACACCCGGTGCCCTGAGCCTCTCCACGGAGGACGACGCGGCCCTACCCGCTCGCCCCCCACTATGCTTCAGGGCACACCGCCTTTTTCCCCACTGCCTTTCCCTACTGCCGTTCCCCACTGCCTTTCCCCACTGCCCGTTCCCCACTGCCCGCTCGCCCCCACTATGCTTCAGGGCACACCGCCGTTTCTAACCCCAACCCCACCGCCTTTTCTAACCCCAATCCCACCGCCTTTCCCCACTGCCGTTCCCCACAGGTGCTCGGGGATGCGAAGCCGTATTCGATCGGCGGCTCGCTGCCTCTGGTGCGCGCAACATGCAACGCTGTGGCTTCGATGAGCAAATGACCGGATTCGGGCTGATGAGCACCTACCACGCGGACAACGATTACTGCGTCTTCTCCGACATGAGGAGCGGCTTCGAGATCACTTCGAGATCCAGCGACAAGTCTTCATGGACCTCGAGCCCTGACGACGAAACCGCCGTGAGCGCGCGCGCGCTCGCCGCGCCGCGCCGTGAACCGGCCTTTTCGGTTTGCGCGCGCGAAGCGGCGCGGCTCGGCGCAGTGTGTGTGTAGTGAGGCTGTCAGCCTGCGCGGGGCGGTGCGCACATGCGGATGCGCGGTAGAAAAACGTAAAGTTCGTCTCTTTAGTCCAAGTCTTTTGTCTCACCCCCTCACGCTCACCGGACAGTCGACGGTACTTTTAACGAGGTGCAAGGCGGGCCGATACGACTACGCCGCGGGTAACGCCCAGCCGTGACCTGCCCATATCGCATATGCATATCGTAATAACTAATATGTTCGAAACTCCACGCGAAACACAATCAGCGATCAGGGTGGACCGAGCTTCTAAACCTTCTATCAAACCTGGGGGGAGCCCGCCCTCGCCACGTGTACGCTGCCTGAGCCTGTTCGCATGTGCTACTTACTTACTTACTTACCTTCTATCAAACCTGACAGCTAAACCGCACATAGAAGGGGCGTCCACACTGGCACTACGCCATGGGCGTCCACCGCACATCCCACGCCACACCTGTGGGCGGTGAAAGGGCGTAGTCAACCGACTCGGGCCGCTCGATGGGCGGCAGCGCGCCCTCGTCGCGCTTCATGCGCCCGCCACGGCGCGCGGCCGCGAGATGCTTATCGAAGCGATCACGAGGGCGCTTCAGCTGCGGCTCGAGTTCCAGCATTGTGACCAGCGGCACGCCGAGCGTTGTGCGAGGGGCTGGGGGATGGGCACGCCGATCGTGGGCCGCGCCGCCGTAGCTCCCCTTGCCGAGAGGAACGATGCGCGCGCACGACGCTGCCGGCGGGCGCGCGGGACCTGTAAGGGGACCTGTGCTCGATCGGTGCTCAAGTGCCTCCGCGAGGACGGTGGCGAGCCGCCGCTCAGGCGCGTCGGGTGACGAAGAAGAGAGCTTGAGGGAGGGGAGGAGGGAGGGGAGGAGGGAGGGTGGCAGGGAGAGCATCCACGAAGGTACGGTGATGGGTAACGAGGGAGTGCGGACGAGAGCCAGGCTTGCGTCGACATACTCTTCAATGCTGAGGACGGCCGTGCTCAACTTTGAGGATCGGGCTCGTACGAGCCGACGCGCGATGCTTGTGGCCTCCACGTCACATTCCCACTCGCATGCCCCGCGAAGCACACGGAGGCTCGAAGCCGTGCTCATAGTGCTCAGGCCTCTGCCAGCGCTGCTGCTGGCGTGACCTCCGGCGCGTGCGACGGCGCCTGCTGGAGCGAGAGGTGCGAGTTGGGCGTCCGAAGCACTTCGGTGGAGGATCGCGCGGGGAGGGCCACTGACGCCGCCGCTGCCACCGCCGCTGCCGCCACCGCTGCCGCTGATCATGTCAAATGGAGGATCGCCATCGAAGCCGCTAAAGCCGAAGCCGGAGACGGCCTCACCATATGTAGCTGGCCCGCGGCTGCGCGCAGCGCGGCTGCCATAACGGATGCCACTTCCATCCGCGCCGCCGCCCCTGCGGCTGCCAGTTACACTATTCGGAGGCGACAGCTTGCCCGAAGAGCTGAGACGCGACGAAGCCCGTGTCGCTTGCCGTTGCTGCTCTGCGACATCCTGGGGCGAATCCGCTCTCCAGTGCAGCTGCGGCAGCGTTGTCGATCGCAACGGAGCTTTGGGCTCCTTCACGCGGCGCTGCGCGAGGCGGCGGCGTGCCACCAGCTGCAGCTTTCGGACGGCCTTGAGCACGAGGAGCAGCCGAGATCGCTCGAGCTTGCCGCGAATGTGCCGCTGCATCACGCGCGCCGCCCGCGTGGCCTCGGCAAGCTGGCATCGCTCGGGCGCGCACGCTCGTCGGTGGCGCACGAAGGACTGCAGCCGACGTACAAACCGGCGCACTCGAACGTAGTCGGCCCACTGCGAGCGCCGGCGTACGTGCGATTGGAGCGTGATGAGAGCACGGCGCGTCTGCTGCGCCTGCCGCTGATCTCGGCGTGCTTGCCGCCGAGAGGCAGGGAGTGCGAAGGCTGGTGGCGCCGTGCCGGGTACATGCGCTCCGCTCGAGTCGCCTGAGTGGAGCAGCTGATGAGCCCATCGCGGCCGAGGGAGGGAGGCCAGGAGGACGCTCCTGCGCTCCTCGAGCATGAGGGAGATGCCCCCGGGCAACTTGCGCAATGCGAGGGAGGTCGGAGACTGCGCCCGGTGGGAAGGAGATGCAAAGAAGGGCGCCGTTTCTGGCAGATGCCGCGAGGCGCGCGAGGGTGGGCGGGGCGGGCGCAGCTCGCAAGAGGTGGGCAAGTAATACGCAGGCTCGGCCGCCTCCCCGCTTCGCAGCGGCGACGGGTCGCGATCCCGAGCACGTGACTCTGGGGGCGGCCGGGGCGGCGGCCGGGGTGGCGGCGGCGGCACCGGTGGTGGTGGCGGCCGGCGGCGAGGAGCTGTCGGCGGCGGCGGCGGCGGCGGCTTAGACTCTGGCACTGGCTGCGGCGGCGGCGGCGGCGGCGGCGGCGGCGGCGGCGGCGGCGGCGGCGGCTCCGGTGGTGGTGGCGGTGGCTCGGCCTCTGGCTCTGGCACTGGCTGCGGCGGCAGTGGAGGAGGCGGTGGCGGCTCCTCGATCGGCTCGTCGATAACGGCCTCGATGAGTGGCGGCGGCGGCTCGACCTTCCAAAATATGCGCCCTCGCAGCCCCTCGCCGCCCTTCGCCTTCGGCGAGGCCCTGTGCATGACGGTGGTCTGCTTCTTCGTCTTCTTGCCCCTTATCTTGTCCCCGCCCTCGTCGTCCTCATCCGCCGCCTCGAACGAGCACTCCTGCAGCAGCTCCCTGAGAAACGTCGAGTACTCGAGCGCCGACACAGAGTCCGTGTACAGGTCGGCTATTTGGAATATGCCATCGAGGAGGCTCTCGCGAGGCATGATGCGCCTGTCGTCAGCCGCGTCGTCAGCCTCGTCGTCAGCCTCGTTGTTGCCCTGCGAGCCGTGCGGCCGCGTGTAAGGCCGCGTGCATGCGAAGAGCTCCGCGCGTGCATCACGCTCCCAGTCTTCAAGCGCCATACCGAGCGCCGCCTCTTCGTCCTCCTCGTCCCCCTCGAGCCGATTGAGCGCCGCGCACAGGAGCACGATCAGGCGCATGTAGCTTGCCTTGTCGAGAAAGGGCAGCTTAGCCATATGCGCGAATGCTGGGCTGATCGTGCGCAGCACCGTCAGCCACCACTCGTGCAGCGCCTCGCGCACGAGCTTGCTCCGGCGGAGGGCGAAGCGCTTCTCCCATGCCTCAAGCGTGTGAACCGACCTGTTAGCCTGGTGCGCCTTGTCGATGGCCTGCAGCTTGTCCACGGAGTCGACCTCGAAGACGATGCCCTCTCTCTGTGCCATCTCGTCTGTGGATGCCGACGCAGTGCGGGCTCGAATCTCTTCGAGCCGCATCCGTGCGGTCGTGGAGGAGGTATGGGCGCGCTTTGCATGCGACCACATTTGACAGATGGATTTGAGATGAAACGGACAGTCGTCAAAACATGCAAGTTTAGAAGGAAGCATGCATGCTCTGCGAGTTTGCAAGTAAACCTGTCAGCAGACACGGCACAGCTTCAGCAGCGCAAGTCATACATGTACATGTAGAGAAAGTGAATGGCGTTCGACTTATGTGCTCGCTTTGTTGTCTCTCGAAAGCGCCGAATCTCAGCGTAATCAACAAGGTCCACGCGGCGCAACATTTTTTTCCACTCATGAGTCGCGCTCTCGCCCTGGCCGCGTGCATGCTCTCCTCCGCGGAGGCCTTTTCGGTGGTGCCTCGCGCGCCAGCAGCCTCCACCGCGACGAGCAGCGCCTTCGCGCTGGCGCGGCCGCGGCAGGCTGCATCGGCGCCAGCGGCCACGGCTCGCAGCCGCCTGGAGGAGCTGGAGATGGTGGTGAAGCCGCTCAAGATTGGAATCGTTGGCGTCACCGGCGCGGTCGGCAAGGAAATCATCGACGTGCTGGGCAACCGCAAGTTCCCCGTCAGCGAGCTCAGGCTGTTTGCGTCGGCGCGCTCGGCAGGCCAGTCGATGAAGACGCCCTTTGGTGACAAGAAGGTTGAGGAGTTCTCGCTCGCGGCGTCGCGCGAGTGCGATGTCGTCTTCCTTGCCGTCTCGGGCGACTTTGCCCTTGAGTGGGTGCCCCAGATTACGGCGAACAACGGGCCGCTCGTGATCGACAACTCGTCGGCGTTCCGCTACGACAAGGATGTGCCGCTCATCGTGCCCGAGATCAACATCGACGCGGCGAAAAAGTCCAAGAGCCGGCTGATCGCCAACCCGAACTGCACGACCGCGATCGCACTCATGGCGCTCAAGCCGCTGCACGATGCCTTCGGCATCAAGCGCGCCATCATCTCGACCTACCAGGCGGCGTCGGGCGCGGGTGCGGAAGGCATGGCGGAGCTTCAGGAGGGATCGGCCGCAATGGCCAACGGCAAGGAGGCCGTCAACAAGGTGTTCGCGCACCGGCTGCCCTTCAACCTGATCCCGCACATCGACAAGTTCTTAGAGGATGGCTACACAAAAGAGGAGCGCAAGGTGACGTGGGAGACGCGCAAGATCATGGACCTGCCCGATCTGCCCGTCTCGTGCACGTCGGTGCGTATCCCGACGCTGCGCGCGCACGCTGAGTCGATCACGATCGAGACCGAGAGGAAGATCGACATGGCGCTCGCCTACAAGGTCCTCGGCAACTTCCCTGGCCTCAAGCTCACCGACGATGTGAAGAACAACGTCTACCCGATGCCGCTGACGGCGTCGACCAAGTATGACGTTGAGGTTGGCCGCGTGCGCAAGAACGACGTGTTCGGCGAGTACGGCCTCGACCTCTTTGTGTGCGGCGACCAGCTGCTGCGCGGCGCCGCGCTCAACGCCGTCATCATCGCGGAGGAGATGTTCCCGTAAGTGCGGGGCCGGATGCGTCGTCGTCGGCGGCGAGAAACGTCGCGGTCGGAGGCAGAGGAATTTGGCCGCCTTCCAGCCTCGGGTGTGGCGGTGGTGGCTACCGTGGTTGAGTCGAGGAGGAGCGTGCGGCGTGTGACGCCGAGATGCGTATGCCGTTTCGGCGCGAAACAGACCTGCCCGCTGTGAGGTGCGTGACGTGGGGACGGATCGCTCGGATCGCGCTGTATGCGCCACCCGCCACGGGTGCTGCTCTTCCTCTAGGCTTGCCACGATTTGTCTGACGGCATGTATCATGGACCCATGTGGCTCGTCTGCGCTCTGTTCACATGGAAGAAACACATGGATCTTTTGAATTTTGGATTTTCGTTCTGATAACGCGCATAATTATATATTTTCTTATTTCTTTATCTAATTTCACATCTCTGTATACAATCCATAGACTAGCAATAATTGAGTGGCCCCCGGGACACCGGGAGACGGAGCGCACTCAGTTCTTGTGTCTGACAAGGTGTCTGACCGGGAGCGACGCACTGGCGGCGACGGAGCCGTTTTGCGAAACGCAATTTGGCGAAACGGCGGTGCGTAGTGAGCGCGGTGAGGGCACGCGAACTCTGTGAATTTCCCGCGATTTCGATCCGAAATCTGAAGACAGGGACGGTGCTGAAAATAGTGCGCTGCATTGGAAAATTAATGAGACTTTTCATAAGTTATCTCCAATGAATTATCCAAGATTTTTCGTGCGTTGGCCACTTTTGTCTAGCACGAGGGGTCCCACAAATGGGCAAGGCGGCGTCAAAGGACGCCAGGGGCGCCACGAGTCTCGAATTCAGGCGTGGACTAGCGCACGATGGCGGCGTACCAGGCAATCCTTGCGGCGCACCGTCGCCAGGAGGCCAAAAAAGCTACCGGCGCGGTTAAAAAGATCGTGAGCGAAGATTTGCTCGAGAGCCTCGTGAAAGAAAGGCCACGGCTGAATCAGCTCTTCAACATCTGGGACGAAGACGGCGATGGCACGCTGTCTGAGCAGGAGTTCCGGCGTGCCCTGAAAATGCTCAACATCAGGTACAAACCCGAAGACTTTGATGCGATCGTCAAGGTCTGCTCACCTGAGGAGGATGGCGTGGCGACTCACGCAATCTCCATGGCGGATCTGAACAAGCTGTTGGCCAAAGCTAAGTCAGAACACGTGAAGCCAGGGACAACACCCCTCACGATCGCAAAATTTCCGAGGCGCGCACTATCCCTGTTCTCATGGTTTCTCAACACGATGGCGGTGCAGACGACGCTGTACCTGCTGTTCGTGCTCATGTTCCAGAACCTGTCTGAGACGCTGCGGCTGCCCGCAGAGTACCTGCTGGACAAGCAGTTCGTCGACACTTTCCTCGAGGGCAAGTTTGACCCCAATAACCAAGACCGGTTTGTGGACATTCGGCGGCAGCACGAGTTGTGGGAGTGGGGCAATACGGTGCTGTGGCCGGGATTCTTGGGCAACTCGGACGCCAATTGCGTGTACGACGTGGGCGGTCGGTTCAACTCGTCCGTGATGAACGTCTCCACACCGCCGCTCAGGCCGAGTGAATGGGACACAGACAGCTGCAACGATGACGTGTGGCCCGACGGCACCGGCGTCTTCTCTACCGTTCACAACGGCACCGCGTTCACGGTCAAGGAGGTGGTCGATCGCATGGACGCCTATGACTGGACAGGGGGCATCGCCATCTGGCAGACGCGTGCCCAAACGGTGGGTATGGGCGTGTGCAACAGCCCGACCATCAGCGGTGAGTGTCGGCCCGAGTTGGACCAATCTAAACCCGACTCTCTCCAGTACCAGGATACGGAGCCCTTTGGGTACAACTGGACGCATGCGAGCGCGAGCGGCCTCTCCAACCCCTTCCGATACTACAGCGCGGCGGAGGCTGGCACGCTGCCCAACGGCCCCGTCTCCGCCAACCCGGCGAGCTTTCGGCGCTACCCGAGCGGCGGATACCTATCACTCGTCATCCCCTTCTTCTCGGAGACCTACCTGCCCGATCAGCGTGGCGTGGCCGAAGACGTCCTTGACTTTCGCGACCATCGGGTGACCCGACGGACGCCCGGGCGCACCGCGCGCTATTACTGCGTGCGCATCGTGTGGAATGGCGACTTTATGCACCAGCTGTGCGACCCCAACGATGACAACGTGCCGCCACGCACCACCGGACGCACTCGGGCGGCCGTGACCGAGTTCTGGAACGATCTGAAGCGCGCCCACTACATCGACAGTGCGACGCGCGCGGTGACGATCACGTGGAGCGCTTCCTCCAATGCTGCGGCGGTGACCTCGCGCTCGCAATTCATGTTCGAGTTCACGCCGACGGGTGCGGTGCTCGCCTCGTACCAGATGGAGACGCGCGTCGACCGTGACGACATGCTCGATTCGACCGAGTTCTATTCTCTCGTTTCGCTCTGCTTTACGGCCTTCTTTTGTCTCGTGGAGCTGATGGAGCTGCGGGCGGGAATCTTGACCTACTTCAGCAACATGTGGAACCTCATGGATTGGGCCAACTATGGCATAATCTTAGTCGCGTGGTTCGATATTGGCGATTACATTCACATCGCGAGATCCTCCGCGACCGCATGCAGCTCGACGCTCTGCACGCGCGTGGGCTATCAAGACAACTGGGAGGTGATGGCGGTCAGCAGGGATGCCAAGTCGTACCTGTCGCTCTGCATATGCATCCAGCTGCTCAAGGTGATCAAGTTCAGTGCGATGGCCGTCCCCAAGATGGATCTTGCGCCCAAGGTGCTCAAGAAGGCGCTACCCGACCTCATTTTCTTTGGGATCGTCTTTGGGATCTCGCTGCTCGCCTTCTCGATGATGTTCTACGTGACGCTCGGGCCCGTGATGGTCGACTACTCGAGCCAGGTGGCCTCGATAGTCGCGCTGTGTCGGGCGCTCTTCGGCGACTTCGACATCGACGAGATCATCAACAACAGCTCCGGCTACATTAACGTCATCCTCTTCATCGGCTACCTCTTCTTCGCCGTCTTCATCCTGCTCTCGATGTTCTTTGCCATCCTCGGCGAGGCGCAGGCCACCGTTCGCGACGAGCAGCGCGAGGCCAAGCGCGAGGGGACCTCCGCGCCCGAGTACGGCGTCTTCGATGCGGCGTACAAGTCCGCGAGCAAGCTCGCGTGGCGCCTGCCGTTGATTGGTGTGCAGCTGAAACAGCAGCAGTCCAAAGATGCAGAGATGAAGAGCAACGAGCATGCGGATGCTGCGCCCTCGGCGATGGATCGCGTCGAGGCACGCCAGCTCGAGCTGGCGGACCAGCTCGCTGCGTTGCGGGATAACTTCAAGGACGTGAGCGACATTAAGCACAGCATCAAGGACGTCCGTGAGATCGCGAAGAGGTTGCTCAAGCCGCCTGCTTTGAGCAAGGGAAAGGACCGGCCAGAATCGGCGTCGGAATCCTTGAAAATGTACAGGCAAAAATCTCGGAGACACCATCGGAGACAGCTCGGAGACGCGGACCTTCAGCATCTCGATGGTGACCGCAGCAACACGTGCACACCTCCCGACACGAGCATACCTCCCGGCACTGGCTCAGGCACATGCTCAGGCACCGGTTCTCGCGACCCTTACGACCCTGACGGCAAGGGAAGCAAGAAATCGGAGATGTACTCGAGCTAAGTCGTGCAATTTGGTCGCCGCGGACCCGGATACCCGCTGATAGCAACTCACAGCACTGTACTCAGCAGCTGAGTACTGAGTTGCTTATGAGTTGCTACCTGACATGACGTTCGTCGTGTCCCGGCGCGTCGAGTGCGTGTACGCGGTTAGGTGCGTAGACGCACCCCACACCGCGTTTGCGCATATGCGTTTAGACGCAGCGGTGGGTGCGTAAACGCAGGCGGATGCATTTACGCACACCAGAGCGATGTATACGAAGGTAGGTATACGCAAGGTCGCAACAGGTGCGTTTACGCACCTGGGTGCGTACGAGAGCGGTTGGTGGCGTGACGTATACCACACAGCGGGTGCGTATACGCACCAGGGTGCGTATCGCACAGGTGGGATGCGTTAATGCGAGTGCTAGGTGTGCGGTATACGCAGCGGGCGCGTATGCATACACGACCCGCGCCGCGGCGGTGCGAATAATACGCAGGTGCGTGCGTTTATGGATTATGCGAGCCAGCTGGGTGCGAGTATACACAGCCGGTTCGACGTTTCGACATGTTTCGACGTGCGTGTATAGTCGATTAGACGTAACGATCGTGTAACTACTAACTTCTTAAAGCTTTGAGTTCTCGTGAGAAAGAATTGTCCACCCCTTTTGGAAATAAGGGGTGAAGAGTCCGACCCGCCGGGCCCCGGGTGGAGAGAGAGAGCTGCTTGCGCCTTTTGGTGTGGCCTGTGCGTGATGGCCTCGAGACTCGGCGAATCTTAGCCACAGTATAATGTCCTCACCTTGCGAGCGCACACTGTGCGGTGGGCGTGAGGGGTCGACGAGGTATCGATGAGGCTTCCCCGGGGAGCATCTCCACTTGCTGCGCGTCTGAATTACGCCAGCACCAGCAGCTGAGCACCGAGTACTGACCTTCGGGGTAGATGCGGTGGTTCTCGAAGCGACGCTCCACAGTTCAGTTGACGCCATGCGACGTGCTGCTCGGCATGCAGTATGTGGGTGCGCTCACGCACTCGGGAAGTCGACGAAACCCGTGGGGAGGGCGGTCGTTGTGGTGCGTGCACGTGGACTCGAACGAGTAGGTTCGCTCGAGGCGTCATCGAGGCGTGGGGCTATCGACGAAGAGCTGTGTGAGCGTCAAGGCAGCCAGCACCAGCACACAAGGTGGCGTGTGCACACAGGAGCACCCGAAGGTCATTGACGAAGGCGCTCGAGGCGGACTCGACCACGACGACGCTCAACGTCTTCGAGCTGCGCTTGGTAGGTGAGTGCCTTAGCGACCGGATAGGCGCGGTCGGGCGAGGTGACGACGACTGCGGTCCCGGCTGGCTGCGGCGGGCGAGGCAGCAGGTGCTGCACCACGCGCAGGTAGAAGCCCAGCGGCGGCTGGCCTTGAGATTTCATCTCCGAGTAGTAGCCCGAATGGTTGAATGCACGTGCCCCGTCCTTCCACGCTGTGAAGAGTCCTCCCACGCTGTGAAGAGATCTCCGAGTGGATCTGGAGCACGGGGGTGTCTGGCCGGAGCAGGTGGGACCGGAGCAGGTGGGACTGCGCCCCTACTCGTAGCACGTGCGTGCCTGGCAGCCCAAAGCCCGCGTACCGGTACAAGGATGCCGTGAGGCGCGAGAGCGTGCTCGTGGCCTCCGCGTGGCAAGCTGCTGGCGTCCGCTTGTTCAACCTCGACGATCAGCTGGCGGAGTCGGAGGAGAAGTCGGCACACATGTCGCGCCGCTCTGGCCCGAGCAGCCGTGGCCGAAGCATGCGAAGGTCGAGATTTCATCTCCAAGATTTCATCTCCGTGGCCGAAGCATGCGAAGGTCGAGGCAGCCGACCCCGGACACGGGCAGTCCGTCAAAACTTGGGGGCAAGGGCGCCACGCCCGCGCAACAGATGGCACGGAGCAGCATGTTCTTGACCATCATGTAGCGGATTGCCGGTGAAGCCGCCGTCGTAGCATTCCATGGTGATCGTCGTATGCGAACCCAGCGGAGTCGAAAGGCGGTCACAAATGGAGATGTTGTGACGAGCCAACATTGCTCTCGCCTCCGGGCTAGGCGATTTAAGCGAAGGTGCCAGCGGCGAAGGGCCGCATCTCCCTGGCAGCCGCGTTTCGCAGTTCAATCCTGCGGGCACCTGTCCAGGCCATTCGCAGATCAACCCTTGGATCCACACCTAACCGGCGCAGTGATGGTACTCGAACCCTTTTATAACGGGCGCGCTCTGGCTGCGTCGCGTCGCGTTGTTGGAGCTCTCTCTCAAAGACCGATCGAGATCCCGCGCGCCATGCACGCTTCCTTCAGCGCGGTCGATTCGCCGTCGTTAAACCCACCGAAGACGAATTCCTTGAGTGCCGGAGCCGCGCCCTCGCGGATCGCCGCCGCCAGCGCTTCAAACCCGCGCGTGCCGATCCTGTTGAAACTCAAGTCGAGCGTCTCAACGCGCCGCAGGAGGGGCAGCACCTTTGCGAACGCGTCCGCGTCCGCGTCCTTCCACTCGAGCTGACTAAAAGCGAGCGCCCATGCCTCGCCAAGCGCGGCGTTGAACGCGTCGGCGTACAGCCGCGCCACCACCTCGCAGTCGTCGCCGTTGCTGAAGACCTTGCGCGACAGCGCTGCCGCAAACTCGCGCGGGTGCATCGGAGGCGCGCGGTACTCGCTGCCGAAGCGGCGCGGCGCCGCGGGGTCGACGACGCGACGAAAGGAATCGCCTGTCCCCCTCTTGATCATGCCGCTCACGGCGCGCTCGAACGAGGGCCACCCCTTATCTCGGAGCCAGTCCTCGGGGAAGAAGGGCACGGCCTCGGCCGAGCGCGGCCAGCCCGGGGGCAGCTCGCTCAGGATCACCGTCGTCGTCAGCCGGTGGGCGTACCACATGCCCATGGTCTTCAGCGCGGTGCCAAAGGCGGCTTGCTCGGGCTCCGTCCGCTGCCCGTTGGCATCCTTTTGGTGCAGGCTGCAGAAGTCGTAGAAGACGCCAAATTCGCCAGAGGGGAGCTGTGTATCCGTGTCGCCGCATTGCTGGCCGACGAGCGGGATGACGTAGCAGCAGTAGCCAGCACAGAGGCCGAGGCAGAGAGCGTTCCAGAACAATGACCAGCCGACTTCGAAACAGCCTCCCGGGCAGTGCTGCCGCTCGTGCTCGACCTGCTTGGCGAAGCGCGCCAGCTGCTCGCCAAACGGGTCCGGGTGCTCGGGCGTGAGCCACCCGTGCGAGATGGCGATGATGCGGAGCGGCTTGTCGGAGCGTCCAAACCGATCGCGCCATCCGGACGGCTCGTCCGGCAGACAGCCGCAGGTCTCAAACGCCTGTCCCACGTGCCCACGCGGGAGGGCGCGCACCTCCGCCTCCGACAGGAACGCCTCATCCGGGAGCTCCTGCCGGCGCGGTAGCACCGCACCGCGGCGGGCCTGCTTGAGCAGCCACGAGAGGCGGAGGAGCCGCACGGGCGCGGGGCTGCCGTCGCTCCCCTGGCGCATCAGCGAGTACATCTTCTCCGGCATGAAGTAGATCTCGCTGTCAGGCGGCTTCCCCTCATTGTCTTTCAAGTATTGCGCCCAGAACCTCTGGCCAAACGCCTCGGCCTCCTCATGCGACTGGACGAGCGGCTTGGGGCCGCCGCGGGCCATGCCGGCGGCAACCGGCCCCTGGTTGGCCTCGCGCTCCATGATCTGGGTAAAGGGTGCTGCCAGCTCCATCGTTGCCCTCTTTGGAGGGTGATGAGCACGAAGCTGCGGACGTGAGTGCAGGCGTCGCGCCGCCGCTGTCGGGACACATCGCGTGTGAAAAACCATTCTTCAAAACGAATCGGCACGTGGCGTGCCGTGGCGTGGCGTGACGTGACTCTGCACATGTGTTGAGACCACCTCGCCCCCCTCCGCCCACCCCTCATGCGCGACTGGACTAGACCTCGCCCCCCTCCGCCCACCCCTCTAGTCCAGTTTTTTGCGGCGATTTCGTCAGGACTCCTGCGAACCTCCTGACCATGAAATGGGAAATCCTCCGCCGACGCGAGCTGCTGACGGCAGCGCTGCTGACGGCGGCCACGCAGCAGCCCGCACGTGCCGCGGTGGCCGAAGGTGGGCTCTTTGCGGCCAAGGTCACCACAAGCTGCTTCTTGGACCTACGAATCATCCAGTCGTATCAGGTCGAGGTGCTCGAGGACGCCGCGACGCGAGCCCGCCTGACCTTTGGCCTGTTTGGAGACAGTGCGCCCAAGGGGGTGGCCAAGTTCCTCGACTTTGTGGACGGAACCCCGGGCCAGTTCAAGGCGAGCGGGGGCGGCCCGGCCTACTCAGGGGCTCAGTTTGAAAAGCTGCAGCCAGGCGTCCTTCTCGAGGGCGGCAAGATCGCCGGGCTTCGCCAGACCAAATTTGCGGGGCAGCTCGAGTACGAGTACTTGGGTCGCTTACTGCCGCTACGGCCGGTGCTCGAGGCGAGCGACGTTCTGCACGACCGGCGCGGGCTGCTCACGCGCTCCATCTTCGCCATCGGTCCCGAGTTTGGCATCACGCTGGCGCCCGCGCCTAACCTGGATGGTACCCACGAGGTCATCGGGCAACTAGAGCCGAATGCAGCCAACGAGGCGCTCCTCACCATACTCGAGGGCCTACCCTATATTACCGGCAAGTCGATGGAAGGCGAAGGCACCGCCGCGAACGCCGTCTTCACAGCGCAGAGAGAGTTCTTCACTGGTCTCTCGAAGGCAGTCGGAGACTCGCGTGCCGAGGATCGCACCGGCCAGCTGCTGCGCCGCGTCGAAATCACAAAATGCGGTCGCCTCTGACTTTTTTTCATCAACTCATGTTCGTTTTCCTGTTTTGGGTCAAGAAATCCTCCGGTCCGGTCCGCAAAAAGGGCAAGCCCATGGAAAGACAACAACCCATCGACCCCGCGGGGCATCTGGCCAATGAGGCCGAACACAAGCCGTACGCCGAGCCCGTGGGCCTTTTGCTCGAGCATCGGGCCAAGCCTCAAACCGAGCCCGCGGCGGCGCGTGGGCCGAGCCTGACGGCGGATGAGGCACGCACAACAGCTGCGGAGGAGGGCCTCATGCTGGTACCCGCCAACAACGAGACGGGCTTCAAAGGTGTGCGGCGCGAGTGGATTGCAACGAATCGCCCTGGGAGCTCCAAGCAGCGCGGGGCTGCCGGAGGCCGGTTCCGGGCGCGCTTCGCCACCGGGGGCGGCGAAGCAGAGGATCTTGGCGTCTTCGACACTGTCGAGGAGGCCGCGCTCGCCTACGCTCGAAGGATAGGCAAGGATGCGTCGATGGAGCTGACGATGGCGCAACGGAGCCTAACGGCAGAAGAGGCGATCGCGCAGGCGGCCGCGGAGGGCCTGACGCTCGTGCTGGGCAACTCGGCGACGGGCTACAAGGGGGTGTGCTTTGACCGGGACACGGCAAACGGCAAGAGGCGGTTCGTGGCCCAAGCGCATGAGAAGGGGCGCTCCAAGTTTCTGAAGCTGACGGACACACCCGAGGAAGCAGCGCTCGTATACGCGCGCTACATCGGCAGCGCGGCCGCCAAGGCCGCTGCGAACCCGTCGCGCCATCGGAGCGGCATGACGTCGGATGAGGCGCTTGCGAAGGCGGCGGCCGAGGGGCTCAGCCTGATCGTCGCCCAGAGCGTGACGGGCTACCGGAATGTGTTCGCGACGGCTGAGGGGCGCTTTACGGCGAAGCCCAAGGAGAAGGGCGTGTGGATCCACCTTGGCCGCTTCGACACCGCGCAGGAGGCCGCGCTGGTCTACGCACGGCACATGGCCAGCCAGGGGGTCGCCTCCGGCGAAACCTTGCGTGGTGGAGCCGCGGTCACCGCGGCACGGAATGCGCGCGCCACTGTAGCGGCCGCGGCGGAGGCGCTCGAGCCCGCCGCGATTGTGGGACTCGGCCAGCTGTTCATGGGCCCGCAGTCGCGCGTCGAGTGAGCAGAGAGAAAACGGTAAGAGAACAAAGGGAGAGGCGAGGGCGACTGACTTCAGAGCGACCGCCGCCGGCCAGCGCGCGCGCGCGCGCTGCGCGTTGCACATTTGCGCAGACGATCGAGGTGAATGCGAGTCGTCGTAAGTGCGCGAGCGTGAAAAACGGCAAAGTAACTCGTCGTAACACTAACGCGGAGTGACACTAACTCAGCCTCGACTCAGCCTCGACGTCGTAACACTATAATAACACTAACGCAGCCTCGACAGCAGATTTTAGAGATTTCGCGAACAAGATACTTGACTAGAAACAAGATTGTTCCGGCTAATTTTTCCAAAAGCAATCTCCGATCCACCGCCGGGAAGCGCCCCCAGACGGCCCGCAGACGCAGAAACTCAGGTGGCAACCGTTATATATATTGTCAATTCACGATCCGGTTTTTCGTCTTTTCGTCTTTCACACGATCGTGAATGCGTATCCTCTTGATCTTGCTCGTGTCGTTCTTCTACGTCGCGCTCGGATTCGCTCCAGCATTCACGAAAGCACCGAAATTGCGCTTGTTGCAGGCCATTCAATCGGGTCGGTCTGAGCAGGAGATTGCCCAAGCGGCCGCTAGCCTCGAATGGCTCAACCCTTGCATGCTCACCGGCACCACGGCGTCAGAACTGCTGTCAGGCAATTGGCTCATGGTCTACACAACGAGCGTCAGCATATCTGGCAAAAACAGGCCTGAGCTTTTGCAGGTCCGTACCCCGCCAGAGCAATTCATCGACGTCGCCAATCTGCGTGCGCGAAACGCAGAAAAGGTGTTGGGGCTCCTCAATGCTGTCGACATCGCCTTGAAGCCAGCCACACGGAATCGCGTGGATGTTCAGTTCGAAACTTTCCGGCTTGGGCCCCTCGCTTTCCCGGCCCCAAAGGAGCTGACGGGCTCTCTCACCACCACCTACCTCGACGAGGAGCTGCGCATCAGTCGTGGAGACAAAGATAACTTGTTCGTCCTCCTGCGCGAGTCCAATTCTCGCGAGGTGGCCAACCGCGTCTGGGACGGCTATCGGTGCAGTTGGTCTCGCAAGAGTTAGTGCCACAAATTCGAAAGAATGCTTTCCGCTCTTTTGTGTGTACTGCTACGATACGCAGTCCACGCCGCGCCGGTTAACGAGGCCTGCATGAAGGCCTGGCGATCGTAAAGCGGCGTCCGGCCTCGCGGGAGCGTGGACGCCCCGCTCCCCGGCCGGGCGCGCGGACGGGAAGCGGCGCGCGGCGACCCCCGGTGTTCGCTGGACTCGCGAGAGAAGTGGAGAGACGTCCTAGGGTCTACCGCACGGTCGCAATCGCCGTCCGAGTTACGTCCGAGGGCGAGGCGCTACGTCCTACGAGACGCCGCGGGTCTGTAAAATCGACCTTCGACGTAACTATCGTATAAACTCGTAAGTCGTGTGTGTTTCGTGTGTGTGAGCTGTGACGTGAAGTAATGACGGAAGGCAGCGCAGCGCCGCCGCCCGGACCGGCCGGCGAGGGCGACCCGAGACCGAGAGACCCGGGCGCGAGCCGCGAGTCGGCCCACGCCTGGCCCACGGGAGCGCGGCGGGGACCGGGTTCTTCGAGCCCATTACAGACGGTACGCGGAGCGCGCCGGCGGACCCCGCGGATTTAGGTTGAGTTTTAACGATAACGTACTCGAGAATGATGTGTGACGTGACCGACGCCCCCCGGACCGCCCGGTCCGAGACCTCTTGCACTTGCTACTCTTCCCCTGACAGCGGATGCGCCCCGCCCACAAGGGGTGCTGCTCAGCGCAGGATAGGGCGGTGCGTGCGTCAGTGTAAATCTTTCTGTGTGGCATGTGTGTCTCCGCGATGGCCGAGTCCCCACAGGGGGGCGTGGCCGGCCGTCGCATCATTTGGCACGCCGATCAAAGCCGAGTCATGGGGGCGCTCACGACGCACGCGCGGGCTCCGCCTCATCGCCTGCTGTGTTCGACAGGGCGGGCGATGAGGCGAGAGGTGGCGCGCGCGAGAGAACTCTTCCCCCCCCTCTGAACCCGTGAGCCGTCCGCCGCGCCTTCGCAGCAGTCTCGGCAGCCCTTCTCTCGCCTCCTCTGCCCGATTCCGAGGGCGAGGGCGAGGGCCCACGACGGGGCAGCCCGCGGGTTTAGCTCGATCATGAGAAGTAACTGATGCCCGCCTTGTCCTGCAGAGCTTTTGGGGCGAGTCGATAGTACCTAGCGGCAGTCTCCTCCGAGTGTTCGTCAAACGGCGTGGCGAACACCTCGATCAGCTCATGGAGGACGCTCAAATCGCCTTCCTGAGCCTTCGAGTACGCTTGCGCGAGGATCCACTCGCGGGGCACGTACTTGGGCGAGGTCGCGCGCATCTCAGCCTGCCGCTCCTCGTCATCACGTCCATCGACGCTCAGCCGCTGCGCGTACGCCCTCAGCCAAGCGGCCCACTCCAGCGCCGCCTTACCGGTCGGAGCACCGTCGAAGAAGCACGGGAGCAGGTGCTTGAGCATCGGCGCAGTCGCCGCGACGGCCGCGGCGTTCTCGCTCATCTGATGAGGGACGCAATCCGATGCAATCAGATGCAATCGGATGCAATCAAAGGTCATCATAGGCATGCCGCCCAGCTCTCGCTCAAGGTCACGGAGGTGTCCGCAGGTGCAGTCGCGGCGGCCTCGCGCACGTCCTCGCCGTCCTCGCCCATGGAGGTGGCCACGGAAGTGTCCTTCTCCACCACGAGCGCCGCCTCGGCACGAGAGATACACGCAAGCTGACGGAAGAAGATCGTGTAGTCGCACCCACTCTGGGTGAGAAGGCTCTGGAGGGAGGTCCACAAGCCCTCCTTGGCAGCGTCGTCCCACGCGCTGAGCCCGAGCTTCGCGCGGCGCATCTCGCCGAGCTTCGCCTCGAGCAGCACCTTGTACTCATCCTGCACGATCGCCTGTGCGGTTGAGGGAGCGGCGAGGGAGCGGCGCGGCGCCGTGCTGAGCATTTGCATGCGAGAGGAGCAGGAGGGGGGGGGGGGGCAGCGCGTCGTGGCGAGCACACCTGCAGAGCGTCGATGGACCCATCCGAGTCGTCGAGGGCCTCGAGTAGCGGCAGCACCGCCTTGGCGAGCGTCATCAGGTTGACCTGTCAGGACGAGGTGGGGCACGGTGAGCGCCGTGGGGAGCGCCGTGGGGAGCACGCGCGAGCCGCGCCGTGGCGAGCACGCGCGAGTCGCGCCGTGGTGAGCGCGCGCGAGCCGCGCCGTGGTGAGCGCGCGCGAGCCGCGCCGTGGTGAGCACGCGCGAGCCGCGCCGTGGTGAGCACGCGCGAGCCGCGCCGTGGTGAGCGCGCCCTCCGGCGGAGCACCTGTGCAGCGAGCGGTTGGCGCTCGAAGCCGAACTTGCGCTCCATGTCGGAGGTGAAGGGAGACCAGAGAGGCTCATAGCGCTCGATGAATCCAAACGGCCCGTAATCCATGGTGCGCCCGGAGAGAAGGCAGTTGTCGGAGTTCATGTTGCCTTGCACGTAGCCGACACGCAGCCACGCGACCGAGAGCGTCGCCTGCCGCTCGGCGAACGCGCGCACGAGCCCGAGGAGCCTCTCCTTCTCCGGCAGGCTCGGGTCCACAACCCCTCGGAACTCGCGATCGAGGGCGTGGTCGACGAGGCTACGGAGCTCCTCGAGGGCGCCCTCGACGTTGCGCCCGGCACGGCGCGACCAAAGCTCGAGGTGACCCACGCGGATAAAGGAGGGCGCTGCGCGGCACGTGATCGCGCACCGCTCAGTCACCAGGTGGTCTGGCGGGTGGTCGTTTCGACCCTTGTCGTCGTCGCGGTACCACATGCGCTTCGTGTACTCGGTGCCCGAGGCGACGAGGCAGAGGGCGCGTGTCGTGGGCACTCCCATGGCATGCATCGCCTCCGAGACGAGGAACTCACGGATCGATGAGCGCAGCACCGCACGCCCGTCACCGCCGCGCGAGAACGGTGTCCGGCCGCTGCCCTTGAGCTGCAGCTCCCACTTGGCACCGGTGCGCGCGTTCACAAACTCACCGAGCGAGAGCGCGCGCCCGTCGCCGTAGGCGTTGCCCCGGCCAAATGGATCGGGCGACGGAATGGCGTGGCCGAAGACGGACACGGCGTACGGCGTTGCCCACGGGCTGAGCCGCGCGCTCGACGGCAGCTGCCCCACGTCGCCCGCAAACACCTTGGCAAACATCGGGTCCGCCGCGCAGGCGGCCGGATCGAGGTCGAGCTCGGCGGCCATCGCTGGGGCAATCGCAACGAGGTAGGGATTGGGCAGCGGCATCGGGTCGACCTCCACCCATTGGCCAAAGACCTCGCGCGGCTCCTGGTTGGGCTTCTGCGCCTCCGACTGCGGGTCGGCGCGAAGCGCGCGCTTGAGGCTGTTGTCCAAGGAGCTCATGACCGAGACGAGCGGCAAAGATGCCACAGACGACGTCGCCTTCATGACAGCCCGCGCGCGTAATGCAAGCGCAAGGTGCGGCAGCAGGAATGAGCCGAGCACGCTCGTGCGCATAAGCGGGCGCCGATCTGCGCCGCCCGCGCCGACGCTATAACGAAACTCGATAGTGCGCCGCGCGTTGCGGGAGTAAAATGGCTCCAGCAAGCAAGCAAGCAAGCAAGCAAGCAAGCATGGCTCCAGGTGCCCGCGCCTGACGATGCCCGCAACGCATTTGCGTCTTCGACCTGCCTCATTAGGGAATTACTGTCTCCTTCGGTATGAGGAGGCCCGGGTCTTTGAAACCGCTGCGAAATCTTTCTCCGTCGGGCTGTGGTCTCGACCTGTCGCGCTCCGTTGCCTCGCCGTGCCCAGCTGAGGCGTCATGGCCGTTATCACGTCGGGCTGAGCAGCTGGCACCTTGCAGGCTGTGTCAACGCTGTGCGCTGACGATCGAGCGCCTTATTTTGGTGCTCGCTTCGAGATGGACGGTGCCGCAAACATTCAAGATCGGAGCCGGCTGCTTCTGGATGGGCAACCACCCGGCTCACTTTATGTGGGCTGCAGTGGTCGGTGGCGCACGCGTGCAGACGTGCCTTCGGCCGACCTCTCTGCAAGTGGGCCCGAGATTAATCAGCCTGCACATTGACTTGCAGGCATGCGCCGGCTATGCTCCCGTGCGCACCGTAGTGGAGATGTGCACAGCAGCGGCAGAGTTTGGAGCTTCATCAGGCTGCTGTTGGCTCTGGGATCGGCCTGTGGGATGCCCTCAACGGACCCGTGGTCGCTGACAGCAGCAGAGCACTCTCAGGCTTCGGCTTGACCGTGTCACATAAGGCTCTTGTGTGCATAATGTAGGTTTCCGTACTGCAAGTGTGCGTCATACGTCGACCACTCTTCATCTTAGGATCGCACACCACTCTATAAGAGACACACCATGGAGAACAGGCGAGAGAATGTGTTTTGGAGCTCGAATTGTGGAGCTCTGTGGTCAAATGGTTCACGTGTCGATATTATTCGAGGCGAAGCCGGATTTCGATGCACATCTCCAAAGATCACGAGACAGCACATAGCTGGAGGGCCATAGATCGAGGCTAGGGACTATATGGAGTCATAAAGAACCGAGAATCACACCATCACAAGTCGCTCTGCATGGCCAAGTACCAAAATGCGACCAAAACGCGACCTCTCACAGGCCGTACTCGTGGTCACAATGTGACATCTGAGTGGCGACAGTGACTTGATATGGCGTGATTCTCGGTTCTTTATGACTCCATATAGTCCCTAGCCTCGATCTATGGCCCTTCAGCTATGTGCTGTCTCGCGATCTTTGGAGATGTGCATCGAAATTCGGCTTCGCCTTGAATATCGACCCGTGAACCATTTGGCCACAGAGCTCCACAATTCGAGATCTAAAACACATTCTCTCGCCTGTTCTCGATCGTGTGTCTCTTATAGAGTGGTGTGCGATCCTAAGATGAAGAGTGGTCGACTATGACGCACACTTGCAGTACGGAAACCTACATTATGCACACAAGATGCCCGGTACGACACATGCGAGTATGCACAGTGCTCCCCTGCGCAAGAAGAGTGATGCTCTCCGATCATCAGCCCGGTCGGGATATCCCATGAGGCGACTCCGGCATGCCGTGAGCCGCCCATGCGACGCTATCTGCGCTGTCCTGGAGCCATCTGCTGTCCTGCGCGTCGGTGCTGCAGCCACATCCGGTTCTGCGACGAGCTTATCGCCGACGCGTTGAGCCCACTGCCCCTAGAATGCGGCGTCTCAGCCCACCAGCTGGCTGCGGCGGATGCTCCGTGCGCGGCAAGCCTGGCAGATGCCACCCAGCAAATATCCCTGCCAGCCTTCGATTCTGCCCGCCGCTTCAGCGCAGCAACCCGTGCTGCTCCAGCCGCCACGTTGGCCAGCTGGTTGAGGTAGTCGACGTCCTCGGCCTCGGTGCAGTCGGCACACGGCGGCTCGTCTTCCATGGGGAGAGCGTCCATCATTTGACGGCTCTTTCTTGCGCACCCTCAGACGCGGTCGAGACCAAGGGAGTGACGGAGAAAGAAATCGATTGCGGTTTCACTCAAATTCGCTCAAACCCGGGCCTCCTCATGACAAATGCGGCAACTATCTTGAATGCTGTCGGCGTCGCCACCACCCAACGCTTCCCCGGCGAGGTGCTGCTCGCTGATCGGCCCGACTTGCGCATTCCAGCACTGAACAAGACGGCGGCATTTCGTGGGAGCAGCGGCAGGCTCGCTGATGAGCAACCGCGCATTTCGTCGGAGCTCAAGGTGCACTACCGCCGCATCCTCCGCGAGTTCGCTCACCGCCAAATCTCATCTTCAGAGTTTGCGCAGGCCGTCGGCGCCTTCTCCTTTGTTGAACCGCTCGCCATACTCGCCATACTCGCCGGAGCGGACGGGCACGAATTGCGGCTGAACAAGACGCTGTGCGTCGTCGACATCGGCGGCGGCGGCCACACTCCCGAGTTTCTGCGCCCCTTTCTCGGCACGGCGCGCTATCTCGCCTTCGATGCGACGCCCCGTTCTATCAAGGAGAACAAGCTCACGTCCGGCACCTATTTTGAGCACTACGACATGGTGAACGCGATCGTGACGCCGCCTGGGCTGGCGGAATTGCTCCGGACGCACGGTGTACCCGCGGCCCCCGCTGTCCTCAAGATCGACATCGACTCGTGCGACTGCGATGTGCTCGAACAAGCCCTCAAGCACTTTTCGCCCTCGGTGGTTGTGATTGAATTCAATCCCGCCTTCCCGCCCCCCATCCGGTTCAACCTGGCGTACCAGCCGAAGATGGCGCACAACGACCGCGGCGCGCCCTCGCCCATCTTCGGCTGCTCCCTCTCGTACGCTGCGGACGTTGCTCAGCGCTTCGGGTACGCGCTCCTCCAGGCTCCGATCGAGGATGCCTACTTTGTGCATGCCTCGAGGCTGCCCCTCTTTGGGTCGATCCCACGCGAGCAGCAGCTCGTGTATGCGATGGGCAACCCGCTAGGCTACGTGTACCGAGACTTTGGCGCGGGCGTCCTGAGCGAGTGGGCTGCGTGGCGCGGCGAGCAGCAGCAGCTGCTACGGGTTGTGCACTCGAATGTGAGCCACCGGATCCGCACGGCGAATCTGATGCAAATGAGCGAACAGGTGCATCTCAGCGTGGAGCCGTGGAAAGAGATTGGTGGCCCACAGCAGTGAGTGTATCAGTGCGAGAGGAGCGGACGAGCGAGCGAGAGCTCTGCAACATTACGTGGCCCATATCCGCATCGATTCCCCGTCTGATCGACTTGTCGAGTTGAGAGAGAGAGAGAGATTTGTTCGCGCCGCTCGGACCGCCGCGAACGAGCTCGACAGATAGATCAGAGTATTTACGAAAGGTCAAAGGATCACCATGCGGATGGCAGCGACCGACTGGCCCGCTATCAAAAAGAGCCCCCGCGGGGGGGCTAATAGTAGTACCGTGTACCGCCGCATACGTGAGCTCGATAGTCGAGACACCGTACACGTACTCAACTCGTGTCAAGAACGTACCTACGACACACGGAGTTGCGTATCGCGCATAGGCCGCGGAGTCTGATTACGCGCTTCGCCCCATGAGGCGACCCATGAGGCGCCAGAGTCGGCGGGGTGGCCTCTACAGTACACTCTCGGCCGCGCTCATTGGGTGAGGAAGACGCCGCCCGGTAAATGGTTGAGCAGCTGGCGCACCTCGCCGGGATCCCGATGGCTCACCATGGCCTTCTGCTCCACCTCATAGAGGGCGGCCTTTGCCTGCACGCCCTTGCGGATGCGCGCCTGCACCTCGAGCTCGGCATGCTTCCGCTTGGCTTCGAGCTCCTCCACCCGCGCACTCGTCGTGGCCGCCTTCGCGATCAGCTTCGCTTCCTTCTCGGCCGTGTCCTTCTCCTTCGCAGAGAGGTTGGCTCGGATCTGCTTCTCGCGCTGGGCGGAGGCCTCGCGGGTTGCGAGCAGCTGACGCTCGCGATCCTCCTGCAGCCGCAAGAGCGAGCTGCTCGACGCGAGCAGGTTGCCCTGTCTCTTGAGATCATCCTCAGCAGCGAGCAGGCGCGCGGTCGCTTCCCGTTTCCTCTCGAATTCGGCTGCAGCGCGCACGCTCACCTGCGCCGCGAGCGCTGCCTTCGATTCGAGTGTGGCCGCGGCGTGGTTGAAGCGCTCATTCTCACGCTTCAAGATCGCCGCGATCCGTTCATCGTCCTGCTGGCGCATCTCGTCTCGCAGCCGGACAGAGGTCGATCGGCGCTCCTCGTACGCCTCGTTGAGAAGTTTGAATGCCTTCTCGCGCTCCTTCTTCGCGGTCTCGGCACGTGCCGCGACGGCCTGGTCGCGCTGAAGGAGGCGCTCGAGCGCCTCATCGCAGTGCGAACACTGCGACGCGGTGCGCTCGAGCTTCGTACGTAATCGCTCCTCGCTCGCACGGCGCATCAAGCGCTCCTGCTCTCTCAACAAGCTCTCCTGCTCCTGCGCTCGCTTCTTTCGCTCCGCGCTGAACGTGTTGAGCCGGCGCAGCAAGCGTAGGCGCTCGCGCGCCTCCTCCTGCAGCAGCTCCTGCCTCCTCTTCTCCTGCTGCGCGCTCACCTCGGCCGCGCGCTCTGCAATGCGCCGGCTAAGCACCTGCTGCGTATGATGCTTCGTCGTCTCGTACACGCGCCAGTCGTGCTCCGTCTGGCGCGCCGCCTCCACCGCCTGCTCGGCCGACAGGGCCGTGCGCAGGATTAAATTCGCCTTGAACTGCGCGAGCGACGAGTCCGACTTGGACAGCGCGAGCGACGAGAGCTTGATCGGGTTCGGCAACATCGCCATGCTCGATGATGCCTTCTTCTCACTCATCTCGTCGCGGCCACTTTTGCGACGGTGCTCGAGCAGGTGCGCGCTGAGCTCCTCGATGCTGAGCGAGCCGTTGCCATCTGCGTCGAGCAGATCGAACGCGGCGTCGATGGCTCTCTGTTCGCCCTCTATGAAGAGCGCAAGCGCCGCCTTGCGAAACTCAGAGCGCGAGATGAGGCCGCCGCCGTCGGCGTCCCAGCGCTTGAAGGTGTCGGCCACGCGCTCTAGCGACCGAGACGCCGCCGCACGAAGCTGCGCGAGGATGATCTCGGCCTCCTCTTTCATCGCATCGCTCTTCCTACTGCGCATTCTCTCCCGATCGATCGAGAGCCCCGACAAGGTTTTGAAACGGTTTTCCAGGAAGGCGCAACATATGTTTAAGTTCAAGTGAGCGGACTAGCCCCCATCGCCGCGCTCGTGCCGCCCAGCGCCCGACGCGGCGACGGCTTCCGCGGCGACAGCTCCTGTGGCGGCACATGGAAACCTCACGCGCCAGCTCCGATCACCCTGTGCGGCGGTGGAGGCTCTGAGGCCCCCGCCACGGCCGGCGAGCTGTTGCGCGCTGGGTGATGGCCGTGTGGCGAGGACGGCGGGACTGTCAGAGGGTCGCCTCACGTTTGGAAACTGGCCGCAGCGGGCTTGGCGGTGGCGCGTACGGCCGCCTGACCCCACGCCGTCGACGCGGGCCATACCTCGTAGAACACCGGGGGCGCGCGCGGCGGCGAGGCGTGCGCGCGCGTGCGCCCTGATGCCGATGCTGCCGCCGGCGCCGCCACCGCCACCGCCGTCGCCGTCGCTCGCCCGGCAGCGCTGCTTTGAGCGCTGCCTTGGGCACTCCCAAGGACGTAGGCAGCCTCGATGGGCGCCTGCCTGCGCTGCTGGCTCGCCACCACGCTTACCGTCGCCCTGCGGTTCCGCTCCCAACGGTCGTCATCAGCCTCGAGGCGCTGCCGCCGCTCGACAAGCGCCTGCAACAAGTTCAGGTAGGGCTCGCTCGATTGCGCGGCGGCCGCGGCACGCGGCTCCTCGTGAGCGCGGCGCTCGGCGGTGGCCAGCCCCTCCTCGTGCTTCTTCAAGGCCTCCGCCGGGCTTAGCAGAGGCGACGAGTTGACAAACCACCAAGGATTCTCGTCTGGTGTGGCTAACCCAGACCCTGCACGTTGTCGTAGTAGTGATGGACAGAAGAGGACGTCGAGCGACGCGTCGTAGGCGGCGGCACGCCGCACCGAGATTGTAGCCGCAAGCTGGGAGCGGGAGGAGAGGTCCAGGGGAGATTGGCATCCCAATTTCACCTCCGGCTGGTGATTAATGGCTTTCACATTGCCGACGGAGGCACTTGAGCCTCCTTCAGGCGTCTCTGGTGAGCCGCGCTCGGCGTGCACCTTGGCGGTCGCAGCACTAAAGCCTTTGAGAACAGGCTCTCCTTGTGGGCTGGGCACTTCGATCGCATCCATCATCGAAAAATCTAGTTGCGCACAGGCGGCCGGACGTGATCCATGCACAAAGGTCACCTTGGCTTCCAAAACGGGCGTGTTGGGGAAGGTCCGTGAACAAAAACATGGGGTTGAGCTGCAATCACACCTCCTCTCCACCGCGAATCAGTTGACTGCATTTGAAAGGCAGGAAAATCATGAACATATTTCCAAATGGGGCCCAAGTCCATTCGGTCATCGCCGACGGTGCGCCGCTTGCACCGACGGGGCTGTCGATCTACGTTGGGGCCGACGCAGCGGCCGGACATGCCGGCGATCGCGGCCGTGCTCGCTTCGCCCTCGCCCCACGCCAGCCCCACTTACAACGCGTCCAAGTCCAAGTTCAGGAACCTCTCGAAACACGTCCCGGCTGGCGCTTCCTTGGCGTTCGGCGAGCACTCGCCCCATGCCTGGGAGCCCTGGCCCAGGCGAGCCCTCGCCCCATGGGAGCAGCAGCTCACCACATGGCAGCAGCAGCTCACCACCTCCTTCAGCCGTACCTTCGACAGCAAGGCAGAGGCCACACGCCCAGGCGACAAGACATCACTCGGTCTGAACGCCCGCCTCGCACGTGCTTCGATGACCAACCTGGCCGTTGGCAGTAAGTCGTGCGATTTGTGCGATTTCCCAGAATGGCAGCAGCAGCATAATGTGGATGGCCGCCTCCGCCGCGGACCACACTCGCATTCCGGTACACCTTAGCACAAGAATGCCGACGCGCCCGCCGCCGCACGTCACGAACCGGCGTGGAGCGTTTTCGCGGATTTCATACGGATTTCATTCCGTCTCTCCATGTATTTCATGAATCGAAGTAGACAGCATAGACCAGCATAGGCCAGCTTAAGTAACTACTCTCTAATGAGCACTAAAAGCTCTCTCTACCTCCACGTATACCTCCGCCGCCCCGCCCTGGCCCCGCCACGCCCCGCGCCGGGCCACTTTCAGACCAGCGGGACCGTTCCGCCTTGGGGGGCTCGTGTCTGCTCGTGCGCGCGCCACTGCGCTAGCCGCGCTTCGGCCACCTGCTCGAGCATCCCGTGCTCGAATCGGCACCTGAGGCGCGCCTTGGCGCGCAAGGCGACGCCCGCCGCGACGCGCCGCTCCTGCCACCGGCGCGCGCTGCGGGCGATGGCCGCGCATGCAAGCGAGTGACGCAGGTGCTCTTCCTCCGAGTCGATGGTGACGCGCGCGTGGGGGAAGCTCGCCGGGTCCGCCGCATGCCTCTGGTGCGCGAGGCGCAGCTGCTCCGCATGCTCCGCGCTCAGCACGTCGGCGGCCACGAGCCGATCGAGCAGCTCGCTCCCAAGCTTACTCGAAGGGGCTGGGAGGACTTCCTGCCACGCCACGGCACGGCGCGCCCGCCCGGCGCTGCCCGAGGTGCGGCGGGTGCGATGGAGAGTCCCCCCAAGCGAACGTTCGAGATCGGCCTCGCCCGCATCCTTGTAAGAGTCTTTCGCAAGGACGGCAAGCACCTCGGCGAACGCGACGTAGGGCTGCCATGTGCCACCTCGTCGATCCTCGGTTGGGCCGGCTCGTGGGCGCACTCGTGGGCGCACGTCCATCATGTACGCGTACCGCGTCACGTCGGCGGCGCTCACATAGCCTGCGGGGTACTCGCTCGGCTCGAGCCCGAGCGGCGGCGGGAGCAGCCGAAGGAAGTCGATGAGGTACTCCACGTGCATCCGTCCAGTCGCCTCCGGATCGAACTGACTCCACACGTCCTGGAAGACGTCGGCCGACTCGGGCTGCAACCCGTGGCGGTCGCGCTTGAGGGCGAGGTTGAAGTTCTCAATGATGAGCACGATGCACATCTTGAAGATGATGAAGGTCGAGAGGATGACGTACGAGATGAAGAACGGGATGGCGAGCCACGTGGACCGCGCTTGGTCGTGCATGAGGGCGGTCCATGACTCGCCCGTAGCGCATTCGAATAGGGTGAGGAACGCGTCGCCAAAGGTGCAAAAGTGCGCTCGCGTGCCGGGGCGCTCGCCCGCGGCCACAGAGAGGTCCAATGAGTCGTTGCCGAAGAGTTGCATCGCGAGCAGCGCATACACGCAGTTCACGATCAGGTACAGCCCGCAGATATTGCCGAGCGTCGGTAGGGCGTAGAGCAGCATCATGAGCAGCATCCGCAGTCCGCGTGCCATGCGCACGACGCGCAGTGTGCGCAGCACGCGTAGGAGACGCACCATCCGCAGTGCCCGGATGACCGACGGGTTGGCTTCGGCGCTGGTCGTCGCCACCCAAGTCAGCAACAGCTCGGCGATTGCGAGTAGCACGATCCCAAAATCAAGGAGGTTCCACGCGCTGCTAAAGTACAGTTTGGGGCCGAGCCCGAGGAGCTTGATTACGGCCTCGAGGATGAAGAGCACCGTGCAGCCGAGTGTGAGGGCGCCGAGGAGGTCTTCCATGGCCTTGGAGAGTCCAAAGCCGTCGAGGGCCATCAGGCACGTGTTGAACACGATCACGACGAGCATCACGGACTCGAAACGCGCCCATGTGGCGAGGCGATGGCAGGCTGCTCGCCATGGGTGCGTGGGGCAGGGTGCACGTGCTCGCGGCTTGACGACGGCGAGCAGCTGGGAGACCACGTCCACCCATGCTCGCTGCTTCTCCGTCATCACCAGGCCCAGTTCCGAGCCCTCCTCCTCGCGTCTCTTGATGTCGTGGAAGGTGGACATGAGGACTCCGACGATCAAGTTCAGCAGGCATAGGGAGCCGACGAGGATCCACACGATCGAGAACAGCGCTTGGGACGGCGCGTGGTCCCGCACGGGGGCCTCGGAGACGCCCACCGCATCGATCCCGGCAAACAGGACGTCCGTCCACCCTTCCAGGGAAGCCATCTCGAACAGGAGGAGCATGGCATGCCCCACGTTGTCGAAGTTGCCAAACGGGGGATTGGCCCACGCGTACCCAGCCGCCTCGCACGCGGCGCGCGTGGCGAACGGCAGCGCGGCGCTGTGCGACGCGGTGCCATAAGCCCCGCTGCCCAGCGGCGGCCGCGTGATGAGGCTCGATGGCGACACGCAGCGCCCAAATTTGCCCCCGAAGACCTGAACGGCGAGGATGGCAGAGACGTCGAGGAGGAGGAAGGAGACGAGGAGGACGTCGAGGACACGCGGCATCGCCTGCAGCAGCAGCTCCACCGTGTCGCGAAGCCCCTCGAGCTGTGAAATGAGACGGAACGGTCGCAGCATGCGCAGGATGCGTAGCCCGATGAGTGAAGGGAAGAAGGACGAGAGCCATAAGGAGAGGAGCGAGCCGCTCAGGATGAACGCGTCGAGACGATTCCATCCCGACGCGAGGTACGCGTCTGGGGTGAGGCAGAATCCCTTTGAGAGTCGAACCAGCAGTGGCTTTCAGTGGCGATTAGAGGCAAATCAGTGGCACTCGGTGCACTCAGTGGCACTAGGTGCACTCGGTGGCACTCAGTGGCACTCAGTGGCCGTGGGTGGTGGTGGTAACGAGATGCAAGCCAGCTCCACTCAGATTCAGTGGTACTCCGAAGCAATCCATTCGCACCCTCGAAAGCGCCTTGAGTAGCATCTCAATCACGAAGACGGCCACCACCACCGCGTCGACGTGGCGCAGCGTCGCCGCGAGCTCGGAGCTCTCATTGAGATAGCAATCATCGAAGCACAGCGTGATCGACGAGAGCACAATCACCATGATGATGGCATTATCAAACGAGAGCAGCGGAGCACTCTCCACCCGCCATATGATTAGATCGCTCGCCGCCTTTCGTAGCGGGTGCTCTGCTTCGAAGAGCCAGAACGCGCGGTCGTCCGCCGCCTGGGCCGCCAGCCACGCTCGCATCCAGCTGCGCGTGCGACCCAGCCAGCCGAGAGGCTCGTTCACACCAGTTGGTCCGTGCACACCTCGCCAGCCGAGGGGTCCGTTCATCTCGGCGGGCGGAGGTCCATTAATCTCGCTAAGTAGCTGCCCCTCCTCGCCTTGCTCGCCGTCGGAGTGAACGAGGGGTGACAGGCCCGTCTCGAGTCCAGACGGCGGCGCCCGTGCGCCGAGGGCCCCATCCTTCCCATGCTTCCCATCCTTCGAGTCCTCAAAGGAACCAATGAGCAGTGCGACGACCAAGTTGAGCAGCATGTAATTCGCACAGATGATGAGGGCGACGAAGTAGAGGGCGGAGGAGCTACCGACGGCGACCTTGGTGTCCACCCACACGTGATCCCACGCCTCTCCAATCGCAATCACAAAGACGGTGATCATCGCAGATCCAATCGAATCGAAATTCGTACGCGGAGGTGCCTCGAAGGCAGGGGGCAGATACTGACCCCCAAAGAGCTCAGCGCCGAGGAGTGCGAAGATGAAGAGGATGAGGCCGAGGAGAAGAATGAGATCGAAGAAGTCCTCTATCGCGAGGCTCTGCAGGGCGGCAAAGAGCCGCTGGAGAGATGGCCATGATCGAAGGAGCTTGAGCACACGAAGCAGGCGGAAGGCACGAAGCACTTGTGCATTGACGCCTACATTTACCCAGGCCGAGCCGACGTCGAGCAGACCGATGACCACGACGATGCCATCGAAGCGGTTGAGCGGGTCGCGCCAGTACCCGAGCGCACCGAGCGCGCCGACCTGCGACAATCAGTGGCGATCAGTGGCGATCAGTGGCGATCAGTGGCGATCAGCGGCACTCAGTACACGAGCACGCCGAGCACGCCGAGCGCGGCGACATCGAGGAGCAGCCCGAACGCGGCCATCAGAGGCAATTGAATCGCCTCCAGTGGTGATCCGTCGCAATATGCGGCCATTCGAGGCGATCCATTCACACCTTGAGGAGCATCTCGAGTGTGAAGAGGAGGATGATCACGAGGTTGCACCGTTCGAGGATCTGCAGCCGAGATGGGTCCATAGGCCGTTCCTCGCTATTCAGCAGCACGAGGTTGAAGAGGATGAGCGCCGTAGTGAACGCACCGAACGCGGAGGACGAGACGACCTCCCGTGCAACCTTGCGTGTGCGCACCAACCATGCCTGTATCGTCTCCTCCTTCTCCATTTGGCGCTTCTTGGCGAGGTAGGCAAGTGCACGCGACTGGAGTATGTGAACCGCTTGATCCTCGACTCTGATCCCTGCGCCGCCTTCCGGGGCCGCCTGCGTGCTGCCGCTAAGAGCCACGCGCTCGCCCCTCTTCTCGCCGCCGTCCGAGTTCGTTTGGTAGATGTGCCAGAGCACCGCCAGGCACAAGTTTGGGATGTAAAAGCTGCCAAAGACGACGAGGGAGACGAAGTACACTCCGGCGAGCGCGGAGGCGCCTCGCGTCATATCGAGCACATCCGTCCAGCCCTCGAGAGTGGCGCATTGGAAGATCGTCATCCAAGCCTGGATGATGTTGTCGAAGCCTACGGTGCCGTGCAAGGGGTTGCTCCCGTACAAGAGACACTGCTGCCCAACATCGCAGCTGCCGCGTGCGTCCTGCGTGTGCTGGTTCAGGCCGTTCTGATTCACACCGCTGCCGAGCCGCTCCTCGACATGTGTGTGACAGACTCCAACTAAGGAGCGACCGACCGGATCCAGTGGCGTCGCCTCTCCTTGCGCGTACGCGAGCACGTCGGCCGCCTCGTAGCAGCGCATCCGCAGCGACCCGCGGAAGAGCTGCAGCCCGAGGATGCCGAAGAGTACGAGCACAAAGAACGAGAGCATCGCAATGTCCATCAGGTGCGGCAGCGAGTCGAGGAGCGTGCTCACCTGGCGACGCATGCCGGGCAGCCGGCTGATCATGCGCAGTGGGCGCAGCGCGCGCAGCGCGCGTAAGGACGAGAGATTGCCTAGGGACGGAAAGAGGAGGGGCATCCAGCTTGTGACGACCACCAAGCAGTCGAGACGATTCCATGCGTCCGAGAGGTAGCTCCACTCATGGCCCGTGAGGCCCATCGCGGCCACGCGCAAGCCGAGCTCCGCCGTGAAGCCGAGTGTGAACAGCAGCTCCAGGTCGGTCTGTGCCTGCGGCTCGGCCGAGGCAGCTGCCGAACATTCCGCGGCGAGCGCCACGCAATTGAGCATGATGGCCAGCAGAGACACGCGCTCGAACCACGCCGACTCGACAAGGAAGACGACGAGCACTCTCAACCGGTTCGACGGCGCAAGGCACAGCAGTGACGTGTAACGATATTGCCGGCCCGATGGCATCTCGATGCCTTCAAGCACGTCGCCGCGGTAGATGGGAAAGGCACGCGCGCCGCACGGCCCATGGACGAATGGAATGTGGCCGTGAAGCGCCATGCGCCATCGCCGTCGACGGTATGCTGCCTGCAGCTTCTTGAGCGCCCGGCGCTGCTTCAAATACCATGCCCTCTCGTTGAGGAAGTCTTTCTTGAAGCTTTGCGTCGACTGAGAGGATTGCGTGAAGGACGGTGCGAGAGCGGGAGGCGGTGGATCTCGAGCCGCTAGCCGGGTCGGAGCTGGGTCGGAGCCGCTGGCAGGAGGCAGCATCGCCGTCGGCGGCAAGAAGCTTGCTGCCTCGACGGCAACGGAGCCGCTAGCTGGAGAACCACGCCAGCTGGAGAACCACGCCGAGGGTCGGCGAGGTTCTCCAGCTGGGTCGGCGTGTGAGCTTGGTGGTGTGCGCGAGGAGGCACCGGCTGCCACTGAGGAACAGACTGCCACCGCATCATGGGACCGCAGCCGCAGGCGCATTTTCCACGGGCCCGACCACCCTCTTTGCGCGCCTTCCAAAAAACTCTTTGGGCTTTGGTTTTTTCGCGACGGTTCACACTTCACAGTTCTCTGGTGACCACGAGGCCATCACAATTGGTGTTGTCAGTCAGTCAGTCAGTTTCTCGCGGTCCCCCCGCGGTGAGCGAGGTACTCACGCGGCCGTTTCTAGTCGTTTCGTTTCTAGGTAGGAACGCAAAAGTTTGTGACCGCGGGGCTCGGTCCGCAGACCGGTACGGATTTATTGGGATTCAGCAAGGAGTCAGCCCAATCTTTTCCCTGTGCCCGTGCTCGCCCCTGTGAAAACGGTTAAGGCTTGAGAGGCCTCTGACTTTCTCCCTGAGCCGCTCGGCGCGTCGGCGCATCTGTTCCAGCTAACGGAGGTCGTCGCCAGGGCTTCGCACGAGGCCTCTGGCTACTAAACCGTGAAGGTCAGCCGTAAAGGAGTAGCCTCTAAGTAGGGGTTGATGAGCATGACACACATAGACAACGCCCAAGACCCCCGTGCCTGTGTACTGAGAGCCACTTCCCCTTGATCATTCTGTCAGTACTTCAAGTCAAGTCATCAAGTCACTACATAAACAGACAACCTAAAAGATAAAAAGTAAAAGAACGCGCCTAGAGATCGAATGTGGAGGTGAGAGTCGACGGCTAGCAGTGGAGGTGAGAGTCGACGTTAAAGTCGACGGAGAGGACGAGATAAGGACGAGACACAACTCAGAAGGAGCGCGGCGCGGGAAGGAGATAGGAAGGAGACCAAGAGGATGCGCGCGCCACTCAGTCACGCCACAATCTCACATGGTTTCACGTCTCATGTCGTCGAGTCGAGATTGGTCAGAAAAAAGCATTAAAAAGGAGCTCCAAATGGTCCACGAAATGGTCCAACGTCCCGAATTAAGCGAGGGGATCGACAGAGTGGATCTCCTTTTTTCTCGCTCGCGGTGGAATGAAAGGTGATCTCTGATCCGATCTCGACTCGTTTTACATATGTGAGACTGATGATCGCGCTTCTTTTCGTCGGCGTCGCTGCGGCTCCCACGCCTCTTGGCGCCCTCGACAACGCTCTGCCCCAGGTCAAGGCGCACGCTCGGCGTCTCGATTATGTTTATCCGCCGTCGTCACCGCCGCCGCCACCGCCGCGACCGCGCGCACCACCCTATCCCACAATTCTCCCTTGCATGGAGCCATGCATGGCGGCAGTATATAGACCTCCGCCCTCTCCGATGCATCCGACTTTACGTCCGCCGCCGCCGCCGTCGCCGCCGCCGTCGCCGCCGTGCGTGCAGCCCAATGTATACGAATGGCAATACGGGCCGACAGGGGGAATTAAAGTATGCGTCCATCCGTCAATTAAGCCGCCTCCGTCGCCTCCGATGGCTCCGCTGTTCACTATTTATTGCGCACTCTATCATGACCCTTATTATGGGAACGGATGTGCCTCACAGTGCACCGCGTCAGAGTGGTTTGCTTATCAAGAGCTTGTCATCATCTGGGCTCGGCAGAATCAAGTATACGGCTTCAACACGAGTACTGCAGAAGGAGCGCGCCTCGATGAAACGTATGTGGCCGGCCGCAGGTACTGCACCGCAGGTATCACCGGGGCAGCGGCCTACCTAGCAGCAGGATCATCGGGGGCAACGACGTCGCCGCCACCCCCGTCACCGCCACCACCCTCACCATCGCCGCCGCCGCGACCCCCGCCGCCCCCGCCCCCAAACGTCGAAGTCGTCGTCTCCATCACGGCTGCAGGCAGTCCAGAGGACTTCGACACTACGGAGCGCCACTCGCTGCTGCAGGCGGCCGCGCGCGCCTTCGGCTTCACCACCGGCGCCCCCCCCGGCTCCACTGTGACCATCACCGCGGCGAGCGTCAACATCCGGTTCGTCTTCCCGACGGACCCGACGACGGCGGCGACTATTCGGAGCACGGCCAATAGCTTCACGAGCGCGGCGGCGCTGCAGACGGCGATCGTCGCCCAGCTCACGTCGCCCTTGGCTATCGAGAGCACGGGCGGCAGCCTCGCCGTGACGAGTGCACCCACGGTAGCAGAATCGCAGGCGCCGATCGTCGACGCCGACGCCGGCGGCAACCCATGCTTCCCGAGCGAGGCACTCGTCACGATGGCCGACGGCACGCCGCGCCGCCTCGACGCGCTCCGTGCGGGCGACGCCATCGTCGCCGCCCGCGCCGACGGCACCCTCACCACCGACGCCGTCTCGACCCTCTCGCTCGCCGATGCGGACGTGCAGGGCACGACCTTCGTGGTGCTCACGACGGCGTCTGGCCGGAACCTGACGCTCACGCCCACGCACCACGTGCCCATCGGCGACGCGTGCTGCGCCGACCTCAAGCAGGCCAAGGACGTCGCCGTCGGCGAGACCGTCTATGAGGCGGTCTCAGTGAGCGATGCCGTGCGCGCCACGCAGGTTCAGAAGATTGGCACGGCCATCAAGCCGGGCCTGCACTCGCCGGTGCTCTCGCACGGCACGATGCCGATCGTGAACGGCGTGGCGACGTCCTTCGACGCGCTGCACAATGTGCGCCTCGCCTCCTATAACGCCTCCTAAAACGCCTCCTACGGGCTGCCTTGCATGCAAAATGTGCTCACCACAGCGCCTTGTCCCTCTCAGGTGCGCCTCGCCTCCTACGGGCTGCCGCTGCTCGAGGCGACCGGGCTCACCGCCACTTTCCGCGACGCCTTCCTCGGCACCCATCGCAAGTACATTGCATGAAAGGAGATCAGCGCCTCGGCAGCAGGGTGGCAAGATGCCGCCGAGGGACACAGGCCGACACCTGTGGCCGATACCGCGGTGTGGGGCGGGAGTGGCGGAGGGGTAGGCCGTTGGTAGGCTGGCGGGTGCAGGGTACATCTGATCAACTTGATCAACATGCTGTGCGGGTGGGGGGTGATTGCGTCGAAGAGCCTATGAGGCCGACCTGCGTCGAGATGTTAGTACATCTGTCGAAGAGCCTATGAGGCCGACCTGCGTCTACGTGCGTCACTACGTGCGGGGATATCTACCAAAAGCCTGGTGCGAGTGGCGGTGGGGCGGGGCGGTGTCGGTGTCGTATCGTGTAAGGTATGTCGTGTGATGTGTGTTTCAGACACCCGCTCCGATAGGCTACTACTATGAGCCCGGGCAGTCTGAGGCTGGTACAAAAGTATACAAGGTTTGTGTGTGGGTTACTTTATTCATACACGACCTTGTACACGACTAGGGGGCCTCGGCGCGTTCGCGCCGGGCTCGCGCGCCGTGTGGGTCTGGGTGTGCCGGGACGTGCGCGGTGTTATACGACTTCGCGCTTCGACGATCGTCGATCCGGGCATCCGGCTGTGACGTGACACAGACTCGACCGTAACGGCGTGCGGTGCTGCGGGGCGCGGGCTCGGGGCGCAGCTGTCGGAGCGGGGCCGGAGTCGAGCCGGTGTGGTGTATGGTGTGCGGGCGCAGGCTGGTCGTACGGCCGAGCCTTACTGCCTTTTTTAAGGGCCTTAGCCGGGTTTATGGGCCGTGCTTTATCGAAGTTTACCCGTGATCTACTCCGGCTATGCAGGGTGCGCACCGAAGCTGGGGCGCGGACCCCACAGACTCTCCAGCGGTCCTCGGCTGGGGCATATTGGCTGGGGCCGATGGGCAGGGGTCCTCGAGCGCTTCGCAACCTCTTCACCATGCTCTTTACGCGCTTCGCTCTCGCGTCCGGCGGCCAACCGCTTCAGCGTCGGCCCGTTGTCGTCGTGGACTTTGACTTTGAAGTCGCAGAGCCGGCAGACAGGCGCAGGCGCGGGGTTGAGAAGCGTGCATTGCGGGCATGCCCACTGCGCATCAGGCTCCGCGCCATCATCCGCGACATCAGCCGGCTCAGCGGACTGTGCAGCCGTGATTTGTAGAGAATGGCGGGCCTGAATGCATGTCCGTCCGGCTGCGGTCTCGCCAGCGGCATCGACTCCAGCGGCCCTGGGTGCCAGCTTTACGAGCAGCGAGCCGGAACGTCGCAGGATCGCGTCGTAAGGAACGCCGGGAATCGCCTGCCCATCGCCGTCGCGCATGTACTTGTAGTACGTCGCCTGCCCGCGCTCCGCGTCGTCCGTGCCGGGCACAATGTACCGAAAGTTGATGTTGATGCGTGGCCGCCGCGACTTGGCCTTGGGCACGCGGTGGTGCCAGTGCGCCTGCGTGTCGCCCTCCATCACCAGCAGATCGCCGTCTCGCAAGGCCCAGGAATGCACGGGCGTATCCCTGTCGATGCCGTCGTCGTACGGCGTGCCCTCAGCTTTGCCGTCCACCTTGGGCCACACATTCCGCATGCGCCGCAACTCGAATTGCGCGGTGGCACCCAGGGAGAGCGAGCCGATCGTGGGCGTCGGGCCGAGGAAGGTGCGCCCATCCGTGTGCCAGGCGATCTCATCATTCCCATCGAAGTAGAGTCGAAGCAGGAACGCATTGAACGGCACACCGAGCACCTCCGAGACGAGGGCGACGAGTGGCTGGAGCCACACCGGCACGGGCGCGTATGGTGCAAACTCTGGAAAGCCGCCGAAGAATGCGGTGTAGCACGGCGTCTCGCAGCTCTTGCCGAAGCGCGCGCTGCTGTACTTGACTCGATGCCAGAGGCAGTGCTCCGTGATACTTTGCCACCAGTGCGATGGAGATTCGCCGGCGAGAAAGTTGCGATAGAGGCGTAGGTGCAGGTTCTTGGCTTCGTCGTTGATGAGCTCCGGAGGCTCAGTGACCGAAGCCAGTAGCTCTGCCATCGAAATCGCTCACACTCAAGGACATGCATTCATTATGAATACTAGACGGACCTGTGGCCAACTTTCATGAATGAATAATTTTCACGTGACCATCACGCGCGCGCGCGACTCATGGCGCGATTGCGAGAGGGCTGTGTCACATGTACCACATCGATTCGCGCGGGTTGAACGCCTTCCAATTGACGCCTTCATCCGATCACTACCGCCGGCTACCCCACCCCCGTTTGTCGTTTCGGTGGTGTGTAGCTCTTCCTTTAGAACTTTTGTTCTTAGACTGGTTATGTACAGGACGCACACACACTGCCACCTTACAACATATGACGATTGGTCGGTCCACATGCCGTCGGCCTGGGGCCGGGCGGAACTCCGAGCCGGGGCTGCCGCCGTCGCAATCGGCGTCGGAAGCCCAGTTGCACGTCTCGGCGCAGATGGGTGGAGGAGGCGGGAATCGCGGGCCGCAGTCGGCGCAGTCGGTGCCGTAGATGCAGTCTGCGCACTCGGTGCCGGGGCCGCCGTCGTCGCAGAGGGAGTCGGAGGTGTAGAGACGCGCCCGTTGGCGCGCCCCCCGAAGGGAACGCAAAAGAAGTCACTCGACACCGCCGTCGCGTGACGACGGCGGCGTCGAGAGACGACAGTGTCGTGGCGCACGGCAGCTTGCCAGCCGCCTGGAGTGGTTAAGGTACGGTGACGCGCGGTGGCCATTGGTGACTGCGCGAGCGGATCTGCGCGAGATGTGGATGCGAGAGGATCTGCACGCTGGCTAGATCTGAAAGCTGGTCGTCGTCAGGCATCGCGACGACAGGCGCCGAGACCAGGAGGAGCCGAGGACCCAGGCGAGACGCCAGGAACCAGCGGACCCCCATCGCGAGTGACGATTTCCCCACTGCAAAAAACGTGCGGGGTGGGCGACAATGCTGGCTTCTTTATGAATACACACAACACGTAAGCAGCACAGCTGTGAAGACAATACAATACAATACAGGCCAGGCCTAACATGAGACACATGCAGACGGAGAGCTGAGAAACAGCCATAAAAAGAGAGATCGGCGGTACATGCATTCACAGCCAATGTTTATAATTCGACACCCAAGACAAACAAGAAATTCGACGTTGGTGTTTCCACTTTTCGCAATCTCTCATCGCTCAGAGTCATATTCTTACATGTATTTTAATCGCCAAATGCCGCGACACGGGAGGGAGGAGCCGCACCTGGCCCCTAAATAAACACGTGGCCTACAAAGTGTCCACACAATTATATGTTGGAACCACCACCCGGAAGAGGAAGTGCGTCCGCACGACACTTATTGTACCATGGCTGGTGAGAGCGCTTCTGCGTCCGCGGGCTGTGGGAAGACGAGAGTTCACAACCCCAGGGCACTCTTCACGCGAGACTCCTCGAAGCACGAAGGATGTCAAGGATGCCAAGCACATACGTCCTATTCGCCGCGACGGCCGCCGCCGCGGCCTTGACTCATTACTTGATAAGCAGGCGGCGTCGCGCACTTCCAAGCTCCTCGTATCTACGCCGCGCCGAGCACGATTCGAGCCTCATCGCGAATCGTCAGAAGATGATCGAGCTCTTCCTCGACGATGTGGCGACGCCATTGGCCCCGCCTCCGACGCGGTCGGCGAGCCCGCAGGCGCAGCTGCGCCTCGTCACTTGGAACCTAAACATCCTCTGTGGCCCCGATTGGAATACGCCCGTCCAGGCTGCCGAGGTTGCCAGCCTGCTAGAGAGCCTCGAGGCCGACGTGCTCGTGCTGCAGGAGCTGCCCAACGAAGCACTCGACAAACTGTGGAGCGCGGTGCTGACGGAGCCGCTGCAGCGCGTGCGCGAGCTGGATGGCCTCCTGCGAGCGAAAGGCTGGACGCTCCTACGCAGCCTCGCCGAGAACTCCACCCTGCTCGCCGTCTCTTCGCGGCTGCAGGTCGAGGCGACGGAGGCCTTCCATCTTGACGATGAGCCGACGGCGAGCCTCAACGGCGACGAGGTGTGGTCCGAGTCTCGGGGCGCGCGATACGCCGTGCTCCGCGTGCCCGCGACCGCAACCGCGCCTTGCTCCTCGATCGCCGTCTACGCGACTCATCTCTCACACAAGGATAGCACGATCGTCCCAAATATGGAGAGCACGATGCGCCGTCCTCGAGACAAAGACCCAAGAGGTGAATGGCTCGCTGTCCCAATGGTCGGTGGCGTGCGTCTGCGCCAAGTGGATGCACTGCTGCGCCATTGGAGCGCTCAGCCGGCGCATGACGCGGGCACGAGCGCACTGGTCCTCGCCGACTTCAATTCACCCGTGCGAGCGCATTACTCCGCCGAGGAGTGGCGTGTCATCGCCGCAGGCCTCCGGTCTCCGCATGTCGATCAGCCACTCGATGACGGCGTGGCGGCTCGGCTGCGCGCGGCCGGCTTCCGCTGCGCGTACGAGCTCGGCGCGCGTAACAACTTTGGCGGCCGCCCCGCGCCGCCGCTCACGCACTGGACAGGCACCACCGTGGACTTTGCGTACGTGAGCGGTGCCGGCGCGGCGTGGGAGGTGCTGGGGGCGTACGCCGTGCACACGCCGCTGTCGGACCATCTGCCGGTGATCATTGATGTGTCGGCGCGGGGGTAGCACACTTCGACTTCCGCCCAAATCTGAAAGGTACGACAAATCGAGTGACACTCAAACTAACCCGCACATCGAGTGACGAGTCCGGGGACTGAGGGAGTTCGCCGAATTTTCAGCTTAGTTTCAGTCTTTCTCAGAGCTCTATTCACGCAGCATATTCGGGCCGCTTCGCACGGTGGTCTTCACTCGCTTGCTCGTGCGCATGATGACCGCGTCCTCGACCGCCATAGCGCTCGTGCGCATCGGCACCGTGCCCTTCATTGCCTACACGGCCCTGTTTGCCTCCGTCTCGCTCGACCTTGTGAGCGTACCTCTGGCATTCAGTGCCACGGTTCGCCTTGCGCTTGTGTGCCACGCGGGCATCATCCTCGCCTTCATCGGCGGGCTGCAGCAGGCGGCCGTTGTGGCGATGGAGGTCGCCCGAGAGTCCTCGACCTCGGAAAGTGTTGCAGCAATCTCGTCCTCCGGCGGATCGGCTCTCGTCGCCGCCAGCATCGCCATCGCGATCTGCGCCTGCGCAGCGGCCCTCGGCGCCGCCACGCGCGGCGCGACCGCGCTCGAGCCGCTCGGGCTCTCCGTCGCATACGGCTGCCAGCTGAGCATCGAGTCCTTTGTGCTACCGTGCGCGCTGCGTCGCATCGTGCTCGCCGACGCTCGTCGTGTGCCCATGCTCATCGCGTCACTCAGCCTCACAGCCTGCGCGGTGGACGCTTCCGTCGAGCCGCCAGTGCTCGCAGCATGCGCGGCGGCGATGGCTGCCCTGGTCACCGCGCTGCACTCGCTCGCCAGTATGGAAGCTTCGTCGGCGCCCGCCGCCGAGAGGCCTCTCTTCGGTGCAGTCGCCGTCGGGACCACGAACCCATGCAAGCTCAGTGCAGTGCGCGCCGCCCTGGCGAGATACCCCGAGGTAGCGGCGGCCAGAGGCACGGGCACGGGCGCCGAGACCGAGAGGGGGTGGAGCGCGCACAAGGTCGCCTCGGGCGTCTCCGAGCAACCGATGAGCCTCGAAGAGACCGCCCGAGGCGCTCGCAACCGCGCCGCCGCCGCGCATGCTGCAGCCGTGGAGATGCATGCTGGAGCGCGAGTGCCGCGCGCGGGTGGCAGCGCGACGACGTCGGCGGCGGCGGCGGATGGGCCGGTGCTCGCGCTTGGCATCGAGTCCGGGCTCTTTGCACTCGAGTACGACGGGCGGCGGCGTTACTACGATGTGTGCGTCGTGTCCGCTTACGACGGCGCGCGCCATCACCTTGGGCTCTCGTGCGCCTTCGAGATCCCACAGCCCATCTTGCGTCACGTGCTCGAGGAGGGGATGGACCTCTCGCAGGCGTGCAACGTGTCGGCCATCACCACCGACCCCAAGATTGGCGAGCACGGCGGGCTCATCGGCCTCCTCTCGTCGAGCCGTATCACGCGCGAGGAGTACACTGTGCAGGCGCTAAACACAGCGCTTTTTTTCGCGGCCGCCGCGGCAAGACCGTGGTACGCCGATTGAGTACTGCGGACTCGTGGTCGAGGTGCATTGAAACTTAGATTGTCGTTTTTGGCGCCGTCGCGGAATTCCAAACTTGGGATCGCACCAATGCGGGGTTGGGACGTCGCACAGGCCTTGAGGATACATGGGGTCTGCCGTAGAGGACCGTCAACCGTGGTGGATTCGTGGTGGGTTCGACCTCGAGACCAAATTTGCCATCTTCCTGGATGAGGTATTCATCAAAGGACCCGACCGTGCAGCCGAGTTTAAGCGAATGATCATCCGCCGGCAGCGCGAGAAAATGGCGAAGAGGCGACCTACCGGCTTCGAGCCGATTCGGCGAAAGACTCTCAACCGCGCGTTGAGGGCAGCGCACAAGCGCGCGGATAACGGAGACACGGAACGCTCATACGGCGGTGGCGGTCAGTCCTCTCGCACATCATGGCGCTCGGGCACATCATCGGCGCCCTCATCGTCTCGGGCGGGCTCGTTTAGCTTGGGGTTCCGACGGCATCTGTCGTATTCCTCGCAGCAGTTGTCCTCAGCTCGCTCAGGAAGCGACGTGGCTTCACAGGGCGCGATCTCGCGGCGCGCGGGCTGGCAACACTCGGGAAGAGTCACGGGTAGCTTTCGAGCCTCGAAAGGAAGCTTTCGAAAGTTCGGGTTGGGCAGCGGGCGGCGGCGCGCGACGGCAAGCGCGGTGAACGCCGATGAGGAGCCTCAGGAAGAGGACGCGCCCGCCGGCTTTGTGGGCATGAGCGGGCAGGTGGATGGCTCGACTGACCGCCCCGAGCATAACGGTGCGATCGCCAAGATCCTGAGCATGGAGGCGGGCACCGGTAAGGTGCTACTCGAGGTGGTCCTTCCAGCGCTCGGCCGTCCGTCTACCGATGTGGGCAGCCGTCTCTATGTCAAGGCGACTCGGCTGCGCGTCCGAACGGCCGATGGGTCATTCCTTGGGCGCGGTCGCGTGCAGCGCGCACATGCGGCGGTGCTCGAGGCGAAAGAAGAGGAGGCATCCGTGGCGGCGCAGCAGCTGCTTGTGGACTCTCTGCGGCTGCTCGTGCACCGCACCCCGTTTGCGGACAGCTTGCGCCGGCAGATGCGTGAGCGCGGGCATGGAGCCCTGATGGGCAACGTTAACGGTCTCGACGAGGACGAGCCTGCACCGCGTGCAGATGCGACCAAGGGTGCCCCGCCCAAGCGGCTTCCGTGGGATAAAATCAACCGGCCCAACATCCTGCTTGAGGAGCGCCAGATTTACAAGGAGCGGGCACGGTTGTGGCAGCTCGACACCGACAGCTTCCGACGAGACCAGGTGGCTGTCTGAAGTGTCTGAGCTTCCAAATCGAGGCAGCTTCCGACGAGACCCCAGGTGGCTGTCTGAGCGGAGCCTGTAGCTGTAGTACTACGTACGGCGCGGTTCAAGACTCTGCGAGGAAAAGCGTGCGAACCGAACTTCTACTCGACACGCAGACACGGAACCGTCGCTACGGTCTTCGACCCCGCGTTGCCTTAGCCGTTGCCGCCAGATCCCAGAACCGTTGAAGCGCGTTGTTGTGACGCCGCCGCCGGGCCACCCGTCCTCAGAGGTCCAGCTCAATAGCACTTGCACGTGATCTTGTAGAATTTGGAAAAGTCCGGCTCGTTCTCGAGGATGAAGCACAGGAAGGCCACAAAGTCGCCTGAGGCACCATTGGGGACGCACTTAAGCTTCACTACCTCTGGCGAGCTGCCACGCCGCTGCATGCGCCCCTCGATGGGCGACGACTCCTCGGCCGCGATCTTGAAGCTCGGATGAGAGTCTTTCGTCAGGCCGTAAAAGTAATCTTCGTATGTGTTCATCATCGGGTCGATCTCGATGATCACCTCAGCATCGCCCATGGAGGAGCAAGAGAGCTCAAAATCCGCATCGGTAGAAGACATGTCCATCTTGTCGATGTTGAACTTGGGTGCGGGCAGCACGAGCTTGGCCGCTTTGGCTTCGGACAGCTTTGGCCCCTCTGCGCCGTAGGAGGCCTTCACTTGCTCGAGGGTCAAGCCGCCCTCCGCAATCTCTTTGACCATGCCTCCCTCATCGTCATATGCCGCCATCAACAACAGCGATTGAGTGCGTCGCGCGACCAGGCGGGCACTGCCTGGAGCTACCATCCAGGCCGTTGTCGTGGAGCATGCAGCCAGCAAGGTTGCCAATATCCTCGCCATGCTCGCTCGATGTCGATCGGTCGCACGGTCGGTCGGACGAGGCGAATTCCGCGAATCTCGCGTCTACCAGGTTTTTTCTACCAGAAAGTCATCACAACGCGGCGAGACGCAAAGCCACCGGTCCCGTGGAGACACACCGTGGGACCACGCTCCACGGGAGGCGCCGACTCAACATGCAGAAAAACCGACTACGGGGTTCATCTTGATCTTCATGCCTTCATAAGCGCGGCCATGGCGAAGTTTTTCGGCCAGAGGCAATGCGCCAGGAGTTGTTCTCGGACACGTATTTACATGTAACGACACGTCCGCGAGGGTCTGGGGATGTCATACTCAAGCGGGGGCGGGGACGCGCGCAGCTACTCCGCACGGACCCCACACGGTAGGTTGGCCTAGCGCCGCCCTGGTGCCTCCCTCGTCGTCCCGTATCAACATACATTCACGGCACACTTCCGGTTGCCGTGTGCACGTGTGCGGTACAGGCGCCCCGGCTCTCCATCGTCCGGTCGCCTCGCGTTCCTCCGCGCCAGTAACCCATGCTTACTCGTTCTCCTCCGACTTGAGGCGCGCGCTAGCGTTGAGCACCTTGATGTTGAGCTGCGCCGCACGCTCCGCAATCTCCTTGCGCTTGCGCGCCGAGACATTGTGCGCAATCTCCGCCGCGTACTTGCGGTTGGACATCAGGAGCACCTCGAGCTCCTTGAGGTTGCTGACGACGAACTTGTACCAGCCGCCCGGCACCCGGTGGCGAGTCTCCTTGTCGGAGCCATAGCCAACCTTGGGCGTCTTGGTCACACCCTTGGCGCTGCGCACACAAGCAGCGCGCGACGGGGCAAGATGAGCGGCGTGCGCGCGCAGCAGGAATAGGACCGCGCTTCCACGCTTCCACACGGAGCTACGACAGACGCGTCAACGGCTGCAGTCATCGTCCACCGAGTGCGAGCCGGCGCGGCCCAATAGTGAGCCCCTCAGCAGCACTGAGCTCCGTACGCTGCCACGCGTCACGCGACGCGAAGCCAGGCGCGCGTCCTTGGCCTGCCCTGCCAGAGGCCTGCCCTGCAGCGCTGGCGCAGACATGGTTCGAGCGGCGGCGGCAGCACGTACCGGCAGCGATGGCGCGAGTCGATACCGCGCGGCCGGCGCCAGCTCGACTTGACCTTGATCTGCTCATCGGACTGGTAGCGCGGGAACTTGAGCGTCCGCTTCTTGATGATCTGCTTGTGCGGCAGCGGGGTGGGCATGGCGACTTTCGGAGCCCGGAGACGTGCCCGGGACGAAAAGAAACGCGCTGACGATTTTTTGTGAAAAGCCCGATGTGCGTCCGAGCGGAAATCGGAACCCTGCACGAAAGCCTACCAAGTAGTTAAATCTGGGGTTTCTCTATTTCGTAAGAAGCGAACTTGACTTGACTTGACTTGACCGCGAACCCGCACATGGCGGACGCCTCCGAGAGCCAAGCTGATGTGCGCTCGCGCCCTCTGAGACCCCCCATTTGCTGGCCACCACAGCGCGTCCCGCAACATCTCTCTTCCCAAGCCACCCTCGATGCGCCGTCTCTTCCTCGTCCTGCGCCCTCGGCTCCGCGCATGAGAGCACTCTGTCTGCTTGCTCCTACGCATCTCGCTCTGCATCCTGCTGCAGGTACTCCTGCGCATCCGCGAGCAGGGCGGCGCGTTCGAAGCAGCAGGATCCGCGAGCAGGGCCGACGACAAACTCAACGATGGCAACAACTACAAGGGGATGATGGCCCTCGCGGAGTACAAGAGGAGGCGGACAGAGGTGCTCGAGGACCCCGAGGAGAAGAAGCGCGAGGCTGTGGCATCTGCCAAGGCGGCCGATCGGCAAGCGCGAGACGAGGAGGCGCGCCAGCGAGAGGAACGCGAGGCGCAGCGGCGCGAGCGCCTCAAGGCGCAGCTGTCACAGGCCACGCTGCGTGCGGATGAGGAGGCGGCGGCGGTAGCGGCAGATGGAGGAGGAGTGCAAGGAGACGAGGGCGTGGGAGGCGAGGCGGAATCGCTGGGCGCGCAGCCCAAGAAGAAGAAGAAGAAGAAGGCCGCGGCCGGCGAGGTGGGGGCGTTGTCGTTTGATGCGGATGAGGGGTGAACAGATTTGCCGGCGGCCGCGAGGAGGAGGCAACACCGTTTCATAAATTCGGCTAGTCCAACCACCCTCGGTGCGTGAAGGCAACATCGTTTCATACATTCGGCTTCCCTGAGCGTGTTCACACCCCAAGAGGCGTGAACGATCCTTCGCGCCCAACACGGCGGGGCCGGGCGTCCGTTCGCAATGGCGACAGGCGTCAACAAGCACGCGTCCGAGGCGCAGGTGACCGGAGCGGTCAAGCTGCCGCCGGAGGTGACGCGCGTGCTGCAGAAGCAGAAGCGCGTGCAGCGCATCAACAATGAGCACTTCTTCCGATGCCACCCAGAGCTTCGTGCGATGATCGGTGGCTTCATGTCAGCAGTGCTCAAGCAGAAGCCCGACGACCCGACCCTGTTCGCGGAGCGGTACTTTACGCAGCCCGACCTGGCGCGGCAGCTCGGGTACTCGGGCTGGACGCGTCCGCCCACGCCCGAGCCCGAGATCGAGCAGTTCGATAACGACTACGGCCTGGACGACGAGGGCGGCGACGAGTTCGGCGACGAGAGGATGGCGGGCACGACGGAGCTGGACGTGGTGGAGCTCGAGAAGATGCTCATCGGGCTCTTCAAGGAGGCGGACCGCGACGGCTCGGGCGCGCTCGACTTTGGCGAGTTCAAGGAGCTCATGGCGACTGCGGAGCTCGGTATCACTCCCAAGGAGCTTGAGCTTCTGCTCTCCGAGGTGGATGAGGATGCCGACGGCAACGTGACGTACGCGGAGTTCGCGTCGCTCGCGGTCGAGGTGATCCAGACGATGCGCCTCAAGCAGCGCTTCGAGGAGACCGAGGCCATCGAGAGCGAGTACCTTCGCGAGGCGGCGCAGTCGATCATCGGCGTCGTTCCACAGCAGCTGGAGCAGATGGTGCTGCAGACGGCGAGTGCCGGCGGTCTCCTCTCGCGCCTTCAGGTGAAGACGCTCTTCCGCTCGCCGCAGCTCGGCTTGTCCAAGCAGCAGATCAACCAGGCCGCGGAGAGCGTCAAGTACGATGGCGACGGCATGGTGAGCGCTGCGACGCTCGCACCGACGGCGTATGGCGTGGTGGAGCGGGTCGTGATGCGAGCGCTCGCGATGCAGAACCTGGGCGAGGTGGGCGCGGAGCTGACGCGCATGTGCGAGTTCTACGACAAGGAGGAGAGCGGCTACCTGCCCGCGCCGGTGCTCAAGCAGGTCTTGTTGCAGGGCTTCCCCTTCGTCACGCGTCTCCAGGCGAACGCGCTCGTGTCCGATAAGGACGTGCCCACCAACGGAGCCGGCCTCGTCGCGTGGCGTGAGCACCTGCCGAAGATGACGGCGATCCTCAAGGGCATGGGCGACCCGAACGCGATCCGCGAGCGCGCCGAGCTCGCCGCGCGCGCCGACTTCCAGCCCGTGGAGCTCATGAGCGGGAAGGACCATGAAGCCATGAACGAGCTGCTCACCTCGCTCTTCACGCGGGCTGACAAGGACGGCTCGGGTGAGCTCGATACGGACGAGTTTGTCCAATGCATGCTCGCGGCCGACTTTGGCTTCAGCGCCGACGACGCGCTCGACCTGATGGCCATGTTCGACTCAGACGGCGACGGCAAGATCTCGTACCAAGAGTTCTTGAGCCTCGCATACGATTGCCTTGTCCACTTGGCACGCGAGCGCAAGATCATGAACTCGATGATGATGAGCATTGAGGGCGAGGGCATCTACTGAGCCGCCCTCGGCTGAGGCGGCGCCCGCTCGCTCCGCCCCACGGAGTCCTCACTCGGCGGGCCGTCCACGCCAAACCGTCGCCGCGACTCGACGGCCACTGGAGGCCTCACTCGAGGGTTCTGAGCTGAACATTGTGCGTTTGGTGTTATTAGTGCCAGTGTCACGTGCATGAGAATTGAGATGCATGTGGAAAGCGAGAACGGTTTTGCACCGGTCTGACGACTGACCGGTGCGCCGACACCCGAGACCCGATCAAAAATTACTCCAATGTCCAAAGGGGTCTTCGCACAGCGGGGTTCTGGGTTGGAGGCTTGGCGACGACGCTCGACGGACAGCGACAGCTCTCCGCCACATCTGGCAGGGCTGCCGCGTCTTCCGACGCGTCCTCGTGAGCATCCTCGAGACCCCACACGAGGTCGGCGGGTCCGAAGGCGGCGCCGCGGCACGTGGATCGGATCTCCATCGACGAGATCGCGAGCTCCGCCGGACGGTTTGCGGACCACGCGCAGAGCTGCTCGTTGGTATGCTGGAGCAGCTCGAGCCAGCTCGTGCGAGGCCCAAACTCGGCGACTACACGGCGCAGGGCGGCGAACATTGCGCCACGGTAGGCGACGGTGCCGGGGGTCGTGGCGTACCCCCAGAGGAAGTCATGCTCCTCGCACAGGTGCATCCCATCTGCATGCACCCCATCTGCATGCACGCCGCGCCACGGGCCCTCGTCGCTCTCCGCGTCGTCCAAAAAAGGCAGGCCCTCCGCCATTGCCTCGTCCAAATAAGGCAGGTTCTCCGCCAAACACGAACGCTTCTCAATCACGTCGAGCTGCTGCCCGTCGTCCGGCGTCCCCGCCTCGAGCTGTGCACCAAAGAGTCCGCTGTGAAGGCTGCGCGTCCCCGCCTCTCCGCTCCTCGTCGCGTCCCCAGCATCGAAGCTGAGCATCGAAGCCTCGCCACGCCGGCACGCCTGTATGAGGAAGACCTTCGGCTTACCCTCCAACGCGGGCGCCGCACGCGGCGCGAGCGCGCCGAAGAGCATGCGGAGCGACGAGCGCCGCCCGTCCTGCGCGAGCAGCGCCGCCTCCGACCCATGCGCCATGAGCGCCACTACGGACGATCCGTGCGCCTCCCAGCCGGGCTCGGATCCATGAGCGAGCAAGCTGGCATGCAGCTCGGAGGCGCTCGGGTTCTCGACGCAGCGCACCGTGTAGCCCAGAGCACGGAGCGCCTCACGCGCGTCGCCCAGCTCGGCGCTCGCCCCCGACTCTCGCCCGAGGCCGACCGAGATGACGAGCGCACGACCGGCCGAGGCGCATCTGCCGTAGGCCAGCCCTGCCTTGGGCTCGGGCACGGGAGGACAAGTGGGCTCATGATGCGCTGGGCGGGCCGTCGCCTCCTCCTCGGAGAGCCCGAGCTCGTTCGCGAGACGTCGCCCGAGCGCGCGCAGCGCCGACGGCCTTCGCGCCGCCGCGGGGGTCCATTGCCAGCCAGGCAGCTCATTGAGGGCCTCGACACGCTCGGCGGTCAGCCTGCCGGACGCGCGCGCCTCGCGTTGTCGAGCGGCCCAGCGGCGGAGCGAGTCGGGGAGCGGCTCACCGGTGCTCAGCGCGGCCGCGTACGCCGCCAGCCCCTCCTCGAAGCGCGCCGCCAGTGGATCGAATTCAAAGCCGAGGGCGAGCAGCGCGTCCCGGCGGCGGATGGGCAGCGCATCACTTCGGTACAGCACGCGCTGGCGCCCGACCCACGTGCCGAGAGGTGGCGAGGGCGCGTACGCGCTGGGCACGTTGGAGTGGCCGTGCGCGGCGAAAAAGGCCTCCAGCTCCTCGTAGCGCAGCTGCCACTGATGCTCGAGTGGGTCCCACACAAAGGAGACGGTGTCGAGCTGGTCGATCACGTCCTGCGAGAGGCTGCCCTGACGGCGCAGCGTGCGCTGGCGCGTCGCCCACCGGACTAAGGACGCGTCGTGCCCGAACTGGACCGATGGCGCCGCAACCCCGTGCTCCTCCGCGATGCGAGCCAGCTGGGCAAGCCGCTGACGCAGCGGGCTCACCCCGCTCGCCGAGGGCGACGCGGTCGGCGCAAAGGTGGTGACCTTGAGCTCGCTCAAGGCGAGACCAACCGCGCGGCGGCAGGCCATATTTGTGGGCACCGGCGCCAACAGGGTCGACGGTGCGAGCGCCCATGCCACCGCGCAGTTGATGAGGAATGCAGTCAGCATGAGCTTCCCGGTGGGTGGCTTGCGACCCTCGCTGCCTCCATGGGTTGCGCCAAGAGGCGGGTCTGTGGAAAAGGGCCTTGCCGATGTGTCCATAGATTGCTTTCGCCATCAATGAACTCGGGGCGCCGCCCCGAGTCGATTGCCGCATAGATGGGTCTATGGACACATTCCTATACCCCCCTATTAGGAAACGCGCCGTACCGAGCGCATCTGCCCTCCGTTCGTACACTTATTCGGATTTCACCTCATATCCCCAATCATTACTCCAACTCCTACCTTAACTCCAGCTATAGCCCCAAATCCGAGTCCAACTCCAACTCCAACTCGAAACTCCAACAACAACTCCAACTCCAACTCCATAACGGTCAAGTTTGCCTCGGAGGATCCAGCTGGGGGTGCAGGTGTGCTGTGCTGGCACACTTCTTCGTGCACTTCGAAAAGAATTTCCCCTTTGCAAGTCCAGGCAAGTCTCCTCCAGGGTCTGCATCCGAACTCTTTTCTCGTCGCCGCGCCAAGTCCGCTTCGCCGATCCGAGTGTGTGCGATGCCCAGCACGGACCTGCTGCGCGCGTGGGTGGCCGATCGCGTGACCGAGCTTGAGGGGCTGCGCGATGACGTGCTCATCGACATGGTCATGCGCAGAATCGAGGAGGACTCTGACTGGGACCGTCAGAGCTTCGAGGCGAGCGTGAGCATCCTGATGGGCGAGCGTGCGCAGGGCTTCACGGCGGCGCTGTGGACATTCCTCGGCCGCAACGACGACGGGACGTCGCAAGGTGTACCACCGCCATCCACGGTGGAGCGAGCGCGGCCGACGGCGGCGCCGCTGCCCCAATCGGTGCTTGACGGAGGAGGTGGCCGAGGCGGCGGCCAAGGAGGAGGAGGGTCCGTAGTCGGTCCGCAGCAGCCGCAGGCGACGGGCGGCGGCGGCAGGGGCGGCTACCAGGACGGCGAGGGCGAGGGCCAGGAGGAGGAGGAGCATTACGAGGACGAGGGGGTGGACTTTGAGGAGGCCGACGACTATGACGACCCGCGGTACGGCGAGGAGGACGACGAGGAGGGGGAGGAGGAGGGGGAGGAATATTATAACGAGGAGTATGCCGACGAGGCGGTCGCCAATGGCGACGCGCTGCCCACGCCACCGGGCGGCGGCGACGCCGCTTCGATGCCTCCCGCCGCGCCGCGCTCCAAGCTCGACCAGCCTTTGCATGCAAAGCTCGACCAACCGACATGGCAAGCAAACGGCGCGCCGATCGGCGGCGGCGGCGGCGACGAGGGCGAGGGCGGCGACAAGGGCGGCGGCCCTCTGCTCAACGGTGGGATCGCCCGGCTCTCGGGCGGCGTCGGCGTCGAGGCGCCGCTGCTGTACCCACCGACATGGCCCACGACGCCGTTCATTCCCGCGCACGCGGACTTATTGCCGCCGGCCCTCGCGCCGGCGGTGGCGGCGGCAGGCGGCGGCAGCAGCGGTGGCAGCGGCGGCGGCTCAGCGGGCGGCCTGGCGCCCCCAAGGGCCGGCGACGACGCGGCTGCCGCCGCAGCCCTGAAGCCCGATCCCACCACCCTCGTGAGCGAACGACTCAAACTACTGAGCGTGAGCGCCGTCTTGGGCGGCGGGACGGCGGCAGCCGGCGGCGGCGGCGGCGGCGGCGGCGGCGGCGACGGCGGCGGCGGCGACGGCGGCGGCGGCGGCGGCGGCGGCGGCGGCGGCGGCGGGCCCGGGCGGGCCGGCTGCCGCAGCGGTGGCCTTTCCAAGGTGGCTCTCGCCGACATCCCCACAGGCATCCCGCCCGGCCCCATCTCATCACTGTGTCGCCCACTCGGAGGCTCGTGCAGCGCCGTCTCGGGCGCACCGGCATCCGGGCCTGCGGGCGCCGTCCCGGGCAGTTCTCCCTGGGGGGGGCGCAGCGGTGGCGCAGTCACCGGCGGCGGCTGGACATGCGGAGGGCCGACGGCGGTCTCCAGCCTCTCTTTATGCTATGGTCATAGGGCAAGCTGCGCGATTGCATGCGATGGGATCGAGCAAGCATACCTACCCACGCCGCTCTCAGACACTCCGATGGACGAGCTCGAGGTGAAGCAGCTGCTCGAATGGCTCACCGAGGCTGCCCAGCAGCTGTACGGCGACGATCCCGGCGAGCATGCTGACCTCGTCGACCGCACAGCCGCGGTGCTGCGTAACTCGCTGCTCACCTCCGCCGTCTTCTCCGCTTTCGAAGCGGAAGACCAGGCCCGCCGATCGGACGTCGTCGAGGGAGAGGGGGCCTCGGAGGGCGCGCCGGCGGTCGGCGCTGAGGCCCGCGCCGCCACCGTCGGCGACGGGCGTCTCTTCTCGGCTCTGCAGAAGGGTGCGGGCGTACCGGGTGGCGGTGGCGGTGGCGGTGGGGGTGGGGGCGGGGGTGGGGGCGGGGGTGGGGGCGACCGCCGCTGCGTCGACCTCTCGGCTCTCCCATCGTCGTTACGCTCGCTGCTGGATCCTCGCTCGCTCAGGTTGCGATTGCCCCTGAGTGCCCTCCTCGCATGCAAGCGCTCACCACGGCGCGCACGCCAGTGTGCTCACCACGGCGCCCCCCCTCCCCTTCCTTCTCTTCCTCGGCACAGCTTCCTACGCGAGCTCTGGGTGGTGCTGCAGCGCGACGAGCCTCACACCGCGCAGTCGCTGCTGCACCCCCACCTGGACGAAGCGGTTCAACTGCCCGCCGCCGCCGCCGCGACCGATCCGCTCAGCACGGCGCGCTGCGACATGCTGGGCGAGGCGCTCGGCACGGCGCTCTGCCAGCCGCCCGCGCTGCTCCCGCCTCCGCGCGCTCCGACGGGCGAGTACGGCTGGGACCTGGGCGCTGTGTTGGCTTGGGCCGAGCAGCAGACGCGTGCGACGTTGGGTTTCGTTGATCAGGTGAGCTGATGACCTCTGATGACCTCTGATGACCTCTGATGCCCTCTGATGCCCTCTGATCACCTCTGATGACATCTGATGACCTCTGATGACCTCTGATGCGACGATGGGTTTCGTCGACCAGGTGATTGTCGACACGGTCGTGCGATGGCTCTCGACCGGCGACACCGGCGCCACCGACGGTGATCCACCGCATCCGTCGCCCAAGACGACGCTTCCACACGGCGCTCCACCGCATGCGTCGCCCAAGACGGCGGCGGCAGCCTCTACGAGCGCGCCCGATTCCCAACGGCCGGTGCTCGGTGCAGCGCTGCTCTCCCGAGACAGCGACAATCTCAGCGGTCTGCAGGCGCATCTGGCCGTGCTCATGGATGCTCCAGCCGCGAGCGCGCTGGTCGCCGCTCTGATTGGATTCCTCAACTCCGATGAGGCACGTGGACCCCTCCCGCCGCCCAGTACGGCGCGCATGCCGCCTGGGGCGGGCCCGATTGCGCCCAATACGGCGCGCCTGCCTGCGGAGGTGCTTGCGTGGTGCCACCCCGACATTGGCACCTACCGCGTGCTCGCATTGTCGGACGTGGCTGATGGTATCCTGCTGGTCCTGCAAAGCCCCACGGCCAAGGGCCTCGCTCTCCTCCAGCAAGCCGGTGTGCTTGGCCGCGGAGTGCGCCTGAGTGCGCCTGAGTGCGCCTGAGTGCGCCTGAGTGCGCCTGAGTGCGGTTTGGGTGCGGTTTGCGTTTGAGTGCGTGTTGCGTGCTTCCAATTGCCTCCCTCATCCACCCGGTCCTGCCTGATGGTCCCTGATGGCCCCTAATTGCGCCTGAGTGCCTCCCTCATCAGGTACCCGCGGCCTCGCGCCCCTCCCGAAGCTCGCGCCGACTGCCCTCACTCCGCTCATCGCGGCGTGGCCAGCGGCCGGAGGAGCGCTCGTGCTGGTGGGCGACTGCGTCCGTTGGCTCTCGGACGATGGCTCGCTGCAGGACGTGGCCACGCTGCCGCGTGGCAGCTGCTCCGTGGACGCGGCGTATCTGGAGGATGAGGGCGTCGTTCTGGTGGCCATTGCCGAGGATGAAGCTACTGGCGGGCACGAAGGCAACGGCCACTTCGGCGGCTACGGCGGCGGCAGCTATGGCGGCGGCGAGGGCGGCCTGTGTGGCCTGGCAGCCCCGCTGCTGAGCTCGAGTGCCGAGAGTGGCATTCGAGTGTACTCAGCCCTCGCGCACCGCCAGATGGGCAGATCGCTCTTCCAGTTCGGCTCGGCTGGCAACAAGGCTGGCAACAAGGCTGGCAGCAAGGCTCGGGGGGGATGGGTGCGCTTGGGGTCGGTCGGGCCGGGCGCGTGCCGCGTGTCGCTCTCGCCCGACGGTCAGCGAGCCGGATGGTGCGAAGCTGACACCTCCTGCTGCCTTCACACCTCCTGCTGCCTCGCACTGCGCCTGGCTCATTCACATTCACACCACGTGCCGTCCTCGCGCTCCCCCTCGGCGCTCCCCCCAATGTCGCTCCACCCCGCCCGGTCGCCCAATGGCGCCACCGAAGGGCGTGGTGGCGCCAAGGGCGGGTGCGTCGGTGGTGCGAGCGCCAAGGGCGGGGTGGCCAATGCGCCGACCCACTCCGCTTGCTTGGAGATGTCGTCAGTCTGGTCGGAGCGCTCGGAGCAAGGCGAGGTGCGACTGCTGCGAGGCGACTTCAGCGTGGTCGAGCTCAGCACGAATGGTGCGCCTCTCACGCCGCGTGCCATCACACACGGCGCGATGCACTGCCGAACAATCTCCATCGCACCGGACGGCACCGGTGTCGTCTACCTCGCGACCCACCGGCTCAGTGGCGGCAGTGGCGGCAGCTACGGCGGCGGTGGCGGAGGCGGGCTGGCAGCGGGCGCAGCAGTGCCGCCCGCGGCCGGAGATCCGAACGCACTCAACTTATGGTGGCAGGTCTGGGACGGTGGCCTGCCTCCCGTCCTACTGTGCGATGCAGCCCAGGCGGGGCGCATCCTGAGCTTTGGTTGGGCGCCGCGCGTCGAGGATGAGGAGCATGCCTTTGAGAATGAGCAGGGCGAGGAAGAGAACGAGATCCTCCCGGGCTTGCGCCTCTGGGTCACCGCCCTCCGCCACGGCTGCCAGCCGCACTCGTCGCTCATCGACCTGCAGGGCGCCATCCTGGGCGCCTTCGAGCTACCGATCGCCAGGAACGCGGTGGGTGCCTCTGAGGACCCTCTGACGCCACTCTGAGCACCCTCTGAGCACCCTCTGAGGAAGACGACTGAGTGAATCCTCCTCTCTCTCTCTCACTCTCTCTCTCTCTCGCAGGTGCTCTGGCTCCAAGATGGGCGTCGTGTCCTCGTCACCCACAGCCTCGAATGGTTCCCTTCGCTCTGGGACGGCGCCTCTCTCGCCTCCCTTCCCCTGCCCGAAGGCTTCGGACAGCTGCTCGTGCGAGCCTTGCCGTGGCTCGCGGCGGACGGCCGCCCCCTCGCCGCCTTCTCCCTCAAGCTACGCGCCACGCCCAACACGGCGCCCCTGCTTCTGCACCTGCGCGACCCTCGAGAGCCGTTACCTCTGGTCGGCACACGCTCCGCCCTCGTCGGCGCCGCCGCGCCGCTCCTACCTCTGCTGCGCCTCGGGTACGAGATCGTCCAGATCGAATGCCGGCCACCCTCGTACGATCGGCTGCTGGCCCTCGCGACGACGCCTGAGATGGCTGCGGTGGGCATGGTCCCCGCGGCCCTTGCTGGCCGGGCCCTCGTAAGTGATCTACTGGAGGGCCTCGATCACTACCTCAGTGCGACGCGAGCGAGTACCCGCGAGACGGACAGCGCCAGTGGCGAGAGCGCAAGCGGCGCGAGCCTGCTCGCCAACCCACACCCCGTCGGCGTCCTTGGGTTTGGTTTGGGAGGGCTACTCGCGCTGCAGGCCGTCGCCTGGGCACCAAAGCGCTTCTCGTGCGCCATATGCCAAGGGGCGCCCGTTTCCGAATCGTGGCTGGCGATGGAGATGGGCGCACACACCCCGCCGCCCCTGGCCGCCTCCGCCGCCGCCGCCGCCGCCGCTGCCGCCGCCGCGGCCGCCGCGGCCGCCGCCGCCGACGCCGCCGCCGCCGCCGACGCCGACGCCAAGGACGACAACAAGGCGAAGGAGCCAAGGACCCCGGCCCCGCCAGTCGATATGAGTCCATCGGGGGCGGGCGGGGACGCGACCGCGGCTGCCGCCGCCAGCGCCGCGGCGGTCGCCGATCTCGAGCTCGTACGTGCGCTCGGCCGCACGACCACTCCGGTGCTCTTGCTCTACGGGGACGCCGATCCAGCCTGCCCTCTCTCACACGCCCAGGCCGCCTTCAACGCGCTGCAGTGCGCCTCGCCCGCCTCGCAGCTGGTCGTGTACGAAGGAGCGGCACACTCGCTCTCCTCGTGCACTCAGCGTCTCGACGGCAATCGCCGCGTGTGCGAGTGGGCGCGCGCGTGGATGCCTAATGAGACCCTGATGAGTCCCTAATGAGTCCCTGATGGCGCGCACGCGTGGCTGCCGGTGTCGCCGCCGTCGGCCGCCGCTGTGCCGTGACCCTCGGTGCGCGGTCTACACATCGGCTGAGAGGCCCTCTCGCGACTCAACGAGCACAAAGGTGCGTGAGCAGAGGAGCCAGACCATACCGTACTCTGGACCAAGCGGGGCGGATGATTGCAGCGGATGAGGATCACACTCGTCTGTTGTGATGTGTACAATCATTGTGGCTCCCGAGTGTCAGTGTGGAACGAGGGGTCCTGGCAGCGAGAGAGACGGAGTAAGAGAGAGATACTTGGCGGCACCGGCAGCTCGCAGAGGTGCTGGTCGCCCTGGCACCTTGATGTTCGCTGGAGATAAGGGAAAGTACGAGTTCACAGTCCGGTGTCCTTTCTCACTCGTCCTTTCACACTCGTCATGGCGCCGATGGCGGCGCGGTGTCCTCCGACCCGCCCTCTGACGATGCTTGCGTCTGCTGCCGCGATAGCCGTCGTCGCACTCATCGTCATGCGTTTCCGTCGCGTCCGCCAGCAGCAGAAGAGGATTGCCTTTCTGAACACCGAGGACGCGCCAAAGTGGGTTGATCAGCTCGAAATCTTTGCGCGAGCGCTGGAGCTGCCAGTTAGCCGCTTTGAAAAGTTTGATTGCTTTCGAGGGCAGTATCCAAGCGCCGATGCGCTGCGCCGTGGCGTCTATGTGGGAGTTCTCATCACCGGCAGCCACTTCTCGTGCGTCGATCCCGCGCTGCCGTGGCTCCAGGGGCTCTTCGAGTGCATACGCACTTGCGAGGAGCTGCCGCATGTGAACGTGCTCGGCTGCTGCTTCGGCTGCCAGGCGGCCGCTGTGGCCCTCGGCGGCACGGTGGGGAACAATCCGGACGGCAGCTTCGCATTCGGCGTCGAGAGTGTCGACCTCACGCTTTCCGAGCTGCGCGTCGCGACGCTTCGGCTCCTCGAGAGTCACGGCGAGCAGGTGCTCACGCTGCCGCGCGGCGCCATACTCGTCGGCATATCGGCCTCCGCGCCGCACGAGCTCTTCGTCGCCGGGCGCCACCGTAACGTACTTTGCTGCCAATCGCACCCCGAGTTTGATCGCCATCTGCTGCAATCTCGCATCGAGCCGGCACTCGTCGCCAAGGGAAGGCTGAGCGCCGCGCAGCTGCACGCGATGAGCGAGGCGCCCGCTCACTTTTACGAGTGCTGTACCGCGTGGGAGAGCGGCCCCGGAGGGCTCTGCGGTGGCTCACTCGTGGGACGGCGCCTCTACCGTGACGTCCTCCTCGAGGGCATCACTGTCGCGCTCGCCAACCTTGCCGAGAGCTGCTCTCGAGCAGCCGACGAGGCGCGAGTGTAGGGCGCGTGATAGGGCGCGTAGCAGTACTCTAGCGGCTGGTCCCATTAGGCGGGCGGTCCAGCGGATTTGAAATCGGGTGGCCGCGGATAGTGTGTGAATCCAGAACGGTCAACGGCGGAAGCCCTCGACATCCGCCGCATCGCGCCTCTCCACCGCTCGCTCCACCCGACCCGAGTGCCGAGACAGAGCACCCTCCAGACCCGGCCCACGTCTCAGCGGGGAGCGGCAGCGGGGTAAATGAATCTTTCATCCGTCATCTTAGCCGCTGGCCCACCGTGGATTTTTGTATTTTGGTGCCATTCTGCCATATTTAGGGCTCGATTTAGCGGCTAGCGGGTCCCATTATGCGTTAGGCCGAAGAGCGAGGTGGCCCGCTCGCAGTCGCACTCATTAAGGGTAATTTTGGGAATGAACCCGCTACATGAACAGATGTGACTGCCAAGGCCCCCGGGCTGGGGCGTGTGGAAGGGTGGGAAAAGAATGGAGCCCCCGGCGGGGCGGGGGAGGGTGGGGAAAGAATGGACAACGGTATAGAGCCAGACAGCGAAATCAAGCTGGTTCGACTCGCAGGGGGCACTTCCCGCGAACTTAGGGGTTTTGGCTCGTGGTTTGTTAACTTGAGCTTGGGATATTTCCACGTCGTCGATTTTGTGTTCTGAAAGTTTATTGTTCTAAAACTCAATGGGAGAGCAGGGGACACCTCTGGCTCGAGTTTCGTCCAAAACCCATTTGCAATCTTTCGCTCATCAAGCTTCTAGAAGATCTAAGTCCCGTTCTAGCGGCATATGTCATGCATGATGTGTAGCGGCATTGATGACGTTAAAAAACGGCTAAGAGGTCCAGTTTGTTTGTGGCGCCTGCTCCAGTCCACACTAAGTCCACACAAAAGCGTCACGCTAGCAAATCGCTCGATACTATGGATCGCACGATCCAAACACCGCGAACGCGCAAATGCTATACCTTTCGTTTCAGCTCGGCTTGTTCGCTGTGACGCTTCCTTCCAGGTCGGACACGTCGACGTCCCATTACCCCAAAGAAGTGACAAAATTCTGAATCGTTCTGAGGAGAGAAGGCTTTGGAGGTACATGTAGGGGGGTCCCCAAGAGTTTCACAAGCTCTTCGCTCATTGCGTGTTCGGCCCATATCATGATTTCAACAGCCCAGCGTGAGTCGCCGCAGCTGCCGACGTTGCAGTCATAGAGATTCAAGCTCGTCTCGCACCCACGCGGCCTCAACATGCCCACCTTCTCCATGGCGTCAACCTCTTGAGCAGTTAGCAAGCACATGCTCCTAAATATGGAGCTGCTGTGAGTCTCGTTAGCGAGGGAGCACTGAGATGCCGATGCCTCCAGCGCCAACCAGTTTTCGTAATAGTGGCGGCGCGTATTGACGATGGGCTGGACCGTTTTACTGGCATGGCTTCCCATCACCCAAAAGAAGTTGAACCATTCGAATCCTCCTGTGCTTGGCGCAATGCCTGCGTGCTGCACCCTTGGCAGGAGCAGCGCGAACAAAGACCGCACAGATCTCCAGCTGGCCACGACCTCCTTGAAGAGGGCCATTTCAGAAAGTGTGCGGCGGGTGTCGGGATACAGATCGTGCGTCGCGCCCTTGTTGTGGAAGTAGAGGAAAAGATGGTTCGGGCTCTTACAGGCGAGTCGCCAGAGGCGGTGTAGGGCAGGCCACTCGTGTAGATTCTCGCCGACCCTCGAGTACAACGTGCCGTTCCGCCGCCTCACCTGTTCACCGATCAAGGTCATGGCATTCGACGCTTGTTCGGCCTGTTCGAATCTGGTTGAAAGATGCCCGAATCGCTCGGCATCAGAGCACGCAGAATTCGCGGCACTTCCAGCCGAAGTGCCTGTGCTAAAGATATAAGATAGCTCAACGTGCACGTGTGCGTGCTCAGGCTGGAACAAACCCACCAGTTCAAGTGACTCGAGCTGTGCCTCTACGATACTCATGGTCTTCTGACGAGCGAAGCTCAGGATGTTGGCGCCGTACACTACCTCAATGAACGGTGGTGCCGCTTGCAGCGTTGTGCTTGAAGTTCTATCTGTGCTTGGTAAACTTCTCCCATGACTTCTCCTTGCCCAGCAGCGACTCGCTCGACTAGCCTCTGGACTGCTGTAAACTACGAGCACGTCGGCCTTCAATGTACCGAGGGGGCGATGCACGGTTGTGTTGGAAAGCACATGTTGGGTCGCGATAGTGAACATGCGGCTCAGCTCTTGTACGCGGCGTGAGCGCCACGCGAACAACAGAACAGAAAAGGATTGGAATCACACTTGGTGTTGTGAGATCACATTCACTTTGTGCAAACGCGACAAGGCGCGGTGATGAAGGAATCATCAAGCTGAGACTCCTCAGGATTCCGGCATCACCGCGATGGAGCATCGCGCAAGGCGCATTCGG
>Ga0210242_100065_pt1 | contig 70673 bp, 45 predicted proteins | sample ChrtobMeP5a_16mM_FD_155445 | JGI IMG/M metagenome (GOLD analysis project Ga0210242, IMG submission 155445) | Chrysochromulina tobin associated microbial communities from unialgal haptophyte culture, Seattle, Washington, United States - P5a_16mM | ecosystem: Host-associated > Algae > Haptophytes >... | reverse complement strand
GGAGGCGAGGGAGGAGGCGGTGACGGTGGCGGTGGCGACGGTGGTGGAGGCGAGGGCGGGGGAGGCGATGGAGGCGGCGGGGATGGCGGGGGAGGTGATGGCGGAGGGGGTGATGGCGGTGGTGGCGATGGCGGCGGGGGTGAGGGCGGTGGTGGCGATGGTGGAGGAGGCGACGGCGATGGTGGAGGAGGCGACGGCGATGGTGGTGGCGACGGTGGCGGTGGCGACGGTGGTGGCGGTGAAGTTGGTGGGCGCAAAGGCTCCGGGGCGACGCATCCCGTGAAGAGCAACATCACCGCAAGCGCTTTTGAAGAGCGCGACAGGCGTGGCAGAGAGCAGCGCCTCTGTGATGCCGGGCATCTGCCCAGACCTCCGCAGCGCTTCAAACCAGTGGTCTCTCCAGTAGGGGACATGCGACTGAGACCGACCGAGATGATGCCCACCAGCCCAGACGCGAGTGCAGCAAGCATCAGTTGGACATGAAACGCAAAATATTGGACATGAAACGCTTTGGTCGTGTTCCCTAGGCTCACGCCATATTGGTCGTCGGCGGCAGGTGCTGCAAGGTTGAAGCGTACCCACCCGCCAACCTCATCAAGGCACGTCCACCACCATGTCAGCAGACTGGCTTCAAACGCGTGTGCTCCGGAGTTACTTGTCTCGTGCCCCGGCTTTGTGCAAATGTCTTGTGAATGTGTGATGTCAAGACCCTGCGTCCCTTCGTGCGCATTGAACTCGTACACGTAAGCGTTCCACCACTCATGCTCCTGGCGGATCGCCAGCCGCCACAGCGTCGCTCTGGGTTCGTATGCACTGGCCCATTCGATCACGAGCAGGATCAAAATGGCACGCATGCTGTTGCGTGAGCGAAACTCACTGCGCATGGACTGCACCGCCATCGTGCGTGTATGAAGCAGTCGGCCGCGATGACGTCTTTCATCATCGGCTGCTTCGAGACGCGAACTCAAAGCCACACTCTCAACGGTTCTCCCGAAACGTGGACAGACGCTAAAACAAAGGTTTCGGGCGGAATTTGACAGATTCAACTACAGATTCCCACACCATCGGCATTTGCAAGTTCTCGCTGATCGGCTCGCCAGCGTTCCTAGGTGTATCCCGAGCCAGGCCGCGATGCCGTTCCTCCTTCTCTTCGCCAGCGCAAGCGCCGCATTCTCCTTCTCGGGTTCCGCGACAGTCGTGCCGATCGCACGCCATAGCGATGCACGCATGGTCTTCCGTGCGCCGAGGTCAACGGATGAAGCAATGGAAGACCAGATGATGCGACTGCGGTCATCCGGCAGGTCGCCAAAGGAGTACGAGGAGGCCATCCGCTCTGCGGCGAACGCGTACTTGACTGCCAATGGCCTACATGTGGGTGGTGCCGACAATCCTCCCACCGCGCCAGCGCAGCGCGCCAGCTTCCTGAAGCAGCTGTGGGATGTCAATGAGGTTCCGGCTTTGCCCGCTGCGACGAAGAGCGATTCCACACGTGTGGTGGCAACGATCTACGAAATCGGCGGGCCGCTCACCGGCGTGCTCTCCACGTCCGTCACGAAGAAGCTGCCGCTAATCCCGCACGTGGGCATCCGCATCCATGGACTCGAGTACTTTTACTCGGACCACATCGAGTGCCGCACGGTGCCTGTCATGGAGGCGATGCTCGGCGACCGGCCGCAGATCTCGATCGACCTCGGCCCTTCGAAGATGAGCGCCAAGGAGCTCGAGGCTGAGGTGGCACGCCTCGAAGCCGACTGGACCGCGGACGATTACCACGTCTTCGACAAGAACTGCGTCCACTTTGGCGTCGAGCTCGCAAAGCGTGTGTGCGCGCGCAAGGAGGCCCTTCCGCAGCCGCTCATCCAGGGCGTGATCGACGTGTCCGAGCGCATGCTCGACTCGTTGCCCGAGTGGCGACGCAAACTCGGCCGGCGCGTGATGAATGAGGTGACGAGGCTGGTCGTCGTCTCTTGGGGCAAAGCTTCCAAGAGCAAAAAGGAGGAGACTGCCGACCAGCTCGGCCTGAAACGAGGCGCTTAGGGCCCGTTTTTCCGTAGTATACGTTTACTGTCCAACGTCGCTTAGAGTAGCACGCCTCCCAATCATACAGATGCAAATCGAAGACGTGCCACCTGAGGCGGAGACGCGACCGGCGCCGCCGACCCGTAGGTCCCGTCCGCTCGCGCGCCGTCCCCACACCGTCGCTCCACGGCCGCACGGTCCAAGCCCAACGGCAACGCGACCTCCCCCGCCCTCAAACACCTAACGTGACGGTAACGCCTCGCGCACTAAGATCCGTCGCTGCGGGCACATGCATGTACCCCCTGCGGACGAACGTCGCAACTACAAAGCCCCAGCTCACTCACCCTCGCCCTCGTCCTCCTCGTCCTCCTCGCCATCGTCCTCGTCGTCCGAGTCTGACGAGTCGTCGATGGCGCGCACACGTTTAATGGGCTTCATCGCTTCCGTGTCGCCATCGTCGTATTCGACATCGCACCACTGACCCACGTCGTTGCGATGCACGCCGGTGATCGTCCCACGGAACCACAGCTCGTCCGCGCTGCTGCCGTACTGCGCGAACACGCGCCGGCCCACCTCGCACTTGACTGTTGCAGACCACAAACACGTGGGCTGCGGGTTGGTGGTGCCATTGGTATCGTCCTCCCTGTCGCCTGTCTCATCGGACGGATCGGAGCTGGACGAGGCCACCGCTGCCACGGCTGCCGCGGCCGCTGCCAGCGCTACCTCGTGCGCTTTGCGCGCACTCTCAAGCGCTTCTTCGGCCGCCCCGAGAGCGCTCTCTTCCCGCGTGAGCGTCTGCCTCGCGACGTCCACCCTGTGCGCCGCCTTGGCATGGGCCTCCTCGGTACGCGCAAGCGTCTTGGCCGTCTTGTCGACGGCAGCCTTGAGGGCCGCCGCCTCGGCGTCCAGCTTGGGCGACTTGGCCGTCAACGAGGCGCCCGAGCGCGGGCTGTGGAAGCTCTTGCAAGGATCTGGCTCATCTTCGTACTGTCGCGTGGGCGCCGCACGGGCGCGCTTTGACATGCGTCCCGGCTGACCCACCGCTGCTGCCTCAGCGAAGAAGCGGTCGAGGACGCCCTCACTATCATCGCTCAGCACCGGCCAGTGCGCCTTCTGCGTGCTCACGACCGCCCGGAGGGTTGGCTCGCAGCAGCGCGAGAGCAGCTGCGGCGGCGGCATTGGTGCTTGCTCTCCCAAGAGCACGCGCAGCACTGCCTCGCAGCACTCGGAGGTGACCAGGCGGTTGTAGCCACCCTCGAGGGCGCAGCAGACCGGGCAGCTCACCGTCTGCAGCAGCATCGCCGTCATGTGCGCAAAGCCCGCTGGTGTCACCTTCATGCGCCCTTGCGCGTCGCCGTCGGCGGCGTCGAAGCCAGCGGAGACTAGGAGGAGATCGGGGCCGAAAGCGCGCAGAATTGGCAGCACGACGAGCGTGAACGCGGCGAGGTAGTCGGTGTCATGCATCCCATTTTCGGGCCACGGGATGTTGACGTTGCGCCCGACGCCCGCGCCCGCGCCCACCTCGTCGAGCTCACCAGTCTCCGGATACCACCGGTCTCCAAAGCGATGGAGAGAGATGTAGAGGACTCGTTCCTCCTCGTAGAAGAGGTGCTGCGTGCCGTTGCCGTGGTGGACGTCCCAATCAAGGATGGCTATCTTGCGCACGCCCTGCGCGAGCGCGCAGCCCGCGGCCACCGCTACTGAGTTGTAGAAGCAGAAGCCCTCAGCGCGGTGGCCCGGCGTGTCATCCGCGCCCGCGTGGTGTCCTGGTGGCCGCACGAGCGCAAAGGAGACTGGGCGATAGCCTCGGGGTGCTTTGGCCGGCGGAGCCGCTGCCTCACGTATCACGTCGAGCGTAGCATCAATCACGCAGCCGCACGCGAGCCGCGCTGCTGCGTCTGCATGAGGTGAATAATATACCCCGCCGGGACCGTCTGGCTCACGAAGCTGCCTGTTGGTCGGATCGGCGGCAACGGCGGCCGTCATGCGGCGCACCTCGTCGATGTGCATCTTGGGATGGACTGTAGCCAACTCAGCGTCGGTCGCAGCGCGGCCTGGGTGTTCCTGGCACTGCGCAAGCAGACCACGCTCTTTGAGGTGATCGTAGGCATGGACGGCTCGCGTACACTTCTCAATGTGCGGCCATTGAGACGTGTGCTGTTTCATTTCCTCATTGTAGTAGAGCTTTGGCGCGAACGGATTTTTGAGCTGAGGCTTGGGCATTGGGGCGTCCGCGCCGACCGATTTCTCGCGCGACCGTCTCGCCGACGCGAGAAGATGAGAAGAAATGATTGCGATTTAATCATCCTGATGGGTTAACCCCTTTACGACGCGAGAGTAGCTGACAGTCGGTTTCGTTGCGGTCCCCCCGCGCTCACCACGCCTCTACAAATAGCTTGTTGAGGGGTGGGGGAGTAAAAAGTGCAAGTCAAGTCTATACATAAACAACAGACAACCATACTTACTTGACTTGACTTGACTAAGTGCACGCGCTCACGAACGGTTCGAATGTCTCCCGTGCAAGGTCGCGGGGCGATGGGTGGTTTTAAACCTTTAATCCTAGGAGCCCTCTGAAAACACCTGAGTAATGACTGGCTGAACTGCCACTATAACACATTTCTCTTGCGAGCACTCGCCAGATAGTCGTCGACAGTGCCGGGATCCAACTGGAACGTGCGGTTGAGCGTGGAGGAAAAGGTGTCGAAGAGAAAGGACTTCTCGTAGGCCGGCGGCGGTGGTGGTGGCGGCGGCGGTGGAGGTCCACTTGTTTTGGGGGGAACTGATAGCGGCGGCGGCGGCGGCGGCGGCCCTTGGATGAACGTGAGGTTGAGCGTGGTGGAGAGGGTGTGCAATAGAGGCGACTTCTCCGGCAGTGCTGGTGCTGCAAGATTCAGCGAGGGCACGTGGGGCATAGTCCTCAGGTTGTTGATCGCAACCTTGGTCTTCGACTTGGTGGCAAGTGCGGCCTCGTGCTTTGCCGCAGCTAAGAGCGCGCTCGCTTCGACTTTGGCCCGCTCTTGCTCCGCTTTGGCCAGCCTGCTGGCCGCTGCGTCTGCTTCGACCTTGGCCATCTGCACCGCGGCCACGGCCAGGTCGCTCTCCTTCTTAGCTGCCGCCTCAAAGGCGGCCTGCGCCTTGGCCTTGGCTGCGGCCTTGGAAGCTTCTGCAGCCTCTGCAGCCTTGGCAGCTTTTGCGTCGCTTCGGTGGCTCAAAAGGCTGCCAAGGCCGCCTCTTGAGCCTGCAGCCTTAGGGCTAGACGGAGGGCTAGCCCCAGTCTGGGTCACGATGGGCGTGCCGTGAATCGTCATCGTGAAGGGCGACGGGAGCACAGTCGGCTCGTGAAGGGCTACGGGGCGGCTGAACGACTTTTGCTTTTTGCGCCTCAGCATCTCGTGCTCGTGGGCCTCCTGCTTGGCTGCGCTCAAGAGGGCATCAACCTCGCCCCGAGCTGCCGCCTCCGCCTCAGCGCGCGCTCTCCGTGCCTTGGCATCAGCACGTTCCTTCTCCGCCTCGGCCCACGCCACCTTATGTTTCGCCATCTCTTCGGCCTCTTCCGCGGCGCGCTTTGCCCCCAAGTCGAGTTTGGTACTCGGCGCCGCTAGCACCGCCGCCAGCTTCTCCCGGATCAACTTTAGCTCCTCATGGAACCGCATCAACTGCTCTTCCTTTTTGTGCGCTTCGTCATCCGCGTCCTTCAGCCGGGCCACGGCCACCGCTGCCGCCACCTCGGCCGTCGCCTTTGCCGTGACCTCGGTGGCCGCCGCCTTGGCCTGCTTGCGCTGGAGCTCCTCCTCGGCGCGCGCGAGCTCCGCAGCCATCGCCTCCGTCTTCTGTTTCGAATGCGTCACCGCGGCGGTGGCCGCCTGAGCGTCCTGCTTCGTCGAAGCCTCCACCGATGCCAGCGCCTCGGCATGCGCCTGTGCCTCCACCTGTGCCAACACTTCTGGACTCTCTGCCTTCGCCTCGAACCCCAGCCCGACGTCGCGCTTGATCACTGAGCCTCGAATCGTAAGGTCCATGGGCGCTGGCAGCTTCTTGGGGTCATGCAACTGCCGCTCCTTCTTGCGTCGGGCGAGCTCCGCCTCAAAAGCCTTCTGCATCTCGGCCGCGTGGAGCCTGACCGCCTCTGCCCGTACCGCCGCCTCGGCTTCCTCGCGCGCTTTCATGGACTTCGCATGGGACTTTGCGATCACTTCTCGGGCGTGGGCTTCCTTGGCTTTCGCAGCCTCCTCTGCCAGGCGCGCCTCCTCGGCAACCTTGGCCGATTCGAGCATCAACGTGCCCATGAGCGCCTCGTTTTGCACAAAAGTGCCCAGGAGGGATTCGTTTTGGATAAACGTGCTCATGAGCGCGTCGTTTTGGATCAATGTGCTCATGAGCGCTTCGTTGGTGCTTCGGGCCGATTCCATCTTATACGTGGCCAAGAGCGCTTCGTTTTGCACAAAGGTGCCCATGAGCTCTTCTAGCGAAAGCGTCGCCATGAGCGCCTCCTCAGCTCTGGGTGCCTCCTCGGCAGCTCGCTTCGCGGGCGCGCCTGCTTTGCACTTTTCCGCAGCTTGCGCAGCAGCAGCCGCAAACGCCGCAGCTTTCGCGGCGGCCTCTTCTTTACGCCTCGCCTCTCCCTTGGCCGCTCCCGCCTCCTCCTGTGCTGTTCGCGCCTCGAGCTCTGCTGCATTGATTTGCATCGCTGCCTCCGCATAGGCTTGCTCCGTGTGCTCCTGCGCAATCAGAGGCCATCAGAGGTCATCATCAGAGGCCATCAGAGAGGCCATCAGAGAGGCCATCAGAGAGGCAGCTAGAGCTTCTCAGAGGCCATCAGAGGCCATCAGTCGTGTGCTCCTGCACCTTGGCCTGCACCTCGCCACCCTTGAGCTCCATGAGCATCGTGATCTCGACCGGCCGTGGCTCGATGGCGATTGCCATCGTAGCCTCCGCCACTGATTTCATTCTTGTGAAGTCTTTCATGCCCACACGCTTCACTATCGAACCCACTGGTACGGCCAGCTTGTCTGCCTGGGTGCCGGGTAGAATGCCAATCACCTTGATGACGGTGACCCCATTCTCCTGCTTGCCGTCAAGCTTCATGCCGAGGGTGCCTTTATCGAACTTGAAGACCTTGAGCTCACACCCCTCCTCAACGTCGATATGTGCAGTCCCCAGCGCACTCTTCGCCTCCTCCGTCCGCTTACGGGCGGCCTCTGCGGCCGCGCTGGCCGCCTCCGCCTGGGCTTCGGCAAGGAGCTCGCGCACATCGAATGTGGCTAGGAGTGCTTCCTCAGCCTCGGCCAGGGCCGAGGCCGCGGCGGTCTTGGCAGCCACCTCTAACGGGGCCTCGGGGCCCGCAGTCAACTGCCGCTTGATCTCGGAACCGTTGAGCGTCCTCATCATGGGAGCGGGCAGTCGCATCGGCTCGACGGGCTGCGCGCGGATGGAATCGGCAGGCAGCACCTTGACATTCTTTCCGTCATCGATCGTCACGCTGTACAGCTGCTTCTCCACATCGTAGTCTGTCACGATACCAGCGGACTCGAGCCCGCCCGTGCGCAGCACGAGTACGCGACACCCGATCGGGAACTTGAGCCGTCGGGGAGCTTGGTCTCCACTCTTCTTGAAGCCGCGAAAAGGGGTTTTGGCCACTCGATCAGTCTTGATCGTCTGGCCGAATGCGCTCGACACTGCGAGCTCCTCCTCAAGAGCGAGCTTGTCGGCGGCCCTCTCGACGATGCGCAGGTCCCTCTCTTTACACATCTTGAACGTCTCCTTCATGCCGCCGGGCCTCATAGTGAGGCGCACCAAATAGTTGCCCCTCGACGGCTCGAATTTGAGGATCGTGCCCTCGTCCTCAGACCCATTGGTGCGCTTGACGAGCACCGTGTCGCCGACGGCAAAGACCGCCTCGTGGCGCGGCGTCATGCCCCCTTCGTGCCCGCGAGGGCTCTTGAAGTCCTTCATCCGAAGCTCGGGCGTCAAGACGGCCTTGTTCCAGCGCCGCCGCGCGATTCGCGTGGCCATCGAATCACTGGCAGGAGAGCCGCTCGACCCAACGCTCGAGCTCGAGGCGGGGGTCGTGGGAGCGCTCGAGCTCGAGGCGGCGGGGGTCGTGGCGCCGGGCTCGTCGGCCTCGTTGATGGTCCCTAGCTCGTTGGCCGGGCGCGGGCTGTCGAGCGACGTCCGTGCCGTCAGCTGCGCAGCGTCGAGCCCACCGGCGTCTGCCGCGAGCCTTTCGAGCCGCTCCTGCCCCTCGAGCGTCGGATTGACCACGAAACTTGTCGCCTGCTTGTTGGCCGGGTCGAGGGCAAGCTTGTCGCCCGGGCCCAGCGCGCGCTTCATCCCGTTGAACAACTGCTCCCACCTGTTCGTGCCCGCTACTAGTATGCACGTTGGGTTCAAGCCCTGCGACTTGACGGCGAGCAGGCCATCGGCATCGCACCAAAGCACCGCTTGCGAGCGCGAGATTCCATTGTACTTCTTGCCCAGCTGCCGACGACCAAGGCTGGTGGGTTCGGTCTGGTCAACGTAGATGGAAAAGCGAGTCTGCTCGCCGAGACCATCGATCCGCCACAGCGGCGCGGCGCCTGGCTCGTGTAGCTCAGCCGGCTCGTCCCACTGCACCGCACCACGGTCATTATAGTAATACAGTCGACCTGTCTTCTTGTCGGTGGTCGTGTACCACGTCGTGTGTTTGATTTCGGGCGGAGTGGCCTCGGGCGGAGTGGCCTCGGGCGTAAAGATCCGGAACGTCGTCAAAGCGTCGCGAAAAGACTCCAACATGCATGAGTTCTTTTTCGGGCCTGCGCGGCGGCGCGACCGCGACCGCGGGCGAGGTCGGCGGTTTCCGGCGACTCCGCGAAAAGAACAACTTTGGAAGCCCCTCCATCTCTCATGAAAACGCGGATGGTAGGCCGCAATCCACCTTCGCGTGCAGCAAGGCACACGTGTGCGAATCGTGGCAAACGGTACCGCGCGGCGTGCGAGTGCCGCGGGCACTCGGCTCCCCGGACGCAGTTACGGTGTTACGCTTTCATCTCGACGCCTGCGACTCTGGCACTCACCGCTGGTCTCACCACTCCATGTCCTGCTCAAAGCGGCGGCCTGCCGCCCGATCGCCCACTGCACGCAGAGCGTCGAGCTCCTCCTTCGTCTCGACGGGGTTCAGGCCGAGGCCGGCAAGACGGCGCTCCTGATAGAACTCGAGCCCCTTGAGGCCGCTCAGCTGCGTCTCGAACCAGCGCGCCGCCGCTTGCAGCCCGCGCCGCTCGGCATAGCGCAGCGCCGCGAGCTGGTACTGGCGCTCGCTCTTCGGCATCTCGGCGAGCACTTGCAGGTCTAGCTGCACCGAGCCACCCAGTTGGTCGAGGGCCGCGGCGCAGCGGGCGACGGCCTCGCCGAGCGCCGCGGCCTCGTTCTCCTGCGAGACCGGCAGCTGCAGGTGCTCCCGCCAGAGCGCGCTGAAGAAGACCGGCTCGAGAAGGAAGGCATCTGCGCCGCCCAGCCGCTTCAACCGAAGGAATGCGAGGAGCTCGCCTGGTGGCTCCTCGTCTTCGCGAAGTAGCCACGAGGGCGAGGCGCTGAGGCCAGCGTCCTCGAGCACCTCGAGCTTCTCGTCGAGGAAGCGGTCCTCGTTGAGCTCGAAGCGCAGCGCCACCGCGGGCGGCACCGGCTCCTCGACGAACCCTTGATCGAGGAGGAGCTCGCCCGCGGTGTCGCCGACGTAGCGCACGCAGACAGCTGCCCCCTCGGCGAGCTCACGCGTCGCGACGAGGACCGCGCTCGGCGGCGCCTTGGCCTGCTGCCCGAACATGCCGCCGTCCTTGGCCGCCCGCGCCTGCACGAGCGCACCCGGGTTGGCGCCGTCGTGGTTGGGCAGATCCAGCAGTGGCAGCAACATGGGCGTAGCGACTCCGTCTGCGTCAGTGACGATGACGGAGCGCGAGATGGCGAGCGCGACAGCGGCCGTGTAGGCCTCGACGGAGAAGACGCTCATCGGGAAGAAGACGGGCGACGCATCGAAGACGTTCTCGGCCAGCCACGCGTAATCGGCCAGCACGTCGTCGCGGCGCGCCGCGGCCCCAGCAATCGTCGCAGAGTCGAGCGCCGCAATCTCCTCCGGCTCCCACACCAGCGGCAGGTCGCTGAACCCGCCCGGTGGAAGGAGGGACTCGCACGCGAGCCACGGCTTGAGCTCCGATTGGTCGCCTAGTCGGCGCTCGTGCAGCAGCGCCAGTGCGATGAACGCATAATCGGCGAGGGCGGGCTCAAAGGACTCGATGTAGACGCCTATTGAGGAGCGCAGGGCGCTCTCGGTACTCAGCGCAAGGTTGAGCGGCACGCGGACAAGCACATCGCCACGCTTTACGGTGCGCGTCGTGACCAGGCCCAGGCCGCGATCCGAGGACAAGACGGGGGCGACCGCATCTGCATTTCCACCACAAGCGCCGACCCACGCAGCAATGGCCTGGGCGTCTGCGACGGCCTCCGAAGCGACGAGGACGCAGCTTCGGCTGAAACCACGCGCTGATGGACGCGGTGAGCTCACTTGCGCGCTCGTGAACGCTGCAGAAGCAGCGGCCGAGGAGAGGCAGATGAAGGTCGCACTGAGTCCGATGCGCGCCATCGCAGCCCCTCCTTTCTCATTGTGAATGGGGGCTCCCGAGCGGACGCGCCCCTCACACCGCGCTACGCGCGCCCCCGTGGGCGTTCACACAACACATCGTCAGCACTAACGTGCTCTCCTCACCTAGAGGGATCGGCATCCTCGCGCAGTCCCCCACGGCGCGACCAGAGGGGAAGGAGGGCGACGCACGCGTCGGACCCCCCCACACACACTAGCCACCCACAGGGTACGAACGCGGCACGGCTCCAAAGCCGGCAGTCTCAGTCCTCCAAACACTCAGAATCTCAGCAGCCGCTCCGGTTGAGGGCGGGCGGGTGGGCAACCAATGGGCGGCAGCTGAGCACCCACCTTCGGACCCGCGGGGCCCCGACCACCCGACGGGCGGGCGCTGACCGCGCCCGCCCCTCGGCCGGTCCCCCCCCGCTCAGACGCGCGGCACCCGCGACTGGTCCGACCCGGATCGACCGCTGGAGCTAGCGCCGCCGCGGCGATTCCACACCGAACCATGCATGCATGCGCGAGACCCGTCTCGCGCCCGCCCCCCCCGGGGGGAGACTCACGCCCCCTTACCAGGGCCCCCCGCATCCGCGCTGAGACGAGCGCGACCTCCGCCGAGCGACGGCGGACGCGCCCCAGAGAGCCCCCATTCACACGCCTCGCGCCGGTCCGACTCCCCTGTGAGGAAAACGGAGAGGATTGGCCATGACGCGTTATTCCTTTTCGACCTCGGAGATGAGCCGAGATCGCACCCGCGACCCGGTCTCGCTCCGGTGTACAATGTAACCCGAGTTGTAACTGAAAAGACTTGACTTGTCTGAGACCCGTTGTGCTGTTGGCGGACAGCGATCTTCCGAAAAATAACTCTGGGAGCTTAATAAGCGAGGCTCAATTGGTGGCTGCTTCGCCACCTTCCATGCCACCAACTCGGGCCCACGCGGGCGTGTTGAATTCCAGAATCGAGCAACGCTTCTCCTTCCATTTTAGCGCGTCACTTCTCACAAGGAACTCGTCATCGTGCCGGAACGCGAGCTGCCGGGTTCCAGGAAGTAGCTGGCCCAGCCGCTCGAGGAAGGCGCCCCGCCCTGAGCGCACATGGCTCCCAACGACAACCCAGGAGCCGCGCTTGGCTGCCTCAGCGACGCGCTGTGCCACGAGGCGACCGAGCCTTTCCTCGTAGAAGAGGTCGGCAAATATGCACAGGTCCGCGGCCGGCAATGCGGTTTTCGCGCCGAGGTCAAAGCGAAGTGTCGAGACGGCCGTTAGATGTTGTGCAGCAGCAGCCTGCGCCGTCATCTCGAGTGCAAGCGGCGAGATGTCAGATGCGATGACGGTTGGTACGCCACGAGCTGCGAGCGTGATAGCGACCAGCCCATTGCCGCAGCAGCAATCAAGCGCGCTACCCACACTCTCCCAGCCATCTGCCGGCAGGTTGCTCAGATGTTCGGCCACGCCGAGGGCTGCAGGCCATAGCTTGGCGCCGAATGGATTGCTGCCTTCCATCTTGGACTGCTGCGCCCACCAGTCGCGATCAGCGACCTCCAGCACGCTCAGATGGAGCGGGGGTTCGCCGGCAAGCGAGAAGGCCACCAGATGACATGCCGGTAAGGCGAGCATTTTTCGAGGTTCGTAACATTGAAACGTCCGTGCACCAAAACGATCGGTCCAAGATGGGCCACGCACACTTCCTCAAACGAGGCCTCCTTGGGAACGAACTTCTACTTTAATGGGCTCTGCAATCCCAGCAGAAGCGCGTGCTCGATGCGAAGAGCTCTTGACCGCTTGTCGTCGCTGCCGTCGCTCCGGTCGTCCTTGCTGCCTTCGCAATCGTTGCTTCGTCCATCCATCTTTCCGCCGCTGCTGCAGTCGTCGCGTTTCGCGACCGCGGCGATCAACGTGCCACGGTCCAAACGCTTTGAGCTGAGCGTGAAAGAGGGCACGCTGCCGATTGCGGCACTCAAAAAGTTCAACCCTGTGACCCCGGGCACGCGCCATCGTATCGTCATAGACAAATCACAGCTATGGCCCGGTCGGTCCGAGCCCAAGCTCACGAAGCGCATCAAGTCGCATGCGGGTCGCAATCACACTGGACAGATTACCATCCGTGGCCGATGTGCGCCAAAGCATAGGCGCAAGTACCGTATCATCGACTTCAAGCGGAGTCGCACCGACCCGGCCATCGTGCAGCGCTTCGAGTACGACCCCAATCGATCCACCTTCATCGCCCTGATCAAGTACGAGTCCGACGGTGAGCTCTCGTACATCCTGGCCCCACGCGATCTCGCTGTCGGCGCGACGGTGGCCTCGGGCGACGAGGCCTCTTTCGCGCCAGGCAACGCGATGGCCCTGGGCTCGATCCCTGACGGCACGGAGGTGCACAACATCGAGATGCTCCCGGGCAAGGGCGGTGAGATCGTGCGCTCCGCAGGCGCGGCGGCGCGGATCATCTCGAAAGACGACAAGTACGCCATCCTAAAGTTACCGTCGTCTGAGATTCGAAAGATGCCGATCGGGTGCATGGCGACGATCGGCGTGCTCAGCAACGACCAGTGGCGCAACCGGCGGCTCGGCAAGGCGGGCGCTTCCTGGTGGGTCGGCCGGCGGCCCCAGGTGCGCGGTGTCGCTATGAACCCAGTCGACCACCCGATGGGTGGAGGCGAGGGTAAGAGCTCGGGCGGCCGCGTCTCATGCTCACCGTGGGGCTGGTACACGAAGGGTCTGCGCACTCGCAATCGTAAGCAGTTCTCGAGCAAGCTCATCCTGCGCCGACGCAACCACGAGAAGCTCGGCCTCGCGTCGATCAATACGGGCGGCTGGTAAGGGCCCTCGGCCCGACTGCCCTCGGGCGCGGGGGGCAATTACTCGCCACTGGTGCGTAGTTGTGGCGAAACCTGGTACCACTGGTACGTACCGGTAGCTTATGAAACGTGTACCGGTACCTGTAACCCGTCGGTATAACCACGGTACCCGCACAAACCCGCACGCCGTTAGCGTTACAGGGACCGGGCGCCCCCGCCCCGGAGTCAAACACCGTTATCACGGGCCTACCCTGTCTCTCACACTCGCTCTGTGCGTCCTGTTTCTAGGTACCGGTACTGTACACAACTCGCGGCGTCGGAAGAAGACGAAAACCGCGCGGTCCGCGGTGTGGGAAGGTTTGTAGAGTTTGCCTCCGGACGCGCGGGCCGCAGTTTCAGAATGCAGTGCGACCCAGTTGCGTTGTTGGCGCTCAACAGCCGCAAAATACAGGTTCAGAAAAGCTTGCGGGAGCAGGTGCGCGCCGGTCCTCTGGCTAGTTCATGCGCCCTGTCCCAGAAGCACCGCTCTGTCGAGTGTCGTGCTCACATGTTGTGCATGGCTCATCGTGCTGCGCAGTGTCCAAATCTGTACAAGCCTATCTCAAAGGAGCAATTCGTCCAGATAGTCGTGGATGCGTCGGAGAAGCGAGAAGCGCGTATGCCTCCGCAGGTCAACAATATTGGAGCGGTGAACGCTCCGTTGCGGAGTAGCTCAAGGCCAACGAGCGGTTTACCACCCCCTGAAATGATGCAGAGGCTGCCAACCCCTGAATTGATGCAGAGGCTTCGCAACCCGAACACCTCGGATCATGATCGACGCCTTCTACTCCAACATGACAAGAAGACTCGACCGAGGCCTGCTGCAGGCGTCGACCATTCGGCGGCCATCAATTGTCCTTCGCATGAACGCACAACAGAAGAGTTGGGCACTGCCGCTGCTCACATCTTTGATCACATCTCGCGCGCCGGACACCGTGGTAGCGGAGTGGTGACCGTGCGAGAAGCGATCTCATATTTTCGCTTTGGACACGGATCCGCTGCTGGCGAACCGAGACCATTGTCACCAGTCTCACTATTGACCTCTTCCGATGCATCCCTCTCTGATCGCCGTGCTGCTCTCGCCTACGATGACCCTCCAGCGGGAGGAGCGATCTTGGGCCGCCCGTCTACGCGCAAACATGTCCTGGAGCCGCTTGCCAGTGCGTCATCTATTTCAGCTAGCAGCTGGATTGAATTTGCGCCCGCTTCTCGCCTTCACTCTGCGGAAGTTGCCACCTGGGGCGATGACGACCTGAGGCGCTCTTCCCTCACTGGAATTCGACATACCGCATCAGCGCCCAACGGCATAGCACTCACTGAGACTCGCCACACCGCATCGGCGCCCGACGCCATGGCATTGAAACGGCACCGCCGTTCAGGAACACAGCCTCCGAAAGCCGTACTCCGTATGCTCGGTGCACGGTTTGGCAAGATGCGCAGGCGCGTCGGAGCAGCTATGGAGGCGCTCCACGACGGCCGCGGGGGCTGCAACCTCGATGCGCTGATTGACACGCTCTCTGAACTCGGTGCAGAGGCATTGCCGCCGCTCATCCTCTCGACGGATGAAGTACGTGCTCTCGCTGAACTGTACGTCGTTTCTAGAGATCCCATCCCCGAAGGTGAAATGCCAGCAACAGTCGGTCTGCGCGACTTTCTACGCGACCTTTGGAGCGGTACGTTGACCCATGCTGCCAAGGTGCCGCTGAGGAGCCTGTACATTGCTGAAAGCAGGAACTTGAAGAGTGCTGGGAGCGATGCTCTGAATGAGCAATGCGACTCACAGGTACAACGTAGCGACTCACCCACAGCGGAGAGTCAGGGCACTCAGGACTCACGGCAGCAGGCAGGGGCGACGGATGAGGCAGATGGGCGACCAAAATCCAAGCAAGGCAAGTGGGGGATGCTATTGCGCCGTCCTACCAAACCGAATGTTATGTTGCGCGAGGTTGACTGGTGGCGGACGGCTGGCAGCAACGGCAGCAACAGTAGCGATGCGCAACGTGCTGCGACGACGCTTGTCGAGAAAATCAAAGAAGTCGCGGATGAGAAGGGCTACGTGACCCTGCCCAAGTTCAGATCGGTCATGTGGACCCTCGGCGTGATAAAATCAAGTATCGAAGATGCGGACGGCGTTTTCGGCTCGATTGATCTGAATGGCAATGGAAAGGTCACATTCGAGGAGCTCAAAATGGCGATTGATTGTGTCATCAACGAGGACACCGAAGCAAAGATCGAGCGCTTGGTGCGTGCTGATCAGGAAATGGAAGCTGCCGCAGTTCAACGCCTTCGCGACAGGCTTGCATCTCAGGCTGCTCGAGTTCTGGATCTCTTTCGCCAGTGGGACGTGGATGGCGATGGCACGGTGACTCGTGAAGAGTTTCGCAAAGCGATGCTTGGACCTGAGCTTGGATTCAACGACGCCTCACCTGAGAACATTAATGGCCTTTTTAATGCGTTCGATAAAGATGGGGAGGGCCAGATTTCCTTTCGAGAGCTGCATAGGATGCTGCGCACGGTGAAAAGGGCGGAAAAGAAGATAAAGGTGGTTGCTCCAACAGAGCCTCCATGCGACATGGCTGCGCTCCGCTTACAAATGCGCAAGGATCTTGAAGAGATGGCCAATCAGAACGAGAAGAATGAGCGTGAGCTAGCCGCCGTCATGAATGCGCGAATTCCATCTCGCGAGAGGGTTTCTTCTCAATAGCCAGGCTGAGAACCGCGCCAGGCAAAACATGGGCCTCAGTGAACGCACCATGAAGGCTAACCACAGCCTCCAGGGACGGGGAGTCGTCCCAGCCCCACGGACAATGGTGATCAACATGGCCTAGAGCATGGCACTTTAATGCGCAGGATGCGTGTGGTGACTAAAGGATTGGATGAAGCGCGTGATGGCGCGTCTGCTCGAGTAGACAGACCGGGGAAATACGCCTTGTCCTGAGCGGTGCTGCGGACCAATGTGCTTGCCTATGGGAAGTTTGCTGCACATGTGCTCGAGTAACGAGTATAGTCGATTCGACGCGAAATTCGCGCGTGATATCGACTTCAGGAGGAAATAGTTCTGTCCGGATTCGTAACCGCGGTAACATGTGTTGACAGATGTCGTCTCGGACAGCGTAGCTACTGGAATAACTGCACGTCTACATTCTACAAGCAGTGTCAAGCTCGTGTGTGATACGCCATTTATCATCGGTTCCACTTGCCACTTCCAGGCAGCCTGGCAGCTCGGCTGGCAGCGGCAGGCACGCAACGCCGAACACAGCACACGGGTGCACACAGCCTTTCTCTACGCACGGAACTGCTCCAAGAACGGCTCCCATGACTCGCCCTCAGCAGGAGGATCAACGGCCGCCTTGGAGACCAGCTTCGCCTTCGACATCTTGGCGCCCACCCACGCCTCGGTCCACCGCCACAGCGCGTCGGCCGCGGCGCTGTCCTTGGCCGCGGGAGCCACGTCGGTAAGCTCCATGTCAGAGAGGTACGAGCCGCTGGGTAGCCCGGGGGCGAGCAGCGCATACACGAGTGTGCGGCACCCATCCTCAGGCTTCTTGAACACAAGGCCCACCGCCGGGTTGTCCAGGATCGCCTTCCCCGCGGACGCTACTGCCGAGTCAAACGACGGGCCGCCCAAGCCGCCAGGTGGCAGTGGGATGGGCGGCAGCGGGATCGGCAGCTGAGCAGCCGAGGGCTTGAACTCGCGGAAGAGGCTCGTGGCCACGACGCCTGGGTGCACTGCGAGCGACGTGAGGCGCGTGGGCGGGTAGCGCTGCGCCAGCGCGCGTGCGAAGAGCACGTTCGCAAGCTTCGACTCTCCATAAGCACTCGAGGAGTCCCACACGGTCGCATCGCTGGCGGGCTGCTCGATACGGCGCAGATCGAGCCCATCGGCAAGTGCATGCGCCGACGAGGCGGTGGTCACAATGCGCGCGCCGTCGGCGACCATGTGCGGCAGCAAAAGCTCTGCCAGCGCAAAGTGCGACACGTGGTTGACTTGAAACCCGACCTCGAGACCGTCGGCCGTCATCCTGCGCTCGGTCGGCCACACACCTGCGTTGAGCAAGAGGCCGCCCAAAGGGGCCCCGAGCCTTTCAGAGGCTGCCCGAATGTCGGCTGCGGCCTGCTCCACACTCTCGAATGCAGACAGGTCGAGGTCTACGGTCGCCACCACGGCACCGCTTCCAGCTTTCACCTTGATGTAGTCCACTGCCGCCCGAGCCTTTGTGGCGTCGCGGGCGCACAGAATGGTGGCGTAGCCAAACGTGGCAAGCGCGGCAGCCGCCTCGAGCCCAATGCCTTCGGTCGCCCCAGTGATAGCAATCGCACACTCCTTGGAGATGGCAAAGTCGGAAGAAGGCAGCCGAGAGAGAGGGTCAGCGGCATCGGCGATACGCTGGCGTACGCGTCGAAGGAAGGTCTCGCGCTCGCGATCCAACTGAAAGCTGAGGCGCTCGATGCGGCTAATCGTTGTAGCAAGTGTCGACATGCTCATTGCACCCTCGGCGAACAATGCTAGCAAGAGGAAAGCCCGCATCACGACAGAGGATCGTTCTCGGTGGTTTCCAGGAAACCAAGGGCCGTTGAGGAAACCAAGCTCATCACGCCGAGAAGCGGGGATGAGGCCCACGCCCCTCCTCAACACCTAACCTGTACCGTAGGCGGCCGAGCGTAACAGCCCGTTCACTCGAAGAAGTGGAATTGCACGATAACATGGGCGCCATGATTGCACGCGACGCGCCTCCAGCGCTGCAGACGCTCGTCTCCGCGCTGCTGCGAACCAAACTCGAGCTGGCCATCGCCGGGCTGGACAGTTGTGGCAAGACGACGCTTTGCGCGACGCTGCCGCATGCAAGCGCCGCTGGGCCGATGATGGCGCCCATGCAGACCGCGCCGACAATAGGATTGGTGGTGCAGCGCGCGCGCACTCGCGGCATCGACCTGATGCTGTGGGACCTAGGCGGCCATCATCGATTCCGCGACGATTGGAAGCGGCATGCGCGTGGTTGCGGCGCGCTCATCTTCGTGGTGGACTGCGCAAACGAGTCACGCTTGGTTGAGGCGCGGCAGGCACTCCAGCGGTTGCTCGAGGACCCGATCGTGGGCGGGTTGCCGCTGCTCGTGCTGGCCAACAAGGTGGACCTGCTGACGCCGGCCGACCGCGCGCGCGAGGAGGTGAGCGGCTGGCGCGCGCTCGTCGAGCAGCTCAATCTCGGTGGAGAGGTCTCGGGCTCATCATCACGACAGTGGAGCGTGCTGGGCGTGAGTGCGACGCGTGGCACCAACCTCGACAAGGTGGTGCGGTGGCTCGTGCTGCAAGCGCACGGCGCAGGCCCGGCGCCGAGCGTCGACACCGACGACGGGCCGACGGGCCACAGCCGGCTCAGCTGGCAATCGGTGTCCACCGCGGTGAGTAGCGCCAAGCGGCGGTGGACGAAGAGCGGACGGTACACGTCGGTCCTCGCCGACGCGTCACGCTCGCTCATATTTTCCGAGTAGGAAATAGATGAAGGTTGGGGGTCGAGCTGATTGATGACGTCGACAATCAAAAAAGTGATCGACGCTCCCCCGACGCAAAACTAAGGGGGTAGGTCAGAGGGAGGCCCCGGCCCATGCTCGGGTCCGTCGGACTTTTGGCGAGGCGCTCGGGGGGCGATGGGGTTGCGCATGCTGCCTCCCGAAACCCAGGGCGGGTCACCCAAGACCCCAGGTAAGGCGCCGCGGCCAACTTTGACAAGATCGAGCGCAACCGCGCCTGGGCAGCAGCGGCAGCGGACAAGGACGTGACACAGTTTGTCAAGAAGATCTTCAATAAGGTCCTCAGGGACCTCAAGAAGGAAGGGGCAGCGCCGCCGACGGCGAGCACTGAAACGGCGGATGCCTCTTCCATGTGTTCGGGCCACCCGCGTGGCGTTGCTCGCGCCTCTTCCCGCCCTGCCGGTGGTCGGTGAGGCGCCTGCGCACGAGCTACTGGGGCTGCTTCACGGAGGCAGTGCGCGTGCTGCTCCACGGCGGCTTCGCCGAGGGCGTGGGGTATCAGGTGGCAGTTGGCTTGCTCTCGGCCAGCTACTTTAGCTCCGTTGGGGTGGTTCCTCCCCGGCGAATGGGCGAGCTTACGCCAGGCTTGTGCGCTAGTGACCGTCTAGGAGGATGTGTGCGCTCTGCATTGCGCCCACGCGCACCTCGATATCTTCTGGCTGCGCGTGTACTGCGCGTTCACCGCCGCCTGCTACGAGCACCGCCTCGCCGCTGACTGCAGCATCGTTCCGCATCGGCCGGGGCCTCCTCTGACCAACCGCCCATCATATGTATGTAGCGTGCGTATAGCCGCGTACGGTTCGGTGCTTATCGAAAAAGCCCTCTCAGGGTCGAGGGTGTACGTGAGCATTGGTGTTATACACGGCCGTTACATTTGAGTATAAAAATGGGTAACCGACCCAACGTAACCAACATAACCATTGACGCTATAATCAATTAATCAATCACCTCATGCACATCGACGATCTTCCTCCCCGGGTCCCCGGCGCGCGGCGCCGGCGGCGCTGCTAACTCCCGAATACCTACAATCGTTTGGAATCGAGCACACAACTGAAGCACCCAACCAAAGCAGCGCCGACTCATGCCTATGGCGACCTGCGAGCATGGGCACGTGTGTGTTGAGGGTGGGCAGATAGGTTGGAAGGGCGCTGGATCGCGTTCGAGAGGCTGCCGCACACCTAAATGGAGTTCGGGGGCCCCTCGAGCCGCCCACCCATTGGGAGGGCAGCCCGAGAGGCCGGGTGACGCAAACACGGCTGCTGGCCTGCTTACAGGATAAGCAGGCAGTAGCCTTACGAAGCTACCCTGATGAAGCACACAACCAGGCACTGCGGCTGCACACGATGCGCAACGCACAGCCGTTTCACCACCTTCATGAGCATGGTGTCGATTCTGCTGCCGCTCTCTTCGGCCACCACCTGCACCGGTGTCGCCACCTGCACACGGACGCACCCGTCAACGAAGTGGCCTCCCATTCCCACCTCCCATTCTCATCAGAGAAGACCCAGTGCTCGCCTCACTGCGGAAACGCCCTGATAGCCGCACGCACAGTGCGATGGGCACTCGAGTGTGAGCCGTGGGAGGCGTATCGACAGGCAGCTTGGGCGCACGAGAGAGTCTGAGGAAGATCGCCTTCAGGCGCTGCACACGCGCGTCAACGGCGCGGCCGACATGAGCTCCCACCTCGGCGGTGTACGCTGGAGCATGACCAACAGGGATGTAGATGCCAGCCCAGCGCTCGTCGCAGACCGTTCTGAGCGCGTCCTCGGTCAGGCCGGTGAGAAATCGCAGGGAGACAGGCGCTTCAACCCCCCTCAGCGTCGGGTCGACGAGGGTGGCTGACTGAGGCGTCGCCAGAAGTGCCCTGTGAGAATGCAGAGGCACAGTGAAAGAACGCGTGATCAGCGTGAGCTGGGACACGGCATGCACCTGCGGACAGGGTGGATGCTGCTGGGCGATGCGGCAGGCGCGCGCGCACATGAAAACCCGCGATTCTAACGAACGGCAAAGGACTTGACCAGACTTCCGACCAAGGAGACGGCCACTTCGGGCCTTCGCGACCTCCGACGACTTTTCCCCAGTGGCCGGGGCCTCCCTCTGACCTACCCCCTTAGCAAAACACGGCGCCAAGGGGGTCGCAGAAACATGGCCGACGAAGCGCCAACCGAGGCGGGCGGCGTGTCCAAGACCGCATGCAAGAAGGCCGCCGACGACGCGGGCAAGGCGGCGAAGAAGAAGCCCGATCCTGAGGGCCTCGCACTCATCGAGCAGGCCAAAGAGGCTTATGCGGCCAAGGACCTCGAGAAGGCGTTTGCGCTCTACAAGGAGGCAGAGGAGAAGTGCAAGAACTCGACGATGGATGCGGTGCCCAAGGAGAAAAAGCCCAAGGGGCCCAATCTGCATGCTGCGGCGACCGACGCTGCCGCTGAACTGGCCGCCGACGATGCGACCGCCGCTGAGGCCGAGAAGAAGCCGCGGCTGTACCTGTCCAACCCGGAGGAGAACCTGCAGGCGAAGCCGACGCGCGAGGGGATGGCCGCGGGTTGCAACTACGCCCTCAACTCACCGGCAAAGCTCAAGAAGCACCTCGAAACGACGGGCGGCGCGTACCGGACGCGCTTCCCGCCCGAACCGAACGGCTACCTGCACATCGGGCATGCTAAGGCGATGAACTTCAACTTCGGGCAGGCGCGCATCGCGCGCGAGATGGGCAAGGGCGGCACCACGGTGATGCGCTTCGACGACACCAATCCGGCCGCCGAGAAGCAGGAGTTCATCGACTCGATCCTCGACAACCTCAAGTGGCTCGGCCACGAGCCTGCGAGAGTGACTTACTCGTCCGACTACTTCCAGGAGCTGTACGATCTGGCGGTGCAGCTGATCAAGGACGGCGGTGCGTACGTGTGCCACCAGACCGGGCCGGAGATCAAGGCCTCGCGCGAGCTGCTGCGCGCGTACCACGGACGCGGCCTCAAGGCAAGTGAGCGAGGCCCACTGCCTAAGGGTGCCGCTTCGCCGTGGCGTGATCGGCCCGTGGCTGAGAACCTTGCCGAGTTCCGGAAGATGAAACAGGGAAGGTACGCACAGGGGACGGCTTTCCTTCGCCACAAGGGCGACCTGTTCAGCGAGAACTCGTCCATGTGGGATCTCGCCGCGTACCGCATCATCTACCAGGCACACCCGCACACGGGTGACGCCTGGTGCATCTACCCGACGTATGACTACACCCACTGCATCGTCGACTCGCTCGAGGACATCACGCACTCGCTGTGCACGCTCGAGTTCGCGCAGCGGCAGGCGGCCGACGGCCCGTACTACCACCTGCTCCACAGCCTTGGGATGTACAAGCCAGTCACGTGGGAGTATTCTCGGCTCAACCTCACCCACGCCGTCATGTCCAAGCGGAAACTCAAGTTCCTCGTCGTGTATGGCTACGTGGGCGGCTGGGACGACCCTCGGCTCTGTACGCTCAACGGCCTGCGCCGGCGCGGCTACACGGGCGCGACGCTCAACCGTTTCTGCGAGGCCGTTGGCGTGACGCGCGCCGCGATGGTGGCACGCAATGAGCTGCTTGAGCAGCTTGCGAGACAGGTATCATGGCGCTCGAATGGCCTCGCCTTGCCCCCCAGATGGCCTCGCTTTGCTAATGGATGGCCTCGCCTTGCCCCTGGATGGCCTCTTGCCCCTGCGTGCCTCTGATGGCCTCCGATTGCATCTCTGAGTGCATGCGGATCTCGCGCGACAGGAGCTCGAGGCGGTTCCGCGCCGCTTCGCCGTGCTCAAGCCGCTCAAGGTACTGCTCAGTGGCCTGGCTGAGGGGGGCAAGAGCTTTGAGATGAAGAACCATCCGCTCATCGACGCGATGGGCGCTCGCCAGATGCATCTCGGCAGCGAGATCTACATCGAGATGGACGACTTCCGGCCCGAGCTCGCCGATGACCCCAAATTCTATGGGCTCGCGGTCGGGCGCGAAGCCGGCTTGCTCGGCGCGGGCGTCAACATTACGGTGACCGAGGCTGTGCGCGACCCGAAGACAGGAGAGCTGCTGCACTTGCTCGCGACGGCGGACCCGACACGTGAGCGAAAGGTCAAGGGCCACCTGCACTGGGTGAATGCCCAGACGGCCGTCCCTGCGGAGTGCCGTGTGTATAGCGTGCTCTTCTCGCCCGAAGACCCCGAGCTCGCAGCCAAGGAGATTGCGGCGGCGGCGGGCGCAGCGGAGGCGGAGGAGAACGACGACAATGACGAAGACAATGACGATGCGGACGCCGCTGCTCTCGAAGAGGCCAAGGCCAAGGCGGCGGCGGCGGCGGCGGCGGGCAAGGTGGCGTTGCCCAAGTGGCTTGAGCTGCTCAACCCAGACTCACTCGTCGTCGAGAGCGCGCTCGTCGAGAGCTGCTTGGCCAAGGAGGCGGCGCCGCCCAACAAGGCCGCCGACCGTCCCGCCTTCCAATTTCAGCGCGTCGGCTTCTTCTGTGTTGATGACGATTCGACGACGGCCAATCCCGTCTTCAATCGCATCGTCGCTCTCAAGGAGGACAAAGAGAAGAAGACGCTGTAGCCGACATACGGCTGTAGAGGGTGTACGGCCCAGAGGGCTCGAGGGGCCATCTTTTGTTGGGTCAAACATGTCGAGCCTGTACTTCGCCTCCGGTGGGTCGGCTTTCGATGTTGTGTGTCAGTGGAATGTGCTCATGTTCGGCATGGGCCAGGTGGCCGCATGCGGCACGGACGAGGACGACATATGCCATATGGAGGACGAGAACGGAAGCCGTTTCGGCCGGTTCTGAACTTGCGGGCGGGCCGGTGGTGCGTCACTTCTTGTTCTGAACATGCGGGCGGGCCGGTGGCTCTTGCGCCGCACATACTCCTCCGGCGCACTCCCAGTCCTCCCAAGCCGCGTGGCCGCTGCTCTTGATGAGCGGGCGGACGCAAACCGTGTTCTCTTGGCGAAGATGCTGCAGTTGCTAAGGAAGCGCGTGGTCGACAGTGACCCATCGGTGAGCCAGTTGGCATATCCTCCAGAGCCGGAGAGCTCAAGCATTACCCTGGATGCAGCGTCGCTCACGCACGGCACGGTGAGCGACGTTGTTCAACGCCTTTGCACCGACCCTGACGCGCGCCTCCACCCGACGGCCCTCAAGCTCGCCCTCGACTCTGCCGCGTCGGCGGCGGGGCAAGATCGGACGGTCGTCGATCTGACGGATCGTACGATGGTGAGCATCGTCGGGGACTTGCATGGTTGTGCGCTCTCACTACGCCACGTCATGGGCATTGTGGGCGCACCCTCCGAGTCATCCGCAATCGTCTTCAACGGCGACTTTGTCGACCGCGGCGCAAACGGCGTCGAAGTGCTCGCGTCGCTCGCGCTGCTGAAGGCATGCCATCCGCGCGACGTGGTGCTTCTGCGCGGCAACCATGAGGACGAGCTGCTCGCCACAGCGTACGGCTTCAAGGACGAGCTCACGAGCAAGTATCCGGGCCAGGCAGCCGAGCTGTGGGACGCTGCGGTCCGCTTGTTTGCGGCGCTGCCGCTTGGCGCCACGGCCCCGGAGGCGTTCATCGTGCACGGCGGGCTGCCTTCGGAGAAGTTTGAGATCGCGACGCTCGCGCGGCTGGGTGTGGCCGAGCGCAGGCTGCCCAGCGTGCTGCGCGCCGCGGCGGCGCCTGAGGGGCCCTCAGCCCATGCGGCAGCCGAGCAGTTGGCCTTGATGCAAGGCGTGCTGTGGAGTGACCCGGCCCACGGTCGGGATCACGTGGGCGTGAAGAGCAACGACTCGCGTGGCGGCACGGGCTGCCTCTTCGCGGAGGACGTGAGCCGCGCCTTTTTGCAACGTGAAGGCCTGCGATTCCTCATCCGGTCCCACCAGGTCGTCGAGGAGGGGTACGAGCGCACGGTGCTCGACGAGCCGACAACGACGAAGCCGAGCTCGGAGCTGACGAAGAGCTTGGAGCTACTCACCGTCTTCTCGGCGGCCGCGTACCCGAATGGCGAGGGGGCGAACAAGGGCGCCGTGCTCCGACTGCGTGCTGCCCCGGTGCATGGCGCCGTGTCGGGCGCGGGCGCGCGCGCGGCCACCCTCGAGCCAGTCACCTTTCAGCTTCACGGGGCGTCCAGGCCGGATCGCGACGCTGACGCGCGCCGCTCTCTCGGCGCCCTGATCCGCTCGCATCGCGGCCGGCTGCGCGAGCGCTTCGGCGCACACGTGCGCGAGAAGCAGACGCGCATCGGCGTGGACGCGTGGGCCTCTGTGATGCGGAGCGAGCTCAAGCTGCTCGTCGACTGGGAGGCGCTCCAGCCCGCGCTGGCGCCGACGATCAAGCGAGGAGGGTCCACAGGACTCGTCGACACAGGGCTGGTGGACTTTGAGCGCTTCTTAGCGAGTCCGCTGGTGGCGGGTGAGGCCGAGGGTCCGCGAGGCAAGCCCGCGAGCGGTGGCGCAGCCCAGGCCGGCGAGATCGAGCGCCTCTATAAGAGCCTCGAGTCCTTGCGAGCGGTCGTCGAGATGCTCGACACCGACAAAAATGGCAAAGTCGACCGCGACGAGTTCCTCGAGGGCTTTCAGCAGCTCAACGAGGGCCTGCCTGACGCGGAGAAGCTGAGCAGCGAGCAGGGCTGGCGCGACGTGGCGAATGCGCTCTTCGACACGGTCGACACCGATGGGAGCGGCACGATCTCGCTGGCGGAGCTGACGGAGGCCTTCCGGATGACGGTGATGCGGTGAGCGGGACAGTGTCCGAGTCTGGTACATGTGTGCCAACTCCACAGGCGCGGAAACACATTCACATTCACACACACACCTTACACATGGCGGGTGCCGCACCTTTGCGCGGTTCGGGAAACCACGTTCGACCTTGTGTTCACAGATGCGCGAGCTCGCGGCGTTGAGTACAGTACCGGTGTGCGCCCGCGTGTTCCGTGTGTCTCGTGTGTGTCCCGGCTCCCCCCGGTGTCTTTTTACCGGTACCGGTCTAGACCGGTAGGCCGGTAACAGTATATATGTTTTCGGCGTCGGCGGCGAGATGTGACCATGGTCGTGCTCCCCGACGCGAGTGCTACCTCCAGCGCGACCGTGAGCTCCTTCACCAGAGCCGAATCGCAGTCGACCGCAGCTCACACATGGGAGTCGCGGGTGCTTGCGCTGGCAATGGCTGCTCATAGCCGCCTTGGCATCCACTGTGCTCAGTCTGTGTGCGATGTGGCCAGATCGCCCGATCTTCTCCTGCAGATCATGCGGCAAGCCGTGCTGGTCGTTCCGGACGATGTGTCGACGCTGGTTGCGGCTCTTCACCGTGCCGCACCGTGGCAGCAGGTGCTGCTCCGGCGTGGCGAGTACAACGTTGATGGTCGTGTGGGTGGTGGGCCGGGCTCTTCACAATTGCGTGTGAGTCGCCCCGTCGAGATTTGCGGCGAGCCGGGTGCGGTGCTGCGTGGCACGCTTGTGCTCGACAAGCACTGCCTTGGCGGTGCCGTGCGCAATTTGCGCATCGACGACGGCGGCGACTGTTGCATTCGCTGCGAAGGAGGGAGCTGGGAGCTGACGGGGGTGAGGCTGCGTTGCTCACACGGTTCGGCCCTGCTCGTCACCGGGTCGTCACGCGTTGTGCTGAGCGAGTGCGTGCTGGGCGGAGAAGACGACGAGGAGGCCGGTCAGCATGTGATGCTCTCGGCCTACGGCTCGTTACAGGAGACTGGTCTGCATAAACGCGCTTGCTTTGCCCTCGTCTCAAAGGACGAGGCACGCATCGTCGCCAAGCTGTGCTCACTGCGCCAGTGCAGCGAGGCCGCTGTGCTCATCGCCCACGCGTCTCTCGTGTTCCTGGAGGCATGCGACCTCTCACACTGCACAGCCGCCTTTCTGGCCGGGGAGGGCTTCGGCCACTCACTGCGGCTGGACGGGTGCACCTTAATGAAGACGGCACTCAAGATTTGGGCAGATGCTGACCGTCCTCGGGCCTTTGAGTGGGGTGCGAGCGAGTACGAGGAGGTCCGCGAGGAGCCCGAGGGCGAGGAGAGCGGCTACGCGGACATTGTGCGGCCCGCACAGCCACGTGGAGCCCATGACGACGACTCATCGGACACGGACTCTCTCGAGGATGCCACCGCGTTCGCCAACATGGAGGCGCTCATGGAGGAGCTCGACAATGCCGCGCTGAGCGCGGCCGCGTCGTGAGTGCGGGGCCACTCATTTTGTTCTTGATGTCGCGTTCACGAGTCATGATGTATACAGTCTACGGTCCAACATCCGCACAAAATCCCGTAGTACATAATATATTAGACCTAAGACCATAGATTACCGATCGGAGCGACATCTCAATTCACATGATCGGATAGGGGGGTACCGTCCGGAATTCGTATACTGCTGTCTCCCGGGCGTGGGGCGCGCGTCGCGCGTCGATGTCCGTTTGCGCATAGGTGGCAAGCATGCATGTGTGTAGCTGTTCTCCCACATTCGATTGACGATTCTCGTGAACGTCGCATCGCCACGCGAACGATCCAAGTAGATCCAGGCCTGTGGCTCGTATCCGCTGCGCATGGACTCAGCTTGCCTCGACACGCTCGATTGACATCCTCAACATGGATCTGCACGGAGAGCTGGCTGTCGAAGTGGCAGCTGCGCACGCACTCCCCCTACAGTACCGGTACACTCCCCTTGAGCGCCTCAGTCCGACCCCTGTGCATGGAGTGCATGATCCACTCTAGTGCTCTGCAATGGCCATGAATTGAGCGGACGGAGACGATGATTGAGCCGTGACGGCGGCAGGGACGGACGGATACGTGGTTGATTGAGTGGACCCGGCCGCTCTCATTTGGCACCTCCCAAACTTGCCGAAGGCGCTGTACAGCCTCGACTTGGCCATTTGCTTCCTGTGCTTCGCTTCGATGAGCTCCTTCTCTTGTTCATACTTGGCCCGATGGCGCGCAGCCTCGCGCCGCTCGAAGCCGTGCACGACGCTGCTGCACGTGATGACCATGAAGAGGCAGATGATGGTCGGGAAGAGGAGGTACACGGCGATGCGCACGATGCCGATGTTCAGGTTGATGTTGTGGCAGACCGACTCGAAGAGCGCCGACTTGGCATTGCAGTCGGGGTAGAGCACCGCGAGTGCCTCGAGGTCGTCGTCAAACAGGCACGTGCGGGGGTTGTGCTGGGTGCGCGACTCCATCTGCGCGTCGCGCGTCGGGTAGCGCACGTTGAGCTTGGTCTCGTCAATGTCTTTGGAGGCGCCCGGGGGCACCCCCGCCTCGACGGCGGCCCACGGGTTGTTGCAGAACAAGCTCGGGTTCGGGCGCGTGCCGTCCAGGAGCGCGCCCGAGATGAGTCTGTGGTACGAGTTGTTGCCCGGCGAAGGCAGCGCCCAGCTCTGCGAGGCGCCGTTGGCGGGGGTGAGCCAGTTGTCAGGGATGTTGTCCGGGTGGCCCAGGCCAAGGAAGTGTCCGATCTCGTGCAGCGCCGCCGCCTCGAAGTCGTAACAGTCAAAGCACGGCTGGAAGATGCGCGTCGTGATCACGGGCGGCAGGATGAGCATCAGGATGAAGATCGTGAGGATGACCGGGTTCCAATGCGCGATGACGCGCACGATCGCGGCGAGGCGCTCCTTGATGGAAAGTTTCCCGTCGCCATCCTCATCGTCCACGTGAGCGCCCTTCGCGTCGCGCTCGTCGGCGTCTTCGCAGACGCCGCAGTGCAGCGTGCGCATCACTATGGTAGCGACCAGACAGAAGTAGAAGAGGATCGCGATGGCCGTGACTCCGTAGGTCAAGCCCCAGATGAGCAGTCGCGCATTCCCGGGTGAGCCAAGTGATTGCTTGAGCTTGTGGAAAGGCGCGCAGAACTGCGAGTCCAGGTACCAGCACACCCGCTTCACATTGAAGCTGAATGTGCCCGCGTACGCCTCGACTACCTGCGTGCGCGGCATCTCACACTCATCAGAGGGACACTCGGGGGCACTCAGAGAAACCACTCATATCGGACTACTATATAGTACGGAGCTATATACTCGAGCTCAACGAGGCACTCAGGGGCCTACTACCTGGCGGTTAAAGTTGACGACGCCTGCGGAATTCGTGAAGCATGGGCGTCTACCGTTGCTGTAGCGGAAGTCGGAGCTGTACTGCGCGTGTGGCAGTGCCGTCGCCACGGCGGTCCCATCTCCTCCGTTGCCGTTCTCGCCATCTAGGCTGTGGTCGTGCGACGTGACCCAGATCTCAGCGAGGGGGCATCCCCCGTGCGGGAAGACGCAGCCAGCTGCCATGGAGCTCGGGTTGCATGCGGGGCCCACGTGCCTCGGGCCCGTGGGCGGGCCGTAGTTGAGCCCGGCGAGCGTGCACTCCTCGGTCATGTCGACAAACTTGAGGAATCGGCTGTTGGCCGCCCACTTGTCGAACGCACGCGCGACCGCCGCGTGGATCTCCTTGCAACCGACGAAATTGCCACCCGGGATGTCCTCGCGGAACTGTGGCAGGATGAGGGCGCAGAGCTTTGCGTCAAAGGCCCACGTGATCCCACCACCCAGACCACGGGTATCGTCCGAACTCTCGGGACTGTGCCACAGCCAGCCCAGTTCAGCGATGGGGTCTGACCGAGTGCGCCGACCGCACATCATCTGCGATTGGATCTCGCTGATCTGCGCGCCGTAGACGGACTGCGAGGTGGTGACCCAGCCATAGACGTGCGCGAGCAGCGTCGCAATCACGGCGAAGCGAGCAGCCATCGTGTTTTTACGAGTAAATCTCGTCAACGTGCCCGTCACAAAAACAAGGCGTTCTTAAATTGAGGGTCCGCCCTGGAGGCCCGATTTGGGTCGGTAGTCAGTGTCCGTTTGCATGCTGGACCTCTCTTCAAATATCGAACCGAGCAGTATTCGGATAGCCGATTGTTATTAGTTTTTGAGTGAGAATTCACACAAAGTTGACACCTGCAGAGAGGGGCGCATTCTGAGACGTCAAGCCGAGAGCTGAGCCGGACCCGCCACGCAGACTCTTCCAGTTCCACAGACTGGAGCATCTCTTGACACCAAAGACTCATCTGACATATCCGATACTGTGGAGACTCATCTCGACACCGCCTCATCGACCAGGCCATTCGAACGCGAAGCTTGCCGCGTCGATTGAGCTCATGCACGAGTCCATGGAAGCACTCGCCGCCAATCGGACACCGACGCCGACGCCCGCGCCCACACCAAAAAAGGGCAGCCCTCCCGCGAGCTGATCGTGCATCAAGTGCGCCTTGTGGCTGGGGCGTGGCGCGGCGCACGTCTCGACCAGCCGCCACAGCTCGCGCATGTTCGTGCCACGCGTCGCGCTACCCGCCAGAAAGCGAGCCGCCGTACCGTCGAGGGACCTCAGCTCGGGGATCGGGCATGGCTGCAAGTCGGACTTGTTGCAGAGCACGAGGAGTCGTGAGACGAGCGCCTCCTGCTCCTTCTTGGAGGCGAGCTCGTGTGTGAGCTGCTTGAGATGGCGCGCCACGTACTCCTGCGAGGGAGCCACAATCACAGGTCATCAGGGTTCATGAGGGGGAATCACAGGTCATCAGGGTTCATCAGAGGCCGTCGGCGCACCTTGAGGGAGCCGCGCTGCTCATCCACCGCATCCCACACGACGAGGGGCGTCGCCGCTACCAAGGCCTCCCTCGCTGTGGGCTTACCCTCGACGACACTGAGCAGCACGTTGTTGCTCGCTGCGAAGCCCTCGAGCACTGCGATGACGGTCGACTTTCCGACGCCTGCGTCGCCGAGCACGATGAGATGTGGGAGTGCCGCCGACGGCCATCCCGGGACCGCGGGTAACGACGGCGTGGTCGTCGGCGACGGCCAAGCCGGCACCACAAACGCTGGAGCTGCTACAGGGGGGCTCGCGGGTATCAATGGCGTTGTGGATCTGCTGTTGATGGCCTGGCCGGTGCCACCGTCGGGGATCGCCTGGTCAGGGTCCTCCTGGTCACGCGAGCCGGCGTCGGCGCTGGCTTCGGTGGCGGGCACAGCACTAGCTGGCCCGGCGCGTTGGCTTCGCTGGCGGGAGTCCCAGCCCCCCGCAGCTGTCAAACCGCCGCCGCCGCTGCCCCCACCGCTGCCCCCACCGCTGCCCCCGCTGCGTGAGGGAGTGGGGCGGTGTAGCGGCAGCGGCGGCGTGGCGCCCATCACGCCAGACACGGGCACAGGCAAAACGAGCATGGCGCAGGCAGAACGAGGCACGTGCAGCGGCAGTGGTGACAGCATTGCGCTCCCGAACAGCGGGGGTTCGCTGTGGGGATCGCTGCTGTGCGTCGGGGGGCTACTGCCGTGCAGAGCGGCCATCCCCGGGCTCGCTTGCTGCGGCGTGGTCCATCCGGCGTCGTCACGCTCTTGACCTCGGCGTGACCTCGTGACCTCGGGTTCGTCACGCTCGGGCATCCCGAGGTCACGCACGAGGTCGAGTAATGACGTCTGCAAGTTGCCAGGGAGCTCCAGTAGGGGCGATACGCTATGCCGCTCCCCTGCGCCACCCGCCGCCCGGGGCGGCGTCGGGCTCAGGCTGCGCGGGCTGGCGCGTGGGCTGGCGCGTGGGCTCAGATCGCGAGGCGTGGTGCGCGGGCTCTGGCGCGGGCTACTGCGCGGGCTCCACGCATTCGAATTCTCCCCGGCGGACTCGGCGACTCGCGGCATGCTCGGCACGTACGGCGCCGGCTTGCTGCGCCGCCCGTCGCTCCGCTCGTCGAAGGCCGCAAGCATGTCCGCGCACGCCTTGACCGCCCGCGTGCTTTTGAGCTCGACAAGGGCTGGGCACGAGAGGCTGCGGTGCATCGCGCGGTTCTGCTGCTTGCGCAGCTTGCGACCCTTGAAGAAGCCGACCGCGCCCACAAGCAGCGCGCACAAAAACGTGCCGAAGATCAAGTCGGACACTTCGGACGGCACCACGTTCTCGACGCATTGCGGCAGCGGCAGCAGAGGCGCCGTGTTGGCCGCGGTGGGTGTACCCACGTACGCCTGATGCTTCAACAAGCGCTCGCGCTCCGCCCGCTCGCGCTCGGCCTTTTTGCGCGCGATGGCCTCCTCCTTGCGTGCCTGCTCCTTGGCGCGCTCGAGCCGCTCGCGCTCGGCCTTCTCCCGCGCGGCATGCTCCTTGGCCTCGCGCTCGAGCCGCTCGCGCTCTGCCTTGTCACGAGCCAACCGCTCGCGCTCCGCCCTTTCGCGCTCCTTGTCCGCCCTCTCGCGCTCCGCCTTCTCCCGCGCCGCCTGCTCCTTGGCGTCGCGCTCGAACTTGTCGCGTTCTGCCTTCTCCCGCGCCGCCTGCTCCTTGGCGTCGCGCTCGAACTTGTCGCGCTCCTCCTTACCCGCCTTGGCCTGCTCCTTGACGCCGCGCTCGCGCTCGTCGCGATCTATCTTTTCGCGATCCTTGTCCTTGTCCATTTTGTACGTAGCGGGCGTATTCTCGGGCAGCTACAGGTTCTACAGGTTTGACTGCGACTTTTGACTCGCGCTGCCGGGCACGGACGCCCCCAGCGACCATCTTTCGCAATCTCGGATTCGAAATGCTCGATTGACGAATTGAGGACTCATCCTGAGACAGGGAAGGACAGTGCAAGAGCCTTTCGCATTTGACCAGAACTGCAGTGGACTGGCAAGTGTGTATGGTGAACCAAGTGGCGTGAAATGAGGAAGCTCAGGCCAAACTGGGTTTTTTGAAGTCGTGGTGGATGCTCTCTTGGCTGATTGGGCTCGGCGCCGAGGCTGTCGGGCCGGCGGCGGCGCCGTCGAGCCCAACGGGATCGGAATTGGCAACGGGATCAGGTCACGCCGCAGATTCTCGCGCCACCGCCATGCTCGATGGGGGCGAGACCTCTGGCGCGTTCGCGAGTGCCGGGCAGACCTTTCAGGTCCTGTCGGGCACGGTGGTGCCGGGATACGACGCGTTCGTGGCGGCGCAGTCGAAGACTCTGCACGCGTATGCCAAACTGCGCAGCGAGATGCGCGCGCTCAACTTCCTCGCCCAGCATCCGGTGCTGCTCGAGGAGATCGCTCACGTGCGCCACTTCTTCCTCATGCGCCACCTTGATCTGAAGATGCCGATGGAAGAGGCGGAGGAAGAGGCGGCAGGCTTCTTCTTGCTCGATGCGGCCGCTCACGCCGCGCGCAGCCACTACCTCAAGCACAAGGAGAGCGTGAGCGCCTCCGCGCAGGAGGGCGTGCGCATGCTCGCCGCGGCCGTGAGCGCCCCGGGTGATCCGGTGGGCGTGGGCCCTTGCATAGCGCAGCGCGTGGGGGCGTGGATGGGTGTGGTGCACCAGCAGCGCGACCAGCTGCGCGAGCACCTCTTCAGCAAAGGCAGCGCCCTCCCCCACTACAAGTCACCCGCGAAGGAGAGGGAGTCCAAGCACCCTGCGAGCTCGAGTCCCAAGCCCGCAAGGAGCCCGAAGCATAAGGATCAGGCCAGCCCGAAGCAGCAGCATGCTGAGCAGCAGCCGCCGAACCCGCAGACCAAGCGCTCGCCGGCGACCGCGCGCGGCAAAACGTCCTTGACGGCGCGCAACGCCAAGCCGCCGCTCAAGGAGCGACGGAGCAAGCCGGCAGTCGACCCAGCGCGTGTGCTCGAGACGCTCGGGTACATCTGAGTGCATCTGAGTGCATCTGAGTGCATCTGAGTGCATCTGTGTGCTCGAGACGCTCGGGTACAAGCCTCTCGGCCCGATCGCGCAGCTGCATGCAAGTGCTCACCACGGCGCTGCCCCCCCCCCCCCCCCCTCCCCACAGGTACAAGCCTCTCGGCCCGATCGCGGCGGGGGCCTTCTCGACCATCCTTCGCTGCAAGGCGCTGCGCGACTCGGGCGCCGTGCTGAGTGGCGTCGAGGTCGCGGTGAAGAGCTTCGACGCCGCCAAGTGCGCTTACATCTGCCACCCTGATTGCGCCTGATTGCGCCTGATTGCGCTCATCATCTGCCCTCAACATCTGATTGCGCTCATCATCTGTCACGAATGTGCCACCGCCCTGAGAGTGCCACCCTGAGTGCGTCTGATTGCGTTGCATGCAGGTGCTCGAAGGACCCCACACCCTGAGTGCGTCTGATTGCGTCTGATTGCGTTGCATGCAGGTGCTCGAAGGACCCCACGCTCGCGGCGGCGCGTGACAACGAGATCGAGGTGTTGCGCTTGCTTCGCGTCGAGCTCGACCAAGCCGCGGAGGGTCGGGGAAGCCACGTGGCGAGGGGAGGCCATCCGCACGTGGCGAACATGCTCGACGAGCTCGGGGACACGAGCGAGCCGCACATACACGCGGTGCTTGAGTACTGCGCGGGCGGCACCCTCAAACGCTACTTGCAGGCGCGTCCGAGTGCCTCCGAGTGCCTCCGAGTGCCTCTCTGACTGCCCCTCTCATGGCCTCTCATTCCCTCTCATTCCTCTCCTCGCAGGCGCTCACGCTGCTCAAGGTGGGCTCCGTCTCCCCGAGCGTGGCTGGGCTGCAGGGCATGGTGCCGCCGCTGGTTGCGCGCGCCACCTTCCAGCTCGCGAGCGCGCTCGCGCACCTGCACGGGATGGGCGTGGTGCATGGCGACCTCAAGCCTGCCAACGTGCTGCTGCGCGATATCGTCGACGTCAAGGATGAGGCCAAGGCCGCCTCCATGCTCCACCTCAAGCTGTGCGACTTTGGGTTCGCTTGCAAGTGCGACGACAAGAAGCTTCGCTGCTACTGCGGCACGCCCGCGTACCTGGCACCCGAAGTGGCGACGCCCACGGACGCGCATAAGGGCTACCACGGCAAGCCCGTCGACATGTGGGCGCTCGGATGCGTGCTGTATGAGATGCTGCACGCCTCGCGAGCCTTCACCTCGCTCGAGGCCTACCAGCTTGAGTGCTGCGTGCGCCAGTGCAACTACAACCCAGTCTGCTCCGAGGTACCGCCCGCGGCCAAGGCGCTCATCTCGGAGCTCATCGTGGCCGACTACACGGCGCGCCTCAGCGCCGCCCAGGTCCTCGAGCACCACTGGATACGCAACCCGAATGAGCACTGGCCGCCCGCGAGTTGGGGGGGCCAGTCGGCGCGTAACGAGCGCCGTTCGCCGCGCGCGATCACACCTCAGCGCCCATTCACGGCGAGGACTAGCGGTGCTCGGCAGCCCTCACGCACGCCGCGCTCGCCCTCGCCGCACCGGAGCCCGCAGCCACGCGCCGGGGGCGGAGGCAGCTCCTTCCACGCCGAGTCCCGGAGTCCTTTCCATGCTCCCTCGTCCGACGCGTTGCTACAGCGTCCGAGTGGAGTGCTCGACGCGCAGGCCGAGGTGGACTCGCCTGTGCCGGCCAAAGGCGGCGGTGGTGGTGGAGGCGGCGGCGGCGGCGGCGGCGGCGGCGGCGGCGGCGGCTTCGTGCCGGGTAAGCACCGGGAGATGAGCGATGAGGGCTCGATGCCAACAGATCCGACCGATGCGGGCGCGCCCACAGGTGAGCTGATGCCCTCTGATGGCCTCTGATGACTTCTGGTGACCTCTGATGACCTCTGATGACCTCTGATGACCTCTGATGGCCTCTGATGACTTCTGGTGACCTCTGATGACCTCTGATGACCTCTGATGACCTCTGATGGCCTCTGATGACCTCTGATGACCTCTGATGACCTCTGATGACCTCTGATAGCCTCTGATGGCGATGTCGTCGCACCCTCGCCCTCCGCAGCTGGTGGAGGCACCTCGACCAATACGGGCCGGCGTGCCTCCGCTCGCTGGCACCAGTCCGCTCGAGGCCAGTCGGCGCGCTACCCACATCCGACGCGCGTGGGCGATCAGTTCGTGTGGACGACGGCCGAGCCGGTGACGAAGCCCAACCCCAAGTCAGCTCGGGGCAGCAAGAGTAGCCGCAACGGGAGCCACGGATTTGACGACACGCGGACGAAGCCCAACGGCGCCGACGAGAGTGAGAGCGAGAACTTGCCGGATACGCCGTCGGGCACCTCGTGCGACTCGTCGCCGCATCCGTGGACACGGCCCGCCCTAGAGCCCTCGCCCTACGCGCAGGCGCCGCCCAAGAAGCTGCCGCCGCGCCGACGCGACCGACCACCACGGGCGCTCGGGACAGCGCCCCTCGAGGAGGCCGACGCGTCCTTCGCGAACGCGGCCGGCTCCGACGCCTACGCCGGGCGCCGTGGTGAGCACTTGCATGCCGGCTCCGAGGCCTATGCGCTCCCCGCCGCCTTTCGTGGCCTCGACGCGCCCGGTGCGCCCACGCCGGCCATGGTGGTGGACGCGGCGCCCGCGACGGCGCTCGAGTGGCTCGCCACGTTTGGTAAGAGCCACGTCGGCCTCGCCGAAGCAGTCCTCACGACCCTCGAGGCTCATATGGACCAGCTCGCCGAGGTGCGGGCTGCCGGCGGCGCCGATCCCGACGACGAGCTCCGCGGCCGCTTTGGCTTCTTCGGCGGCCTCGGGGGCGGCCTCGGCCTCGGAGGCGGCGAGCCGCAGCCGCTGCTGGCGGCGGGCGAGATCGAGGGCATCGTCAAGGCTCTCAAGTGCCACCCGTCGTCTGATCGGCTGCAGGCCCTCGGCATCGGGCTGCTCGGCCGCATGTGCGACTCAGACGAGCGTATCCGTCTCGCCTTCGAAGCGGGCGCGCCTCAGCTGGTACTCAACACCATGCGCGCCCTCCCGAGCGCTGATGCGGTGCAGATCGCGGGCTGCGTCGCGCTCGGGCAGCTCGCAATCTCGGCCTCGCGAGCTCGCGAGCTCGCGGCGCTCGGGGCGGCGCCTGCCGTGCTCGCGGCTCTCAGCGCACGGCCAGAGCGCGCCAACTTGCAGGCATACGGCTGCAAAGCGATCGCCCGCCTCGTCGGCGGCAGCGCACCCGACCCGCAGTGCTGCCAGCTGGCGGCAGACGAGGGCGCGCTCTCCGCAGTCGTGGCCGCGCTTGAGCGCCACCCCTGCCATGAGGGTGTGCTGCAGTGGGCGACGAGCGCGCTGCTGCGGCTCTCGCACGATAATGCGAGTCGTGCGCACCTCGCCATCAAAGTCGGCGCGATCGAGGCGCTGCGCGGCGCGATTGCGAGCTTACCGGTCACAAACGCCGCCTCTACGTTCACGCGCACCAAGCACGACGCGGCGCGTGCCACCCGACTGGAACTCGTCGAGAAGTGGCTCACGCTGCACGAGCGATTCGATTCGGCGCCGGCGAGCAAAGCTGAGCGCGTGTGGATTGACATGGTCTGGGAGAGCTATGGCTCAGCGTGATGGCGGCCACCGGCTGGCTGACTCAGCCATCCTATTCGCCCACTGCCCCTACGGCCATGCCCAGATGCATGCCCCCAACCACATGTACCCAAGGCGTAACCACATGTACCCAAGGCGTGCTGCTGCGTGCCCATGATGGAGATGCCATGCTGACGCTCAAGCTGCTGATGATGATCATGAGTTCGTGATGCTGTCCGCACGGGGTGAGATGCACGCATGCTGCTGTCAGCTGTGTGGTGTGTAGTGCGCCTGTCACCTTGCGCCCAGGTTGGTCCGTCTAGCAGTTGGGAGAGCTTGGCACTCTGCCCCTGACTGCGATGTACACTCAACACTATGCGTACATGACGGATCGTGGCGGTTCCGTTCGTTTTTTTATCGGCGGACATAATTATCACTGGGCCGTGCCGCCGAGGCGCGTGGGCGCCCTCCACGACCACGTATCTATCTAAAGACTAAACGACGCGAGAGGCAGAGCAGGGCAGCAGGCCAGAGGGCCGCAGGGCGTGTCGACAGGGCGTGCGCTTCGCGTGCGAAACACCACGCCCCAAACCGCGATGCGAGCCGGAGGAGCGACATGCCCCCAGCCGCCACGGCCCACGCTCGACGCGCTCGCTCGCGACCGCTCACGCTGTGACCGGCTCAAGGGACCGGCTGACACTTCCTCGACTTCGCTGAGCCGCGCGGCAGGGCGAGCGCGTGGCCCCGGGGGGGGCGCGGTGCCGGTGGCCGGTGCGAAGCGCAAGCTAGAGGGTCGGTCCGGATTTCTAGGCAACTTTGCGTGCTGAGCTCACTGATCAGGGAGCGAGATTTGAAACAGCCCCCATGCCCAACTTTGGTGCGAAAAGACACCTCATTGCGCTGTTGCGCTCTGGTGTAGGGAGCGCAGCAGCGCACCGTGTCGTCACGTCCCAACTCTTTGGGATCATGCTCGTAGGGCACCTCGCAACATGGTGGGATGGAGGCATCCAGCTCTCTGGTTCCACACACAGATCGACTTGCCAACGTCCGCCACCAGCCCTGAGCATGCCGTCTGCCCCACAGCCACTCTCGCTTGATGTGGGCAAAAAGGAGCTCTTTGACACTTTCCGCTTGCACGACAAAGCTGGTCCGGCCACAGGGTCACTGCTGGCACGACAGTCGAACGGCCTTGCTGCCTTCAACAACGCCTCCGCCTTGCCGAGGACGACTGTTGATAAATCACCCACAGGGTCTCCGCAACGGATTATCGCGCCGGTACGGGCCGAGGATGCCACCACGATGCGACGCGATGCGATCGAAGACGACATACCAGGGTTCCAAGGACTAAAAGACCGTGGAACACGGCCACCGCCGCCTGAGCACCTTCGGCCCGGCGGCGTGGGCCGTCGCGCTCTGCCCGAGCTTCTGCCCTTCAATGATGGCTCAATCTTGCAGATGATTGCGGGCCACAGAGACCTAAGCGAACGCGCTCGTGCCGACCCAATGGTGAACGAGCTTGGACGCGGCTCTGGGCTCCAACTTACGGCAGTCCCTAGAGCGGAGCACGACGAAGCCGTGTTCAATGCGACCATCGGAGCAGCCAAGAAGAGCGCGGGCGCATTCGAGCGCCTGATGACGGATAGCACCCCCTTCTCACTGAATGGCGAGGCTCCCTCCGCATATTCCGATCATCATCATGATCCACGAAGGCGATCCACCGACGTTACCATGGTTGGCGAGGATGTGCGCAGGCTCGTGGAGCGCAACTCGGACTTCGAGCGTCGCCTGCTCGAGGACCCGCCCGACGAAAGCAAGACGAAGTGGAGGCTTGGTGACCCGGAGCCGTTTCGCATCGACTTCTCAAAGGCGCGGATTCATAAGAATCACCTCGATCCCAATCAAGCGGCTTGGCGGGAGCCCGACAAGCAGCCCTTTCGCATCGATGGCTCGGTTCCTCGCACTCTCGAACAGGCCGTCGATCGAGCAAATGCAGGCGCTGCAGCTCCATACGCTGGCGCGTCTGTCAATGCGCGCCGTTATTCGGATATGCACTTAAATTTCCGGCCCGAGGCAGCGGGCGTGGGGCGTCGGTACGCTCTCTACAGGGGAGTACACGACGCAGAGAGCACGCAGCTCGACGGACAGGAGGCCCACGAGAGCGACGGATTCACCTTTGGACCATTGGCGAGCGGGCCGCGGATCGGGCCAATGCGGTCAGACATTGTGGCATCGGGTGGAGACGTCGGTACATGGAGGCACTGTGACTCGGGGACATCGGGGCTGTCCTGGAGGGAGCTTCAACGCCAGGGCGTCTCTTTGAAGTCATCGGCGAGTGAGTCGGCGATGTATGGAGTCGGAGGGCGACGGTATCGGTAAAAATATAATGGGCTTTTCGCGGGCCGTCCAGGCGTGGCTGACGACCCGGCGGGGGCGACAGTTTGCAACTTCGTCTAGTACCGTGTAGCTACCCCGCTAAGCGGCATAAATTGATAATTATGCAACACGAACAGCTCCTCGAAAGGTGGCGGGATAATGCGAGTCGAACGTTGCGAATTGCACGATTTGGCAATTGGGCGGCGTTTTACTAACGGTTGAAGACATAAAAGAAAAAGAAGAAGAAGGGAAAGGTAGGAGAAGGAGAGAAGAGGGAGTCTGTAGCTCCCCCAATTGCACGACGTCGGACGCGTGATGGAAGCTCGGCTCAACGCAATTTTCTAAAGCTCGAACACACAGGCCGGGCTGTGCTGAGCGCTTTCGAGAAGGCGGTTGTTCCTCGTCTGCGTCTCACTGGACGTGTTACTCCAGCGGCTATGCGCCGTTCTTGCGCCCACGGCCCCACGCGCCACGACAGTCGGGGGCCGAGCGCCTCGCCCGCCATCCACCTTGATCGTGTGTCAGCTGCCTGCTGCCGCCTCTACCTTCGCTGCTGTCTTCAACGCCCCGTGTCAGTGGCCAGCTGCCGCCTCTACTTTGGCTACCTCCTTCAACGCCGTGCGCACCATCTCAAGCTCCTCGTTCGCCTCACGCCGCTGGGTTTCGTCAGACGCGTGCGACTGGCATGCATGCAGGTGCTCCTCCGCCTCGAGCAGCGCCGTCTTGCACTCCTCCGACCCCAAGGCGTTCTGATCGAGCGCGACGCGTTGCTTGAGGAAGGCGAGCATGCGCCGCGCCTGGTACTGCGTGCGGCTACCCACCACCCAATTCCGCAGCCGACGCATCTCCTTATCGAGATTACTGACCACCTCAATCCCGAGCGCGTCGCGCGTCACGAGCTGCACGTCCTGCTGCGTCGCCGCGGCTGCCACGTACGCTTCGAGCTGCTCGATCGCAGGGCGCACGGCCCTCTGGTTGTATAGGGCCATCCCTGCAAAGTAGCGAGCGTACGCCGTCCCAAGGGGCGGCTCGACCAGCTCGTCGCCGTTGCGAGTCCGCAGATCTCGAGTCCGCAGATCGGCCTCGAGGCGGAAGTAGCTCGCAAAGTGCGCCGAGGCTGCCTCCCACTCGCCGAGCTCGGCCGCCACCAGTCCGAGCCAAAAGAGGGCCCTCGCCTCCTCCGCCCTGGCGCCTCCATCCCGGGCGCACTGCAGCGCCGCGTCGCAAGCCTCGCGCGCAGCGCTTGCGTCCTTCACGGGTGGCTCCTTCTCGAGCACCTCAAAGATCGCCATGTCGACGAACTCGCGCGCTGGCACCGTGCCGAGCAGCGCGGCCGCGCCCTTGCGCAGCAGGTCGTCGCACTCCTGGCGTGCGTCCGCCTTGGCCACGCTGCCCGCCGCGAGCCGCGCGCCACCGAAGCCTTTGCCTGCGAAGAGTGCGCGGTCGGCGGCCCGTTGCCGCTGCTTGACGGCTTGCTTGGCGCGCTGGAGCAGCTCGAGCACCGGGCGGCTCCCCCCCGCTGGGAGGCTCGCCGCGCGCTCGAGCAGGGCGACAGCGCGCTCGGGATCAGCGTGCTCGAGCCGTTCAAGCCAGCTCTGTGCGCTGCGTAGCAGCAGCTTGATGAGATCTTCTCCTTCGGGCGAGCAGCGCAGACCGCTCTCGCAAAGCTGGGCCGCGAGCTCATGCCGGTGCAGCTTGAGTGCGCACAGCGCTGCGTTCGAGAAGCACGGGATGCACACGCGTAAGGCCTCTAGATCGTAGAACATCTTCGATGGGTTGGAGACCCATCCGAGCCGCTGCATGAGCTCGACGGCGACCACGTACGTGCGCAGCGCCCACGCGAGCCTGCCCTCCTTGAAGAGCCGATTGCCGGCCTCCTTGTACTTCCCGGCGAGTGCGGTCGCGAAGGTCGTGGTGGAGTTGGCCTCTTCGATCGCGGTCGGCAGCATGGGACCCACTGCGGCGTCGTAACCGATATCCACATCTTCGACCGAGGCCAGGAGTACTAACGCGGCATGATTTGCAGCGGCAACGGCAGCTGCCAAAGTGCTGGTCGTCGAGGCTGACTGCTGCACAGCCTCTATGGGCACATCGTTGAGGACGAATCCGTCCTCGAAGCGCAGCGTGAGAGTGAGCGTGTCTCCAGAGTCTCTGTGCAGCTTCTTAACCGTCGCAAATTCCAGGTCGAGACCTGACTCGCGTCGTGCAAGCACCTTAGTGCCGACTGTGGGCGCCGACGCCTGAGCGGTGAAGACGGGTTGCAACCCGCCAGTGAACAGATCTGACGGAGGCGGCGACGGCGGCGGCTCCATCTAGAAAACGAAAGGTCCGGTACCGGTACCTTAAACTTCGTCAATGACAAAGTTCGCACGAATTACCCCGATGCTGCACAGCGCCCGCATCGACCGCTCGGGTCGAAGAACAGAGCCTGTCATCCTTTGCATCCTTCGCCTCGTCCCGTTTAGCTTGTAGCTCTCTCGCTCTCGCTCCGTGGCGCCGGCGCGTCGCCGTGTCTCCCGTCTGGCTCTACGGTCGCTGGCCGCTCAGCGCCATCCCTGCTGCGGCACGCCTCCCGGGCAGTGCCATCCCTGCTGCGGCACGCCTCCCGGGAAGCAACCATACCCATACCCAGAGGGTACAGTCGGGAAGCTGCTCGGAACCGTCGCCTGCAGGTGCCACGGCGTGCCGGCATGTGGGGGCGGCGTCACGACCAGGCCGGCTGACGCACTCGCGGCTGCTGACTGCTGCCGCTTGGCCAGCGCCGCGAGCTTGTTGGCATGGATGCGCGCCTTCTGTTCCTCGCTCAGAGAGGGCGTCTGCGGCTGTGGTGCCGGCGGCTGACCAGCCGCGCCTGCCCCAGCCGCCCAGCCGCCGCTGCCGCCGCCTCCGCCGGCAGCGTGCGCGCCGTCGTGAGCGTCTGGCGCGCTGCCGGCGGCGCCGCTCCAGCGAGGGTCGTCGCTGGCCTCTGCCTCGAGGGCCGCGTAGAAGTCGACTACCTTGCGGTGCGCGACCACCTTACCGGGCGCAAACGAGACGATGCGCGTCTGCTGGAGCGAGACGGCACGCGAGAGGGCGACGTAGGCCTGGCCCGCCTCGAAGCAGCTCGAGAGTTCGACCTCGAGTGACGGGATCGTCATGCCCTGGCTCTTGTGGATCGAGATGGACCAGGCGAGCTTGAGAGGTACCTGTGTGCGGCTCGCTACTGTGCGTCCACCCTCCTCAACTGTCCACTCTTCGGGGTACACGACGCGCGTGAGCCACCCGGCGGCACCGGCGAGCGGGTCCACCTGGAAGGCGACGCGCGGCACGAGGGGCGGCATGTCCTTTGGGTGCATCGTGACGCGCTTGAGACGCTCGTCCACTGCGGGCGCCTCGAAGCCGGTGACTACGCCGCGCGAGCCGTTGACTAGCTTCGCTTGCTGGTCGAGGTTCTTGAGAAGCATCACTTGCGCGCCCAAGCGCAGCGAGAGGCGCGGCTGCGCGATGCAATCCTTGATCAGGTTCGGTGCACCCTCGTCATAGCTCATCCAGATGCGCAGCGCCGCCCCCTCCCCATGCGCGAGAGCATCGAGACGCATCTGATTCTCGCTGTCCGAGGACTCATTGTTCGGATACAGGCGCGTCGACAAGAAGAGACCGACGGGCGGCGCGCCCGCGCCGGCTGGCACCGGGAAGGCGACCATGGCCGGTGACGGCTCGCCACCGGCGTCGGCGGGCGGCGCGGCGGCGGTCGCGATGGGTTGGGGCGCTTGGGCGGTCGACGTGAGCGGCGGCGCGCCGCCTCGCGCGCCGCGCACAAACTGCTCCGGGGGGTGGCTCACATGATGCTGGAGCTGCGCGATCGAGAAGGGCGAGAGGCGCGCACGGCGCATCTCGTCGAGCAGGGCAATGAAGCCCGCCTCCTTTTGGCGAAACGTCTTCGTCAGCACGATGGGCAGCAGCTGAGCCTCCCGCCAGGCATCCGTCTCAAAAAGGAAGCGTACTGTCGGATCGCGCTCCATGCCTACCGGCGGCAGCTGGAAGAAATCGCCGCACAGCACGAGCTGGATGCCACCAAACGGCTCGTCCGACGGGTCGTGCGTCGTTGGCATGCATCGGGCGCCGCGCACCGTGCGCGCGACGAAGTCGAGCTTCTCGAAGAGGGTGCCATCGAGCATGCTGATCTCATCGATGACGAGCGCGCGGCAAGAGAGCCAGCGCTTGCACACGGCTTGCTTCGACGCGACCTTGTCGGCGAGCTCCTTGGCCGAGTCGCGCCCGAGCCCGATGCCAGCGAAGGAATGCACGGTTGTGCCGCCCAGCGCGCATGCGGCGATCCCAGTCGAGGCCGTCACGAAGACGGCTTCTCTGCCGTACATCATGCGCAGCAGATCGATGATGCTCTTGAGCGTGTAGCTCTTGCCCGTGCCTGCGCCGCCCGTGAGGAAGATGCTGTCACCCTGGCGGACCGCCTCGGCCGCACGCTGCTGCTCGTTGCTCATCTGCGGCGCTGCTGACGGTTCGTCCGATGCCAAGAGCGGGGAAGATCCCTCGGCCTTGGCGGCCGCCGCGTCGTCGGCGGCCGTCGGCGCATCGACGCTCCCCGCGACGCTCTCGCTCTTCGGACGCGCGTGCTCGGCAACGCACCGCAAGATGGAGTCGCCGTACGAGTCTGCCTTGGCCTTGCCAATGCCGTTGATCTCGAGCAGTTGCAGCCGGCTCGTCGGCCGCTTGTTCGCGATCATGGCGAGCACTTGGTTCGATGCGACCTGGTACGCCGGCTTACCCTCGGCGAGCCGTGCGCGCAGCGCAACGAGCGCCTGATAGAGCGAGATGTTCTCAAGCTTGACGCCAAGCTCTGAGGCCGACGGGCCGCGCGATCGCTTCGCCGCTGCCACCTCGCCGCCGTCTTGGCCCGCCGCCGAGAGCGCGTCGGCCCAAGTGGGCGGCTTCGGTGCCTCTGTCAAAGACGACGGGTGCGGCACGACCGGAGGCAGCGCGGGCGGCTGAGATGTCGACTGTGGCAGCGGCTGCAGCGGTCCGCGTGCGCACAAGGAAGAGCTGGGAGAAGCGTGAAGTGGCCATGCGGGCAAGTAGGCTATCGCCTGTTCCACTGCCTGCACTGCCTGCGCAGCACGGGCTCGCACCCCGCTGTCACCGTTGCAGCGCGCGAGCCGGTTGAGGACCTGCGGTGCACGCGCAAGCGGCCGCCCCGCCTCGCCCTCCCAGTCGCCGCGCTGGGCGATCTGTTCGATCGCCTCACAGCATGCAGCGCACAGGGTTGTGCCCGATGGTGAGGCAGCGCTGGCATTCAGCCACGAGAGGAGCTTATCCACGTCTCCGATGGTGCCAGTGGAGGCGAGCGCTGTCGCCTCTTTGAGCTGGTCATCTGTGGCGGACGACTGGCATCGTGAGAAGAGGAAGTCCATGATCGAGACTCGTGAGACAGGAACACTCGATCACTTCAAACTTTGGCGCGAGAGCGGACGAGCGCGCTGTCGATACATGTAATAAGTAGAGAAAGTCGGAAATGACTGTCCCGCGGTGTCTCCAAAGCCACAAATGAAGAGATTTCATGCGTTTCCCAGATTTCCCACACAAATGGTACTCTCGTCTGCACTCGTCACGCCCTGCACCACCAGGATGCCGAGGCTCGACATGACGATGACGACAACAACTTCAGAGCACGATGTTCGCAAGGATGAACACTGGTGGAGGACTCGCCAGCTTTTAGAGCAGCGTGCTGCGCTCTTCATGTCCGGCCTCAGCTCAGAACTTATTCAAGCCCTTGTACGAAACCCGGATCGTGGACTCGTAGCGGCTGTCGCCGCTGCTGCAATCGTCAACGAGCGGTCCGTGTGGCGAGCAGCAGCTTCGCTGAGACCGAATCCCTCCTTTTTCCACTTTGTGTTCAACAAGCCTGCCGGAGTGCTGAGCCAGCCAAACCAATTCGGCCGTCCGGAGGACGTCAGTGTTCATGATGCCCTGCCATCAGGCTACCCGAGAGTGCCGTTCGCAGGCAGGCTGGACGCCGACACGGAGGGCTTGTTGTTCTTCTCCGACGACGGGAAGCTGCTGCAGGCCCTTGCCGAACCTCATGCCGAGCCTGACTCCCAGCCTGCTGCTACGGAGCCAGAGGTCGACTGTCAAGTAGCAGCAGAGCTGACTGAGAGAGGTGTGAATGTGGCCAAGACTGTGACCAAGACTTACCACGTCGAGGTCGAGTTTCTCGTACCCGACTTGTACAGCGGCTGCGAGGATAGCCCTGCCGCTACGCTGGAGCGGCGGGTGGCGGCCGTGGCTTGCATGGCGCGGCCGTTGAACATCAAGGGCACGTTGAGCACGCCTGCTGAGGTGTGCCTCGTACCGCGGGCCTCACTCTCCGAGCGGGGGAACGAACCGCACGTCTTCTGGGTCTCTGTGGTCCTTCGGCAGGGCTTGAATCGTCAGGTGAGGCGGCTGTGCCGACGGGCCGGGCTGCGGGTGCGTCGCTTGGTGCGCGTCGCCTTCGGTCAGCTGCTCCTCGGCTCACTGGCGCCTGGCCAGGCGCGTGCGCTCACCGCGGCCGAGGTCTCGGCCTGCTACGCTGCTGCGGGCTTAGTCCCTGTGGCCTCATTGCCCTGTCCGGTCCCACCGCAAGGCGCTGAGCTCGTGGCAGCCCTCGCACTACTCGCCGACGACGGAATCTCCAGTTGTAGCACGTCGAGCAGCGGGGCGGCGATTTCCCGCGCGAGTCGACACCTCAGTGTGGCGACTTTCGGCGAAAACTGTCTTCCGTAACGATACGCCGCACCGTCCACTGATCGTTGTTATGTCTTCTGATCTGTAACAATTATATATATTGTACCGCTTGTAAAGAAAAACGTACAGCAGCCGTGCACACGCAGCTCGCGCACCGCCTTCACGCGGCTCGCAGCGCGCGTGGCAAGTTGCAAGGGTTGAGGGTTGACTACAAGGGTTACGCCGGACTGTAGATGCACCTCTTGCAGCCTGCCTCTGTGGCTGCTCGTGGCGCTCAGACATGGATCATTACGTCTCACGTAGACCCGCTGCCACTGCTATCATAATCCACCAAGCCGAGCACTGCGGCACCGTTGCTACCTGTTGGCGCTGCTGGCACGGGCGGCGGCGCGGGTGGTGGTGGCGGCGGCGCGGGTGCCTTGGGCTGCAGCACAATGCTCATTGGTAGCTTCGGACGCTTTGGTGCTGCTTTGGCCGCAGGCGGCACGGTGGTGGCGGAAGTCCCTCTGGCGCCACCCAGGCTGCCATCACCGCCGACGCCGCCGCCGCCGCCGCCGCCGTCGCCGCCGCCGCCGCCACCGCCACCGCCGCCACCGCCACCGCCGCCGCCGCCGCCGCCGCCGCTGCTGCTGCTTGCACCCATGGTGCCGAAGCAGCATGGTACCCGGGGAGCATCAATGCCTCCTTGTGCCCTCGACGTGGATGGCCACGGTCGCTCGTCGGCGTCGCCGTCGTCATCATCGCGCAGCCGCTTGACGCGCGCAGCTGCAAAGGCGCGCTGCGCCTCTAGCTCATCTTGACGCCCGAGCTCACTCTCGGCTGCGAGCGCTTTCTCCTCGAGCGCCTTCTGCCGGCGATCGAGGACTTCGTCTATGCCCAGGGCCGCTGAGCGCGCGTTCTGCGTGCGGATCTCATCGAGCGCGTCGAGGATGTCCATCGCGCGCTTCGATTCCTCCGTCTTGTTCTCGAGCTTCTTCATCGCATCATACTGCTCCTGGTCAGCGCGCTCCGTGGCGATTTCCGCCTTCTGCTTCGCCTCCTCCTTGTACAGCTCGTAGTTGGCCTTGGCGCCCGCCTCGACGACGTAGTCTGAGTTCTTTGGGTCCGTGCGCACGGTGAACTCGGCCGAGCAAGTGACGCACTTGAAGTAGAAGCGGATGATCTGGATGCCGAGGTACACGCCCTCGGGCCCGTCGACGTTTTCCTTGCGCGAGTTAAATTTCTTGCCCTTATACATGTACTCGCCGCACGTGAGGCAGCGCACGGACATGGGCAGCATCATGCGCACAACGAACCTCTCCTTGAGCTTCTGCTGCCGCTCGCGGTCGGGCCGCGGGATCTTGGTGTGGTCAAAGTCGGGCGGAAAGTACTTGTTGATGACCTTCCGCTCGCCCATGTTGATCCGTGCGAGCGAGAGTGCGAGAGCGGGGTGGAGACGAGCCGCGTGAATGGGAATGCCTCGCGCACCACCGGTGCCGAGTGAAGACTAGTGTGTGAAGCTTTGTCGATTTGAATCTTTTCACGGCACAATTGAATTGGCTCAGAAAGGTCGAGAAAGCGTTCCCCACACCTCCCTGCGCTGCCGCCCATGCCACCGCCGCCGCCGCCAGCCTCAGTGCTTCAGCCTTCAGGCAATATCCCGCAGCTGCCAGCCCTTGCACCGTCGATGCAGCGTGTTGCCTCATCCTCGGCCATCGACGGAGCGCTCAAGCGTGCGCCGCCGACAGTGCACAGCTGGTCATCGTGCCCAGCCGCCGCCTTCAAGGTCCGATGCGGGCCAAACTACAAGGCGAACGGCAAGAAGGCGCCATCAGCAGGTGCGCTTTACGAGGTGAGCGCGGTTGACGTCTACCGGAGCCAAATGAAGCTCGCGCACGTAGGTCGGGTGACCGCGCTGCCAGAGGAGCCCGAGCCGCTGCCGCCCGAAGCAGGCCTGCCGACGCACGTGATCATCAATTTCATGGTGCCCAACTACGCTCCGGGTGGGCTGCTCGGCTCCAAGAAGACCAACGGCCCCGGATGGAACCTAGTGCTCTACTGCCGTCCGTCGGAGACGCTGCGTGCCCTCTTTCGACGCGAGGGCAGCAGCATGCCGCCGCCGCCGTCGGTGGATCTGTTGCGACGGTACATGCATCCGTCGGAGGGTGTGCTGCTGCGAGGTACGCGCCTCAAATGCATCTTTGGAGTCGTCGACTTGGAAGGGCCTGCGTTTGGCATGGTGATGAAGCAGATGATCAAGAGCTACAACTTCAAGCCGTTCCTCTCGAAGACGGCGTCCTTTTGCTACTGGGAGCAGGTGCGCTGCCGCCGCCGCCGCCGCCGCCGCCGCCGCCGCCGCCGCCGCCGCAGCCGCCGCCGCCGCCGCCGCTCAAGCGCAACGCCTTCTGCATGACAACTCCCAGCCGTGTGCGTGTGCGAGCTCTGACACGTGCGTGCCGCGTTCTCACTGGTCCCGGCTGGCTCGCTGGCTGGCCGTTCCTTTGGGTGCAGGGCTACTTTGAGATCGATGTCGACATTCACACTTGGTCGAGTGCCACGCTCTCCGCCTTCCACACGCTCGTCGAGAAGATTCCACTGATGCTGCTGCGAGGTGGAGTGGTCATCGAGGCCGACGGAGATGCCGAGATGCCCGAGCAGCTGCTCGCGTGTGTCGTGCTGGCGCGAATCGACCCCAAACGAGCGCCCCCCTTTCCGCCCGAGCTCGTAAGCTACCTGGCCGATGACGCTAACCAGCGGGACCCTTTGCCACGCGCCAGTCGCGTGCGGGCGGGCCAGGCAGGCGACCTCATCGCTTCGGATCCCGCCAGCGACATTTGCAGCGCTACCCCTCCGGTCTCGGACGCCGAGGACGCCGACGACCTGCCCCCGTCGCGCTCTGCGATACCCACGAGCTAACGCACTGTGGCGTTTGGGCTGCATGCCTATAAATTGCTTAGGATCTACTGTACACGCGCGCACCACAGTTTCAAGATGGGCGGTAGTCTCTCGCGATACGTGATCGGCGCGGCGCCCCGGCATGCGCGGCCGCGGGGCGCGGGCCGAGGCCGCCGGCCCCGATCGCGTGGTTTCTGGTTACAGGGTAGAAATTAGATCGTGGTGTGTGTATGAGCTCTGTTCACTGTTAGTCAATCCTTACTGTTTCGACTTTCGTTATATACCCTGGTTTATACATCTAGTAAAAAAGTCGGAACGTGACCCGTTATATCGGACTCGATATCGGACACGGTCGGGTGTCTCGTGGGCTGCAGCTGCGTGGAGCTGTACACCCGCGACCGAGCAGCCGTACGGTACGCTGTGGAGAACACTCCGCTCTGCGCACTGCGGGCCAGACCGCCACAACTGCTCAACTGGACCTCAAGGGAAGCTCTTCTCTAGACTGACTTCGCGGACACGTTGCGGTCTGCCCGGCTGCATCGCGTCGACCTAGCTGGTATCATCGCGCGAAACGACACGGATCCGTCGCGGTCTGCCCGGCTGCACCGCGTCGACCTCGCTGGTATCCTCGCGCGAAAGGACACGGACCCGTCGCGGTCTGCCCGGCTGAATCGCGTCGACCTCGCTGGTATCCTCAAGATGATGAACACGTAATGTCCGCGTGATGGCCGGATAGATGGCTGCGCTTTTGAGCGGAAAGGCGAGCCCAGAAAACGGCACAAGCTTCGACTTGCGCAGCCCCGCTTTAGCAGGAGGAAATGAAGTGCCTTGGTCGCGGGAAGCATCGATTACGTCGCCAGTGCCGGCGCCAGAAGCTCGACGCTCGACGCTGCTCGCGCCGCGGCCCTCATCGGACGCGCCAACAGCCTCAATGCGGCCCACGTAGAGCAGTGCCACCCCTAGCATGGTCACGACGACAGAGAGGACGAAGAGGCCAACGCGGAGCACACAGAACCCTTGGAGCTCCTGGAAGAACACGGCACCACCGACGATCGAGCAGATCGTAAACAGGGAGGCGAAGGTAGGGACCATCAGCTGTGCCTCGACGTATCGCAACCCCTTGAAGAGGCATACGAGCTGCCCCACCCCGCTGCAGATCACGCCCAGCACGATGGCCCACGAGACCGGCCTCAGATACACTGGGTCGCCGCGACCGAGGGCGGTTGCCAGCAGTGTGAACTGCTTCATCAGGAGTGGCGTCCAGCCCCCCACCACCGAAGCTGTCAGTGGGTACAAGACGGTGACCAGGCGCTGCTCGGCAAGCGAAAGGTAGTCGAGCGGCGATACCATTGGCTTCACAGCGGCCGGCGACGCCTCGCTGCCAGCGCCTAGCGAATCCGGCGCGACCTTTGCGCTGATGCCTGGCGGGCTTGGGGGCGGTGAAGGCACCGGCACCGGCACCATCGCCTCGCGCTCGCGTGCGCGGAGCTTCGCGAAGGCTCGATTGATCTTGTTGTCGTAATACCAGAGCAGCGCAACCAGGCTGAGCGTCAAGCTACCGGCACCCGCTGCGTACGCGCGCATGATATCAGTCGACCACCGATTTTCTATCTCTTGGGCATTCCAGTCGACGGTCACCTTGGGGCCAAAGCTGACTATCATCCCGACGCCGCCGATGATGACAACAATCGCCACGGGCGTCAGATGCCCGATGGGCTCATTATTCAGCCACCACCCGAAGATCATGTTTGCAAGCAGGGCGACGGAGCCTGCGGGCTGCACCACCGACTGCGGTGCAAAGTTGAGAGCGACTGCGTCGCCAGCCTGCGACGTCAAGAAGAGGATCAGACCACCCACCCAGAGCGGGATGAAATACATTGGCCGCTGCTTGAGAAGAGGCCTCCTTCGCTCGCGGGTGAGCGCCAGTTTCTGCACGTTGGCTCCGAAGTTGGTCGAGGCCGAGGAGACCACGGAGATGATAATGCCGATGTAAAAGAGGCCGCCTACCTGGGTCTCATAGAGGCTATCTAGACAGAATTCTTCTGCCGCCATGGTGGCATTGGTGGAATCAGCCAAGTCTGACACGGTGGCGTTGGCCACTATGATGGTGCCCATCATGGTTGCGTTCATTGTGATGGGAACGTCTTCTGGTACACAAAACAGGTGTCCTCGCGGCCGGCGGCGATTCCGTTTGTGGCTGGTTCAACTGGGTGTGGAGATGTCTACTAGCAATCGATGTCATCAGGAAAAATTCGTCATTGCATAACACACGAGTTTAAGAAAATCTGGCCCTTTATGATCGTTTGCTGAACGCGTCTGAAAAACGTGGGTTGCGTTTGGGAAGCTACCGGTATCCATATATATTGACACGTCAGGCCCCCTCACGATTTTCGTGATCCCCCGCCCGAGTCGAGCCTAGCCCAACCCGCCGTTTTCGAACAAGCTGTCCTCTGCGCTTGCGATGCCAGTCGAGCTGGTAGCTACAGCTCGTGCGTTGCGGATCTCAAAGGAAGAGTTTGAGAAAGAGAAGCTTTTGGCCCGGCAGCACAACATGACGATCTATGATAGAAAGGAGGCTTTTGGAGCCGTGAACTGGACACCATGGCGCGAGATCAACTTACTGATCATGATGCTCTCATTCATCGTGATCATTTGCGTTGGAGCATGTATCTCTCGTTGGCTTGAGAGGCGCCAGGATCGCTTGCGAGGCGCAAGATCAACGCGACTCTCCACAAATGACGACGACGAAGAAGGACCTGCTTCTGATGCCCCCGGCCTGAAGCCCGTCGCCGAAGCGGGCTCGGAGTCGCGCGAAACGCCCTCGGAGCCGCGCGCAGCTGGCATGGAAAACGTGCGGCGGGAGCTGGAGAAGCTGCGGCTCGGTCAGTATGCGGAAGCCTTCGAAAGAGAAGGCTACGACTACTGGCTTGAGATCCTAAAACTGCCGAAGAAACGCTTCGTCCGTCTTGTCTTCAAGACGAGTATGACGGCCAACCACGCCGATCGGCTGTATGAACAGCTCGCAATCCAGCGCAAGGCCATGGGCATTCGGGGAGAAAGGGACCCAGATGGTGACGACCTGGAATCATGCGTCATCCTATGAGCGGCTGCAACGGTCGACGGATGACCCTCAGAAGACTCGTTCTCACTGGAGGATGGGTGTGTACTACTGCCTCCCGACTGTGCTAGTGCGATGCTCGCCGCTCGCGTGCAAACGTAAACAGAAACCCCGCGGTCGGGGCGAGCGGTCTCAGGTGTAGACAAAACGCGGACAGTATGACGTCTTCATCAGTGGCACCATGGCTTCATATCGCACATGGACCCTTTTCGCTTTTGTCGGCGGACGGGCGCCGGCGCCTCGCCAGTTGAACTGCGCCGTTATTTCATATTTGAAGCTTAAAGATTTACGATTCCTTTGTTAAATTTTGTGTGAACCAAGGAGGTGTGCACTGAGTGTGCAGGAATCACAATCAGCGACCTGCGACCATGGCGCAAAATTCCATGGCGCTACAGTACTTGGCGGTGTGTGCGGTGTCCCGGACTCCAATGAAGTGCTAAGGTGAAAGGTCCTCCGTCAAAAAGAGAACGAAACTCTCTCGCCATAAAGACACAAAATTGCCCTCGATCAGGCACGAACTTTTCGACTCCCCCGCATCGGCTCACACGAGCCGTTTCACACCGCGGAAAAGAGTGCTGGGACGGCTTGAACACACAAGATGCCGTCGACCGACGTGATGCCGCTCGTCCCATCACAGGCACAGAAGCAACAGCACAAAGCTTTTCAAATTCAGATCCACGATCTCGAGGATCAGAATGCCGCCCTCGAGGCGCGCGCCGCTGCGGCGGAGCTCAGGGTCACCGAGCTCGAGGTCCAGCGGGACGAGATGGAACGGGAGTATCAGATGAAGTCCGAGGCGGCGTACAAGGAGCGCGCGGCGCGCGAGGCGCAACTGAAGGAGGCGGCTGCACAGAACGACATTGAATGGCAGCACATGATGGAGAAGGAGCAACGCGAACGGGCGGTCATCGAGGAGATGCGAAGCTCGCTGGCAGTGCGTGTGGAGGAACTGAAGGCGTCGACTTCGAAGCTGCAGGAGCAGTACGAGGCCGAGGCGAGTCAGCGCATACTGCTGCTCGACAAGCTCAGCGAGACTGAATCGAAGCTGGCGACGGCACTCGCGGACAAGCGCGGGCTCGAGAACATCTCGGAACGGAGCGAAAGGCAGTGGAAAGAGATGCTCGACGTGCAAGTGCAGGGACTCACGCACGAGCGCTCGGCCCTCGAGGCGCGCCTCGAGGCGACCGAGAGCAAGCTGGCGAAGGCTGTCGAGCAACGAGACGCAGAGGCCGCGAGCGTCATCTCGTTGCGCGAGCGGCTGGCGGCGGCGCAGGCCGAAGGCGTGTCGCTCCACGATCGACTACGGCAGGCCGAGGCGCTCTTGTTGGAAGCACGTGAGGCGGCGGCCTCGGAGCGCGCCAAGTTGGACGAGAAGCTAGCCGCGGCCGTCGCGGCGCGTGAGGACGCCGACAAGCGGCGCGAGGCCGCTCTCACCGAGCTGGTGACGCTCCAAGCGCAGGTCGTCAGCCTCAGCTCCGACCGGTCGAGTGCGCTCGCGGCGCAGGTGAGTCTCGTCAATGAGTCTCGTCGATGAGCCTCTGATCGAATGCGATTGCTTCTGATGGCCTCCGACCGGTCGCGCGCGCTCGAGACGCGCAGGTGCAGCTTGAGGCGCGCGTGCGCGAGGAGACGACGGCGGCAGCGCAGCGGCTCACGGCGGCCGTCGCGCACGAGCAGGCGCATACGGAGGAAGCGCGGCGGCTGCGCGAGCACGCGGTCGAGCAGGCGAATAGCTTGCGGCTCGAGCTGCAGCAGGCGTTACAGAAGCTCGCGGCCGCCGATCATGCCTCCTCCGAGCGGCTGCAGCGGCTGCAGGTGGATGTGGCGAGCCTTGAGGCTCGGCGCACGACGCTCGAATCCCAGCTGGACAAGGTGACATCCGAGCGTGCCACCGCCCTCGACGAGAAGCGCGTGCTGGAGGGCCACCTTGCGACCGCCACAGCCGACAAGCGTGCTTTGGAAGAGCTTGTGAGGCGGATGGAAGCGTTCAGCACGGCGCAGCTCGAGGGAGCTAAGGAGGTGCAGCAGTCGCTGCGGACGAGGCTGGAGGCCGCGGCCGCGGAGCGCCTGGCGCTGCTTCAGCAGCAGGAAGCCGCCGCCACCGGCTGGCGTCGCGCACAGGAGCATCTGGCGGCCGTCACCGCGGAGAAGCGCGCCGCTGACGCGATGTGCGCAAAGCTCGAGGAGCTTGTCACCATGTGGCAGGCGCGCTGCGAACGCATGGAGGTGGCCGCTCGCAAGGCAGAGGCGTGGGGCCGACTCGATCACCGCCACAGGGACGAGATGGCCACGGTGGTCTCGGGCCCACTGCCCACGGCGGCGCGTTCGGCGCCTGCTAGTCCCCCTCCTATGTTTTGGGCGAGCACACCACTACCACCGCCGAGCGTGTTGCGTTCGCCCGTGCCGGACGCGCTCGCCCGCGCGGTCCACTTGCGTGTGGCAGGCACCGCCTCGCCGTCACTGGCTGGTGGCTCGCGCGCGCCGAGCACGATCGACGATCGAGATCGAGATCGAGATCGATCGACGATCGACGATCGCGAGCGCCATGCATTGGCGGAGGCGGTGGCAGCGGAGCGGGTGCGCCCACAGGAGTTCGTGGAGCTCTGATGAGTTCTGATGAGCCCTGATGAGCCCTAATGACCACTGATTGCCTCCACCATCAGGTGCGCCAGCAGGAGTTCGTGGAGCACACGCTGACGCAGCAGCAGACGGCCGCGTGCGCCCACCAACGCCAACTCGCCGAGCAGCTGAACCGAATCGATGCGCAGCGGGCAGTGCACGAGTGCGCACTTGCCGAGCAGACCGATCAGATTCTGCAACGAGAGAGGGCCGCCTTGATGACTGGAGCCGCTGGTGCGTTGGCGGCGGCGGCAGCGCAGCGAGAAGCGGACGCGGCCGAAGCATCGGTCCGGACGGCCGCCAGAGCGGCCCTTGCCAGTATGGACCTGAACAATGTGCTGAAGATCGTCTCGCAAGCAGAGGCGGATGCGGAGGCTGCGGCCTGGGCGGGCACACCGAGCACGGTGTCTGCCGCACCTCAGCCCGCGGCGCCTCTTCAGACCGCGATTCCAGGGTGGGGTTCGTCACTTAGGCCGACAGAGGCCGCGCCACCGCCTGAAGCTTCTCGGGCTGTGGAAGCATCCCGAGCTGCATCCGCTTCCGCTGACGTGGCCACGTTGCTCGAGAGGCAGCAGCTCTTGCGTGAAGCGAGCAGCACTGCGCTCCAGGCGAGCACGTCCTGTGGCCAAGTACCATAATCTATGATTAGATACGGTCAATCGAATGATAGTGCTGGGAAGGAGCGGCGCGAGCCGGTTCAAACGGAAACTCAGAAGCGGACAGACGAGATCAAGAAAAGCCGGTATCAGCGAGAATAGTCCTTAGTCGACGGTGGCGAGTCACGGAGTCAGACGTGATTGAGAAAGCGTAATACATAATATTGCGTCTTAACGGTGAACGAACGGAGACCAAAATGCAAAAATCATGTTATACAGACCGGCGCGCGCACTATAGGTCACAGCGCGCACTCAGCGCCGACGCCCGATGCTGCATAGGGATATATAAACGCGCGCCCTGCCGCACAAGAGCGGAGGCGCGGGCAGCAGCAGCACGCGAGAGCAGCATGCGAGTTCATAGGTGTGACGACGTGTGATATGGGGGTCCGCCTAGTCCGCGTGCCGGTGAGTGCCACCCCTAGTGAGGGGCGCAAGCTCTCGAAGCACGCAGACTCATGGCGCAACAAGGTTTGCGATCGCTCAACCGTTGCGATCGCCCAAGGAAGTGTGAGGAAAAGGAGAAGACGCCGGTAGCGAGCTCCGCTTCCGGGTGCCATCAAGATTCGTCAATATTCGTCCAATCGTCAACAAGGCGGCGCTGGGCCGGGCAAAGGGGTTGTGGGGCGCTTCTGTCGAAAACAGAGGTCCCCGTCAAACATGGGAGCGAGGGGCCGTGGCGGCGGCGGGATACGCGTCCGTCAATTGAATGGGAGCGAGGGGCCGAGGCGGCGGCGAGAATCTCGGCGAGAATCTCGACGGGAAACTCGTCGGTCGGTGGACCCCTTCCCGCCAAAAAGGGGATCAGAGGGCACAGATCTTGGGTGTGCCCGCGCCATTCTGAGCGGCGGGCTCGGAGCGCGCAAGCTTGACCTCGAGCAGGGCCGCCTCCTTGGCTTTGATCGCCGCCTCCTTCGCGTCGCGTTCGAGCATGCAACGGAGCACGAGCGCTCGGATGAGTTCATGGCTCCGTTCGATCTCGAGCTCGAGATCACTCAGCCGTCGCGCCGCGCACTCTGGCAACGCATCCCACACGGCGCGCAGCTCGGAGTCTTCAGGCGCCGTCGTGGCGAGCCCCGCGGCGATCAGTCGGTCGAGTCCCTGGCGCCCCGCTCGCGCGCCCGAAGCCTCGAGCGAGTCGGCGCTCGCCACGGCGCCGCTACCCGCTCGCCAACGGTCATTCGAGTCGGCCGCCCCCTCGGCGCTCGCCACGGCGCCGCCGGGAGACCCTTTGGCGGCCGCCGCGCCCACTACAGCGCCCTTGGCGGTGGCGACCGCCCCCTCGGCGCTCGCCACGGCGCCGCCGGGAGGCCCTTTGGCGGCCGCCGCGCCCACTACAGCGCCCTTGGCGGTGGCGACCGGCCCCTTGGTGTGCACACTCGCCTTGCCCGGGTCGCGCCCATTCTCGCGAGCGCCGTCTCGAGCGGCGGGCGTCGCGTGGGCGCTGTAGTGGGCGTGGCCGCCTTCGAGACTCGCGCCATCTGCCGCTGGACGTGGTCGGGTTTCGTCAATCGACGAAGCTGGACGTGGTCGGCCGTTGAGCTTCGCGTTCTCGGCGTCCTCTTCGTCGGCGCTGGCCTTGGGCGCCGTCATGGGCGCCCTGTGGCCTAGCTTCCCGCTCGCCGCCGCACCGCCGCCGCCGCTGCACGCGCACACGCCGCCGCCGCCGCTGCCGCCGCCGCGGCCGCCGCTGCCGCCGCCGCCACTGAGCGAGGACTCTGCCACTCCAGCGCCCACTACAGCGCCCGCGCCGCCCTCCGCCTTGCCGTCGTCGTCGTCGTCGTCGTCGTCGTCGCCCACAGTGGCGCCCGCGCCCTGCGCCTTCTTCTTCTCCTTTTGCTTCTCCTTTTTGGCGCGCTTCTTCGCCTTCGCCTTTTCTCGCCGTCGTGCCTCCTCCTCCTCCTCCTTCACGAGCTCGTCCGCCAGCTTCCTGCGGTGCGCCTCGGCCGCCTTCTTCTGCTCGCTCAGGTTCTCCAGGCGCGCTGTGCCGGGCGGCTCGAGCGAGCTCCCGCTCAGCGCAGGGTCCTCGTCCGCCTGCCGCGGCACGCTCGGCCGCAGCGCTGCGGCCGGCGGCTTCAGAGATAATTGGGTATTTGGCGGCTGCGCGCCCAGCAGGAAAGTGGAGAGCTCGGAAGCTTGCTCCTGCACCATCTCGAAGGCGATCGTCTCGCCGCCCGTCAGATGCGCCATCTCAAGTGTGTGCTTCTCCTCGGTGATCAGCTCGAAGGTGTTGATGAATGTGTTCAGGTCCATCGTCGACGGCAGGTTGGGACTCGCGCCAAGGGAGGAGCACCACATGCGCACCTTGTGCGGCGGCGCGGGGTACGAGCACGAGTGCTTTACCATGCGGAACGTCGTATGCCGCCGGTCAAACGTAAAATACTGCTGCTCATCAAAGTCGAGGAGTGGCAAGGTCCCCTCTTCCTCCGCCTTCTGTTGCTTGAGCCACGCCACCTTGATGGGCGTCTCCTCGATCTTGTCGGGATCTGCGTGCAACGACATCTTGGGATCCGAGGTGTCTAGCGACATTGCCCGCGCGGGTCAATGGCCGCTCGTGAGGCGAGGAGGTCGAGGCGACAGGAGGCGTCTTCCGTCAAGGGAGCGACCCGAAGTGCGAAGACTTCGTACGTGCCGGTGTGAGCGCCGTGCCGGGCCAGGACTCAGAAAGACGTCCACTTCACTCCCCTGTTGAGGAATTCAATTTTACACAAAATAATACAAGTGGAACAAGTCCAGGTGGCCCCGGGACCCGGTCGGGTTTCTGCTTTCTCCGCGAGACGTCCGGAGACTCCTGACCTTAAGAGGACCGTCACCAGTAATTTTGAGAGCGAAGACTCCGCCCCCCGACCTCTCATCGACGTGCCAGGCACGAGCCTAGCGCCTCGCATTTGTAGAGGCCGTGCGCGGCCGAGCCTCGTTCGGCAGTCTCGTGCATGCAGCGCGTGCGCACCTGCACCTCCGCGATCATGCCACTGCGGAGTCGCACGTTGAGATGCATGCTTCGGTACCCGTTCGGCTTCGGATGGGCGATGTAATCCTTGAGCGGTCGACTCAGGCTCCAGAGGCTGAGCACCGCGTCGGCCGCCAGCTGGCAGCGCGCAGCACAGCCATCGACCGCCGAAACGGTGCCCGTCACGGCGCCATGCTCGTCGTCATCCTCGAGGACGGCGCCATGCTCGTCGTCATCCTCGAGGACGACACGTAGCCCGAGCACGTCGTCGACACGCTCCTTGTTTCGAAGCACGAGCTTCTCGAAGAGAGACGTCGAGCTCTTCACACGTGCCTGGAGTGTGAAATGGCTGCCGTGGGGCAGCGCCGCCTTGAGCGCTGCTTGCAGCTCGGCAGTCGCCTCATCGAGCGCGCTTCGCGCGGCCGGGCTGCGTATGGCGTGCCAGCGCTTGACCTCGCCATACGCTGTCGGGAAGGTGAGCGAGCACGCCGCGTCGGAGGCGCGCGTCAGGAGCCACCGCTGCAGCCCATGCTTAGCTGTAGCCGCGCCGCGCTCATTAGAGAGCGCCTCCAGCCGGTGCTCCGCGCCCAGGCAAAGCTGAACAAGCCCAAGTCGCACGCGCAGGCCATTGTTCTCTGTCAGCTCGTCCCATACGCCGTGCGCGGGCGCAGCGACGCCGCCCCGTTCTGCAGCCACCCAGCCGAGCCGTGCCGATGCAGCAGCGCGCGTCCGCCCAAACCTTGATGCGGGCGCGGCCTTGCCGATCGCAAGGCCGCTGACGACCGGCAGCAGCAGCAGTAGCAGCAGCAGGCCCTGCGCTAGCCGGAGGTCGATGGAGATCGTCGTCTTTGGCTGGAGGCGCCTGAAGCCGCGCCTGCGCGCAAACTCGACGAGCTTCCGAGGCGACTCGATGGTGATGGTGATCGACTTGCGGCGGATTGGTGACGGCGAGTCGGGCGTGGGCGGCTCAATCGTCGAGTCGAAACTGACAGTCACCCGAGGAGAGAGAGACCGTAATCGTTGCAACGGCGTGGTTGCCGCGGGCTCGTCGAAGCCGTCCTCGTCATCCAGGAGTGAATCGCTGCGGAGGCGAATCATGGGCGGACGTGTTGCCATGGCAAGCAAAACTGACAGTTGGTGCTCTCGAGGCCTATACCCGGGAACCACATCCAAACATGCAACCAAAACGGCCCAAAACACACGAAAAGTTGACTTTTTGGAGTCCTCGTTCAGACGCGATGGGGGGACTCCACTTGAGTACTACTACTTGAGTTGATTCTTTCCTCTTCGAGAGAAATGGACAAGGTAGACCCAACCTACGCGACCAAGTTTACGAACAAGGACCCAAAGTGGGAAGAGCACTCGTCTCTCGTGAAGAGCTCGAAGTTGTTCCCTCCCTCACATAATCTTCAGACAACCACACGGTCGCCTTCGGAGAGGTTTCATGAGGTTTTTGACGAGATTTGGTACGAATCCGCGAATTGGACGGTCGCCTGAGCGGACGGTTGGGCCGTCGTCGCTGAGGCCGTCGGGTGCGATCGGAGCCAATCGGTGGTGTCCACGGTGGCGCGCCAGCACGAGATCCATGATGCTCGCAATGTGCCCCTCGCCGCTCAAGGAGAGCAATCATCTGTGGCTCCTCGCCGAGGCTTCGCTCAACTTCCCTTCGCACGGCGACGCACCCTCGGAAAACAAGCCCAACTCCAAGTGGACTGCCAAGGAGGCTCTGTGGAGCGACGAGTCGCTCGAGGGCACGGCGATCGAGGGCACGTCACCCGATGGCGCGCCAGCGCCGGTGCCCCCCCCCCGATCGGCCTCGCGCGCCGACTCCTCGCGCTCCGCTTCGCCTGCCATCCCCGGCCGCTCGTACGTATGCCGCAAATGCCATCGCGAGTACGCCAGCACCGATGCTGTCCGCAAGCACTGCCGGCAAAACCATGCCGAGTGGTTGCGCGAGCAGGGCCAGGGCTGCCCAACTCTGTATAGCACGGTCATCGACGCGCCGCCAGCGACCTTCGATGCGCTTGTGCCGCACGCTAGCACGGTTGCGACACCGCCGACCATCGCAATTGCCGCAGAGGATCCCGAATCGATCGACGCAGCCGAGTCGTTCATCGCCTTTTCCAGGGCGACCGTCGCTGGCGGGATGCCCGCGGCTCCGCCCGCCGCGCCCGCCGCCGTCCATGCTGCGCACGCCACGTTCGTGACTGCAACGCCGAGCCCCATCGGCAACTGGCGTCCACTCGAGGGAGTAGGCGCGAAGCGGCCGCGGCCGCGGAGCGTGCGCTGCGGCAAGTGCGACGGCTGCGAGCGTGACGACTGCGGCGTGTGCAAGAACTGCGTCGACAAACCAAAATTTGGCGGCCTGGGCCAGCGCAAGCAGGGCTGCATTGCCAAGATCTGCCGAGCCCCGCGTGTGGCCAACTAAGCCCAGGCGCATCGAGTGCTTTTGTGTACCCATGCAGAGGTGGCGGCGCTGCCCCTGCGCATGATATGCGACGCCCGTGGGGATGGTCGAAGGCGTGCTTGAGCCCTGACTCTTGTGCGTCAGAACACTCAAAAATGCACGAGCTCCGCCTGGTCGGTTCTTCGCGCGTGCGGCCCGAAGCGCGCGACCTGTGTGCGTGCGCAATCAGTGTGGTGACTCAGATACGCCACCGTGTGAGCATGGATATGTCTTTCTGGTTACAGCTGTATTGTGAGGTGTGCTGAGCACACATTGGACAGTCACGGCGCATGTACACAAATGTGATACCGGCTTTATGAACTTCGTTGAATCGAATACTGTGACTCAGCGGCGGCCCGCGGTTAGTTACCGCGGGGGCCCAATCTTACTCCTCCATTGCGTATTCAAATCTCTCGCATTCCATGGCCAGCACAAAGTTCTGTCGGGAGAAGGCTTCGGGAAACGTGTAAATACGCGTTTGCTTCACCATTCGTCTGCCATGCGCGCTCTTGCCGATGGCGCTCGCTCGCGCCAGCCGCATGCCGCTGACAACCCGACGTGCCTCTGCCGAGATGGTGGGGTCCACGCAGTCGGCCATGCGGCACAGCACGTCTTTCTCCGACTCTTGAAGCCCCCAATCGGCCGCTGGGCTCATTCTACGATGCTTGTTGAAGCAGCAGCTGCACACAAGGGCGGAAGCACCGAATTGGGCTGCGATGGCGAGTGCCGTGTCACTCAGGCCACCGCACGCGTGCAGGGCCACCAGAGCATCGACGCCGCACAGGTCCGAAAGGCTGCCCTCGCCGTCGCCATTGGCCGGTTGCCTTCCAGTGCCTCCCATCGAATCTCCCATCGAATCTCCCATCGAGTCTGGCTGCAGGAGGGTACGAGCGTCTCCGCACGTGAAGTGCGCATTGCTCAGCCCTGCCGTGGCTGCTCGACGTTGCGCCGCTGCGATCGCGGCTTTGTTGGTATCGATGCCCAAGACGACGCGCTCCGGCATCGACGCCGCCAAGAGGAGGGCCAAATCGCCCTTGCCGCACCCCAGATCGAGGATACGGGTCTGTGGGCTGCTCCGTGCCGCCAGCAACTGCTCCACGTGCCACAGCATCCAGCGCAGCTGCGGCACCTTCTTCTCGCGCAGATATGCACGCCGCACTTCGGCATCTGCCGCAGGCAAGTCCGCAGGGAGGCCGTTCTCGGGGTCGAGAGCCCCTTGCAAGCAGGCGCTGATGCGCGACTCCGGGGCGAGATTCGTCGAGAGCTGCACGCGCCAATCCGTCGCCGACCACCGAGCACCGACGCCGTCGAGGAAGCCGAGCTCGGTCGCCGAAAACCGAGGCGGCCGATGGCTGCGCACGCATCCGCCGCGCAGCCTCGCCGACAGCTGCCTCGCGAGGCTCGCTGCGGTCGTTGAGGCAGGCTCTTCACAACCGAAACAGACCACTGTCGCATCCACGCCACCTTCGTCGCCCTCCTCCATCTCAGCCTGCATGCCGCCAGCCTCGTCTTCCTCAATGACGGCACGCACAATCGCATCCATCTCCTCAGCAGCCGCACCCGTTGCGGCGGCGACGGTGGACATCGAGAGTGCCGAGCAGGCAACCAGCCGTGCAGCCTTGAGGAATGCAGAAGGGTCCGGTGGCAAGGAGTCCAATCCGAGACTCGAGGCGAAGAGCGACACTTGTCCACTCCTCGTGTGTCCTAGAGTGCCACAAATATTGAGGCCCGAGTGGCGCCGGAGCAGCAGTGAAAGCGCCAAGCCTCGTATGCCGCACTTGAGCTCGGGTTCACTGACAACTACTTGGATTGATGAAGTCGAGCCATCGCTCTCGCTCTCGGAAGCGTCAACAAGGTCCAAGAATGTCGACCGCCTCATCGTGCGAACATTCGCGACCTTGCCAACGACGCATAATCGCGGTAGAGGTGCACCAGCTTGCAGTGCTGCGAGTTGCATGTTGATGGCGTATGGCGAGAGCGATGGCCGTGTCTCTACGGATATCGTGCAAACGACTGAATGGCGCGTCCGTGGAGCGATTATGAGCGTGAGGTCGAGCATGGAGCGACAGTGAAAAAGGGGGTTCCGTGTGAACCGTACCGATACTCGACGCGATCGAGCTTCAACTCAAGAACGGGATCCCTCGCAAGTTCCCATCGCCACGTGGCTCCAGGGACGCCCAGGATTCAGGGAGACAACCATGTTTCGCGGCGCCTCTCTTAGCATGGCGACGCTATCGCTCGCCGCGAGACCTCTGCCGATGCGCTCGACCCGGTTGCTCGCGTGCGTGCCGGCGGAGCCAATGTCCTCGAGCATCGCGAGTGCACTGGGCAACGTGCGGCAGAAGCTGGCGGAGGCTGCATCCGCAGCCAAACGGCCGGCACCACGCCTAGTTGCAGTGTCGAAGACAAAGCCTGTCGAGCTATTGAGAGAGGCCTACGACGCGGGCGTGCGCGACTTTGGCGAAAACTATGTTCAGGAGCTCGTGTCGAAGGCGCCGGAGATGCCTGACGACGTCGCATGGCGCTTCATCGGCAGCTTGCAATCTAACAAGGCCAAAACTCTTGTGCACGGCGTGCCCTCGCTCGCCTGCATCGAGACGCTCGACTCGGTCAAGCTCGCCGATCGCCTCCAGAAGGCCATGGATGACCTGTCGCCACGGCGTGCCACGCCACTCGGCGTGATGATTCAGGTGAACACGTCGCCGTGGGAGGGAAGCAAGAACGGCGTCCTCGCAGAGGAAGCTCAAGCGCTTGCGATGCACGTCGTGGTCAAATGCCCGAGCCTACGCCTCTGCGGCCTGATGACCATCGGCGAGCCCGGCAATCTCGCGTGCTTTGATACACTGCGCAGCTGCCGCGACGCGGTCGCAGCCCAGCTCGGCGTCGAAGCTGGATCACTCGAGTTGTCAATGGGCATGTCGGGCGACTTCGAGGCCGCCGTCGCCAAAGGCTCCGACTCCGTGCGTGTGGGCTCGTCCATCTTTGGAGCGAGGGAGAAGAAGGCGTGATAATTCATTCTCCTCTTACAATGTAATTAGTTGTCGCGAAAGCGCCGTGATGGACGGTGCGGACTTCGAACTCTTTTCCACACGCGCTCAACGGCCGTCCGACCGCACCGACGGAGGCGTTCCTGGCTTGTGTGTGGGAAGAATGCAATGTGCACCAACCTTTGGAGCGGTCCCGTCAGCGGCGGATGTGAAGAAGAAGCAGGAGGAGGCAGCAATGGTCGAGGAGAAGCGTGATGAGATTCTGATGCAGCTCATGAACAAGGAGGTGGCCATGCGTCTAAACGCAATGGAAGTGGACAACCCTGCAAAGGTGCAAACTCGCTGCAGCTTGCGAGCGCAGACGAAGTGCGTACTAACATTCATCGATGTCCCGCCTCAGGTTTCCCGCGTTCGAGATCAAATCCTGGCGCAGCGGGCCCATTGGCGATTGAATGGCCCTTTCAACGAGCAGAACCTCGCAGAATTGCTGAAGAACATGGAGGTAATCCTTATCCAGCACCCCCTACTCGCACATCTGCTCGTCCCGCTCACATCACGTCTGCGTGCAGGTGACCACTGAAAACACCCGAGGCGTGGCGCTCAACCGAGGACGCGCATTTGACGATGACGACAGTGACGTGGATCTCGACGGCCTGTAGGGGTGCTTCTGTTTGGATGTGCATCGCGCGGCTGTGTACGCTCGCCTGCGCTGCATCGAAGGTTTGGGCGAGCGGACCTCCGCATAGGATTCAGGCGCGCGGGCATTGAGAAGTTTGAGCGACACACATCAACATCTTGGAGTGGAGATACACGCGCTCTTTTACGGCACGCGTCCACGTACGGTACCTCTTTATTTTTTCTTGATCATCGTGATGAAAAAGGCATAAGATGTATCATCTGTCCACCGAATTTGAAACCGTGGCGCATGATAGTGCAGGCTCAGAGTCGTATAGTTCACTTGTACACTGACACTACACACATGATGGTCTCATTCGTCGTCGCACTTGTGCAAGCAATGAGGCAGCTTTGTCGCGCTCGTGCTGCCGCTGCGGCATGCCGTCCACGCCCGCCCCACTGCCGTTTTGTTATCCGCGCCCTGCCACCCCTTCGGACCTGCCATGGATGTCTGCTCCGCCTGCTGCTGTGCCGAATGATGATCTGCAGAGCACGCGCCGTCGCTACCATCGCCGTCCTCGGCACTCCTCTTCAGTCGATGGCGAGGTAGAGGATGTCATCATCGATGACCTGCGCCTGCTGCAGCGTCTTCGTGGGCGAAAGCTTTTGGCGCTCGGCGCGACCGAGCAGCACGTCGGGCGTGATGAACACGGGCGAGAAGTAGAGGTTGATCTCGGAGGATTTAAGGCCCGCCACCTGCGGGAGCAGCCCCGGCACGGAGGCGACGATCTCCTGCAGCTCGCGCACAGTGGTGGTCTCGCAGACGCCGCGGATGATGACCGAAGCGTTCTCGGGTGCGTCGCGCACGCACGGGCGCACACGGACCTGACGCAGCTGCGGCAGCGTCGCCGCCCCTGGGAAGAAATCGGAGAGGGGGCGCGGTGCCGCCGAGAGCAGCAGTCGCTCATTGCTGCGCCCCTCGGCGTACTGAGCGATTATCGTGTCGTCGTGCAGTGGCATTTTGGACGAGGAGGTTGACATCGAGAGCGTGAGGCGCGGCGAGATGTGCAGCTGCGTGGCCACCTGCCGCTTGAGGTACGCGATCGTACCGTTCATGCGCGCGCGTACGACCACGTGCCCCTCGTCCGTGAGCATGACGAACTGCTCGAGCTGCAGCAGGCTCGGGGGCAGTGCCGACACGACGCTCAGCTCGGGACCGTAGCCGCCTGTGCTGGCGCCGAGGCCGCTGCCCACACCCGCGCCGTAGCCGGCACCCACACCCGAATCGCGCCCGTCGCCGCCGCCGCCGCCACCGCCGCCGCCGCCGTACGCATGAGCAGAGATGCCCCTGCTCACCGCGCCGTATCGGGCGTCCTTCCGTGCCGAGCAGCATGTGTCGAACTCCTCCTGCTCGGCGAGGGTGAGGCCCCTGTCCGCCGCCTTGGCCTCGAGATACGTAGCGCGATCGGCCTGGGCGACCGTCGTGACTGCCTGCGCCTTGTCGCGCTCGGCCTCCAGCTCGCTCAGCCGTTCGCGAGCGCGCGAACGTTCCTCCTCCTCCTCGGGCGTGAGTCCCACCGATGCCATCTTCCGCTGCAGATCGACCAGGCGGCCCTTGTGCTTCTGGATGTCGTCGTCCAAGGAGGCGGCACCGAGCCCCATCGCGTTGAGGATCATCTCGTACTGCTTGATCGCACGCTCGAGCTGCTCGCGCTTGGAGCGTGCCTCGGCCGCGTCCTCAATCGAGCGCTCCGCCTGCAGACGGAAGGCGCTGATTTCGAGCTCGCGCGAGCGAGCAAGCGATTCGAGCTCGCGCAGACGGTCGAGCTCCCGTGCCTCATGCTCGGCCAGCTTCGCTTGAAGCTCGGCGTTGCGCGCACGCTGGCTCTCGATGGCATCGAGCAGCGCGAGATTGCGTGCCTGTGCCTCGCGCCGCGCAAGTTGCTCCACCTCGAGATCACGGTTGAGCTGTCGGCGAAGCTCCTCGATCGCCTCACGTAGCCGCCTGAGGTAGTCCTGCTCAAGCTCCTGCCGCTGCACGTTCAAGATCGCCTCCTGCTCGAGCGCGTAGCGCGCAGGGTGCACGCCAAGCGCTAGGCCACGCGCCTCAAGCGCCGACGAGCCGAGGAAGCGCTCGTCGCGCGTGCCTCCGGGGCCGCCAATCACGCTGGCCAAGGCCGCCTCGCGGGCTGCCTGCTGCGCTTCGGCCTCGGCCTGCTGCGTGTGGAGCTGGATGAGCTGCTCGAGCTGCTCGGGCGTGGCACTGCTGCCCTCCTTTTTGCTCTCGAGCGCGACGATCTTGGTGAGCCGCTCCAGCTCCGCCTGCTCGTCGACGCTGATGCCGCCGGCCGCGCGCTTCTTGCGCTGCAAGTCGGCTATCCTCTGCAGCCGAGCCATCTCGGTCTGCTCGCCACCGCGTGTGCCGCTGCCGGGCATGAGCCCCTCCGTGGCCTTCTTCTTGCGCAGGTCGGCAAGCCGCTGCAGGACGGTCAGGTCGCTCTTCTCATCGTCTGTGAGCTCGGCGCCGCTCTCCATCCTCTTCTTGAGCTCCGCCAGCCGGCTGATGTCCGCGCGCTGCTTGAGCTTGTCCAACTCCACCTGCTCGACCTTCGAGAGCGGCTCACCAATCTTCCTCTTGCGCTCGAGTGCCGCGAGATTGTCGAGGTACGAATGCTTCTTGCCGCCCACCGCCGACCCGACGCCGCCCTCGCGTGCGCCGCCGCCGCCGCCGCCGCCGCCGCCGCCGCCCGCCGCGTACATGCCCTCGCGCTGGCTCTGGTAGAGCCGGTCGTCGCTCTGCATGTCCTCGATCATGACCATGGCAGCGTCCTGCATCATTCGAAGCGCCTCGACTTCCTCGTCCTGAAGGTGGCTGCTGCACAGCTGGTCGAGGTCGAACAGCGCCCAGACCTCACCGCGCTGGCACGCGAGCAGCAGATCGTCCGACACGGGCACTTCCTTCTGGAGGAGCACCTCGAGGCGCAGCGCCGTCTTGGCCGCGCGCTTCATCACTTCAGTCTCCTCCGGCTTGAGCTCTTTGAGCTCTGCCAAATCGATCTGCTCTCCGAGCAGCTCCGTCACGCGCTCCTCGTCGACGGGCACGAGCATGCCCCCGGCCGCGTGCATGGCCACGCGCCGGGCGCGCCGCTCAGCGAGCAGCTCTTCGTACTCCTCGGTGACCAACATCTCCTGCAAGTAGAGATCGAGTGCGCCCATGTCAACGGGTGGCTGCTGGCCCGTCTTCGTCTCAAAAAGGCTTGCGCGCGCTCGCCGCTTCGCTTTCATGAGTGCACCGCGCGTGTACGGCGGCAGGTCGGAAGCGACCGTCACCGCGAGCTGCACGTGGTCCATCGAGGGCGCGAGAATGCCGTGGTCGGAGAGCGCGCTCACGCGCCCGGCTATGAGCTCACCAGTGAGCTGCAGTCGCTCCTCCGCGTCCAGATGCACCTCGCACAGGCGCATGATCTCATCGCCGTAGGTCGCCATGTCCTTCTCGAGATGTGCGAGCTGCGCCTCTTGCATGTCGGACGGCAGACCGCCCTTGTTCGCGTGCTCGCGTAGCTTCATGACGCGCATGCCGAGCTCGAGCCGGTCGAGTAGCTGCAGCTCGGGGATTGAGAGCGAGCGCTTGATCACTTCCTCGAGCTTCCCGTCTAGCGCGTTGATCGGCAGCGGAACGAAGTGCTTCGCGAGCGCGCGCATCTCGGCCGCTACTTCATTTGAGCGAAGCGCCTCGAACTCCGCAGGCGGGAGCAGTTTACGCAGCTGCGTCTCGATGGCCGCATCATCGTACGGGATGTCGATGGCCTCACCGCCGAGCATCTTGATGGCCTTGTCAATGTCATCGGCGAGGAGGCTTGCGAGCTGCTCAGGCGAGAAACGCGACCTCAACTGCTCCTCCATGGCGGGCTCGTCCACTGGGATGTGCAAGTCGCGCTTCTGTAGCGTGCGGATGCGCGTATCGAGACGCGCGCGTTCGGCCGCCGCCATGGCCGCATCGAACATACGCTCGCAGTCAGAAGAGAAGGAGGGCGAGTTGAACCAGTCGGTGAGCCGCCCCGCGCCGCTGCCCATGCCGCCCGCGCCGCCCGCGCTACCCGCGCCGCTGACCGCTGCACCCACCGCTTGAGCCGCCATCTGCGCCGCCACCACAGCTTCGTCCGCCGCATCATTGAGCTGCGTGAGCAGCACCTCCTGGCGCTCGAGCTCCTCGTGTCCCTCGGACGTGATGGTGCCGTTAGTGAGCTGCGCCTGCAGCTCGCCGACACGCTCTCGCATCGCCTTCGCCTCCATCGCCTTGACCTCCGCCTCGTTCGCCTTGGCCTCCGCCTCTGCCTGCAGCTTAAGCACATCCTGCGAGCTGCCGCCGCCGCTCTGGCGCCCGACCGCTGACCCCACCGCTTGAGCCGCCATCTGCGCCGCCACCACAGCTTCGTCCGCCGCATCATTGAGCTGCGTGAGCAGCACCTCCTGGCGCTCGAGCTCCTCGCGTCCCTCGGATGTGATGGTGCCGTTAGTGAGCTGCGCCTGCAGCTCGCCGACACGCGCTCGCATCGCCTTCGCCTCCATCGCCTTGACCTCCGCCTCGTTCGCCTTGGCCTCCGCCTCTGCCTGCAGCTTAAGCACATCCTGCGAGCTGCCGCCGCCGCTCTGGCGCCCGACGCCGCCGCCCGCGGCCGATCCAACACCGCTCTCGCGCGCGCCGCCACCGCCTCCGCGGCCTCCGCCGCCGCCGCCACCCCCGACCGCACCAATTGCCTCCTTCATGTTTGCGGCGAACGACTGCTTGCGCTGCGCCGCCGCGATCGCGCTCGGGTTGAGCTCGTTGGGCACTGGTACCCCTCGGTCGCGCATGACGTCGCGCAGCTTCTGCGAGACGTCTTCGGCGCTCTGCGCCTTCTTCTTCCACGCGTCGACGCGCGCCTTGTCTTGCGCCTTGTCTTGCGCCGCCTCTGCCAGCTCGCGTTTTGCCTCGTCCAGTTTAGCGGTTACTACTTCGTGCAACCGCTCGGCGGCCGTGATGCGGCTGACTAGATCGCTCTTCTCGGCAACGAATTTCTGCATCGTGGCTGTTTTCTCCGCGCGCTCCGCATCGAGCGCGAATGACAAGACCTCGTTTCGCTCGCCGAGTTCCTTATTGGTCTTCTCGAGCTGCGCGACATACGTGACGTATCTTGCGAGGCGCTCATTGAGGCCAAGCACCCGCGTGGCGTCGCCCTGCAGCGCTTCGATGTCCGAGTTGGGCACGAGCTTCATCGAGCTGAGCGGCACGCCCGAATCCTTGAGCTTGTTAAGCTCCACAGCCAGCGTTGCGGGTGTCCGCATCGTCGGGCGTGCGGGCCCACTTGGCGCTGTCTCGTCAAGCTCGCTCTTGGAGGCCTCGTCCTCGTCCCGATGCCATGGGAAGGCGTCTCTGCGGACGTTGCTTCCCTGGCTGTTATAGTCGGAGCGGTAGTTCGTGGCACTGCCGAACATCTGGGCCTCACAGTGACGAACGCCGCTCTGCCACTCCACACCCACGACCGCCCACAGGCAGAAAAAGCACGAAGGTGCGCAGCGCAGGAGCAGCGTCGGACCCCTTTCCCTATTTGTCCGTGGAGGGATCGATACCGGTACGACGCCTTACCATCCGCGTTGCGAAGGTATGATTTTGCTTTTTACTCAGACAATCAGTCTGTCAGTTATGCTGCGGTCCCCCCGCGCTCACCGCACTCCCGGTCTCAAAGGACGGCTCAGCTTGCTTTTGTGTTATCTTATCGGACTGCGCGCGGACAAAACCGTGCGTCACTCATCGTCTGCATCATTAGCCTCATCGCCCGCGCCCATCTGCGCCACCTGCGCCAGAGCGGCCCGCAGCACCCGCCTTTGGCCATCTCGGTAGGCGGCGACGTACCCGGCGCAGCTCTGCTCGTCAGCAGCGGCGGCGTCGGCCGCCTCGGTCGGCAGTAGCGGCTGCAGTCGCGCTTGCAGGGTGCCCACAAGGAGATCGAGTTCATCAGGCGTGAGCGAAGGCCCTTCAGAAGGATCGTCCATACCGATCACAGAGAGTGCCAAGAACAACTCGGCAGGCAGCGCGCCACCACCACTCGCAGCCTCCTCGCCCTCCTCGCCCTCCTCGCCCTCCTCGCCCTCCTCGCCCTCCTCGCCCTCCTCCCCCTCCCCCCCCTCCTCCC
>Ga0210242_100064_pt1 | contig 70700 bp, 58 predicted proteins | sample ChrtobMeP5a_16mM_FD_155445 | JGI IMG/M metagenome (GOLD analysis project Ga0210242, IMG submission 155445) | Chrysochromulina tobin associated microbial communities from unialgal haptophyte culture, Seattle, Washington, United States - P5a_16mM | ecosystem: Host-associated > Algae > Haptophytes >... | reverse complement strand
CTCCTTCGCGCCCCCCGCCACCTCCACCGCCGATGCCACCACCTCCTTCGCCCTCGCCACCTCCGCCATCGCCACCGCCAAAACCACCCTCGCCGCCGCCACCACCACCTCCGCGCCCCCCCCCACCCTCGCCGCCGCCAAGGCCTCCACCCTTCCCTCCTCCAACCCCGCCACCACCCGCCGAGCCCGAATGCAATCGAGTTTGCCTGTACGCTAGCCTCGAGCGCTTCCGCGCCTCCACCTCAGCCTCCACCTTCGAGTCGCTCACGATGCCCACGCTCGTCCACTCCTGGTCGGAGGCCGCTCGGCAGTCGGTGCAGCAGCAACGTACATACGGGGACCGGTCCCTCGACAACGTGCGGCTCGACGGTAACATCGGAGTCTCCGATCTGATCATAGGCTCGCGCGGCCAGATCCCCGACACACAACTCTTACGCGCCGATGAGGTCCTCCATCTCGGCAGCTATCTCGGCGTCGAGATGGTCGCCACGTACCAGCACGGCGAGATGGCCTCGGAGGAGACTCTCGTCCAAGGCGCGCCATTATATGGTTACGCCACGTGTGAGACATATGGACGGTGCAGCTCGACAGTCGCGCATCGTATGTACGTGGGCTCGCGCTGCTCACATCGGGGGCTCGAAGGGCTGTGCTACGCTTCATCCGCGCGGACCCTCGAATGCGGGCGCACCATCGACGTTCACAGCCGGTACGCACCTACCGAGGGAGGCGTGCTACCGGCGACGTTGGCTCGCACACCACTGTACGCGAGCGGCCTGTCCTTCCAGACGCACATGTACCTGCGGCCGTGCCCCTGGGGCTCCCCGGCTGAGAATGGCGCGCCGACTGGCCTTCGAATCGTTTCACGCCGCGTCATGCTCGCTGGCTGCATGCTCTCGAACGACACACGGTACTCGCCCACGGCAGAGGTGCACGTGCCGCATGCATGTGCAATGCCTCGAGCTCATCCGGAGATCGGCTGCATGTTCCCTGCGGCTCTCAATTACCAGCCCGGCGCGCGTCAAGTGGGGCCGTGCCAGTACATCACACGGGGATGCATCGATTCGACCGCCATCAACTTTAACGTGCGTGCGACCGAGGATGATGGCTCGTGCATAGCCGCCGTTCGAGGCTGCACGCTGCCTTCCATCGACCCCTTTAGCGCCGCGTGGAACATGACGAGAGGCGCCAACGCCAGTGCGCCGACGGCCGTCGTTGATAAGATTGGACGCACCGTGCCACCGCTCATGCGCCCTCGCTCCGTCGGCACACCACTGCGCGGAATGGTGCCCTTCCCTCAGTACGGTGCAGCAGTGGTCCACGATCCAGCGGCAAATGTGCTCGATGGCTGTGTCATCGCCGTCGAGGGTTGCATGGACTCAGCGGCCGCCAACTACGATCTACACGCGACCCTCAACCAGGGTTCGTGGTGCGTGCCGCGTGTAGTTGGGTGCATGGACCCGTCTGCATTCAATTACAACCCACTCGCGACTGTGAACAATGTGAGCACGTGCGTGACCACGCGCCGTGGCTGCACATCGCCAACGGCGCTCAACTTTGACATGAGCGCTCGGCATCCCGGTGTTTGCTACGAGCGAGTGCAGGGCTGCCTCGATCCAGCGGCCTTCAACTACCGGTGCGGCTACGGCGGCTCCGAGCTGCTCTCCCCGTGCGCCATGGACAGCAGCCACGCCGACCTCGCAGGCGCACGCACGGCGACCTCGATGGTCACCGTGCACCAGCCGCTAGTCTGCAATATGTACAACTCGTCCGCCGTCGCCCTTTCTGAGCAGATCGACCACAAAATTGCCCTTGCCATCAATGCTGCCGCCCTCTACCCCGGTATTACCGGTAGGGACATCTTCTTCAGGCTGCTCATCGAGTTTGTGGCCGATGCGACCGTTGACGAAATCGCCTCCGCCACCGTCGCGAGCATGCATCGAACCTTTGTCACTCTTCACCCGACTCGTGATGCACGGCGCACCTTCGTCACCTTCGCCGCGGGATCCGTCGTGTTCCGCGTGGCCTTCGAAGTCGCGACGGTCGAGCAGCTCCAGGTGGCACAGGCCAACCTCATGCCGCACGCTCAGAGCCGCGCGGCCCTCGGTGCCTTCCTTGCACTCACCGGTGCTCCGAGTATCTTGACATGCCCGCGCTTCAATGTGAGCTGGGGAGTTGTCGGACACTCCGCAGGTGGGCAGCCGTTGACCATCGGCGAGTCGCTCGGCATCTCCGCGGCGGCCATCGCGGGAGCGGGAATTATTGGCGCAGGCGTCTGCTACTTCTTTGGATTGCCGTGCTGCCGCCGGATAAGTGGAGCCGGAGGCGCTAAGGTGCTTCCCCATGTTTGGATGGGGAACATGGCGTACGGAACATGGCGAGGGCCGAGTACTCGACAGATTATTATCACCGCTTGAGAAGGAGAACATCATCATCCGATCTCACTCACCCTGCCACGGTTCCGTGGTAGGAGTACATGTACGCTGTAACATAAAGGAAGTCTCCCCTACCCGGAACCAACGGGAATATGGGCGTAAAAGGGTAAAGGTTGCCTCCTCTTGGCGAGACGCGAGATTCTATCCGATCGTACAAACGGTATATAAAGTTCCTGACCCTCCAGGGGAAAAGGTTGTAATGTCTAATGATTTCATCTCCCTGGTAGGAGACATGAGGCACCCAGCGACCGCTGACGCGCGCCTAAGACACGTGCTTGACCGGATCCAAGGGCCAAGGGGGAGTGGTCTACTATTTTTCATGTTTTTCGTTAGGGCCCAACCCTACTAGAGTCTAGACGCCGACGGCGGACGGATACGTAGCAGTCAAACTGTCCATCACGGGTTTCGTCCGTCCGTCCCTCCTTAGCATGCTAAGGACCCCACGTCCGGGGGGGGAGACCCGAGTTAGACCCGAGCCGACGCCGTGGCTTTGGGGCCCCTCGAGGCGTCGCGTAGTTAAAGGGGTCTGTGCGGTGGCCATGCGAGGCTGCCAACCACCTTCTCGATGTCCCTCTGCAGCAGTGCCACCTCTGTGGCTTTGAGCCCTCCACCTACACTTCGCGCGTGGCCGCATGGAAGCCGATGCCAATGGGGCAGTGCTCGGCTCATGCACTTCGGAGCGAGCGTCGTCATGTTGCCCAGCATCGACGGCACGATCGAAAATGAGGATTCCGAAATGACGAGGAGGTCCGCCTGAAGGAGCTGATGCACGGCGACGAGGGCACTGGTATCGCTCACGTTCCGTTTGCGGTTGCTTCGCGAACCGCCCTCCTGCCACACTACCCGCACGTCGCTCATGTTCTGCATCGCTCGGAGCGCCCGTTGGATGTTGCACGTGCTTGAAGGGCAGATGGGCTCCTTGTTAATGAACGAGCCATGATCATGTCCGTCGCAGTGCAACTCGAACTCGAGACGGCGACGTGAGACGTGAGAGTCGAGCTGCTGAGCGGCTGTGCTGCTTCTTTCGCGTGGACGCGTGCTGTTTGACAAGAGGCCGTGCTGCTCGTCCAGCACAGCCAGATAGACCTGATGTCGCTTGCGCACCGCACCAAGAATCGCTAAGTACGCGTCGCCAGAGAAGCAGGCGCTCATCCGTCGCTTCACCGTCCGTATGTGAAGCTTGACGCGGATGGGTCTCATCCTACTTGCCGTGGCTTCGACGCTCCAAGGAGTGCTCGAGGCCTCAGCGGTGCGCCGAAGCGCCGAGTGCGCTCCGGCCTCGGCGTACGCGCGTTGGAGGAGCGGGAGTACGGCGTACCTGCGGTGAAGAGGCGAGGGCGCCGTGGTGAGCACATGCATGCAGACGGGCGCCTCGTCATACGGGAGTACGGCGTACCAGTCTGCGCCTGCTCGTGCGGTGGCCACCGTGCACCAGAAGAAGAAGGTGCAGTCGGCGTGCGTATGCACGGTGCGATGGTCCCTTGCACAGCGAGTCAGGCCGGTCTCGACTCCATGTAGCCAGCTGCGATTAGCTAGCAACGCCGGACTTGCAGGGAATTTGGAGGTCGCGGGACCCTGCTGCATACCAGAACAGAGAGTGCGACCTGTGTGTGACGTGATGAGGTGCTCTCCTTCGACAGCGTGACGCAGCACAAGGCGGTGATGGCTGCCAATTGCTGCTTCGCCGAGATTGTGGAGAACGTTACCGATGCGCAGGGTGCCTGACTTGCTCCGTTGAGTGCTCCGTTGCACAGAGATCGCGGGAAACACGCGGGACAAGCCAAACCACTCCTCGACAATTTCTCCTGCATTGCCGTGCTGCAACTCAAAGAGCCGAATGTGGACGTAACGCACTCCCTGCGGCTTGAGCGAGTGCGCCGCAGCGATGCACGAAAAGGCCGCCTCGATGCGTCGCCCAAGGCCGTCGACGTCAATGCACGAGATGAGACATGGCTCGAGACTAGGCATGCAGCGCAGGTTCGGTGCGGAGGCAGGGGTGACGTTCTGGTCAACTTTCTGGTCTCGTTACATAGGAGACCCAGACTAGGAGGAAAGGTTGCATGCACGAGGGGGTGTGGTAAGGTGAAAAGTCGCCGGGGTCCCCCCCCAACAACACAGATCCCATGCATGCCCCCTGGGGCCCTCACCCTACTCAATGGTTGCCTGGCGCCCCCCCCTCCTCCTGCTCTTCCTCCTCGCCCTCGGCCTTAGCGGGGGTCGGAGGTGATTGGCTAGGCGCTTGGAGAGCTGGTGCTGATGTCCTGAGCCGGGGTTCAAACTGCAGCTGGGCAAGCAGCTCGGAGGGGGGCTCACTCTTCACTGCTTGCGACACGGTATGCTTTCGGCATCTCATCTCGCTACAAGACGAGCGCAGCGACTCATTGTTGAAGAAGGCGTTTCGCCACCTGAATGCTCGGTCATAGGCATCGCTGAACGCGTTGTCCGCTGCGCCGTAGGTGAGCGAGGCGAGGATACGGTGTTGCTGACCGGCATAGAGCCGTCGGGACTGTAAGCTTTTATCCTGCCCACGATGCGGCAACCTCGTATCGAAGATCACGATGTCTCCCTTTGCCGGATGCAGTGTTGCAGTCCGCATGCCCGGAGGATGCATGAGCTTGCCGGCGCGCGCGCTCTGAGGCGTGCAGAGGGATCTGCCCCCAGCATGCTCCTCCGCCGCCACTTCGCCGCCTTGGGTGCAGCCCACGTGGCCTCCGGGACGGAAGGTGAGGGCCCTCGTATCGTTCGAGTGGTCTTGTAAATAAAGTGCGACCGTTACAATCCGGTACGGCTTGCCATCAGGGAGGTACTTGAAGTGCAGGTCGCCGTTTGCGTTTGCCGAGCTCGGCCGCCCCCTGAAGACGTTCATGAAGGGCAAGAACTCGCCGTGCACCTTGTCGATGTGCCAATCTGACCGCCGGTCGATGGTCATTTCCGCACGCGAGAGTGGACCACGGTACTTCCATGCGCCGAAGACCCGACGTAGTGCATCGTGGAGCGATGAACTCCCATGCAGCATGTCGGCGAGCGGCTTGAAAGCGGCCTCAGCTTGCCAGTCCTGCATCATCCAGCCCCCAGACGCGGGGCCAAGAAGCCCCCCCCTGCTAACAAATGGCCCACTGCGAGCAACGTAGTCGTGCACACGGCGAGCATGCGCATCAACCGCACGTGGATCGAAGACACCGGGGACGACAAGCGTGCCAGCGCCGCCACGAAAGAACCAGTCCAAGTGCTCCCCAGCCATTTTGAGACTTTTAGAGCCCCGGTTCGACCCGCCACGTGGCTTCTCTGTCTTTCAACTTGTTCCAGAAGGTATTCTTTACCGTAGTGCATGCGAGAATCGTCGGCGGCTTTTTTGCCCATTACGCCCAAACTAAAAAACTCAATCTCAACAAAATCTGGTGATTCGGACCGGTCCGAATGTCCCTGCAGGAACGAGACTTCGTATGGAATTCTTTTTACATTGTAACGGGGTTTCCAAGCAACTGGGCGGGGCTCGGCTACTGTGCGAGCCGCACTGCTCGGCACTGTGCGGTCGAAATCGCCCGCACTTCACCAGCACACTTCTGCGGGGGGAAACGACCGCAATGCGGAGAAATCGACCGCATTGCGTGAATGCAGTGCGGTGAATCGACCGCAGTGCGTGAACGCAGGCGGTGAACCCTTTCCGACAGTAGTCGGAAGCATGCAATTATCTGAATCAAAGGGAGCAGGGACCGTCTCTCTCTTCAACAGTTTCACTCCTGTGTGGCTTCGCGTTCGGATCGTGGCGTGCGAGTCCCTTCAACAACTCGCGCCCAGCGTTTTTCACCCGTCCACGAGCCACGATGCACCCTGTCGCCGACGCTCGGGCGGATGCGCATCATGGGCCAACGCCGGCCCTGGGTGGCTGGACAGAGGACCAGATCACAGCACCTCGTCCCGACTCGAGCTCGACATCGCCTGGGAGCTGGATGATGCCACCGCGCTCCATGTCGAGCAGCACGGGCAGCATCCGCTTGCCACCCGCGACCAAGGGAGCCGGTATATCGCGACCGTACACACCCGCGGAACCGAGTCGGCCAGTCAGTCACGCTTCATCGCGGCGGTCCAGTGCGCATCCGCAAGGGCTGCCTCCAGCTTACACCGACAGACGTGACATGGACGCGCTGCTCGACAAGCTCGCAGCCAAAACGCTCCAGGGTAGGCCTGACGGGAGTCTTTCTCCGCGCTTCGCCGACCACGTGCCCGACCGCAGGTTGCTTCCTTCGCTCTCGCACCCCGTGATCATCCCCGCCAGTGCCATCAGCCCGTACGACGAGACGACTCGGCTCCGGCGCGAGTTGGTGCGCGTCCGCCGGCTGTGCGATGCGAAGCTCGCCGCGGCAGAGGAAGAGCATCGGTTACGCATGGAGCGGCTGCACACCGAGCTCACGGGCACGTCGGAGGAGAAGCAGGCCCTGCTCAAGCAACAAGCCATCGAGGAGCGTCTCGACTCGTTGCGCCGTCACTCTGTCCGTCGCATGCGCAACCGTGAGCTCTCGCGCTGCTTCTCACAGTGGGTGGATACCTGGGAAGGCCACATGGCGCACATGCAGCAGCTGGCACGCCTCGAGCGCGCGGCGCGGATGCTCAAGTCGCCGGAGCTCGGTGCGGCCTTCCGTGTGTGGTCGCTGCTCGTGGGGAGCACGAAGCGAGCTCGGGAGCGAGAGCAGCTTATCCTCGCCGTCGCATCCCTCGAGGAGAAGTTGGCTCGAGCGGAACAGGAGACGGCCAGGGCGCTGCAGCGGCAGCTCGTCGAGCTCGCGGGAGGGACAGAAGAGAAGGAGGCCCTCCGCGCAGAGCAGGAGCGGGAACAACGCGTGGAGTACTTGCGACGGCAGGTGATGCGCCGCATCATGCACAAGGACCTTGCCGACGGTTGGACTGCTTGGATGGCGTTTTGGGCAGCTCGCTCGTACGCCGTGCGCCGATTACGCGCGGTGGGCAACAAGTTGCAAGCGCCCGCGCTGCTCGAGACCTGGGAGCACTGGGCGCGTGAAGCCCTGGAGACCAAGCGTGCCGCGGCGCTCGCTGCTCTCGAGGCTGAGTCCAGGTCGCTTGAGGTCCAGCTCCAGAAGGCGAGATTTGAGGCGGGCAATCTCTCCATGATGAAGACCCAACTCGAGGATGAGCGTGATCACCTGAAGGAGCGTGTGAATGAGCTGGGCGTGCGGCTGCAGGAGGCGCTGAACACGCTGCATGCATCTTCCTCTTCCAGCCAGCAGCTCGAGCATCTGCACAAGGCTCTCAAGATGGCCCAAGATGAGGCGGAGGCGCTTGAGGCGGAGAAGGACGCTCTCGTAAACGCGGGAGCTCTCCATCGCAAGGAGAGCGAGCGCCTGCTCGAGCGCCTGCTCGCGGATCAGCGCCGGAACTTCGAAGACGAAGTGCATGTACTCACGGAACAGGCGTTCGCCCGGACGGAGCAGATGGCCAAGGAAGCCCGCATTGCGCACTTTCAACGGCAGGCGCTCCATCGTGCCAAGCACCACGAGGTACTTCGCGGCTGGACGCAGTGGCTCGACTGGCACGGAGTGCGTGCCGGGCTGCTGCGTACGTTGCACGAGGGGGCCAAGAAGACGACGCGCGCACGCCTCAGGATCGGATTCCACGGCTGGTTGCGCGGTGCCCTAGCGATGCGCGAGGCCAAGGTGCGCGTCGAGGCGAGCAGAGGCTGCGTCGCCCTCGAGGCGAGCCTTGAGCAGGCCAAGGCGGCGCTCGCGCTGAGCGAGGCGGAGACGCGGCAGTTGCTTGAGCGCCTCGCCATGCTGCAGGGCAACGACCCGGCCGCGGCGCTCTTGGACGCTGAACGAATCCACCAGCTCCAGCTCGTCGCAGAGAAGGAGGAGCGAGTCCGGCTACTGTATCGGCAGACCGGCCGTCGGATGCGCAACCGCGACCTTGCGAGGGGCTGGAAAGCGTGGCTCGAGATGTGGCAGGCGAAGACGTACGCGCGGAACTCGCTCCATCGGGTGGCCAAGAGGCTGCGTGCGCCCAGCATCGCGTCCCACTTCGAGTTTTGGAGCGCCGAGCTGGCGCAGGCGAAGATGCGCGGACTGTTCCAGGCGGCTCGCGCGCGAGAGGCGGCGGCGGCCTCGGGCGTAGCGGCGGTACGCGACGAGATGGAGCAGCTTCGGCAGGGTTTCGAGCAGCGACTAGCGGCGGTCGAGAAGGCCAAATCCGTCGAGCTCGAGAGGCAGCGCATTGAGCTGGTTGGCGGCCTCGAGGAGCAGCAGGCGGCGCGAGACGAGCGCGCGAGGGACGAAGCTGTCGAACGGCGTCACCGGCAGAGCGTGCGTCGGATGATGAACTCAGCCATCAGCCGCGGCTGGGGTGCGTGGATGGAGCTGTGGGAGGCGAAGAGCCATGCCAAGCAGCGGCTCCGCCAGGTGGCCATCAAGTTGCAGGCACCCCAATTGTCGTCTAGGTTTGACGAGTGGGCGCGCGACGCGGCGGCGGCGCGGCAGGCGGCTCGGCAGGCGGCTCTCGAATTAGAGAGTAGGTCGCTCGAGATGCAGCTGCGCCGCAGCCGTTTCGAGACGAACCAACTCGAGATCATCAAGGTGGCGCACCTCGACGAGCTGAGATCCCTGCGCGAGAGGGTCGAGTTGCTGTCCATTGCGTCGCGCGACCAGCAGGCGAAGCTGGAGGAGGACGAAAGGCTCAAGGGAGAGCTCAGGGAGTTACGCAAGTTCGCGGCGGCAAGTAAGGAGGCGGCTGAGACGGCCGAGGCGGCCAGGATTGCGGCGGACGCCGACCTCCTCACGCATCAGCAAGAGATGCAGGAGCTGATGGAGCGGTTGCTTGCCAACCAACGCAAAACTTTCGAGGAGGACAAGGCGCGGATGGAGCAAAAGGTGGCAGCAATCGAGCAGAAGCGTGGCGAGGCGGATGCGACCGCCGACGCTGCCAAGGAGGAAGTCAGTACGCTGCATGCGACGCTTGCGGCGACGCAGACTGCGGCAGCGCAGGCTGCGGAGAAGGCGCGACTGGTCTTGAAGGCAGCATTGACCAAGGCGGAGCAGGACGGCGCGATGTTTGAGAGCCGCATCTCGGAGCTTCTTGCGCTCGCGGAGCGGAGCCAGCAGGAGGCGGCCCAGACGCAGGTCGCCACGGCGAAGGCTTTGCAGGCCAGCGAGGCCAAGGCGGCCCAGGTGCTCGCTGTGACCGTCAAGTCATTCACAGCCGACTTGGAAGCTGCCACGGCCAGGTCGGGTGAGCTCGAGGCTCAGCTGGCCCAGCTGCAAGAGACGTCTCTTCACGGCTCGGAGGGGTCGAGCCTGAAGGCACAGCTCGAGAGCTTGCGAGGAGCGCAGGTGCCGAGCGAGAAAGAGACGATAGAGAGGCTCGACAAGGAGCTCAAAGAGTGCCAGAAGCTGTTGATGGCGGCGCAAAAGGCTCTGAAAGACAAGACACCACCGCCGCAGCCGCCGCCGCCGCCGAAGGCAAAGAAGGGCACGTCCAAGGGCACGTCCATTCTGGGCCGCATCGATATTGATGAGAGCCCCGGTGCGCCGCCCATGACGGAGCAGATCGCGACTGCGCTTCGCGCCAACTCGGCGCGCGTGCTCGACCTCTTTCGCGAGTGGGACACGAACGGAGATGGCGAGGTGAGCCGCAAGGAGTTCCATGAGGCGATGGATCATCTCGGGTTTGAGGTGCCTACGGCAGAAGTCGATAAGCTTTTTGACGAGTGGGACTCGGGCAGTGAAGGCTCTCTCGGCTACAAGAATTTGACCAAGATCCTCAAAAAGTCGACGCCTGCTCCACCCCCCTCAAAGCTCTCAACAAAGCTCAAGGCGGCAGGCTTGGCGTCGACGGTGGTGAAGACGGTGACGATGACTCCGGAGGAGAAGGAGAAGGCGAAGCGAGCACGCATGGGCGGCATCCTTGGTGATGTCGACTTTGATGAGGCGAAGCCGCTAGCGCCGCAGCTGCGGGAGGCGTTGCAGAAGCACGCGATTCGTGTCCTCGACCTCTTTCGCGAGTGGGATGCCAACGGAGATGGGCAGATCTCGAAGGACGAGTTCCAGAAGGCCATGCCGATGCTGGGCATGGACCTGCCGGTCAACGACATCAACGACCTCTTTGACCAGTATGATCCGGACAAGAGTGGGGTGATGGAATTCGCAGAGCTGCAGAGGATGTTGCGGCGCCAGCCAGGAGAGGGAGCACCGCACGCAGCCCCTACTGCGGCGCCAGCCAGGTGAAGGCGCAGCGCAAGCCCATAACGGCCGTATAACGGCCGTAAGTAACGGCCGTAAGTAACGGCCGAATAACAGTCGTATGTGTAGTACTAGCAGTAGCATTCCCTACAGCCGTACACCGCTACATCCTACAGTACGCTGCTGCTGCTGCTGCTCAACACAACGCGCACACGCTCCGGACCCCCAACGCACGAGAGGCGAGAGCCACAGTTTGACAGAACGCTCCTGTACGGTAGGCCTGTTCGCCTGCAAGGCAAGCGTAAAGCGAACGGTACTGTAGCGAACAGTAAGGCTGGTGGAGCAGGACCTGACTCACGTCACACTGAGCTTGCACGTGGCAGCTTCAGGACTCGAGGACGACGACGTGCCGTGTACTCGACTGCGCGTGTGTGTTGAAAGTGATGTGGAGAAGATGGACGGTCTTGGAGATCATGAAGATCATGTACAAAAGAATGCCGTGCTTGCGAGTTGAGAATGTATATGGTGTGTGCCTGGCATGAATCTCAGCATCGTCAAGTTCACGTAAATCTGAGTGCTACTACCGTCGACTACTACCGTACCAATTGTACCGTACTTCCACTGGAGTCTTACAGCTTCATCCGGTCAATGCCATCCTCCTTCGAAACCTTCTCCTCGTACTTGCGTACGCTGTCGGCGTAATTGTAGAAGCGATCCTTGGCTTCGGCAGGCAGAAAGTCGAAGAAGCGGGCCAGATTTTGGCGCGCCTCCGCGTAGATATCGGCAATCAGCAGCAAATCGTCGCCCTCAAAGGTCGTGTACGTCGACGCAGTGTTCACGAGTTTATTGAAGGTATTCATGATGACGACCGCATCCTTGATCGCCGCGTCACGCTTTGGAGGCGGTACCTCTTCCTGGATCATGAGCTTTAAATTGCCATCCAGATTGGAATTTCGCAGCAGGATGCCCGTGCCGAACACGATTTGCACCGGATTCACAGAGTAGGCCTGGTTGTCGCAATAACCGTTGCCAAATTGATCTACGGGTGCAACCGCTTTTGGCTTCCCGTTGCCGCATAAAGCTAGCGTCCGAAGCAATTTCTCCTGGAATGCACACACCTCTGCGACACGCAGCACCACCAAGCCCGATATCTCCTGATCTGCTCCAGCTTCGAACGCCGCTGCGGGAGCAGAGCCACCAAGTCCAACGATAGCAGCGGCAGCGCCACCGATGCTGCGGCGAGTCCAAGCTGGGCTCAGCGTCGAGGCGGCGACGGCCAATATCGGCGTTATGTGCAGCATGAAGAGCGCCGTAGGCCGGGAAAGCAAAAGTGGCATCGGTCGGCTGGGTGCTCGGCTGTTGCGGAATTCTGAAGCCCTCTTGTAGGTTCTGCGAGGGGTGGAGATGCAAGGGTGGGGTGTCCCGGTCCGTTTGGTAGATTTGATTCTCCTTTCACCAGGGAAAAGATTCCCCTCTTTCACCAGAAATTGGTTGCGGACACTCCTGCAGACGTGGAGATTCGCCACCAAGAATGCTGCGTTCGGTAGTCTTGGTCGTTGCGTCCGCCGCTGGCAGCGCGGCCTTTGCGCCGCTCGCCGGGAGCGTTCCGCATGTCGTAGCTGACTGCGCGAGCTTCGCTGCTGCTGCATCCGTGATGCGCCCCGCGCTCCTGCGCATGCCGCGTGCGAACACAGCCGAGATGAATCTAGGCGAGCGCTTCGTCCGGCTGGTAAAGTCGAACGTCAACGAGCTGCTTTCGAAAATGGAGGACCCTGAGAAAGTACTCGAGCAGGCGGTGGTGGACATGCAGAGGGACCTCGTCAAGGTGCGCCAGTCGTACGCTGAGGTCTCGGCGTCGAGTAAGCGAATGACGGAGCAGGCCAAGCTCGCTGAGCAGGAGGCTGCCAAGTGGTACTCGCGCGCGCAGCTGGCGGTCGAAAAGGGCGAGGACGAGCTCGGGCGCGAGGCTCTCACTCGGCGCAAGCAGCAGCTGGAGTTGGCCGATTCGCTTAAGGAGCAGATCGAGGGGCAGACGAGCGCACTCACGGCGCTCTACGAATCGATGAAGGAGCTTGAAGCGAAGATGGTGGAGGCGAAGGCGAAGAAGGATCAGATCATCGCGCGCGCGCGCACTGCGAAGGCAGCGACCAAGGTGAACGACATGCTCGCGGGCGTCGGCAGCACCTCCTCGATGGCTGCGTTTGAGCGCATGTCCGAGAAGGTCGAGCAGCTCGAGGCCCAGGCATCGGTGAGCAAGCAGCTAGCGGCGAGCTCGTCCTCAGGCAAAGGCTCGACGCTCGACGACAAGTTCAAAGCGCTTGAGGCCAGCGGCGGCGTCGACGACGAGCTCGCGGCACTCAAGGCGGCCCAGCGTGTGCTGCCCTCGGCAGTGGATAACGAGCTCGAGGAGATGAAGAAGATGATGGACCAGAATAAGCCAAAGGAGTCGTTCTAGAGCAGACGGTCGCTCACACCGAGCAGCGAAAGGAGAGAGCGAGAGAGAGAGGGCGCCGGCGCCCCACATGCAGCATGCACGCGCAGACTCGACGGGCAGCAGGCCGCGAAGGGGTCCGGTGGCGTGGAAAAGCGGAACGCTGATCATCTCGAATGACCTATGATCTATGACGTAGTAGGCTACGGGTTTGTATAATTCATGGTATAATTAAAATAGGGGGGATGGAACCCCTCGGGGTCACTCGGATAGACTGGAGCTGACTGGAGCCCGGGATTCGTCGGGCCGTCGGGCGGGCGTTTCCCTAATCGCCATTGTGCGCCAGCCGCCACGTTCACACCTCCCAGTGTGAATCGGCGCCTCATGATGACGAAACTTTGATCGTGTCACGTTCGATCGAAAGCAAGCGCGCGCCGCGCGCGCGTCGCTCCTCTCAGCTCGCAAAGGTGGCCGAAGGTGCCCTAAGGTCTCTTCCAAGGAGTTCGGCCTTCGCAAACTAATGCCTCGAGGGACGCCGATACAGGCACCGACAATGAGCACCGAGGAAGCCGATCTCCTCGTGTTCCAGCAGTGCCGCAGTACGATCATTGGTTCTGGAACGTTCATCAGCATCCCTGAGATGCAGAATCTCTTACGAGGCCGATTTCGACAAGGAATGCCCAAGGTCGTCACTGAGGCGCTGCATGGCTTATCGCAGATTGTGTTCGAGGTCGGAACGCAAATCCAGGTCATCTTCAGCATGCAGCAGGTGGTGACTCTGCACGAACTTGAAGCTCAAATTCTCGCCAACAACAAAAACTTCGCTGGGGTAGCATCCTTCGACGCGCTCAAGTTGGGACCGCTGCGTGCCCACTACCTCGTCCAGCGTCAGTTCAAACCCGAGGCGCTATGCTCAACGGCCAGACCACCCGCACTCTCGGCGACGGACGTCATCGTTCACATTGGCGAGTGGCTCGCGCGCCATTGGGAGGAGCAGCCCAAGGGCACTAAGCTTGACGTTAGCATCGTGCTGCAAGCTCTTGCAGAGAAGCATAAGCTGGCAAGTCCTGCGGAACTGGGTGTTGTCATCCGCTCGAATGCCTTTCTGATCAGTCTGCTGGGCAAGGCGATCAATGCCGGCAAGCGTGCCGACACTATTGCTCAGCGGCAGCTTGATTCCCTCCTGCAACGGCTAGCAATTGAAAAGAGGCAGGCTGAGGCGGACAGGGTAAAGCAGGCGGCTCATGAGGCAAGTGAGCTCAAACAACAAGCTGCAGCGCTACGAACGCAGTCGTGCACTAGGCTCAAGCACCTCCTACTCGACGAAGCTCTCAGCGAGACAGCTGCATCCGCAATCGTCCTTGTGGCCTTGCCACCCACGCTGACGCTCGAACAGTTACTGTCCTTTTCCGACGAAGAGGCGCTTCTGGCGAAGGCTGCGCATGTCATGGCTAGCGGCCTTGTCGATGTGTTGCCAGTGGAGTTGCCTCCCGCAGAGGCCGTTGAGATACTTCTCGCAGAGCTGCTCGAGGCGGATCCCGATGTGAATGCGGTTGCGAATGCTCTGAGCGCATTTTGCTCCGAGGCGCAGAACGATGAGCCGCTGGCACTGGTGCACCGAGACGACGTCGCCGAGACGGATCCCGAGGAGTACTGCATCGTCGCGCCCGACACGGTCATCAACTGCGAGGACGAGGAGTCGAAGGACGACGTGGGCAACGACCACATCGGCGGCGTGCGCAAGCAGCTCGTCAACATCCGGATCCAACACATGCTCCGCACGCGGCTGGCTCCAGCGCTGGTTCACCTCATGCAGCAAGCAGTGGCTCACGGGATCAGCAGGCCTGCGCTTCACAGCCCTCCGAAGCCCGCAGTGATCATCGATCATCTCCGATCATTGCTCGAGGCGGTACCGAACGACAGGCCAGTCCTCGAGCGATTAGCATTGGCGGAGGAGCAGCTCGTTGAGCAGCTTCATCTGAGGAGCTTTGACCAACTACAGCTCGATTCACGTAGCTTCCTTGCCTTTTGTGCCGAGCATGCCTTGGAGCTTCAGCCGCTTCTCCCTACTTCAGCCAGCTCTGAGGTCGCCTCGGGCCGAACCCACGCGCTGAAACTGGCGACGGCCTTGCTCACAGTCGCGCCTGCGATGCGGTCGTCAACGCTATGGGCTTTGTGCGCGTCCCATTTCGACGGCGTTGCCAGCGATCCAAAGCAGGTAGCGTCCTCTAGCCTGCCGCCACATCTGCCCCTCCTATTGCCTACCGCCGTTTCTGCCCCCCCATCTTTAATTACCCTTGATGTCGCCCTTGGCGTTGCACCCCATCCCCCTGCCGATGCCACTGATAGTCGTCCGTTCTTTGCCCTCCGCGCACAGCTCGGCTGGGACGATGCTGAAGCCCTTCATGAGAGTGCCAAGCTACTTCCCAGTGAGAACCGTCTCGAGCGCCGCCTGCCGAGTGCATGGGCGCTGCTTGCGACCGTCGCAGACAGCGTTGGGATAGTCTCCTTGGAGTCGTGCGGTAGGCTCGGCCCGATGACTGCAGAAGATGGCGCGCTCGCAATCAGCGCTGCTCCCCCGCTGCACGACCTCGCAGACGTACTGCATTGGCGCGAGATATTTGCACCAACGCTTGGGGAGCTACGCTCGTTCCTGGAGGCCAGCCAGAGTGAGCCGGTGCTAGAAACCTCTCATGGGCGGTTCGTCAGGCTACTGGAGGGCACCCCCTCCACGTTTCGAGCAGCAGTTGACGCGATGAAGCCAGTGACTGCAGCAGCGATTGCATCGTACCTCGTGTGCCAGGCTGGCAATGTAGCACGAGCGCCGCTCGCTCTTCTTGGACGCGATGCCGAGCGAGGGTTTCGCACGGTCAGTGACGAGCGCCGTGTCGTGCGCTTCACGCTCGAGGCGCTCAGCGTACTTCCAACGCCACTCGTGGCCTCGTTGGGTGGCCCGGTCTTCTTTGAGGCTACGAGGGCAGTGCTGCCCGACGCGTGCTCCCAGTTGCTCGATATGGCGCGCGGGCACACGAAATACGAGCGCACGCTGCACATGCTGGGATACTGCATGGGTGTCTCACCCTTTTTCTCCGCGTTCATGTCTAGGCTGCGTGAATCAGAGACAGAGGAATCGGTTAGCCTCATTGAGCCACCCGGGTGCAACTCATCCGCAGATCGAACAAGTGCCGCCTTGAACGTATCGGAGCTCCTGGCGTCAGTGGGCACCTCGTTACCAGGACTCCTACAGGACACTTCTGCAGGTGGTGAGATGCTCGATGCTGCTGTTGAGTCGTCTGATGTGGCCCCTGCAGAGATGCACACACGGGGCGATGATCCTATCACGGCTCGCACGATGTCCGCGGCGCTCTGCAAACGGGCGGCCGCACAGAACGGTCTCACAGAGTCTCCCACAGAATCTTCTTTGAGCATGCAAGCGGTCCTCCAACGGGCAATCAACCGACTCGCTGGCGAGCTGTACGCCGGCAACGTGCACTTCGTTCTTGAGCTCATCCAAAACGCCGACGACAACACCTATCCAGTGGACGCCACGCCGACGTTGCGCATGATTGCCACACCTACCGTACTTCGCTTTGAGAACAACGAGGTGGGCTTCAGCGAGGAGAACGTGTTGGCATTGTGCTCGATAGGAGCCTCGACCAAAAAGGCCTCGGATGCGGGCTACATAGGCAACAAGGGCATCGGGTTCAAGTCGGTGTTCAAGGCGACGACGCGCCCTGAGATCCATAGCGGACCGTTTCATTTGCAGTTCGATAAGGATCAGCCTCTGGGCTACATTGTCCCTCGGCCCGTCGATCCGCTGCCTGGTCCGCACGCGAAGGGAACGTGCGTCCTCCTTCCACTGGAGCTGAGTACGGCGGACAGCACTTTGCGAGACTTTCGGCTGCACCTGACCGAGATCCAGCCAACACTGCTGCTGTTCTTGCATCGACTGCGTCGTATCGAGTTGCTTGATGAGATTAGCGGCTCCAAACGTATCCTTTCGCTCGAACGCTCCTCGTCCGATACGGTCACACTTGTAGACGAGAGCTCGCGATTGGCAACGGTCGCCGGGGACGGGGACGCGCGATCGACCTCCTCCAAGCGCGATTGGCTGGTTGTGCGCGAGACGCTGGATGCGCGAGGTCGGCGCGAGCAGATCCAGACCACTGAGATTGCGCTCGCCTTCCCACTACGTGCACATTCAGACGTCCCTGGCGAAGCGGGAGCCAACGCTCAGGCATCGTTGCCACCAATGCCCGTATTTGCGTATCTCCCGCTCCGCTCCTACGGGCTCAAATTCGTTCTGCAGGCAGAGTGCGCAGCCACCCACCATCCGCCTCGTCAGCTCACGTGAACCTCTCCATCCGAGACTGACCCGAGCGCTGTGTGTGTCTCCTCGTGCGCAGCTGGCAAGTTCCATCCAGTCGTGAGTCCGTCTCGGTTGATAGCCCTTGGAATCAGTGGCTGCGTGAGGAGGTGCCACCATTGTTTGAAGCTGCAATTCGGCGCTTCTGTTCAATGGCTCGAGAAATGGAGGCAGCAGCTGCTGCGCAGCTCATGAACTATGCGCTGGCATTTGTTCCGCTGCCGGGGTTGGTATCCGAGTTCTTTGCGACACTCGCCCCCTCTTGTGGCCAGAGGCTGCGCCGTTGCGAGTGCGTGCTGGCTGCTGATGGCCGCTTTGTCTTCCCCGATCGGGCCATTCTCTTGGACACCACCAGCCACTCGGAGCCCGACAAGGACCATGAAAAGTCGCTCGAGGCCATGATTGCATGTATTGGGCTCTCATTTGCACATCATGCGGTGCTCATTTCTCCCGTGCTCGCCAAGGAGCTGGGCGTACGACGAGTGGATGCGTCACTGTTGACCGAGATCTTACAGGACCTATGCACGAGCCGATGGCGGTCGGTTGCTGACGTCGACATCGAATGGCTCACGTGGGCACTCTGTGAGCTGAACAGGGATGCCACACTGAGCAAACAGCTGCCAGATCTGCGCAAGATGAGCTTTTTGCCTCTGGTTGACGATCGGCTGGGCAGCCCTGATGATGGCCCGCTGCTCGAGCTGCCGGAGAGCGTGTGCAAGCAAATTGGACGCATCTCAGCTGTATCGAACGCCTTTGCTTCGCTCCAAATTGTCCACCACCAGCTCGTCAATGGACTTGCGAAGAAGCAGGCCGTCGCAATCCTGAGCCGCCTCAATGTCAAGCGGCTCGATGCAGCTGACTTTGTGCGCCAGTATGTTGTGAGCGCTCTCGCATCTCCTGCAACGCCTGCCAGTGAGCTACCGCATCTGCTCGGCTTCGCAAGATCGCTTATGCTACAGGGCCGCGCCCCGCAAAAGGGAACTTTGGAGAGATGGCTTCTGGACGCTGGTGCGCGTATCTGCACCACAAAGGGCGAGGTATTCGTACTCGGCTCGCCCAGATCGCCTCTTCAGCTGAGTCGCGACTTTTGGCCTGTCGATGAAAAGGGCCGCAAGAAGCGAGACTTTGTGCCTGAGCCGCCGCCTTCGGAGTGGAAAGAGGTTCATGTCGTTCTCGGCCCCGATGAGCGCAACGACCTGGACGGCTGGCGCGCTTTCTTGGAAGCACTTGGGATTAGATGGTTCCCTTCAATTGTGCCGGTCGATGATGGAATTGCATGTGGCGACTGGGAGAGCCCTGCCCTTGAAGCATTGCTTGATGAGCTCACGCGTCTTGGTGATCAAGAGAGGCTCCGGGCTCTCGCTGAGGCAGTGCGTGATCATTGGCGCACCCTGCTACGAGCGCACTGCATCGTCGGCAGCAATAATCCTACTGATGCACTCATCCTCAATCCCGACATGGCGCAGCCTACTCGTTTGCTCAACACCTTACGTGGACGGGCGTGGTTGCCTGCTGCCAGGCGAGGTAGCACCGATGATCGCCTCTTGTATCGGCCAGGCGAGCTTTGGGCCCCGAAACCGGAGCTGAGAGCAGTCCTCGGGGATGACGTGCCCTACCCATGCATCGAGTTCCCTGAGGAGACTGTGCGGGTGTTTGGCATGCTACAAGAACCGTCTCCGGAAACTGTGCTGCCACTTGTGTCACGCTGGGCATCGCAGCCATCGTTCGATGCATCTCCAGATCAGATGGCCAAGCTCATCAATCTGTTGGGGGGCTGGGCCAGAGCTGATCCTTCGCTGCAACCAAGGCTGGCCTGCTTACCTTGCATCTGGCTGCCAGAAGAGAGTATTCGAAACTGCGCATCTTCTGCAAGCCGCCCCCAGAGGGGCTCCTTTTATCTGCCATCGAGATGCGTGCTGCAAGACCGCTCTGAACTCCTCGACAATGCACGGACCCAGTGGCCGGCTGTCACTCGCCCTGTTTCTGTATCAAGCGGGCTGCGTTGCCTCTCGCAGCTCTATGACGCAACTTTCCTGCACCAGATGGCACAAGCCCTGTCTGAAATGGGCGTGCGTGCGACGCCGAGCATCGAGGAGTATGTTGGCATGCTCCTCAGCATAGTCGAGATGAAGGCAGACCATACCCAGGCCTTGAGTGCGTGCTACAGCATCCTCTCTGTCTTTGGCGAGCAGGCTACATGGCGTGAGCTGCATGCTAAGTCTCACAGCGGTGGCGATGCTTTGCTGCTGCAGCGTGATGACAGACATGCATTCGACTCGTCACATCACACTTCTGGCACGCTTGAGGCAGCATTGGAGCTTGAGGCAGCATTGGAGACGATGCGCATCGCATTGACCGCTGCATTGCGCGGCCAGAAGGTACTGCCATCGGCTGACGGCGTATTCCAGACTCTTGAAGGAATTTTTTTCTACGTTCCGAAGACGTACATGCACGGCCAGAAGGCTGAGTACCTCAATTGGAGCTCGCCAACTCTTCAGCACACTGTGCTTGTGGAGCCTCCGCAGCCCATACACCTGCCTCCCAAGGTTGAAGAGAACCTCGCCACGCTGTTTGAGACGGTGCTGCAGCTGCGCTCTCTTGAACGAGGGCTGCAGGAGGCGATCGATATGCGCGCTCTCGAGCCGCCGGATGAGCCAACAGCGAGCCATCGTTCCGTGTGGCTGTACGCTGCAGCAGGCGTGATGCAGCGCTACTTGCTCACGCAAGAGCAGTTTTCCACTGAGCAATGTAACCAGACGGCCCACAACTTTCGCACCGTCACTCTGCAGCGCGTCGCCGAGTTGTCCGTCTGCCGCCAAGTAGTCTCCCCTGTGACGAACGGACTCCGTTGGGTCGGCCCCTTTGAAAGAGAGACGCGCGCCCCCACGGGACGTCAACTACGGCGGCCAGCGTTGGTGGAGGCGCTTCAAGCCCAAACCGAGTTTGCACTCGAGGAGTTGCACGAGCTGCTACAGGGCGACCAGTTGCGCGTCGACGACTACGTGGTTGTCGGGAGCACTTACTATCGTCCGGCAGCGAGCGGCGAGGTGATTGAGCGCGCGGCGGGCGTCGATCGCGTTGCACATCTGAACACGTTTACAAAGCCCGATGGCGAATGCGCCCGGACACTGTATGTCACGAGTCAAGTCGAGGCCGAGGAAATTGCCAAGGAGCTCTTCAAGCTGCTCCCGCCAAATGTGCCAGCTTCTGCTCTACTCTTGCTCGTCCATGTTCTGACGCATGTGTGGACATGGGAGGGGGAGGGGCAACCGCCTCGGCATCTGCGTGACGAGATCTTTAAGAAAGGCGAGCTTCGTTGGCAGAAGCAGCCTACACTGCCCGAGGGCGTCGCTGAGTGGGTCAGCTTTTCGGCAGGAGTGGGCAATGACGATGTGCTCCATGCTGAGGCAGATGCCGAGGCGATGAAGAAAGCACTTGAGCGTGAGCGCGCAATGCTGGCCACTCCGAATGCCCCGGCAGCCACTGATTTGAACGGGTCGGCAGAGCTCGCGTTGCAGCAGCTCGAGATTGCGGGCGAGCTCGACCCGGCGTTGGCATCGGCCGTGCAAAGGATCCGTCAGATGATGCTCAGCCGCCAACCTGCCTCTACGCCGGGCGCAGCAGCAGGGTTAGGCCTTGGCGGTCGTGGGATGGGAACTGGTGAGACGACTGGTGGTAGTGGTGGAGGGTGCATGGGAGGCATGAGTGGCGCGGGGGGCACGGGGGGCGTTCGGGGCATGGAAATTCGTCAGGCTTCCGATGGCAGCCTTGAACATCACAAAGGCAGCGTCGGCGCGCTGGGCATCAGTGGAGCATCTGACGGACCGCGTCCCGTCGCACCAGAGCTGATGGCTGGAGCGGAGGGCAGTTATGAGGGCAGTTATCAAGGCCACCATCCGCACCCACTGCCTCCCAGCGGAGAGACGCTGGTCAGCGCCGTGGCGAGCGGTTCGACTGGCTTCATGTCTCCGTCCACTCCGACTGCTGTGCATGGAATTGAGTGGAAGACTTCGATGGCAAGCCCTCTATGCGTGGCCGCTCTCGGGCCGCTCGATGAGGTCGACACGACTGAGCTGGGTCGATGGGGTGAGCGCTTGGTCTACGAAGAACTGCAACTCGTACACGCGCTGGCCGGCACCCAGTTGCTAGTCACATGGGTCAACAAAGATGGGGAGGCGGGCTATCCGTACGACGTGTTGCTTGTTTCCCCAGACGGCCAGGTGGACTCATACGCTGAGTACGCCCCTGATTCTTTCCCTGATCGACTCTCACTGAATGCGTCCCTCATCAGGTGGACTCGTATATCGAGGTGAAGACAACAGTGTCGCACGAGAAGCCTTATTTTGAGGTGACCCTTGCAGAGCTCGATTGGGCTCGGCGCCATCGCTCGGCGTACACAATCACACGCGTCTTCGGGGCTGGCTCAGGCACCGTGCACATCGCCTCGCTGCAAGATCCAGCCGAGTACCTGGGCAACGGGCTCACGCTGCTCGTCAGACCTGACAGAGCGCCGGCAATGGCCGCGGGTGGGTTCTAGTGCCTAAGCAACGTTTGAGGGCGGCATGGAGGGCGGTGGGCGCATCAGCTCGACGAGCCGGATGCGCCGGCGGGCGGATGAAACCAGGCTATACTATGTCGATATCACCATAAATTCATGCCGTGCTGACTGAACCACATTGCGGGGGAAGAGTTACCCTACCCTGTCCGGATTCCGAACGCATGCGTTGCTTCTGCGCTCTCGTCCTGCCACGTGCAGACGAGCGTCCTCGCCTTTTGTCGTGTGTGGTGCAGATACGTCGTTACCAACCCCGTGCACTGTGTACCCGTTAGCGCCGAAGAAAGAACCCAAACATGGACTGCTGCACCTCGTAGCGCGAAAAGCCACCCTCGAGGTAGAAGCGACTCGTCGCGCGGCTGCAGTAGCCCACCTCGCGCTTGGTGTCCGTGCAATAGTCGTCGAAGATCTGCAGGTTGCCCAAGGCCGTGTGTAGTCGCGTCTCGAGGAACGTGGCCGCGGGTTTCGGGCCGGCTGTCAGGGCCTGGAGCTGCTCCCCTATATTCTCGACGTGCCGGGCGATGCCATTCACACTTCCGAAGGCCTCACGCAGAACGAGCCTATCGCCGCTTCGCGTCCAGCCAGTGTATAAGCAGTTGTCTTCAGTCTTTGAGCGTTGGACGATCGCATCGAGGAGCGGCATGGCGGCCTCGGCATCGTGGAGCTCGAAGCTCGTGTGCACGCTCAGGAGCTGCATGGGCAGCGACATGCCGCCCACTTCCTTCTCGATCCGGCTCATGCCCAGCTTGATGGCATAGCTGCTGACAGTCGATCCGCTCAGTGACTGCTCGACTGCACGCTTGCACGAGGCTAGCGCGGCTGCCGGGCCGTGCACCTGAACCTCCTCCAACGTCACCGCAGCTTGCAGGCGGTCGTGCAAGGGCCCCAGCAGGGCCACCACGTGCGACGCCAATCCATCAGCTTCGTGAAATGCCAGGCGGAGGCACAGCCTGTCGCCGCTGACTGTCGCAAGCCCGCCAACGGTGTCCATGTCCGTCTGCGAACGGGTCGTGTCGTAGCCGGCATACATTATGGCGCCCGCGTCCTTGGCCTTGGCCTCTGCCAAATATGCATCGACCAGTGGCTGCGCCGCAGACCAGTCCTTGATCACATACATTGGAAGGAGTGAGATGAATGTGTAGTCATAGGGCTCAGCGCCCTTCATGCGGATCGCGGTAGATCGGCGGAACGGCGTGCGCGACAGTTGAAGGGACTGCGTGCGGGACAGCTGATGGCAGTGCGTGAAGACGAGCGAGCCGACTAGTATGGCCTTCATCGCTCGAAACTAGGAACCTATGAATTCCGCAAAGCACGAATGTAATTCATATCTTATGTTGTGGCGACGCGCCGTCGAACCACGTGCCAATTACAGTGAACGAGAACGCGGATTTCGGGGACGTTTTCGATGATGATCGTAATTGGTGGCGCAACTTTGAAACGAAAACGCACTTTTTCGCGTCGGACTGCGAGTCGCCATGCCAGCCAAAGCTACCGCCCAGAAAACCATGGCCGGCGCGTCGGTGTTCGACCCGACGACGGCCAAGTGCGGCCTGGTGGATGGTGGCGAGGCCGATGGCGTCGCCTCATCGAATGAGATGCTCGAGTTGATGAACAACCACGCTCTTCTCATGCAGTCATCGACTGGCGGCAAGTCGCTCCTTATGTATGTGCCATGGGCGTCTCGAGCACGCCTTTCGACGGGTCCGCCCATCGCCCTCGCTTTGCTCACCGAGTGAATGCGTGCGATTGTCTTCGCAGGGGGAACAACCGCGATGCCGACGGCACCGTTGACCGCTCGCCGCCGCCGACACCAGAGGTGAAGAAGATCCTCAAGGAGGTCAAGCGTGGCATCCTCAGGTCCGTGCCGCGCTTGCGAGCGCTGTCGCCATCGACTGCCGCGGCGCACTGAACTTCGCCGCCGCCGATGGCTGGAGCCTCTCTCCCGGCCGCCTGGTGGCGAGCATCCTGGCTCACCATGCGCGTGCGTTGCCTCTCTCCTCTTGCGCAGGTATGGGATCGACATGATCATGGAGTTCCGCACTCAGGGCGCGACGCAGTATGGCACCATCACCAAGTCGCGCTTCCATTCGATCATCACCACCACCTTTGGCAACCAGAAGAACTTCTTTTGGGATGATGAGAAGCTAAAGATCCTCAGCACGCACTACGGCACGGGCGCCACGGACATGAAGCTGGGTGGACAGCGGCAGGTGGCGTGGATGGACTTCTGCGAGGACCTCGGCGAGACGGACGGCAGCTACCAGGAGAACGCCAAGTATCTCGAGGGCTACGAGGGCTTCAACACGCTCTACGCGGACGCTGTGCTTGCGGACGCGGTCGTCGACCCGATGGGACTTAAGCCCACGGACGACAACCCGTACAACTGAGCCGTGTTCAGCTCTCTTACCACCGAGCGGGGCGTGTAGAGGATGCGCGGCGCCGCGGTTGAGGTCGCCGCGGCGATGGAATGAACAGACCGAGGGCGATGTGCCTCATCATCGCACCCCTCCCCCTTGGTTGGATGCGCGGGAGGTCCAACGGTGTCGAAGCTTCCGTTCGCGTCTGCTGCTGCTGCTGCTCGGCTGTGACGCAAGACGCATCTCCACGTCTTGCGCGCCACGATCTGGTCCTGTGTGTCTATCCTAGTGTCCGACCCATGTCCTGTCTTTGAGTCTCTGTGTGGTTACGTATAGCGTGTGGCATTGTGGCGTGCTTTTGTATAATGACGTTTCTCGCACGGACGCCACAGGAGAAGCCGGCGGCACGAACGGAAGCGGAATGCGCCGCCTCTGGCGTGGTCTGTGCGTCCCTCTGGCGAGAGGTTCGCTAAATTGTCACTAGCTCACGTCCGACGCCGGCATGGCCTCGCGGCACCGGTGATGACGCCACGCCTGCCACTCTCACGCGTTGAAGATGCGCACGCGCTGCTTGATGGCCGCTTGGCAGATGGGGCAGCGCACCATCTGCGCACGGTGATCGCATGTTTCGCACGCGACGAGGTGACCGCACGGTACGAAGGCGATCGCCTTCGTGCGGTCGTAGCAAATGACGCACTCCTTCTCCGCCCTCTCGAGCCTCTCCTCGCGCTGATGGCAGCGCTCGAGAGCCGACTGCAGCTCACGCTTCAGCAGCCGCGTCTCGGACAGTGACAGCTTCTGCAGCGCCTCGGGCTCAGCCTGAGCGAGAGCGAGCTGCCGCTTGAGCTCCGCTTCTCGCCGACCGTGAACGGTCTCGTGAACGGTCTCGTGGCTGCTCGAGGCGTCGGCGTCGGCGCGAGGCCTCTTGCCAGAGCTCTTGGTAGGTGTCCTGTTAGGGCCTGACTGTGCCGTTTCCGAGGGTGACTGCCCAGGTTGACGCCGCCCGAGCTGGTCGAACTTGTGCAGCTGGAATTTGATCAACCTGCCAATCGGGTCATCTATAGTCCATCCTCGTGCGGGATCATGCCTACCGCCGGATCCTTGTGGACGAGGTGGTAGCCACTGCTTCGCGGCGGCTCGGAGTGCCACGAAGTCCTGGTCCAAGCTGATCGACGTGCCCACACGCCCATGCCCGCGTCCGTAGAAGGTTCCTGAGGCCCGATCATGTGTGATGCCAGTCCCGTCCCAGAGTGGCTCGACGGCTTTCATCACCGTACGGACAACACCTGGCGACCAGTTTCGAGCGAGGAAGCGGCTGAATTCATCGAGATCGAACGCGGCGCCGCTGAGCCGAGAGCGCTCTTGCGCTGTCAGAGAGCTACTCGGCATGTTTCACGAGGAGCTCTTCGCTCATCGAGGTATACTGCGTAGTTTCAGCTCTGGTGCAGCTGGCGTGAATGAACTCCTTAATATGAACATTGGCACCCCTAACACTCTAATTACTCTCTAATTACGTCGGCAATTCTTTGCGACGAAATGGCCTCCGCCGACGATTGCAGCTTCGAGGACGCGCTTCTCACGCGGTTTCACGAGTGCCTCGCGCTCGAGCGCGACGCGGAGCGCGCGGAGGTCGACGCGCTGCACGAAAGCTTGCCCGCCAAAGAGCTCGAGCGGCGTGGCCTCGCTCTCCACAAGCTGCGCATCCTGTCCACGGAGACGGCGCTCTTCGGGCGTGCGAGTATCACGCTCCAGCTCTCCGGCGCCAGGCCGCTGCCGGCAACAAAGCTCTCACCCGGCGCGATGGTGTCGCTAAGGCCCTCAGCGGCAGCAGCATCTGCGGCGTCGACGTGCACGATTACCGCAGTGCGCGCCACCTCGGTCACCGTCACCTTCGAAGAGCTGCCCGAGGAAGAGCAGCTCGCGGAGCCGCTCACGCTCTCGCTGCTCTACAACGACGTCACCTACCGGCGGCTCGATGCGGCGCTTTCGGCGCTGCGCACCGGCAAGATGCCGCCCGCGTCCGCGCCGCTGTGCCGCGCGCTGCTCGCGGACGACGATGCGGCCGCGACGATCCTCGCGCGCGGCGTGCCGCTCGCCGCGTGCGAGCCGCTGCCCGAGACGCAGCTGCTCAACAAGGGCCTCAACGAGGGACAGCGCCTCGCGGTACAGTTTGCACTCGACACGGCGCGGCCGGTGGCCCTCATCCACGGCCCGCCAGGCACGGGCAAGACCACAGCTGTGGTGGAGCTGATTCGGCAAGCGGTCGCGCGCGGCGAGCGCGTCCTCGCCTCCGCCGCCTCCAACATCGCCGTCGACAATATGGCGGAGCGCTTGCTCGCGGGCGGTGGCGGCAAGCCCATCAGGATCGTGCGTGCAGGCCTCTGAGTGCTGCACTCTGCCTCTGAGTGCAGGCCTCTGATGGTCTTTGAGTGTGCCTCTGAGTGTGCCTCTGAGGGCCTCTGATGGCCTCCCTCATCAGGTGCGTGTGGGCCACCCAGCGAGGCTGCTGCCCTCGGTGCTCGGCGCGTCCCTCGATGCGCGCCTCGCCGTCTCAGAAGGCGCTGCCATCGTGCGCGACGTCAAGGACGATTTGTCCAAGGCGCGCAACCAGCTGCGCTGCCTCGGCAAGAGCGCTCGCGGGGCACTGAAGGCCGAGGTGTGAAGACCGTGAATGTGAATGTGAAGGCCGAGGTGTCGTCGGGCGATCGAGTCGACCCCGGGTCGGCATGCAAGTGCTCACCACGGCGCCGCCACCCCTTCCCCACAGGTGTCGACCTTGCGTCGCGAGCTGGCCGAACGACAGAAGCGCTCCGTGAAGGAACTCCTCGAGGCGAGCCAGGTGGTGCTGTGCACCAACACGGGCGCCGCCGACCGTGCGCTCAGCTGCCTGCCGCCTGAGCATGCCTTTGATCTCGTCGTGATTGACGAAGCGGCGCAGGCGCTCGAGGTCTCCTGCTGGGTCGCGCTGCTGCGCGGCAGGCGCGCGGTGCTCGCGGGCGACCACCAGCAGCTGCCGCCCGTGGTCAAGTCGGAGGCGGCGGATAAGAAGGGCTTTGGCGTGACGCTCTTCGAACGGCTCCTACGAAGTCCCCATGGCCGGGGCTTGGGCGTCATGCTCACCGCACAGTATCGCATGCACGCGGCAGTGTGCACGTGGGCGTCGGATGAGCTCTACGGCGGGCGGCTGGTGGCCGATAGCTCGGTCGCCGAGCATCGGCTGTGCGATCTCGAACATGTCGAGACGAATGACGAGACCGAGACGCCGCTCATGTTCATCGACACGGCGGGGTGCGATTGCGAAGAGGACGAGGGCAGCGGCGGCGGCGGCAGCGGCGGCGGCAGCGGCGGCGGCGCCAGCAGCGGCGCCGGCGGCAGCGGCGGCGGCGGCAGCGGCGCCGGAGCCAAGCGCGCCGCCGCCTCGGCGCTCCACGAGGCCGAATCGAAGAGTAACGCAGCCGAAGCTCGGATTGTTGCACAGCACGTGCGCGTGCTGCTCGGCTGCGGGCTCCGTCACAGCGAGATCGGCGTGATCACGCCGTACAATGCGCAAGTCGAGGTGCTTCGCGACATGCTTGCCGAGGAGCGAGCTGTGCCGTCGGCGACGGGCGAGGGCTCAGCGCTTGAGATTGGCACCGTCGACGGCTTCCAAGGGCGCGAAAAGGAGGTGAGTGCTTATGATTACCTCTGATGGCCTCTGATGGCCTCTGATCGCCTCTGATCGCCTCTGATGGCCTCTAATGGCCTCTGATGGCCTCTGATCGCGCCCCACGACGTACATCCATATCCAGGCGATTATCATCTCCCTCGTGCGCTCGAACCCGCACCGTGTCGTCGGCTTCCTTTCGGAGAACCGACGGATGAATGTCGCCATCACGCGCGGCCGGCGCCACGTGTGCCTCGTGGGCGACTCGGACACGTGCTCGGCCACGCCCTTCCTCGCGCGCATGCTTCGTTACTTCGAGGAGCACGGCGACGTGCGCTCGGCCGCCCAGTACGGCGCCTCGGCCGCCGTGGGTGGCCAGTACGGCGCCAATGCGAAGCCGAGCGCCGCCCGCGGACGAGTTGCTCCGTCCAAGGACTTGCCTAATAAGGAGTTGCTCACGGAGGCGCAGGCAGAGGAGCGGCTGCGTGCACGTATCCAGGGCTTCTTGGCAGACGAGTCGCAACGGGCGCACGCGCTCCCGCCCTCGCTCAACTCATTTGAACGCATGGTGGCGCACCAGATGGCGGCGCAGCTCGGGCTCGAGCACGTGTCCACAGGCGAGGGCAGGCAGCGCTTCATCACCCTCTACAAAAAGGGCGCCTCGCCACCGAGTGCTCACCACAGCGCTCCTTCCCCGAGTGACGCGCCGGCCACCGAGAGCGCTGTGGTGAGCGCGTCGGTCAGCGCACACGAGGGGCCTCCGACAGAGCAGCCTCCGGCCGATGCCGAGACACCGACCTCCATATTAGGCAAGTCCGAGACACCGACCTCCATAGGCTCCGACAGAGCCTCGGGGGCGGAGCTTGAGGTGAAGCCGAGTGAGGCGATGCCTGCTCCGGCCGCGTTGGCGCCACACAGCCCGCCCTCGAGGCATCCGATGGACACACGGCAGCACCAGCTCGCCCTACGGGTGCGTGAGCTCTTCACACAGCTGAGCGCGGCCGGAGTTCCTCCTAATGAGGCCGCGGTGCAGGCGATGGCTGCCGCGCAGGCGGAGGTGGCTCAAGGTGAAGCGGCGGCTCCTGACCTGTCGAAGGTGGCCGCTCCTGACCTGTCGGCGCCGCCGCCGCCGTCGCCTCTACCTCCGCCGCCGAATCCGTCGCCACCAACCAAGGACTTGCCTAATAAGGAGTTGCTCACGGCGGGGAGGCCAACCAGGGAGCCAACCAGGGCGGCGCAGGCGGCGGATGCGAGAGCGGCGGCAGCGCGGGCGGCGGCCGCTCGAGCGGCCGGTGTGCAGAACGAACTGAGCAGCGCGGCGGCGGCAGCGGCAGCCGCGGCCGCGGCGAGGGAGGCAGCACTAGCGGAGAGCAACCACGCGCTGCGCGAGGCGGCCGCGGCGAGGGAAGCACGCCAGCGTGAAGTCGAGGCTGAGCGGCAGGCGGCCGAGGCGGCGGTTCGGCTCGCCATGCGCAAGGAGGAAGACCAAAGGCGCAAGGAGCTCGCCCGTGCGAAGAAGGAGCGGCGCAAGCAGCAAACGGGTGATGACTCTGGCGGCGGTCGCGGCGGCGCTGAGGGCGACGATGACGACGTGGACGCCGCGCTTGCGGCGCTCGGATTGGCGCCAAATGGTTCGAGCGCGGCCGAGCCGATGGCCAACCCGACGGCGCCGTCAGCGCTGCCGTGGGGGCGCGACCGCGAGGCCGAGCGCGAGCGCGAGCGCCTCCAGGCGGCGCTGCGACAGAAGCTCGCCGGTGGCGATGGATCGCACCAGAAACGGCAGCCAAAGAAGAAGTGATTTTGGGCTTTGAAACTTCGAACGGATTTCCCCGTCACATCGACAATTAAGTTCTCGAATAAAACCTGCGGCGAATATCAATATGAATCCGCTAACCGCTAGAAGCAAGAAGGTTTAACATGCTCGCTCGTCGGGAAACGAAATAGGATCTCCGTAGGATATAAGGATATAGAAATCATGATAGAAATATGTATAGGTATTCACGTCAGGTAGCGGCGCCACCCACGAAGTGGATGAATTTGGGGCGGACGATCAAAGTTGTCGTGGCCGGCGGAGATTCAGAGTGTAGCATAGCGCGACCCGCTTCCAGGCTCCCAATTCGCAAATTCATAAGCAAAATCCAATTAGTGAACGAGGCGGCGGATACGTAAATAGGTTAGGGACATTCAAGATACTTGGGGTGGGGGGCTTTCAGCTGCGCATGCAGCTGCGTAACGCCACATGTAAGCCGAGCATGACGTGGACAAGTATCGACTATTATCGACTACGACTGCCCCCAATGATACATGGGCCTAAAGCGCGGATTCAGGGGTCACCGCGCCGTAGCAGTCCTAAGGGAGGGGATCAACAGGGAATTTGGGAGGACGATCCAAATAAGTCGAGGTCAGAGGAGAGTCAGAGTGTATGTAGCATAGCGCGACTCGCCCCCAGGCCCTCAATTTGTGAATGAGGTGGAGGAACATGGTCCATTCGCGACGAGGTTGATCAACCGGGAAAGATGTGAAGATTGTACTATGTACAAAGATAATGCTCAAATTGGGCATGCGTCTTGGCTCCAAATTTTTCGGAGTGTGAAGGTCCAGGGCTGCCTCTCCGAAACTGAAAACTGAAAACCAGCGCGTGATGGGGCCCCGCCATGGGCCCCGCACCGGCCACCGCGCCTCGAACCCGTCAACCAAACGTATCAGGCACGGCCTTTTTAACTGTGAAATCAGGGAAAGCAAGCGCTGTGGACGATCGCACTCGCTAGCACTCGCATGTCGACAACTACAGCTGTATTCTTGTGTCGTACACTCATCCCGGATCACGGCTCACGCTCCGTGTCCGCTCCCGTAGCCTGTAGTGCCGCGCGCTTGGCACGCAGCTCAGCCGCGTGCGAGAGGCCGACTGCCACGGGCGGTGGCCTGTACGGCGCGATCCCAATCATCGCCCCGACCTCGCTGCGCACGGAGTTAACGCGCTGTTCTGAGCGCTGCTCCTCGTGGGTGCGTGTCGGGCGGATGGGCGTGGCCAAGGGCGTCGCGGCGCCGTCGTGGGCGTCCATCCGGCCTACCGAGTCCGGGGACCCAAGCGCCGTCTCGGGCGCCGCTCTCGCTTCCTCGACTGCCGCCGAGGTCGCCGCCAGCGAGGTCGCCGCCAGGGCCGCCGCCTCGAGCGCTGCCTCCTTCGCCTGACGGAGCTCAGCGACGCCCTGCCCGACACGTGTCACGCCGCCCTGCCGCTGTCTAAGGCTGCGCTCGCTCTCGAGCAGCTCACGCAGCGGCGCCTTGTTCTTCTCGACGAAACGCGCCGCCGCGGGCTCGAGCTTCACGCGCAGCAGGAGCAGCCGCACGACGTTACACTTGTGCACGGGCGAGCTCGGGTCGTAGGACGGCAGCGGCGGCACCACGCGCCCATCATGGCGCCCATGAGGGCCTTTGAGGGGCGCCGATTGCGCGCACGCCTCGGCGAGCTCGTCGCTCGTCCACTGGGTGAGTGTGACCAGCTGCTCGAGATACGAGGTCGCCTGCAGCACCACATCCTCGCCCAATCCGTGGGGTACCCCTTTGGCGTCGCGCGCGATGAAGTACTCGCGCAGCAAGCTCAGATCGGCTGCGAAGGAGCGCCCGTCGTCGTCGCAATACATGCGGCGCGGCTCGCCTCCCAGAAGCACCTAATGAGGGAGGCAATCAGAAACGCCATCAGACGCCATCAGAGGAAATCAGGAGTCCTCACGCCGCACCTCCTCGACGGAGTCATTAGGAGTCATTAGGAGTCATTAGGAGTCATTAGGAGTCATCAGGAGTCATCAGAAGTCATCAGGAGTCATTAGGGCTCACGCCGCACCTCCTCGACGGAGTCATTAGGAGTCATTAGGAGTCATTAGGAGTCATCAGGAGTCATCAGGAGTCATCAGGAGTCATTAGGGCTCACGCCGCACCTCCTCGACGGAGTCATTAGGAGTCATTAGGAGTCATCAGGAGTCATCAGGAGTCATCAGGAGTCATTAGGAGTCATTAGGGCTCACGCCGCACCTCCTCGACGGAGGCAGTGAGCGCAGAGAGGATAGCAAGCACCACGCTCAGCCGGAGCGGCTCATGCGGCAGCAGATCGAAGAGATCAATGAGAGTCTCGTCCAGAAGCTCCGCCAAGTAGAAGGTAGGGCGCGCGCCGCCACCGAGGGCGTTGCGGCGATGCGAGGCCTTGACGTGCAGCATCGGGGCGAGACGCGTCGATGGGTCGCCTGCTCAGATGCACTCAGACACACTCAGATGCACTCAGACACACTCAGATGCACTCAGACACACTCAGATGCACTCAGACACACTCAGACACACTCAGATGCACTCGGATGCACTCGGATGCACTCGGATGCACTCGGATGCACTCGGATGCACTCGGATGCACTCGGATGCACTCGGATGCACTCGGATGCACTCAGATGCACTCGGATGCACTCGGATGCACTCGGATGCACTCGGATGCACTCGGATGCACTCGGATGCACTCGGATGCACTCGGATGCACTCGGATGCACTTGGATGCACTCAGGGTCGACGGGTCACCTGGTGAGAAGGTCGGCGGCAGCGTGCGAGAGTACAGGCGCAGACTCACACGCTCCCGCAGGTGCGTGCGGACCATTTGGGCACCGATGAAGATAGTGAGTTCATCGAGAGCAGAGTCGATGACACTCACCGCCGTACCGTCGTGCAGATGGGTCTGAGGCGGCGGCGGCGGCTGGTACGCACCGCCCAACGGTGAGGTGACACCACCCGGGCTGGCCGACGACCTGGGCGTCATCATCACCTGAGGAGGGAGGCCATCAGTCGCAATCAATTGCAATCCATGGCCATCAGTGGCAATTCGTGGCCATGGATTGCAATCATGTCCATGACGTCATCACCTGCGCCAGTATGGTCGGCGGGGGAGGGTGTAGACGTGACCAGCGCGTGTCGATGATCGCGGCCAGGTTTGCCACCGCACGTCGGCAAAATTGGAGGGAGTTGAGTTGCACACACAGGCCATGTAGGTCGTTACGCATCGCCACCGCCGCCTCGGCCGCTGCCACCTGCGCATCGTCCGCGTTGTAGCTGTCGTAGACCTTCTTGACGCCTTCGAAGATCTTCGAGGACGCCTGGCGAGCGAAGGCGGGCATGGACGACTTATCTGACTCGAGAGCCTGCAGCTCCTCTCGGCACGTACCCAGCGGCGGCACGAGCTCCTGCCAGCTGCCGAGCCGCTGACGAAGCCGATTGACGAACCGCGCGAGCGAGAAGAAGATCTTGTCGGCGAGCTCATTCACCCACGCCTCGCGCATCGGGGCGGGGCGCGTGCCTGCTTGGGCTGCGCGCTGCTCCCATTCGTCGAAGAAGACCTGATGAGGAAGGCCATCAGACGCACGACGAGCAGACGCGCGATCAGACACACAATCAAGCGCCTAATCAGGCGCCCAATCAGGCGCAATCAGGGACGTACCTCAAGAGTGGACGAGAAGAGCTTCATCAGGTCCCACACTATGGGCGCGTAGCCCGCGCCGCCGTCCATTCCAACGGCCCAAGTCTCTCGGCACCACGCAATCTCAAGTTCGTCATCAAACTTCATCGTGAGGTACGAGATGTACTGCATCACCAGCGGCGCCATGAGCGCCGAGATGTTCAGGGGCTCTCCATACCTGGGAGGAGCCCAGCAGTCATGGCGCCGTGGTGAGCGCATGGATGGCGCCGTGGTGAGCAGATGCATGGCGCCGTGGTGAGCACGTGCATGCGACGCAGCAGCGCGGGGAGTGGTTCAAAGTCATCCCTGTGTACAGCTGTAAGCCCTCGAGACCCGCCTCGCGTAGCCGGTCATCGAGCGCAATCAGCCACGGCCACACCCCCGCCCACTCCTCGAATGAGAGAAGTGTAGCGCCAACGTCGCGCGGTGTGAAGCCCTCACCTAATGAGGGGCCATCGAGGGTCATGATGAGAGCAATCAAGGGTCATTTCGAATGCAATCACGGCCATGATAGCTCTCACCACTTCCGCTCGCCAGCTGCAGCTTCGAGAGGCAGATGGCGGCGCCACTCATCAGGAGAGTAGCGCGCCATCGGAGCGCTGTGCGGTACGTTTCGCCCCGACGCCCAGCGTACTTATCGAGCGCTGGACCGAAGTACAGCTGCCATCAGGAACGAGAGTGGACAGTCGCGGCGATCACGATCAGAGAGTCGATCAGAGAGTCGATCAGAGAGTCGATCAGAGAGTCGATCAGAGAGTCGATCAGAGAGACAATCAGAGAGGCGATCAGAGAGTCGATCAGAGAGGCAATCAGAGAGGCGATCAGAGGCGATCGGAGGCGATCAGAGGCGATCAGAGGCGATCAGGCACCAACCTGCTCGAGTGTAACGTCCTGGAGCGTGATTCGCGCCATCTCTTGCAGGTCCTCCGGCTCGATGTCATGAGTCTCCCCAAGCGAGGACTCGAGTAGCACGGCTCCACGTATCTTTGAGGACTCTTCGATCAGGCGTGTCGTGTGGAGCTGCTGCAGACGCTGCAGCTCCACGTCGGGTAAAAGGGTCCAAGGGCCCGCCGACGCCGCCCGCACTGCCTCAGGGGCGTCCGTGTCGATGGCCGCTGGGTCCACGTTGGCCCGCTGCAGCTTGACGGCCGCGGCCGCTTCCGCCTCCATCAGCTGCGTGCGCAGCAGTGGGATCGATTCGCGGATCGATGCGAGGGCCTTCTCAGCCTCGGCTTGCTTGCGTTTGGCCATCGCGGCGTGCTCCTTCTTGAGCGCCATGCTGGGCGCGCTCGGCCGACTGGCGAGTGAGTGCGCGTACAACTCGAGCGAGAGAGCGACCTGAGGAGGGAGGCAATCAGCCTGATGAGGGAGGCAATCAGAACTCGAGCGAGAGAGCGACCTGATGAGGGAGGCAATCAGACGCAGTCAGACGCCATCGCCATCAGGCGCTCTTGACCTGCCCGAGCTTGAAAGCCATGTTGGACTGATGAGAGGGGCAATCAGTGGCAATCATGTCCATGACGTCATCACCTGCCCGAGCTTGAAAGCCATGTTGGCCACCGAGACGAGCGTGGACGCCTGCGGAAGCAGCGCATAGGCCCCCTCAAACATACGCATTGCCGCCCCAAATTCGGAAGTCTTCTCATTCAAATGCATGCCTCGTCTCTTCAGTTCACTCGCCTGCGCCTCCAATAGGGCGTCCGCGCCCTCGTGCACGAGGCTCTCGTAGCGCAGCATCCGCTCGTCGCCCGTGCCCGGCGCGGCGCCCGGCACGGCGCTCGGCTCGCCGGCCGGCGCTGTCGCGGGCGCGTCGACAGCCGTAAGGTAGCTGGTGGCCGTCAAGCGCTCGGGCTCGGAGGCTCGCGCTCGCACGCTCACAACTGGCGGCGCCGTCGCGGGCGCGTTGGCCGTCGCCGTCACCGCCGCCGCGGTCATCGCCGCAGCCGCATCTGCCGCGTCTGCAAACTCGAGTGCGTCGGGCGTGAGGAACGCTTGTCGCAGGACCGCTTCGAGCTCTGGCTGCGAGTGCACCCACTCGGGCTGGCGGCTGACGATCGCCTGCGCCCTGTCCGCGGCCGCCTTCTGATCGATCCAACCCTCCGTTTCGTCAAGCTTGTGGCGCGCTCGAGATGCATATCTTGACGCTTCGTCCGCTTCGGCGCGCGTTTCGTCACGCATGCGTTGGAGCTCGGCCGACGTGATCAGGCACGCGGCCGCAGGGAAGCGCGCGGGGCGCTCGAAGCGGACGGCGATCGCGTGCATCTCGAAGTACGTGGCCACGATCTCGCGTAATATCTCGCGGTTGAGCTCGATGCCACTCCCATGGAAGGAGGCGTGGTAGTCGACCATGAGCCCGTGAAAGTAACGGAGCAGCGTGGGCAGTACCGCGGCGTGGTCCTTGACCTCCGCTTCGGACCACTCGGGCCAGTTCCCCACAGCGCTCCCGGGGAGTGCGTCGGATGGCTTCTTGAGCACCGGAGCATCGATGTCGTCGCCGGCAGTGGGGTCTTCCTCCTCCTCCTTACCTGATGAGGAAGGCCATCCGAGGCAATCAGTAGCAATCAGTGGGGTCTTCCTCCTCTTCCTCCTTACCTGATGAGGAAGGCCATCCGAGGCAATCAGTGGCCATCAGAGGCATTCAGCTCCTCCTCCTTGCCTGATGAGGGAGGCCATCCGCGGCAATCAGTGGCCATCAGTGGGGTCTTCCTCCTCCTCCTTACCTGATGAGGGAGGCCATCCGCGGCGAGTCGAGGCGATCAGAGGCCATCCGATGCACTCCGACGCAATCAGTGGCAATCAGTGGCAATCAGTGGCAATCAGCTACCTGCCGGCTCGAGCGTCCTCGCTTGCTCCGCCTCGTGCTTTGCGCGCAGGTATGCGTGCAATCGCTTGGCAATCGCCCGGAGCGCTCGTGTCAGCCTCAGCTGCGTCTCCTCATCAGTCGGGGCGCCGTACTGGGCGCCGTACGCGTCCGGGCGTAGGGAGAGCACCCAGCGCCCGAAGCAGCACTGCAGCGAGAGCAGCAGGTGAGTGTGCTCCGAGAGGGGCGTCACCTGATGAGGGAGGCAATCCGAGCTCATCAGAGACCATCAGAGCTCATCAGGCGAGAGCAGCAGCTCAAGTGTGCTCCGAGAGGGGCGGCGTCACCGATAAGCGCAAGCCAAGCAATCTCTCTTCAAGGTCGGCGGTCGCTTGCATCGAAAGACACGAGTCGCTGCTGCTGCCTCTAGAAGCACCCTCGGCGGCGCCGTACGCGCACTCGACGAGAGAGCGGTAGAGCGCGAGGCCCGCTGGCCGGTAAAACGGGAGCCTGAGTGTGCTCACGTCGACGGCCCAGCCGCCGCCGCCCCACCCACCGCCCCAGCTAGCCGGGCCCACCGAGGGGGCGCTCACGACGGCGCCGCGAGAGCCGCCCTGGGCGCTCACGACGGCGCCAGGCGCGAGCTCCGCTGGCATCGAGGCGAGGAGCGACCAGGCAAGGGAGCCGAGCCGCCGCAAAGCCTCCTGCACTGCCGTCTCGTCCAGCGCGCCGTCGTGAGCGCCACGGTCGAGCGTGCGCGGCGAGAGCGCCGTCGTGAGCGTCGGCAGGACCTCGTCGCGCGCCACGCGCAAAAGTAACGACTCCGCCGCGGCCGCACCCAAGCTCTGCACCTCCGTCCCTGTGTCAACCACCACCTGAACCTGCCATGTATGGCTCGGTGGCGCACGGCGCATAGCAGCGAGCACGCCGCACGTGAAGGCAGCGAGTTGCCGCTCCGCGAAGGCAGCGTACCTGATGAGGGGGGCAATCAATCGCAATCAGTGCGGCCATCAGCGGCCATCAGTGGACGGCCTTTGAAGGCAGCGTACCTGATGAGGGAGGCAATCAATCGCAATCAGGCAGCGTACTCGGCGGCGGACGCGAAGTGGATGGGAAGGAGACGTTGGAGGAGCATGAGCCGGTAGGGCACGTACGGCTGGATCTGTGCATACCGCCTCCGCTCGGCGGCTGTGGGGACGTGGTGGCGCCGTAGTGAGCGCTTGCATGCAAGGCAGGGCTCGGCGGCTGTGGGGACGTGTGGCGCCGTAGTGAGCGCTTGCATGCAAGGCAGGGCTCGGCGGCTGTGGGGACGTGCGGAGTCTTGCTGAGTGGCGTCGAGTCGTGCCGTCGTGGATCAAGGGCACTCACCTGTGGGGAGTGTTGTCGTCACGTGCCCCTCGATCACGTCCGGGGGCGGCAGGAGCACCAGGCGCGCAAGGCGCACGGCCTGCTCTCGAGTGATGCCCATTTGGCGGCGGAGCTCTTCGAGCAGATCATCGTCGATCTTGAGCGCGCGCTTTCTCGGGCGTGCATGACGACGCGTGAGCGGCTCGGCGGGAGGTGGATCAGCCACGATACCTGATGAGTGTCACAATCGGTCACGATCAGTGTGGCCATCAATCACCCCACGCAAGCATCGCACCAGTGCGGTGCGCCCACGCGAGCATCGACCACTCGGTGCGAGTCCACCAGTCGGCGGCGGCACTTGTGGCGCTCTCCATCTGCGGCCCGAGCTGCTCCGCCATCGTAGCCAGTCGACTCTTAATTTGGGTCTCGAGCGGTTCCTCGAAGGGCATGAGCTCCAGCGAGGAAGCACCCTCGGCAAGGTGGGCGTCGGCGAGGTCGGTGGCGGCATCGGTCGCGTCCTCTTCGTGCAGGAGCGCCAAGGCCGATTTGTCGGGCGCGCGCGGCGGCGGGTGGAGCAGCGCGGGGAGGGAGGCGATCTCGTGCTCATCATCCAGATCGCTCAGAGATCGTACGATCCGAACTGAGAGGACTTGGGCGAGTTGCGCGCGCCGCACGGCCGAGGCGCCGCGCAGCACGCGCACGGGGGACGGTGGGGGCAGCACCTCGGTCTCGGGATCCGGCTCCTCGGGTGAAGGACGCGAGAGCAGCAGCAGCTCGAAGGAGAGGAGTCGAAGCTGGCTGTCGCTCAGCTCCCACGCATCGGAGGTGCTCCACGGGAGGCCCGGAGGCGCGGGCTGCATGCCCTCCTTCTCCTCCGCCGCCTCAGCGGCGAGGCTCAAGAGATCGGCTGGGCGAAGCGACTGCGTCCACGGATCTGGGTCACGTGCCGTCGCCAGCAAAGCCGCGGCGTCCTCGTGGGCAGCTCGGTGCCGCTCAATGGCGATCGAGGAGCTCAACAAGCCAGCCTCGGAGTGTGCAGTGAGCATGGGTGCCGGCTTCTTCGGCTTCACGCGTTCAATCGTCGACGAAGTAGTTTCTCTTCGGAATTGTGAACGTGGCTTCTCGTCGGGCACCTCGGCGTCGGCGCCAGCATTCTCGCCCATCGGTGTCTCGGATTTGACAAAAGTGGAGGTGTGAATGACACACATTTTCACGGAGTAAACTCTAATCCCTGGTGTGAATGAGTTCCACGGAGTTTAATGCGCACCGCGCAAACGCTTCCCCACAAGGAAGCCGAAGACATGTAACTGACGCGTGAGTTTTGCAGCGTCGCTCAATGAAACAAGAGATCGCGACGCTGGCGCCATATCCTCCCGCTCAAGGCTGCGACGAGGCTCTCGCGCGGTTCTGCAACAGCAACTGTCTGCACGTCAACGAACATGGCTCGTTGCTCGCGCGCCTGGACGTGCAGCATGGAGCGCACCTCTTCGCGGCGTCACATGCTTTGGTGAGTGTCAAGCAGTGGCGCTGCTACGCACGTGGCACACTCGATGCGACGGAGATGACGTACGTCACCGGCAAGGCGTACTGCACGCGCCACTTTGATATCCAACGCGAGCTCGATGCTTGCCTGCGGAAACAGGCGATTGGACACGGCAAGGCCGCTGCTTCTGACGTTGCTGACGCCACCTTGGCGTTGCTGACGCCACCTGACCGGGTGGCCATCGACCCCCTCGGCGAGTCACGCCGAGCGCCGCCCTCACCACTGCTTCAGAAAGAGCCGCGTCTTGAGCCGCAGCCTTCCGAAAGTGGCATTGGCGGCGACGGCAGCAGCAGCAGCGGCGGTGGCGGCAGCAGCAGCAGCAGCAGCAGCAGCAGCAGCAGCAGCAGCAGCAGCAGCGGCAGCGGCAGCAGCGGCAGCGGCAGTAGCAGCACCAGTAACAGCACACAGCCGACCCCGGTGCGCATCGGCATCGTGGTCGCGCGCTGCGACGAATCCCTGCCATGGCTCACTGACGTGCAGCGCGGGCTACTGCAGGGTGCCGCTGGGTCCGCGAGCCGCTCCTTGTCGCCGCGGCCCGCGACAGCGGCGCCCAAGACGGCGCCACTGCTCGAGCTCTATGTGTATGAGCTGTGCGCCTCGGCCGACCTTCCTTATTTGGACGAGGATGCGTGGCCACGCATGGGCTGGCATCGTGAGCGGCGCATACGGCTACGCGATCGCGGTGACGCATGCTATGCGTACCTGCACTTCCTACGCGACATGTACGCGTGGATGCCCGATGCTGTGCTGTTCATGCACGGCGACGCTACAAGTGCTACGAGGCACTCGCTGCCCTTCTCGCCGCAGCTCTCTGCCGCGCCATCGCGGGTGCCCTCGCTCGGTAGGCAGATACGTAGCTTCGGGCGTCTGCTCTTCCACAGCATCGGCGACACTCACGTGCCAAATATGGCAAGACCGTCCCTCTTCCGGAGCGTCGTCGTGGGCGCAGCGAGTATCAGCGCGTATGGCATCCCCTATGTCTCTATTGCCGCCAACCCGACCGACTGCATTGAGGTCGTCGGCCTCGGACTCGACGCTGACTGCGAGGGCTTGCCCAGGCAATTCGAATGCATCCAGCAGCTGCATGAGCGGCACGGTCTCACTCGCGCCTTCGCGTCGCGACTGCCGCGCGCGTACGCCGTGTACGCCAACGCGCAGTTTGCCGTCACGCGCGACCGCATCACGCAGCGCCCGCTCACATTCTATGAAGGCCTCCTACGCGAGTTTGACGGTGCTGACGAAACTGCCTGCTTTCGCATCGAAAGCCCCGCGCCCGCACTGGACGCACCACACCGCGCCCGACCGCACCGCGGCACTTGCGCACTATTCGAGTACCTCTGGCCGACCATATTTGGCGAGCCACCGGTGCTCGACCCGCGCCGCACGATGAGTGGCGAGCGCGCTGACCGCCCTCGACTGGATGCATAGCTCATCCAGAGTGGCTCCGTATCGTATCGTCAACGTTGGGGACCTCGCACCTCCGTGTTGTAAGTATACTGTCGACTTGAATGAAATTATAGTGGAGACAAAAATCGTGGTGTTTCACTTTCCGAAAAGGCGCAGGTGCGGCAGGTCGACCTTGCACCGCAGCAAGCTCTGCAGCCACGAGCCATTTACCGCCAACCGTGAACCGTCAACTCGAGCGAAAGACTAGTACGCTGTATCCCTACCCGCTCTACCTTTAAGCCGTTGCCATGACGTCTCGGCGCTCTGCCACGCCGCCTTGAGGTCACTCTCAGGCACGCCGAGCCATTCATGGAGCGGCACGTCCGCCGGGCACTCGCGAAGCTCGCGGCCACTAGGCCACGGTTGATTGGTGGTCAGTTCCTGTAGCTCGAGCTGCACAAATACAACCTCACGCAGCCACTGCTCTTTGGATTGCGGATTTACCTCCGGGGCCTTGCCCTTGGCTCTCTGCGACCGCGGCGAAGCATTCGAGGACTTTGACCGCGGCGAAGCGGGCGAACCAGCTGTGGGCGACGAACCAGTGCTCATCAGTTCCACCTTATCATTCCACGAGACCTGAATAGACGGTGGCGCTTGAACGCCCGTTTGACGCGGTGGAGGCCGCCGTGAAGTTGTGGAAACGTCACGGGATTGCGCCGTGGATGCCACGGAGCCTGGGCGTGACTGACGAGCCGCAGCCAGTGCGGCCACGCGTGCTGCTGCCATCTCGCCCCAGGAGGACGGAGTCTGATAGACGCTGCTGGTGCTGCCACCGTTTGGGGGCACTCCAACCAGGAGGGTCGGCATGCGAGGTGCGGGCAGCGCCTGAGAGGCACGTTCCATGGACTCCACGATCGGATCAGCCCACGCCGCAGGAACCGGCAACGCCTGCCTGACCGTCAACGCTGCTGATGTCGCAGAAGTCGCAATGCGCGCGCCTGCTGGCTTCAGCCGCCCCTCGCCGTAGGCTCGCAAGATCAAGTATGCCATGAAAATACCAGCGCCAAAAAGCACCGAGGCGCTCACTATCCATATCGTCCACAGCGAACTGTTGGCTGACTCCGACCAGAGAAGTTGAGGCTGGAATGGAGAAGGAGGCGGCAAAGGCGGCTGCTGTGGCGGGGGCCTCTGCGGTGGCAAGGATGGCGGCTGGAAAGGTGGAAAATAAATGTAGGCGGCACCAATGTCGAGCGATCCGTTGCGGGAACGGCTAGGCGCGCCTATGAAGACGGTACCTGTACTGCTGATGGCAACGCTGTAGCCGAAAGAGTCGCCATTCTCAATGTCCTCTCCACCAAATTCGTCGGCTTCGACGTATTGAAGGGGGAACAAGTCAGCTGAGATGCAGCCTCGAGGCTGTGCTGGCGGGGCTGACGGTGGTACTGGAGGTGACGGGGGCAATGGGGGTGACGAAGGCGGTGGCGATGGTGACGGCGGCGGAGGTGGCGTCGACGGCGGCGGCGGCGGTGAAGGTGGTGGGTTGTGCATCATGCGGGGGCCGCAGTCGTCGCAATCGTCGCCTAGTTTGCACAAGGCGAACTCAGCGCCTGGGCCGCCGTCTGAGCACGTGCCATCGAAGGCGAACAAGCACAAGGTAGTGCACCTCATGACCATATCAGGGAGAAGGGGAGGCGGCGGCGATGGCGGTGGTGACGGCGGTGGTGGTGACGGCGGTGGTGAGGGTGGTGGCGGCGATGGTGGCGGTGGCGATGGCGGTGGCGGTGACGGCGGTGGCGAGGGCGGCGGTGGCGAGGGCGGCGGCGGCCTCGGCGGTGGGCTTGGCGGCGGCGGCCTCGGCGGCGGGCTCGGCGGAGGCAACGGCGGCGGCGCCGGCGGCGGCGAGGGCGGCGGCGGCGAGGGCGGCTGTGGCGGCGATGGCGGCGGTGGCGGCGATACCACAAAGAAACGCGGGCCGCAGTCGATGCAATCATTGCCGAAAGTGCATGGGCTAAGGAACTCAGAGCCTGCGCCACCGTCGTTGCACACGCCATTGCTGATATATTCGGCGCACAAGCCAACGCACGCGGCATGGCAAATGTTCGTGCACACCATGTATGGCGCCGAGGGTGGAGGCGCCGAAGGTGGCGCAGGGGGCGGCGAGGGGGGACGCGATGGAGAATAGTACGGATTGTACTGCGTCTCCACGTCCGTCGTGCCGCACCACGAGTTCTCGTTCACAGCTCGCACAGCGCAGCCGGCGGGGGTGCGCGCATTGTAGTGAGTCTCGGCATACACGTCACGGTGCCACCCGGGGGCTGGGTAGTGCGCGCCACTACCCGAGCTGGCGCAGAGGCTGCCAGCCGCACACGGACAGCCTGACGGGTGCCGAATATAGCACGAGCCGACCGGCGGAAAAGGTGGTGGGGGGGGGGGGGGGGGGGGGGGGGGGGGGGGGGGGGGGGGGGGGGGGGGGGGGGGGGGGGAGGGGGGGGGGGGGGGAGGGGGGGGGGGGGGGGGGGGCGAGGGCGGCGGTGGCGAGGGTGGCGGCGAGGGCGGCGGGGGTGATGGAGGCGGCGATGGCGGGGGTGGTGTTGGAGGCGGCGAGGGCGGAGGCGACGGCGGCGGGCTTGGCGGAGGCCATGGCGGCGGCGAGGGTGGAGGCGATGGAGGCGGCGGGCGTGGTGGAGGAGGCGGCGGGCTTGGAGGAGGAGGAGGAGGCGCTCGAGGCGGCGACGGCGGCGGCGAGCATCTTTGACCACAGTCTATGCAGTCGGTCGAAAAGCCACAGGCGTCGTATTGAGATGTGCTGCCTCCATCGTCGCAGAGGTTGTCACGGGCAAAATTACACGTATTTGAGCACAGGCATCCGTTAGCGAGAACCGTCTGCAAGCGCCTCGCGAAAGGAGGTGGTGCCGGCGCGCTTGCAAGGACGCGTCGTACCGTCCCACTGCCAACCCACCACGTCGATGGCGGCGGCACTGCCAGACCGCACCGCACGGGGGAGAAGTGGCGCGTCAAGAAGGCGCCTCCAGTCGTCAGCCCGCGGGAGGTACCCCTCGCAGACGAGGTGAGCACTGCGAGCCCGCTCGGCGTGTCAACCGCGATGGCCGCTCCAAATCTGCCGTCGCCGTTCACCATGCCGAGGCCGCCCCCATTCAAGCGTGATGTCGTCACATTGAACAATGGGGCGCTCGCGTACTGCGACAGACGGACTGTTTCAAACGGCCATGTTGCGGCGACTCTCGAAAGCAGCGAAGGATCGTCCGCCGGGGTGAAGAGGAAGGAATACACAGCGCCAAGAGCAGTCCCACCCATGGCTGTCACCCCGAGGCCTGGCGCGCCCACCAGCAGAAGCTTTCCGCCGTTGTCCCACCGAGGCTGCCACGCTACGGCAGTCCCGAACTCACTTCGGCCGACTTGTTCTCCGCGTGCCGGCATTAGCTTTGCAACTTGAGTCCAATTATGCGTCTCGAAGACCCAAGTAGCACCCCACTTGGTCCCGAACCCGCACGGACCCTTGGCGCGCGGCGATCCTACGGCCAGGAGCCCGTGCGTTACGGCCAAGCTCGCGCCGAAGCCGAAGCAGCCAACCACGCCAGTGCCCGAGACTGGATCGATGGGAGTCAACTTGGCACGCAGCAGGCCAGTTGTCACCTCGTAGACATAGACATTGCCATTATGGTGTGGCTCCGGCACACCTGAAGGATACACATCTAAACCGCTTTCGCCCACAAAGAGCAGCCCCTCGTGAAAAGCGACGGTTTGGCCAAAGTTGTTGTCACTCCTGGGCGTGTCCGATGTGAACCGTCGCTCGACGCGAGTGGTCACACCGAGGCAGTTTATAAAACGAGAAGTCACAGGGCTCCAGCATCGGCTTTGCGTTAGGTTGAAGCTGAATAGGTAGGCAGCACCAAATCTCAAAGGAATCGTCGGCTCAGTCCTGGTCTTGGGAGCACCAACGACAAAGTATCCATCGGCAAGTCTCGAGTCTCGAGTGAGGGCCACTGACGTTCCAAAAGCGGCGCTTGGATAGGGACCCGGCGAGGGTTCGGTCAGGACACTGAGGGTATTGAAGAGCAGCTCGTCCGTTCGTTCGCCGTACGAGAGCAAATACGCGGCACCCGCTTCAGGGATGTTGGCGTGCCAGCCATCTCCTGGTGCGCCAACGAGAAAGAGGTTGTCGAGAACGGCGATCGAACTGCCAAACCTGTCGCCAGCTTGGAGCGGGAGCGCGAGCCGTGTGGCTGCCCTTCCCACGCTCATGCGTTCCCCTCCCACGCCACCAGGGCACGGCGTTGAGCGACTGACTGGCAGGGACGGGCTCCGAGCTCGACTGAGGCCTCACGGTCAAGCAGTTCCCAACTCTTCGACGCGGCGTCGGTTGCGAAGATGCACCGGCGCCGAGATGGGCGTCGTTTGACCTTCTATCGCGCCTGTTCGCGCTGTGGGTGTACTGTTTGGCGACAACGACGCTCAAAACCAAACGACACTCTTTGTATTTCCCAGCGGCGCGCCGCACGTCCCTACGCACACTGTCGTCGTCCAGTTGCACCGGCTTGTACGTAGCTACGTACAGAATTTGGCAGTCAGCTTGGCCCGTTGGCCGTCAGTCGTCCGCCGACGCGACGGACGGGGCCACCTCCTTGCCGACGCCCGAGAAGCTATGCTGGCGGCGGCCGGTGCGCCCGCGAAGGATCTTAAAGGCCTCGAGGGTGGCGTACGGCTGGTTAGTCACGGGGTCGAGGTATTTAGCAGGCGCCTGGGTCACAGCACACCGCTGTGTCGCTGGGTACGGCGGCGCGATGTCGTCAATCGTCGAGGGTACGGGCATGTCTGTGAACGTGAGTGTGTTGCTCACGACATCACCCTTTCGCTTGCTGTGGAACTTGATGCGCGGCCCATCGGCATTGCGCTCGCGCACGAGCACACGACGCTTATCCTCCTCCTGCCTGAGCATGCGCTCGAGCGAGGCGCGGTTGATGATCTCCGTCTGCGCCGCCTCGGCCAGAATCTCGGCCTGTGTGAGGCGTCGCAGCTCCACACCGCGCTTGGCGCCCATCGCATCGAGCCGCTCGCGCCGCGCCGCCGCGGCCGCCTCCAGCTTCTTGCGGTTCTCCTCCGCCTCTGCGCTGCTGGCCTGCGTCGTTCCGCGTAGCGAGCCGCGCGAGCGCGCTTCCACCACAATGTCACCCTCGGGCCGCGGCCGCTTCTTGAGGCTCGCATTGGACTTTGAGGCACCCGACTGCCCCGCGCCCGAGGCACCCGCACCGCCGGCCTTCTTTTTGGGATCCTTGTAAGCCGACGACTTCTTGGCCGGCGCCTGCTTCACCTTCTTGTCGGCTTCATCCTCGTCCTCGTCGTCCTCCGACTCAGTCGACTCTCCAAAGTCCGAGTCGAAGGAGTCAGCGCCGTCCTCGTCGTCCGCATCGCCTGCAAAGTCATCGTCCGCCTCCTCGTCCGCCCAGAAGCCCTGCTGGTAAAAGTCCTTGTCGGCCGCATCCTCATCGACCGCCTCCTCGGCCAGGAGCTTGCTCATGCGGTTGCCCTTGCTTGCGCGGCCGGAGGGCGCACGCCGCTCGGGCGGCTTGGTGATCTCTTCGTCTTCGGAGGACATGCTGGGACGAGCCCAGAGGCGCGAGTGGCAGAGAGGCGACTTGCGCCACCCCTGCGTTGCGCGCCTCAATTGCGTAGTATTGCGTTCGTAATTTTATCTTTCTCATCGCGTGCGTCGTCTTGGCGGCAGACCTATTCAATAAGGGTCATGATTCGGTTCTGCTCGCGAACACGCCGAGTAACGGCTTGAAACAGCTGTGGATGCGATGCAGCAGTCCGTCAATGTGATGGACAGGGAAGTCCAGAAGTCGGAGATCCGTATCATCGGTTCTGACGCGTCGATCAAGCTGCCGGCCACCCCAGTGCACCTCACGTGCGGTCGCGATCGCGCGCACCGACCGGTCGTCGCAATGCGGTGGCCCGACGCTGCCGCTGACAACCAAGCCGCCCGTGAGCCCAAGCCAATGCCCGTCTTCCTCTGGGACGGCCATTCGCCGAAGCTCTCTCCGGTCGTCGACAGCGCAACCGGCGAGATACTGAGTGCTTACACCGTCGCCGTGTCCGACAGCCAGGTCGATGCGCGCGGTGGCTCCGGCGTTCTCATCTGCGCCGCCGACGGCCGGCTGTGGGCCTGTGACACCGATGGCCTGGCGCGGCCGTGCTTCGCGCGCTCGCCGTCGCCGATGGCGACCAGCCTGGCGCCTGCCGTTGATTTCGTCAAGCTCGCTTGCGGCGGTGCACACGCTCTCGCGCTCACCGCCGACGGCCGGCTGTACGCGTGGGGCGCGAACGGCCGCGGTCAGCTCGGCATGGGCGACGACATCGATCGCACCGAGCCGACGCCGGTGTCGCTCGAGCGCGCAGCGGACGCCGCCGCCACCGCCGTCGCCGCCGTCGCCGCGTCTGGTGCGGCCTCGGCCGGCGGCCTTCGCGGCTCGATCCGCGCTCAGGCAGCGGCCGTTCGGCTAGGCAGCGCCGAGTCGGCGCCCGGTGGGCCTGCAGCGATCACGCGGATAGCGGCGGCGCTCATGCACTCGGCGGCCGTCTCGTCGGTGGGTACGCTCTTCACCTGGGGCGACGGCGGCGACGGTCGCCTCGGGCTCAATGATCCCAGCTGCCATCGCTGCACCTTACCCACCGCGCTGCCACCGCCGCCGCCGCCCACCGACGCCGACCTCTCCCGCCGACGGTCGTTACTCATGGGCTCGTTCCGCAGCGCAGCCGTCGTGTCGGGGCGTCTGGCCATCGCTTCGAAGAGCCGTGACGCGGGCCCTCCGAGCGCCGCCAGCAGCCGCCAGGACTCGGCGCGCGGCGTTCCACGCCGGGGGGATCCCTCCCCAGCCGGCGTGCCACAGGAGAGCAAGGCGGCGCTCTCCCTCGCCGCCCGCCGCCATAGCTCGAGCGCCGTTACGAGCGCCGCGTCCGCCGGCGTGAGCGACTCGTGGACCTTCCCCGCGTGCGCCGAGCGCCACTCTGCGTGCGTCACGAGCTCCGGTCAGCTCCTCACTTGGGGACGTGCCGAGCACGGCAGGCTCGGCCTTGGTCGGCCGTACGTGGACGCTCTCGCCCCGCGGCTGGTGGTTGCACTCAAGGGCCTGGAGATCGTCGAGGTGGCGCTCGGACGCGCCCACAGCGTCGCGATCACAAAGAATGGGCGGCTCTACTGCTGGGGATGCTCCGATGCGGGCCAATGCGGCCCGCGCCAGCCGCGCCTCGACCCGAGTGTCCCACGCGCCATCTTTGCGCCGCAGCTGGTCCGGATGGGTGCGGCGGGCGACGGGACGGTCGTGTGCTGCACGCTCGCCCTCGAGCTGAAGACGGGGGACGGTAGCCACAGCGCCGCGTGGCTGCGCCATAGTGCGCAGAAGAGTCCCTCGCCGCCGCGCAGGAGTCGATCGGCCTCGCCAACTCGATCGGCCTCGCCAGCGCGCGTGGGAGCTGCTGCTGCTGCCGCCGCCGGCGCGGCCGGCGCGGCCGGCGCGGCCGGCGCGGACGGCGCGGACGGCGCGGACGGCGCGGACGGCGCGGACGGCGGAGGCAAGGATGATAGCGAAGAGCGCTCAGCGGCGAGCCGCGTGTGGCAGCAGGTGGGGCGCTCCAAGAAACTGGGCACTCTCAAGGTGCTGCGCGTGGCTGGCGTGGACCACAAGCGGACGGTGGAGGAGTTGGAGGAGGCACGCCAGCGCCGGATGGCACGATGGTCTCATGGACTCGCGCTGTGGAAGCGTGGGCTACGGCTGCTGGCCCTGGAGCGACCCACCCTTTGGCGCGTCGCCCAGGTGCATGCATGCATGCCAGACATCCCCGAGCGGCAGTTACACGTGGTCGAGTGGTACAAGTCGCTCCTCGACTACTCTCCGCGTGCGGTGGTCGAGCTTGCCTCAGGGGCCATTCACGGTCCGTCGACCATCTCGCCTCGGCCACCGCGCAAGCAGGGACGGGAGATGCACGGTGCACGTGCCTTTTACTACCCCTACGGGCCGCACAAGCTGAGTCACCAGCCCGTGCTCGAGGACGACAGCTGCACCGCGCCGTCGTGGGCGCCGCGTAGCCATCGGCCGGCGCCGTCGCGCCCTCGGCCTGCCTCTGCGCCCACGACGGCGCGCGACAGCACGGCTCAGCGCGGCGGCTACACAGGCCATTCTGGTGGTTACAGGCTTCGTGAGGACGCGGGCGGGCGAAAGGGCGCGGTGCTCGCGACCACGCTCAAGCTGGACCGCTCGAGCGGTCGGCCGGTAAGCGAGCTGCTGCGCGAGACCCTCGTTGCCAGCGACGTGATGGTGCGAGTCATCGACCTCTTCCGCGAGTGGGATGAGAACCAGGACGGTCGAATCTCGAAGCACGAGTTCTCGGTGGGCATGGCGGCCCTCGGCATTGACGTGAGCAAGGAGGAGGCGAACGAGCTCTTTGACGAGTTCGACCCGGACGGCAGCGGCACCATCGAGTACAAGGAGCTCAACCAGCTGCTGAAACGTCGCGTCGAGTTGGGCGAGTTGGGCGCCGACGGCGAGCGGAAGAAGGGCGCCTCGGCTCAGAGTACTCTCGCTGAGACGGCGTCCAGGGCCGCCCGCGCGGCGAAGCGGTACCGCGGCGTGCGCGGCGGCTCAACCGACGGCTCTCCTCTCCTAGCTGCCTTCATGTCCAATGGCACCTTCGCGCCCGCGGCGTACCCGAAACCGCCGTGCATCCGAAACCCCGACGGCGGCATGTGGTCTGCGGACTTTTCGTGGGCGCGAGGGGTGCCCGTCGGTTTCCAGAACGCCATGCCGGGCGGTACCAACGCAGCCGGCCCTCAGGTCATCGGCGACTTGCGCGACCATCACGAGTTCCACAAGGCACCGGCGCAACAGCCCCTCCGACTGACGCTGTCGCTGGGGGCGGCCGCGCCGGTCCATGCCGCCACACCCACCGCCGCTGAGGCGGCCAAGAGTCCACGTTCTGCACCGGTCTACAAGGGGTCGCCGCAGAAGGCTGCACACTCGTTGATCCAGAAAGCGTTGCGGGAAGCGAATCTGGACGGCAGGCCGGCGATGCCCTTTGGTCAACGGACGACCACCTACCTCGACATCGAGGCCGCATGGCCTACACCGCCCCCGAACCGATACAATCCACCCATTGGCCACCACGAGCGGCGCGCCCGCGTCTCCGATTTTGGCGCCGGCGGCGGCGTGGTCAAGCGTACAGCGGCGACGAATAGCACGGGGACCGACATCAATATTGGACCAGGCACCTACCGACCCAACTACCCCGCGGACAAGCGCACGCCGCGTGCGACGATCATCGGCGCTTCCGTACCGGCCGCGATCGAGGATCACGTGAAGAACCTCGGACCCGGGGCCTACGACTTACCCGCCCCCGACCAGACTCCCGGCGCTCGCGTGCCACCAGCGTACAGCTTCAGCAGCGCGCCGACGGGGCGCGGGGTGACAGGCCTCGGTGGCACCGGACCCTCGCAAGGGCTCATGGTCTGGACCACTCTCGTGCCGAAGCTCGTCAAGGCCGGCGTGCTCGACGACCCCAAAGCGGTCAGTGCTCTCGACCGCGCACGCGCGAAGGCGCAGCAGGAGCAGAAGAAGGAGCTTGAGTTAACCGCCACGGTCAAGCACGCGATTCGGAAGGACGCGCCACAGGCGACAAAAGCTCTATACAACATGGTCCGCATGGACGTCGTCGCTGGCGAAGGTGCCGCCGACTCTTTCGTAATCGATCAGATCCGCAACGCGCTGAAGGCCTCGTGGACCCGCGTCAAAGATCTCTTCGTCGAGTGGGACCAGGACGGTTCTGGAACTGTCGACCAGCGCGAATTTCACCGAGCGCTCTCGCTCCTCGGCGTGTCTGCGACGCGGGAGCAAGCGGATGGGCTCTTTGCGACGTTCGATCGGGACGGATCGGGGAGCGTCACATATGCTGAGATGCAGCGCAAGCTCGACTTTCGTAGATCGGGCCAGGCAAGCGCTGGCGCCAGTGCGCCATCAGTTTAGGACTGCTGCCGACTTTTATGACGGCCCCGTCAGACTTAGGAGGACAGGAATCAGCGCAGAGGAATTGAGACTCGACTGAGAAAGCGACAGAGTCACCGGTCCGGCGACGTACCGTATCCGTGGTATACTCGTTTTGTGTTCGTTCGTGACCGCGTGAGCGGACTCCCATGGGAGCGGACGGGATGATAGATAGATCTTACTTTAGTTGTCAAGCCTCCTACCATCAGGGCTTGCTTGATGTTTCTGCGTCGTTACACTATCCAGTTTAATATCCGCGATATCAGACTTATTCATCTGAGAGGCAGAGTCAGAGATGCCCGCGCCCTCTACTCTCGTCTGGTCTCTCGGTCTGTCGTTTCAGCAACGCCGATCGTCTAAAACCCGCCCTGCGAGTAGCGCGCGGCATTCAAGCGCAGCCGTTGCGAGTAGCTGCTCTGGCGCGCCCTCGGTGGCGGAACCACCGGCGGCAGCACTGAGATGCTGCCGACGCAGTTCAGCCCGCGTACTCCTCCCAGAGCGCTACCCTGAGGCGCCCTCTCGCGCTTGCCCTCCTCGAGAGCACGCACCCACGCCTTGATTTGCTGTCGCGACGACGCCACGCGTTGGTCGAGTGCCTCTTCATTGTCGTCCGCGGGCTCCGCGGGCTCCGCGGCCAAATGCTCGCCGTTGCCGCCGAGTCGACTGCGGCCGGGTGCTTCAGTCGCGCCGGCGGGCGCATCCATGCTCAGCATGGCTCCTAGCTCGAGCTCGCTGTCCTCAGGGCCACCCGAGCCATCATCGTCTTCGTCTATGACTGCGACGGCCTCGTCATAGCGATTGCGCCCCGCTGGCATGATGCGCTTGCGCCTGCGCATCGCATCCAGCCGCTTGCACATCGCCTCGTGATCCAGTAGCTTGTCGTGCAGCAGCAGGATGCCCTCGTCGAAGCCGAGCAGGCAATCGCGTAACGCGTCGGCCTTTGCGGCAGCAATCTCGTCGAGCAGCTTGCGGCCCGACGCATCGTCGACCGCGATCATGTCGTCCTCGTCCGTTGCGCCGGCCAGCGAGTGCAATTCAAGCAGTGACCGCAGCTCCGCCAGCTCCACAGGTAAGGGAGTGCCGTCATCGAGCCGCAAGAGCTCATCTTCGGGCATCTCGACCGCATCATCTTCGCCATGCACCTCCTCTACGTGGCCCTCGTCGAGCGTTAGCCGGTCGACGCGCGGCACGAGGCGCGCGGTTGCCATTCCTGGGCCGTTAATAGTCAAACAAACAGACACGACCAAGGCCCTTGGCTTGGCTTGAAGTGACTTCCCAGCCAATGGTTATTATTCGACACGCACTTCACAGTTCGAGACCCGCGTCACCACCTTTTCCTCCCGAGAGCGGCAGTTTTTGAATGGTGCGTGTAGCGAACGGCGCCGTGGCATTCCAGGCGGTGTTTGCTGCCGCTTGCTTCGCGCTTGGAGCACTCCTGTCCTCCATCGGCCGTGGGCAGGAGAACGGAGCCGGCAACATCGGGCTGCAGCTGGACGCCAGCACTTGCGCTTACACAACGAACAATACTGGCAGGATGACCTTGGGCTTTGAGGATCGAGGGAGCGGAGACTTCGATCCTGGTTTCTTGGACTGCCGCTTCCAGGCCGATCGCTTCAACGATGCCGGGATCCGTCAGACCTGGAATCTGCGCAACAACGCCAACGGTATCATTATCAGCGGCCACTTCTTCTCGGTCGTGGGCTGGTTCTTCTGCATCCCGCCGGTGTCGGCCCTCGCGGCGATCTTTGACCAAAGCGGCTCGACCGTCAGCGCTGGTAGCACCATCGTCTTCGCGTTCGTCTTCGCCGCCGCGCTGACCCTCGTCGAGTTCGTCTCTGAGATTGGCACGTCGCAGACGACGGAATGGATTACAAGTTCGTGGGGCGTGCTCGCCGCTCCCCCAACCAACGCGTTGGCGAACCCGGCACGTCGAGGAACTATCTCGGCGGCGCAGTCGCTCGAGATGGCCTACCTGATCGTGCAGTCCCGATCGCTCTGGCTCTTTGCGATGGATGACATCTTTCTCGCCGTCGCGCTCGGCTGTGCGGCCAAGCTCACTTACGCCAGCAAGGAAGCTCCCGCGGAGCTCGGGCTGCTCGCCTACGCAGTCGTCTTCTTCAGCCTGCTCGACTTCATCTTCGAGGTCACGCGCTTCGTCAACTGGCGCGGCTCGTCGAACCTGGTCATCGTCACGACGCTGTTCATCGACATGATCCTCCTCCCCGCATGGCTAGTACGCCTCGGGGTGTGGCTTCGCAACGACGACTTAGCTGGTATGACCGCTGAGGCGCTCGCTGCGGCGGCCTCCGCGAGCGCGAGCGCGAGTGCGAGCGCGACAGCTGCTGGCGCCGTCGCTGCCGATGCCATAGGCAAAGTCAAAGGGCTCAACGGCCGTCCCGGCTCGCAATTAAGCTCGCAAAAGATGCTCGACGATCAAGATCTCCTCGAGCCCTCTGACGCGGCCAAGGATCAGCTCGTCCCAACTGCCGCCGAGGTCAATTAGTCGACTTGTCCGAAGGGCCGGCCTGATCGTGTCTTGGGGGTCTCTTCGGCCCGTCGCGCAAATCTTGCCGAAAGGCGACACGAAGACCCCCCAGGGAAGGAAGGGCTAAGCTCTGAGCCGGTAGGGCCTGTGCGATCATGTCCTCGCCTGTCTGTGGCCCCTGGCATGGTCGCCTGGAGGCCACCAGGCTCGACCAGGCAGCCACCAGGCCTCTTCCGTGTCCCGTCTCATCTCCGCGTCTCGTCAGCTCGGTCACTCGTCAGTGACGCATGTACCTGATACCACATGGATCATGGTGCTAGTGGTAAACTAAGTTAGTCAAGTTCTCATATTTATGGAGCATGCCCATGTCGACGATTTCAAGCGCACATGACAGTGTGACTGCTCAAGTCCTTTGCTCGTCCTTGCCAACTGCCTTTGTGTTTGACGTGGGGGGACCGCGAAGAAACTGAACTGAACTGTGTTTGAACTTTGAAAAATCCGCGGAGGTCATCGGAGCACGTGGGAAGGCCGCGTACCCCATAGGAATCCTACTTTTCTGGACGTGCCTTTCCATGGGTGCGTCTTTTTCGTCCGCCGCGATTCCGATAACCCCTGTAGCTCACACGCGTGCCGCCCATCGTGTGCCCAGGCTTCCTCGAGGCCGGCGAGCCGTACACGTGGGACGAGAGCCGCGAGGATGGTATCATGGAGTGGGTTAGCACGCACGGGATCGATCAATTCTTGGCGATGTGGGAAAAGGTGAAGGCCATCAGGTGCGACGACCTTAAATGGGGCGATGAGCTCGAGTACTCCATTCTCAGCGCCAATGGCGATGACGGCACCGTGCGCTGCAAGCTGCGCGGCGCCGAGATCCTGGCCAAGCTGCGTGAGCAGGAGCTGGCGCTGCAGGCGGAGGACGAGGCAGAAGGTGAGGCCGGCATGAAGGGCGGCACCAAGTCGGAAGGGTGCAGCTGGGTGCCCGAGTACGGAGCCTGGATGGTCGAGGGCACGCCGGCGCACCCGTACACGGGCACCGCCTCCGCGCTCCTCTCCGTCGAACGCAACATGCGCACGCGGCGCGCTCGGCTGCTCGCGGTGCTCGAGCCCGACGAGATCTGCCCGACGATCCCGTGCTTCCCGCTGATCGGCGTGGGCGAGTTCACGGAGCCGGCGCTACCCGCGGGCGGCCCTGTCACCAAGTCGCTCTTCGTGCCCGACGACTGCATCAACCCGCACCCGCGCTTTGCCGCGCTCACGGGCAACATCCGCAAGCGGCGGGGCGCCAACGTCGACATACGCATGCCGCGATTCCGCGACACGCACACGCCCGCGCCGTCGCGCCCGGTGGGGTGCGCGCAGCCCTCGACGGTCGAAGAAGCCAACGCGATGGATGAGGTGTACATGGACGCCATGGCCTTTGGGATGGGTTGCTGCTGCCTACAGGTGACCTTCCAGGCGCAGGACGTGGACGAGAGCCGCCATCTGTATGACCAGCTCGCCGTGCTGGCGCCGATGATGCTCGCGCTCACGGCGTCGACGCCCGCCGCGCGCGGCACGCTGCTCGACACGGACTCGCGATGGGGGATCATCTCTCAGTCCGTCGATGATCGCACACCAACCGAGCGCCGGAGTGCCGGAACAGAACGATCAGCCCGCCTTCCAGCCGTCAACGGGACCGACGGTAGCCACACCGCCTCCGACGGCACGCCTCCGAAGTCGGCGCCCCCTAAGGTGCCCTCCTCCTCGGCCGTGGCCGACGGGCCTTCTGGGCCTTCTGGGCTGTACCACGACGCGATGTGGCAGAGCGGGCGGGGAGCCCAGCACAAGTCGCGCTACGACTCGATCTCGCTCTACATCTGCAACGAGCTCGCCAAGAACAAGAATCCGCAGTGCTCCGAGCAGTACAACGACGTGCCCGCGCCCATGTGCGAGAAGTCGTACGCGCGCATGGTCGCGGCCGGCATCGACCCGATGCTCGCGCGCCACATCGCGCATCTCTTCTCGCGCGATCCGCTCGTCATCTTCCGTGGGCGCGTGCAGGAGCTGAGCGATGCTGACTCGACGGAGCACTTTGAGAACTTGCAGAGCACCAACTGGCAGACGGTGCGCTGGAAGCCGCCGCCCGCCTCGTCCACCTTCCTTGGCGGCACGGCCGACATTGGGTGGCGCGTCGAGTTCCGCTCGATGGAGATCTCCATGACTGACTTCGAGAACGCAGCCTTTACCGTCTTCATCGTGCTCGTCTCGCGCATCATCCTCTACTTCAACCTCAACCTGTACCTGCCCCTATCCAAGGTGGACGAGAACATGCGCCGAGCGCAGACGCGCGACGCGCTGCACACCCAGAAGATGTGGTTCTCTCAGAACTTGATGCCTCCGTGCGGCTGCGAAACCCCCCAAAAGAAGATGCCGCACGAGAAAGTGGCGACTCTCTTTGGCGCTGGCGAAGTGGCGCCCTCGGAGGTGACGGTGCTCGAGATCCTGACCGGTAAGGGGACGTACCGCGGGCTATGCCCGATGATCATGGCGTACCTCGACGTCATCGGCTCCGACAGCGTCACGCTGCGCACGGTCACCGTCTACCTCGACTTCATCGTGGCGCGTGCCGCCGGGCAGTTGGTGACTCCTGCCACCTGGATGCGGAACTACATCCGCTCGCACCCGGACTACAAGTTCGACTCGGTGGTCTCCTCGCGCATCGCGACCGACCTGATGATGAAGTGCCACAGGATTGGGATGGGCCTCGACAAGCCTCGGGAGCTCTACGGAGATTTCCCCATTCAGACCGTCTCTGCCAAGGATGCCGTGACGGCTCGCCTGCTCTCGAGCCTACCACTCGGCCGCTCGACGTCGCACGTGGAGCGCACCATGGATCGCTATTCAGCTCGGTCCCACCTGATGGCCAAGAAGCGTGCGCTCGTCAACGACCTCGAGCAGCAGCGTACGCAAGTACGCCGCACCGAAGAGTCCCTCCGCGACATCGAGCAGCAGCTGACCGGCTATGACGGCCCCTCGCTCTAAGGAGACGAAATATGGCCCCGCCGAACATATCCATCGGCACTAAACGATGGCCCACGTTCATATGGGGGGGCCTCGAGCATGAGAGCATGTTGAGAAGGAGAGTGAATGGAACGTTATGCAACAGTCTACAGAGCGTGAGTGTACCGTTGCGCTCCACTGTTGAGGAGCTCCCGAACATGCCTGCGGAAATACGTTCGTGTGTGTACTAAGTTGCGGGTCCAAAATAGGCACGTTTCGTTGTGAAGAGCCCGTGACGGCGCGCACGCCGAAGCGAAGGCGATTCTGCGAAGAGGACGTCACGGAGAAAATGGATGTTGTCGATGAGACGCCTCCTGCGGCCGCGCAGCAGATGCCCATACGAGACAGCTCGCTAAGTGAAATTCTCAAGCTGGGTTTTGCGTCCCAGGACACGAAGCTGGCAGCCAATTCACCTTCGCTCACACTAACATCCGTGCTCGTGCGCGCCTTTGTCGAGGAGGCCCGACATCGTGCTACTGCTGTGGCGCTGGAAGATGGCGCTGATACGGTGACCGATGAACATTTGGAGAAAGTATTGCCATCAGTGCTGCTAGACTTTGGGCCATGAGCTGCGTGCCTACGTCATGTGGTGTGTGTGAGCTCGTCGGAGGTATTTGTAATTTTGCAATTTGGCCGCCCTTTGGGTCCGCTTAGACTCATCAGAACCGAACACGTCCAAGAGAGCCAACCACGTGTTGACCACATCACGGCTGTCGGCTATCCCAGGCGACCCCCCGCAAGCTACAAGCCCCGCAGTGACATGATGCGCCCCTCCGCGCTCCGGCGAGACGAGGCGAGATATCATGCGAGATATCTAGGGGCAAGGACTGGGCAAGGCGGGGCCGCAGAGAACTCACCACACGCTGCTCATCACACTCACCTCCACACTCTTGCGCATGGTCGGGTCGGCGGGTGGGTGAATTGAGTCTCAGTGAAGAAGCATTTCACGTGAACAGGGCAAGCCCGAGGACCCACCCTGCGTCCCTGGTCTTCCTCTCGCTCGGCCCCGTGCTGACGACGCGTTAGAGGTCGACGAGCACCGCCATGGGCCACTTCGATCCCAACGACCCTTCGATCAAGCGCGAGATTGTGCACCTCATCCTGCAGTATCTCCAGGACGAGGGCTACACGGCTTCCTTCCTCACCATGCAGGACGAGTCGAATGTCAAGCTTGCCGAGCAGCAGACGCAGCGCTCGCTCTTTAAGCGCATGCGCAAGGCGATCCTCGAGGGCGACTGGCCCGAATTCGACAAGCTGTGCGGCAAGATGAGCTTCCAGCAGCAAAAGAGCTTCCAATACTCAGCCTACCGGGAGCAGTTCATCGAGCTCATCGAGGCGCACGAGTACCAGAAGGCCTTCACGCACCTCACGAAGCGGCTCAAGCCGCTCGAGCGCTCCGCAGCGTCCGCGGGCGACTTCAAGAACCTGTGCTACCTGCTCACTTGCCGCTCCGTGCATGAGGTGCTCCCGCACTGGCAGGGCGTCTCGGCGGCGCGTGAGGCACTCCTCGCCCAGTTTGCGACGATGATGGATCTCGAGGAACGACAGCAAGAAGGCGAGGTGGTGCTGCCGGCCTCGCGGCTGGTGACACTTCTCGAGCAGGCGGCCGCCTACCAGGTCTCTCACAGCGCCACCGCATTCGGAGGCGCCCTGGCGACCGCGGCCGCGCCCACCGACACGGCGCCCACCGTCTCCGTGCCGGACGCGGCTGGCGCCGTCATCTACGGCATAGGAGCATGCGGCACGGCGCCTTTGGCTGTCGGCAGCGCTGGCTCGGCTGAGCCGGCATCCACGGGGGGGCGCATCGGAACTACGGGAGGCATCGGAGATCTCGGAGATCTCGGATCGGCAGCGGCTCGGATGCCCTCAAAGGCGCCGTCGTGGGCACCACCCAAGTCTTCGAGGCCGCCGCCCGGACAGCAGACGGTGACGAGCCTCCTAGCAGACTACGCGGCACCATGCCTGCCGAACGCGGTGCACCGTACCCTGCGAGGGCACGCGGCCGGTCTCAAGACGGTTGCCTGGCTTGGCCGTACCGGCTTACTCCTCTCAGGGGGGAATGATCCCGCGGTGTGCCTGTGGGAAACTCGGACGGGCACTTGTATCTCGCGTCTCGAGGGCCACGCGGCGCGTGTGTGGCAGCTCGCGGTGGGGCGTACGGATGGGCACGTGGCCTCCGCGTCCGCCGATGGCACCATCAAGCTCTGGCGGTGCATCGAGGCTGCTGAAGCCGAGGCGGCCGCTGCCGACGACGGCGTCGCCACGGTTGACTTTGCAGGCGCCCGATCCGGCGCGCCCGAAGACCCTAGCGGCGGTGTCGGCGGCGTCGGCATCGGCGTCGTCGTCGAGGATCCGCCGCCCGCCTTCGGGCCGGTGGGCACCCTTACCGGCCACCAAGGCGACGTCTACTCGGTATTCTGATGGCCTCTGGTGGCCTCTGGTGGCCTCTGATGACCTTTGGTGGCCTCTGCTGGCCTCTGCTGGCCTCTGCTGGCCTCTGCTGGCCTCTGATGGCCACTGATGGCCTCTGATGGCCTCTGATGGCCTCTGACGGCCACTGACAAGCCCACCCGCCCTCATCATCAGGTGTGCTTCCACCCAGTCGACGACCAGCTCGTGAGCTGCGGCTACGACAAGTCCGTTCGCCTCTTCGATACGGCGGTCGGCACCGAAGTGCGCGCCTTTCTTGGGCACGAGCTGCCCGTGCGCCAGGCGGTGTACAACGCGACGGGCAACCTGATCGTCTCAGGAGGCAAAGATGCGACTCTCTTCTTTTGGGACGAGCGCTCGGCCTTGTGCGTGCGCAAGCTGCGCCATTCCCTCGGCGAGGTCACTTCTGTGCAGCTCTCGAACTGCGGCATGCAACTGCTCGTGTCGTCCAAGGATAACGCGGCGCGCCTGTGGGACGTGCGTGCCGCGCGCCCGCTCCGCGCGTACAAGGGGCACCTCAACACGTGCAAGAACTTTGTGCGTGCGCGCTTCGGGCCTGGGCGCGATAGTGTCATGTCGGGCTCTGAGGATGGGAGCGTTTGCCTGTGGAGCCTCGCAAGCGCCGAACTCCTTCATCGGCTGCGCGGGCACACGGACGTCGTGTATGACGCCGTGTGGAACCCGAGCCTCGGCTTGCTCGCCTCGTGCTCGCAAGACGGGACTGTGCGCACGTGGAGGCACGATCCATGCCAGCCACTCACGCCTACGGACGCGCAGGCCGAGATGTGGTGAGATGACCTCGTATCGGCGCGTCGGACTGTGTATGCGAGCCGCGCGCGGTCGGCGGTGTTAAGCGCGCCGCGGTGCTGCGTGATTTCAAGGTGGAGATGGTGCGCGTCATGGTGCTAGAAATCCTGCTAGAAATCCGCATGGATGATACGATCATAGAAGTGCGTCACCACACGAGAACCGCCTCAAGCTCTCAACCACAAGTGCCTGCGCACTCCGACAGTCGCTTGGCGATCACGACCACGATGAGTACAGCCGTCGCGGCCGGAATGACGGAGCGCACCGGCGGCGGAATGGCGTCGAAGAAAGTGACGATGCCCATCGAGAATCGCACTTCTCCAGGGCTGCTGCGTGCCAGCTCGCCGGGCTTGTTGCCGAGCACGCCCGGGTTCTTGGAGATGATGTTGAGCCGCTCAACCTCGTCAAAGCCGAGTTCGTTGCACAGGATTTGGTAGTTGAATCGAATGTTATCGGCCGTGTTGATAAAGGGCAGAAGCACTGCGACGTTGCGCCGCGCTGCGGCCACCGCTGCCTTCTCTGTCGGATAGCACTTGCGGAACTCCTTCCAAAGCGGCTCGACCGTCTGCGGCTTCACTCCGGGGTCGAGGAGCTCTAAGACGCCATCTGGCAGGCGCATCACCAAGTGAGAGCCCCGAGCGTCCTTAAGTGGCATCGGCATGCGATGCGGCGCGGCGACGAAGCCGAGCGCTGCTACTAAGAAAGTCTGCATTCGCGAGCGAGCGGGGCCCCCGCGTTGACTCGAACTCCCGCCATTTGTAAAGAAACGAGGGTGAATGTGAATGTGATTGTTTTTGTATGATTGCTACATGTGACACGGCGCTGCGACGTTCTTCACTTCCTACAACGACTTATGTTCCTCCCGACGAGCGCCTAATTTGGACTTGCCTCCCTTCGAGTGAATGTGCTGGGGCTATCGAGAACCGGCGGTGCGATGGCCATGATGGCGGCGCTATTTATATGCGTCGCCGCTGCTGCGACCATCGAGCCGCTCGAAGAAACGCCGGCCTCTGCCTCGGTGCAGGCGATGGTTACACAGCGGATGCGAGGCCAGCTCGACATGCTCGGGTATAGCGAGGCGGAGATTGAGTCGCTCAGCCCGCGGCGAGCTGCCGTGGTCGTTGAGCGCAAATTGAGGAGGCCGAGGGCAGGCGTACCAGTCTCGTGGACAAAGACTGGCGAACCGGTGGGTGGGTGGCTGGGCCATCATCGCCGAAGGATTGGCCGCGTGTTCAAGTACTATTTGCCCGCCACCTTGGCAGTGGCGTGCATGGCGCGCGTGGACGCATGTGGAGCTGGGATCCAGGCAGCTGCGGCGTTCGCTGCCGCGTTGCTGCAGCGGAGCCACCAGCTCATTCTCTGCCATTCGCAACCACAGTCGTCGCAGCAGCGCAGCCGGCAGGTGGTTCCGCCCATTCCTGTGCACGGGGCACCGACAAGCCCATCGAACGCGCGCGGGCTGTATCCTTGGGACCCAGGCTGGGAGGCTGGCAAATAGGCCACCGCGTGTCGTGCGAGACACCTCTGAGACCATGCCCTGCGCGAAATGAGCCATCACCTGATCGCAGCGCGTCGCCTATCGGGGTCCGAGCAAGGCGCAACGCGAAGTGACCAAGGCTCGCCTGGCCGTTGGCCGCTGCGGTGGCCTGCCCAGTTTGCCGTGCGACAATTCGACACACCGCGTGTACCAGTGTGTGTGCGTGCGTGGCGTGGCGTGGGGATGTAACACGCTCTGTCCGACATGTGTGAGGTCTGAGGTCATGTGCTGTGATGTGTGTATGCGTGTGCGGTGGCGGGAGTCGCGAGCCGCGGAGAGGATGCCGTCCGGGCGGGCGCTGTCGCCACCGAATTTAGTTTGTGTCGTGACGCCCTGTGTGTGCGTGTGTGGACGCATGGGCGCTATCTAAATAAAAGAGGACTGATTTGGAGCCTTTAAATGGCGTGAGGCATGATTCAAAATCCGACAGTGGCTATAATTTATAGATCGGTTGAGGCTAGACCTTGTGCTAGAGCTCGGCTCCGCTGCCTCGAGGCTCGGGCCATGGGGCCTAGGGCCGCAGGGGTGGGAACTGGCGATTGGGGTGTGGACGGTGGTGTGGGGTCCGGTGGATCAGTTTGACTGTTGTGGGGAGGTCGGTGGCCACGCTCTTACACTGGAACCTGCGGCTCATCCTGCGTGTCCTCGACGAGCCGCGGCGCGAGGTCGGCGAGCATAGCCCCGCCACTCTGCTCACCCCGCTTTCTAAGCTCTTTTCGGCGCTTGGCCTTGGGCACCGCCACAGTCGTCGGAGTCCCAAAGCACTGCCATATCCAGTGCGGTGGCTTCTCGCCGTGGATGGGCTCGGGCCAACCTCGGCGCAATGAGATTTCGACGGTCTCTCCGGCGGCCGTCGCCTGCCGCAGCGCCGCCGCGGCCTCTTCCGAAGTCCCCACGGGCGTCGCGCCGATGCGCAAGACAAGGTCTCCTGCCTCAAGAAAAGCCGGCTGCTGTAGCTTGCGAAGGAGCTCCTCGGTGCCTCTTGTCGAGGCGACGAGCGGGCTGGGCGACGTCGCTCGATCCATCCACGTGATTTCAATCTGCCGCAGGGCGGCCGGACCCACAAGCAGCCGATGCGTCTCCTGCCGCAGTACGTCAAAGGAGAGGCGGCCGGGCGGCGCTCTGTCCCAGTGGAAGACGAGGTCCTTCGTGGTCGCAATGGGCTCGCCACCGACGGCACGGATCTCGTCGCCGCCGAAGAGACGCCCGCAGCTCGGAAAATCGTAAAACGTGCAGCTAATCGGCACTCCGATGGCATCGCTCGGCCAAAACTCAGGCTGTGGGAAGGCGACGCCGAGGAACGTGCGCCCTGACCTGCGCCAAGTGCCCTCGGACGGCTTTTCAAGGACCACACGGATGAGATGCTGCGTCGTTATCTGACTGCTGATGGGCATCCGAAGTGGGCGTGTCTGTCGCCGCCATTATTGTATTGTTGGCGGCGAATTTTCGCGCCGCCGTGGTCTAGTTCATTCAGTTCAGTTCAGTTCTGAACTGAACTGGTCTACCCATAACTTCACTTCACACCCACACCTAATCGAATCACAGCACACAAGAAGAGAACCCTGAACCTCTGTGCTGAGCCTTGCCCGCCCACATCGAGGGCCAAAGTAGGTCTCGACGGTCCCCCGTACCATCCCTCATGCAAGGTCTTTTTCCGCACCAAACCAGCGCTCTGCGGCTCCTGCGCCGCTGGGCCCATGGCTGGGCCGGCTGGCCATCTCATGCGGTCCGCCGCGCCTGCTCGTATCTCGGGAAGATCTTGTGAGATCCGCCGCGCCTGCTCGCATCTCCTCGGGCAGATACCAGATCGTGAGCTAGAGCTCATCGGCGAGGGACGAGACGAGCGCAAATTCGCCTACCGAGGGCGGGGAGGCACTCGGCGCGATGGCACCGAAGGAGGATGCGGTCGCCGCTTCTGGCGAGCCGATGAGGGCGGGCGGTGGCGGGGCTGGGGCAGGGCCAAACACCGACGATGTTGCCGGGGCGGGCGCAAAGGGCGATGCAGTGGCCGATGCTGGGGAGTCAAAGAGGCCCCCACCAGCACGCGGGGCGCCAAAGGGTGAGGTGGTGGGCGCCGGCGCCAGCGCCGGCGCCGGATTCGCGCCTCCAAAGCTGAACCCGGACGACGCTGCCGCTGCAGGCGCTGGCGGGGCGGGCGCAAAGGGCGATGACGGCGGGTAGTCCCAGCCGCGCGGCGCGCCACCGCCACCCGACATGCTCGATGGGACATTGCGACGCGCGCAATCGGGCTCTACGCCCATCTTTCGTAGCTCCTCGCGGAGGCGGTCGGCGGTGGCAAAGTCCTTGGCGCGCTTGGCCGCCACCCACTTGTCCAATTGCGACTCGATCTGCGAATCGCGCGCGTGAGCGGCGCCATACGCGCCGCCGCCGTATGGAGCGCCGTATGGAGCGGCGCCTGGCGTTCCCGCGGCGCCGAAGGCGGGCTTAGGGGCGAAGAGGGAAGGCGCTCCTCCAAGTGGAGAGGAGGCGGCAGCGCCGCCTCCAAAGGGGGAAGCGGCGGGCGGCGCCACTCCCCCAAACGGTGCGCCTCCAAAGAGGGAAGCGGCGGGCGGCGCCACTCCCCCAAACGGTGCGGGCGAGGAAGCCACACCCCCAATCGGCGCTGGCGCGCTGCCCAACAGGCCGCAGGAGGGTGCGGAAGCACCGCCGCCAGACAGGCCGCTGGGCGCGGGAGCGCCACCGAAAAAATGGCATGCTCTCAAACTCCCAACTGCGCGGGCTGCGGCCTCCTTGCCTTTAGCGTCGCCGTCACGCATGAGCGCCTTGAGCGATTCGACGGCGCCCGCCGCAACCATCGCAGCCTCATTGGCAGCGTTGCCGTTGGACAGATTCCCCAAGGCGAGGGCTGCGTACCTCTTGCCTTCAGCGTCGCCGTCGCGCACGAGCGCCGCGAGCGGCACGATGGCGCCCGCCGCTGCGATCGCCGCTTGAGCGTCGCCGTCGCGCACGAGCGCCGCGAGCGGCACGATGGCGCCCGCCGCTGCGATCGCCGCCGTATTGGCAGCGTTGCCGTTCGACAGATTCCCCAAGGCGTGGGCTGCGTACGCCTTGCCTTGAGCGTCGCCATCGCGCACGAGCGCCGCGAGGGGCACGATGGCACCCGCCGCTGCGATCGCCGCCGTAGTGGCAGCGTTGCCGATCGACAGATTCCCCAAGGCGTGGGCTGCGTACGCCTTGCCTTGAGCGTCGCCGTCGCGCACGAGCGCCGCGAGGGGCACGATGGCGCCCGCCGCTGCGATTGCCGCCTTATTGGCAGCGTTGCCGATCGACAGATACCCCAAGACGGCGGCTGCGTTCGCCTTGCCTTTAGCGTCGCCGTCGCGCACGAGCGCCGCGAGCGGCACGATGGCGCCCGCCGCCGCGATCGCCGCCTTATTGGCATCGTTGCGCGATAGCTTCCACAAGGCCTCCGCGGCTGCCGCACGCTCTTCGGCGGTGCCGTCCCCGAGCATCGCCACGAGTGGCGGGAAGACGCCGGCCGCGGCGAGTGCTTCACGCATCGGATCCATACATTGGTCTGCTGGCGCGTCGGCGAGAATCGCGATGCCACTCGCTACAGACTGCCGAGAGCCGCTAGGGCTCGCTTGGAGCAGCGCCACGAGCGCCCTTGCATCTCTGTCGGCTACTGCGCGCTGTGCCTCGGGCGACGCCGTCCGTGCCCAAGCTGCCCGTGTGTCGACTGGAGTTACGGCGGGGGGCGGCGCGCCGAAGAGGGAGGCGCTCATCGCCGGAGCCGCCGTTGCAAACGGGTTGGCGGCGAAGATCGACGTCCCAGCCGCTGGCGGGGCGCCAAAGGGCGAGGAAGCGATGAAGGGGGCGGGCGCAAAGGGCGATGCGGTCGCCGATGCCGGGGAGCCAAAGATGCCCCCACCAGCACGCGGGGCGCCAAAGGGTGAGGTGGTGGGCGCCGGCGCCGGCGCCGGATTCGCGCCTCCAAAGCTGAACCCGGACGACGCGGCCGCTGCAGGCGCTGGCGGGGCGGGTGCAAAGGGGGATGCGGTCGCCGATGCCGGGGAGCCAAAGATGCCCCCACCAGCACGCGGGGCGCCAAAGGGTGAGGTGGAGGCACCGCCGCCTCCAAACATCCCGCCGCCGCCGCCGAGTGCTGCGCCGAATGGAGCAGCCGCCGGAGCGGCGCCGCCAAAGGACAACGGCACGCATCCAAACGGCAAGGGGCCGCCCGTGGCTATTGGCGCACTGACCACCGCTCCGGCTACCGGTACAAGTGGCACGATCGAGGGCATCAGCGCCATCTTGTCCGCGCTCGGCGCGAAGAAGCCGGTGGGGAGGGGCACGCAGCCGTCCCTGCCCCAGCCCGTCGGAGGCGGCTTGTCGTCGGCCGACGCGACCGAATACACCATGCTTGGTGGCTGGTTCGAGACGCTCGAGGCCATCCACCACTTGCCTTCGCGCCGTATGATCGAACTCGTAACTTGTACATTGCCAGAGGCCACACTCGGGTCGCCGACCTTGACGTAGCAGGGCACCCCATCCTTGAGCCCCGCGGCAACGTCCACCCTGTACTCGCCATTGACATGGTCGTAAGCACCCGCGCCCACCACCCGAAGGACTGCGGTGGCGGAGCTCGCTGGGGAAGGAGAGCCAAACACTGACGAAGCTGCCGGGGCGGGTGCAAAGGGGGATGCGGTCGCCGATGCTGGGGAGCCAAAGAGGGCCCCACATGCACGCGGGGCGCCAAAGGGTGAGCCGGAGGCAGCGCCACCGCCAAAGGGCGAGGCGGCGGGCGGCGGCACAACCCCAAACGGCAAGGGGCCGCCCGAGGCGAATGGCACGCTCGCCATCGCTCCGGCTGCCATGGGCACGATCGAGGGCATCTCCGCGCTAGGCGGGAATGGCACGCAGCCGTCCCTGCCCCAGCCTGTTGGAGGCGGCTTGTCGTCGGTCGACGCGACTGAATACAGCATCGTCGGTGGCTGGTTCGAGAGGCTCGAGGCCATCCACCACTTGCCTTCGCGCCGCATGATCGTACGTGATTGAGAGCCAAAGGGCCCTTCCCATGGGTCGCCGACCTTGATGTAGCTGGGCACCCCATTCTTGAGCCCCGCGGCAACGTCCACCCTATACTCGCCATTGACGAAGCCATGGGCACCCGCACCCTCCACCCGAAGTACGGCTGCCATGGGCACGATCGAGGGCATCTCCGCGCTAGGCGGGAATGGCACGCAGCCGTCCCTGCCCCAGCCTGTTGGAGGCGGCTTGTCGTCGGTCGACGCGACTGAATACAGCATCGTCGGTGGCTGGTTCGAGAGGCTCGAGGCCATCCACCACTTGCCATCGCGCCGCATGATCGTGCGTGATTGAGAGCCAAAGGGCCCTTCCCACGGGTCGCCGACCTTGATGTAGCTGGGCACCCCATCCTTGAGCCCCGCGGCAACGTCCACCCTATACTCGCCATTGACGAAGCCATGGGCACCCGCGCCTACCACATTAAGGACTGCGGTGGCGGAGCTTGCTGGGGCAGGAGGGCCAAATGGCGACGACGCTGCCGGGGCGGGCGCAAAGGGCGATGTAGTCGCCGATGCTGGGGAGCCAAAGAGGACCCCACCAGCACGCGGGGCGCCAAAGGGTGAGGGGGGCGCCGGCGCGGCTGCAACAGAGCCATCGTTGCCCTCACCTTCCTTGGGCTCGAACCGCAACGACTTGCACGAGCTCCACTCGAAGCCATCGAATGCGATCCATGTCCCAAGGATCTCGTGCGGCGTCGACGCATCTGACTCGCAGTACGCCCACCCATCATTGCCGCCTGCCGTAGGCCCGATTACCCAGCGCGGCACGTGATAGGTCGGGTCGATGACATGGAACAGGTGCGCCTGCCCGGCCGACTTGGTCTTGTGCACATAGTGAGGCCGGCCGTTGAGGAGCGTCCGTTGAGTAGCGGCCATCGAGAGCTGCCAGTCGCCGGAAAAGTTGTCGTGATGAAAGCCCCACTCGGCACCCCTGCACATAAGAGAGCGAGGCAATACCTTGTTCGAAGGCCCACTCGCGCCGAATGGAGGTGCAACCGGGAAGGCAGCGGAGGGCGGCGCCCCCACGCCAAATGGCGAGCGCCCGGCAACAAAAGGCGTCGCTGCCGGCGCAGGAGCAGCGCTAAACGGGGAGGCGGCAGCGCTACCAAACGGTGAGGGCGTCGCGGCCGCGCCGACGCCGCCCAGCGCGGCGGCGCCTGGCGTGGCGCCCGTGTTACCCTTGGCGTAATCCTCGTACCGGAGCTCCTCAAAGGACTTGCTTTGGTACTGGTCCATCTTGCTGATCGAGCAGTACTGGTATACCTGCACTTGGCCGGGCGCGCCCGCGACCTGCTCCCTCTCCTGCACCGGCTTATACGGCGGGTTGCCCGAGCCAGCGCCGCCCGAAAAGGCGGCGATGGGCGGAAAGATGGGCGCCATCAGCTGGGGCGGCGGCGGAAGTCTACCTCCCCTCAGCTGGGCAGCGGCACATTCGGCAACCGCCTTGTCGATCGCATGGGACTCGAGAAGATCGATGACCTCATCAAACTGCGCGATGATGCGAGCGATCGCCGCGTCGTCCGCGGGCGGGGGCTTTGCGATGAACGATCCATGACCCTTCACCCAGAGGGCACGCCGCGTCGTGGCTACGTGCAGCGCGGTGCGCCCTTTCCGAGTAGCGCGGTGCGCATCTGCGCCCGACTGCAGTAGCAGCGAGACGCACTCGACGTTTGCATCGTGGGCGGCAAGCATAAGTGGGTGTGCCCCTCTGTCGTTGGCACTGTTGACGTCGGCGCCCGCCTCAATGGCCGACTGAAGCGCCGCCACGTCCCCAGCTAGAGCAGCATCGCCGATGTCCCAAGCCCGCGTTGCGTCGGCGCCGTTCCCAGCGAGTGCAGCGAGGTCGGCGCCGAACTGCGACATTGGAGGATCTCCACCTGGCAAAAAAGCGAATGATATTCTTCATCTCGGGTCGCCTCGCCTCGCATGCCGCCGCCCAGCCGCGAGCACGCGGCTCGTGACTGTTGATGTGAGAAAATTCGACTTCAAACTTCGTCACTGCATCGCTCGGAGCATCCGCGTGCCCGGAGTCCGAGGTGGTGTTGCTCAATAGGGCGGCGCGCGCTACAAAATGCCGCCGCAGGTGCCGCTTCCGCTCGTGAAGGCCCTCCGCGATGAGCTGGGTATCTCGATGAAGGACGCCAAGGATGCCCTGCTGAAGGCCAATCTGGACCTGGATCTTGCGCGAAGCATCCTGAAAGGCGAGGTGGCTGCAACACCTCCGCCTGCGCCGTCGGCGGTCGCACCCTCGTCACCCACAGCGAGCGCGGGCGACATGTTTGGAGGTATGGCCGTGAATCCGTCGCCGCCGCCAGCGCCGCCCGCTGCACCGCCTGCCCCAGGTGACTTTGGCTCGCCACCCTCGAGCATGTTCGGAGGCATGGCACTCGCACCGACCGCCCTGCCGCCTCCCGACCCGCCTCCCGAGAGCGCCGATGTCTTCGCGCAGCTGAGTGCGGGTGCGAGCGCACCGCCCCCCGCGGCGGTCTTTGGCGGCATGTTTGCCGGGATGGGCGTCGTCAGCACCGACAGCGCCCCCGCCGCGGTCTCTGGCGGCATGTTTGCCGGGATGGGCGTCGTCAGCACCGACAGCGCCCCCGCCGCGGTCACTGGCGGCATGTTTGCCGGGATGGGCGTCGTCAGCACCGACAGCGCCCCCGCCGCGGTCACTGGCGGCATGTTTGCCGGGATGGGCGTCGTCAGCACCGACTCCGCCGCTGGCAGCGGCGGAGTCGGTGCTGACGGTCCAGGGGGCTCCGCATTCTCTTTCTTAGGCGGCGCACAGGCTGAAGCGAACGGTGGAATGAACGGCACGTCCGAAGACTATGTTGCGACGGAGGAGAAGGAGGAGGAGGAGGAGGAGGAGGAGCCGCTGCCTCCGGAGGTGCTTGGGTATCTCTCGTCACTGCCGCCTACCGAGGTGGCGAAGGCAAAGGATCTCTTCGCGACCGCAAGCGCCAGCCATCTCGTCAATCTGGCGGCGCTGAAGGCCGAGGTGGCGACGGAGAAGCGCGCTGCGGCGAGCGCGGAGAGGATGGTGAACGGCGCTCGGGAGGAGGCCATGACGGCGAGCGAGGCCGAGGCGGCGGCACGCGAGGCGCTTCTACGGGCTCAGCAGGAGCTGTCGAACGCCTCGATGATAGCTCAGCGCCGGCAGGCCGAGGCCGCCGAGGCGGAGGCGGAGCTCGAGAGCAAGAGACTCGCCCTCACGGTGGCCGAAGATCGGCTGGCCGCTCATCGGGCCGCGCTCAGGCAAGCTCGCACCGACGCGCTCATGAACGTGCAACGCGAGGTGCAGCAAGAGAAGCTGCGCCAACTCGAGCTGCAAGAGGCGAAACTCGCCGAAGAGAAACGCGCCGCGTTGGCCGCCATGGGCATGGGCGGCGGCGGCGGCATGGGCGGCGGCGGCGGCATGGGCGGCGGCGGCGGCATGGGCGGCGGTGGCGGCATGGGCGGCGGCGGCGGCGGCATGGGCGGCGGCGGCGTCCATCAGACGAATCCGTTTGGCGCGATGCAGCCCGGCACGCCCGCTGCCCCAGCTGCGCCGGCTGCGTCGGCTGCGTCTTCACAGGACGAGGATCTTCACACCCTCCTTCGCCGCAACGGCCTCGATAAGCTCATTAACATCTTCGTCGAGAACGACATTGAGACCGTCAAGGATGTGCACCTCCTGACCGAGAACGACCTCAAAGAGCTTGGGGTCTCGGTCGGGCTCCGTCGCAAACTCCTCGAGGCGCTCGCCGGTGGTGGGACGGGTGGAGGTGCGCCCGCGACGACGCCGTCGCCATCGCCTGGCATGGCCGCGGCGCCCGCGGCGGCGCTTCCGCCGATGACGCCGCCCTCTACAGGTGGAGTGGCAGCGGACGGCATGGTCGGCATCCTGAGTGGCATGGGTGGCATGCCGGGTAGCATGGCCGGCGGCATGCCGGGCGGCATCCTGAGTGGCATGGGTGGCATGGCCTCGGCAAGTGGAGTACCGAGCGGTGGACTCCCTGCCGATTTTGGAAGCGGAGGCTTGCCTAATATGGAAATGGGCACGCCCGGGGGCTCCGCGTTCTCATTCTTGGGTGGAGCGACGCCCCCCGCGGCGGTCTCTGGCGGCATGTTTGCCGGGATGGGCGTCGTCAGCACCGACAGCGCCCCCGCCGCGGTCTCTGGCGGCATGTTTGCCGGGATGGGCGTCGTCAGCACCGACAGCGCCCCCGCCGCGGTCTCTGGCGGCATGTTTGCCGGGATGGGCGTCGCTGGCATGCCGATGGTCGGCGGCGCTAGTCCGATGGCCGGGGGGATGATGGCTGGCATGCAGATGGTCGGCGGCGGTGAGATGAATGGCGACCTCCAGCAGCAGATGCTCGCGATGCAGCAGGAGTACGCGCGCATGCAGGCGCAGCTCGGGGGTGGCATGGGCATGCCGCAGCAGGGAGGAGGGTCCGCCTTCGGGTTCATGTGAGGGAGGGGTACACCGACGCCAAGGACGAGAGACGACGGAAACGTGTTTGAATAGTCTCAAATCTCTCTCTGTGTGTGCGTGCTAGTGGCTCTGGCGGCCTTGGGCTGTGCTGTATGCTGAGGTGGTGCTCAGCGGCAGCGGGTCTGCCGAATCTCGTACCGTACCCGGCTGCGCCGTAAAGCGAAAACCCAGCGACTTTTCGATACTCGTAGAGATATTTTGCGCGCGCAGCGCGCAACAAAATTGCGCCGCGCAGCGGCGCTAAGCGGCGCCGCAGGCGCCGCCTGGCGGCGCGCAGCGCCGCCGTAGGCGGCAAGC